>Ga0075567_104_pt1 | contig 55136 bp, 42 predicted proteins | sample RifGroF2_FD_68153 | JGI IMG/M metagenome (GOLD analysis project Ga0075567, IMG submission 68153) | candidate division TM6 bacterium GW2011_GWF2_38_10
TTTCTGCAAATAGAACTGCGGGCAGATATCTTATTTCAGCAAACGATCAGAAGTTTATGCTGACAGACGGTGCTAACAGGGTTTTGGATAATCCCGGCCCAGGCTCGGTTTCTATTTTGGATTTTTCAAAATTTCCTCCTCTGAAAACTGATATTCCTGCCGTCGATTGCAGTGTAATAGGGCCGCCGGTTTCGGTTGCGATAACACCCGATGAAAAAATCGCCCTTGTTACATCTGCGATGAAAGTCGATCCCAATGACCGATCAAAGCAAATCCCTGATAATCAAATTACAGTCATAGATATTGAAACCAAAAAAGTTATCAATCGCATAACAGCGGGCAGTCAGCCGACAGGAGTAACAGTCAGCCCCTGCGGAAAGTTTGCTCTGGTTTGCAATCGTGCAGATGGCACGCTGACTTCACTGAAGATTACAGAAAACATTGTAACTTTCGCAAAGACGGTGCAAATCTCTAATCCCGATGAAGGTATCGCTCATATTGCGATTTCCCCTGATTCGAGTTTTGCACTGGCAACACTCAACAACGCTCAGGCAGTTGTAAAAATTCCTCTAAACGATGGAATAGCTCAAAAAGTGACGCAGCGAATTGCAGTCGGCAAAGGTCCTTACTGTATTGAGTTTCTGCCGTCCGGCAAATCAGCAGTCGTTGCCAACACGATGAGCAATAATTTATCCATTTTAGATATTAATGAAAACCTCGTTTCTGTAAGCAGTAAAATCGATGTCGGTGTTATACCCGAAGGCATTGATATCAGTCCTGACGGCCGATGGATGACGGTATGCTGTCTGAATAATTCCAATATCAGCCCCGACGATCCGAATCATCAGAACCACAGTAAAGTCCTGCTGTTTAAAAAAGAAGGCAGCAGTTTCACGCAGGTGCAGGAAATGAATGTCGAGAAAATTGTGCAGGCAGCGATCTTTTCGCCTGAAATAAAATATGTAGTGTTCGCTTGTTTTGAGCGGGGCGGAATTGAAATCTATGAATTTGATGATGGAATCGTAAAAAATACGAACATTTGGATAAAAACCCCCGGTCAACCCTGTGCTTTGCGTATTTGTGATTAGGTTTTAAAATGCGATTAATGTTATTTTTGCAGAAAATCTGCAGCAATGGAAGCAAGCTGGGGTGCGATTTTTTCGAAAATCATTTTATAACCATCGCAGAGATAATTTTGATTTGCAAAATTCCTGTCCAAAACTATTCTGTCTTTAAGACATCCGCCCATACATAGTTCGGAATAATGACAAACAAAACATTTATTGCATAATTGTTTTTTTCGTTTAGCGAAATTCTGCTTAATCGGATTGTTAAACAATTCATATACCGGTGTTTGTACTATATTGCCAAGCCTTGTATCTTCATCGACAAAAAAATCACAGCAGTACGCATTTCCATTATGTTCAATCACAATATAATCATCACATTTTCTTCGAAAAGTGCAATTTGTATGATTGCCATAATGTGTTGTTGGCATCAAATCGGCCGGTGTATGATTTATATTGGCAGGGGACGGGCGGGCGTGGGATGTCTGCCGATGACTGGAAAGTTATTTATGAGTTGCACGAAACCTATTTGTCGTCGTTGCTGACGGATGAAAAAAAGCAGGCAATTGCGTTGGCGGGTCGTTATGCGCGGCGCATTTTGCTGCAGGCCGACATTCCCTTTGAAGTGCTTTGTAAGATTAGTGAGCATTTTGGACAATGTTCTTCTTTAATTATTTCAAATCGATTTGATCGTGTGTATCCACATGCATCTTTTGCAAGCCATGTTCTTGGTTATTTAAGCCGTTCTGAAAAAATTGGACGATCAGGAGTTGAGCGTGTACTGCAAGGAGCCTTGCAGGGGCAGCTGGGGTACGTAAAGCAAGTTATTAATTCGACCGGCAAGTGTTTATCGCAGCAAGAATATCATGAGGCGGTTGCAGGACAAGATGTTGTGTTAACACTCGATTTTCAGATGCAAACGATTGCAGAACGTATTTTTGAAAAAGACCAAACGGGAGCTTTTATCGTTATGGATGCCAAAACGGGTGCCGTGCGGGTGTTGCTTTCATATCCTAATTTTGATCCGAATGCTTTTTTGCAGCCGATTACTGAACAAGCATGGCATGAAAAAATGACCATCAATAACCCTTTATTAAATCGAGCTACATGTTCGTTATATCCTCCGGCATCAACGTTTAAGTTGGTAACGGTTGCGGCGGCGCTTGAAGAAAAAATTGTTGAGCCTACGTCAACTTATTTTTGTCATGGGTATGTTGAGTTTGGGGGGAGAAAGTATGCGTGTATGCGGCGTATTGGTCATGGTGAAATTTCGTTAAAAAATGCCTTGGTTAAGTCATGCAATGCGTATATGTATGAACTGGCAAAGCGTATCCATGTTGATCGCCTTGCGGTGTATGCAAAACGTTTTGGATTTGGTGATAAAACCAATTTTTTATTGCCTGAACAGGTAGGGCTTGTTCCCACCATGGCATGGAAGTTGTCGACCTATGGGGAGCGCATTTGGAAGGGAGAGATGTTGTCGATTGCTATTGGGCAGGGCTTTTTAACCGTTACACCATTACAGGTGGTACGCATGGTTGCGTCAATTTGCTCGGGGAATTTAGTCCGCCCCCGCTTATTGGAGTCAGAGCCTATTGTGGCGGAGCCTGTGGCATTTAGCTCCTCTACGTTGCACTTTTTAAAAGATGCAATGAAAGAAGTTGCCACCAGCGGAACGGCCCGGTTATTGGCTGATGTTACGCAGGTGCAGGCATATGCAAAAACGGGAACAGCACAAACATGTAGTTTAGAAAAAGCAAAAATATCAAAAGATCAACTTGAGCATGCGTGGATTACCGGTTTTTTTAACCATAAAAAAGGTGGTCCGGAATATGCGTTTGTTGCTATGGTTGAGCACGTTGGATCTTCACGCCCCGCTGTTGAACTGGTTAAGCGGTTTTTACAGGCGTATGATGAGCTTTGTGTTCAGCAGCCTGAATATTGTTCTTCGACTAAAAAAAAGGAACGGGATGAAAGAGCTTAAAAAAGCCGCTTTTTTTGATCGCGATGGGACATTGATCGAGGATGTCGGGTACTTGCGGGCATTGGATCAAATAAGCTTTATTCAGCCGATGATTGATATTGCTCAATTGTGCCAGACGATGGGGTACTCATTATTTGTTGTTACCAATCAATCGGGGGTGGCTCGTGGTTTTTTTGATGAAGCTTTTGTGCAAAAAACGCATCAATTTTTAACTATGTTGTTACGGCAAAAAGGTATTTTTATTCAAGATTTTTATTATTGCCCACATCATCCTGATAGTGGATTAGGTGATTATCGGCGCGTTTGTTCGTGTCGCAAGCCCGCTCCTGGGCTTTTGTTGCAGGCGGCAGCCGATTACTCTCTTGATTTATCGCAGTCATTGCTCTTTGGTGATGCTTCGCGTGATATCGAGGCTGGCAAGGCGGCTGGGTGTAAAAGCTTTTTAATGCAAGATTTGTTGCAAAAAACGTTACAAGAGGTTGCAAAAGAGATTTTTATTGGCACAATAGAAGACAGCGTGCGCTAATCACGTGTTTTAAGTTTAAATTATAAACTGCGGGAGGGCTTTGCCATGGCTATTATGCGTGAAGCGAGTGATATTATTCTTGATGCCGAAGTGCTGGGAAGTCAAACTAAAGATACATTTATTGGTAATATTTTGTTTTTTTATGCATTTGATGTTGGTGATGATATTGATTTTAGCATGATTAAGCATAAAAATTTGGTTAATACATGTGTTGTTCCCCTTTCTTCGTATTTTAAAAATTATCATATTCCGTTATCATTTCGGGTTCCCGAAACTGGTCGTGATAAGGATGATTTGTTAAGTGGATCAAGTTGTATTTCAAGTAAGATTTATCACTTTGGTGTTCTCTCTTTTTGTTATAGGGTTCCATTTCAGGGGAGCTTTGACGATTTGAAATTTAAGGTGATGGAACTTAAAAAGATCTTTGATGAAAAAAGTGAAATCGACGCACGCGCAGCATTTAAAGCCATTTATCCTGCGATTAAAAAACCTCGCTTTTATAGTATAAAAAATTCCTATTTTGCAATTCAGGTGCACCCATTAAAAGATAAGCTTCCTCCCGAAGATTTTAAAGAGCGCTATGGATCAAAGATTGCGTCGTTGTTACGTTTGGAGTTGTATAATCTTTCAGATTACCAAAAAGATCAAATCTTAGAATCTGCAACGGGGTACTATGGCCAAGATTTGATTATTATTGATTCAGAGGCTTCTTTTATTTATGACGATGAGTATTTTGAACCGCTTGAGTTTTTTGAGTCGGTGACGATTCAAAAGCTTGAGTTGCAATATTTTGACCGGCTTTTAGATCAAAAGCTTAATTATTTTTATGGTCATGAAAACAATAAGGTGCCGTGGCGTGCTTATATTCCGTTAATTGGAGATCGATTCAATCTGCCGGTTTCGCGTTTGGCTAATTTGCGTGTTGATATTTCGGTTGTTACCGAGCGGCTTGAAAATAGTATTAAGCTTGCTGGGGATGCGTATTATGCAAACCTTTATTCTATGTTGGTTGAAAAGTTATACATCAAAGAATGGCGCGATTCTATTAATCGTAAGCTTTCTATTATTCATGATGTGTATACTGTTCACCAGGACCGGTTGGATACACTCCATGATGAAATCCTTACGCTTGTCATTATTATTTTAATTGCGCTTGAAGCGCTTGCGATGTTTTTAAAATAAGTTTATTGGGATAATGCATGACTCAAAAAGAATTGACAAGTCGTATAAGTGGTTTTTATAAAAAAACAGTAGATCAGCGTTTGCGCATAGTGCAAGAAGCTGTAGATATTGATAATCAGTCGATAAAAACGTGTGAGCGTATTGCTTTTTTACATAATGCGCTTGATGGTTTAACGATAGAAAATCACATTTCAGGTATTGTTGTTCCATTGGGGATTGCAACAAATTTTATTATTGATGGTCAAGAGCTTTTTATTCCCATGGCGACTGAAGAGCCGAGTGTTATCGCTGGGGCTTGCAATGCAGCCAAATTGGCGCGTGGTGGTGGCGGTTTTATTACCAGTGCAACCGATTCAATTATGGTTGGGCAGATGGTGCTTATGGGGATTGATGACGCCGTTGTGGCTTATCAAAAAATTGCAGCGGCTGAGCATGAGCTTCTTGCTTTTGTTAATAGTTTTGATCATTGCTTGGTACGTGTTGGTGGGGGAGCTCGATCCATACGTCTTGAGCAGCGAAAAACGTCTCGAGGGGTGTTTTTTGTGCTTTTGCTCGAGGTCGATGTTCGTGATGCGATGGGAGCTAATATTGTTAATACCATGCTAGAGCGGCTTTCTGGTCCTATTGTTCGCTTGGTTGGAGGAAGTATTCGCATGAATATTTTGTCTAATCTAACAACCTTACGAACCGCGACTGCTACGGCAGTTTGGAAAAAAAGTGTTATTAATGAATCTTTGCAGCAAGCAATTTTAGATGTGCATGCATTTGCATGTGTTGATCGGTACCGTGCGGCGACGCACAATAAAGGTATTATGAATGGGATTGACGCAGTTGCGCTGGCAACGGGAAACGATTTTCGAGCGCTTGAAGCGGGAGCCCATGCATATGCAGCATTGAATGGTGAATATCAACCCTTATCGACGTTCACTATTAACAACGATGGCGATTTGCAAGGGAGTCTTACCATGCCACTTGCCGTTGGTATTGTAGGTGGTTCTATTAAAAGTAATCCCATGGCATTATTTTGTTTGCAAGTGCTTAAGGTCCGCACAGCGCAAGAGCTTGCTCGTGTTATGGTTGCTGTTGGGTTAGCGCAGAATTTTGCGGCGCTCAAGGCCCTTGCAAGCGAAGGCATTTCAAAAGGTCACATGCGGTTACATTGTCGCAATATTGCGGTAAGTGCTGGCGTGCCGCATCACTTGGTTGATTCTATTGCTGATTTAATGATTGCTCACGATTGTATATCGTTTGATTATGCTCAAGAGTTACTTGCTCAGCAAACTTTTTGTGCAGCAACATTGATTGAGGACAAAAATTTATGAATGCACATATTATTGGATATGGGGGATATATTCCGTGTTGGCGCATTAAGGGATCTGAGATTGCCCGTGCGCATAGTGCGGATTGGGATAAGCTTTTTGCTAGTATTGGGGTGCACGAAAAATCAGTGCCAGCGCATGATGAAGATGCCGCAACGTTAGCGGTTGAAGCAGCATCACGAGCGGTAGCGCGGGCTTTTTGTAACGCAGGTGATATCGGGGCGTTGTTTGTTGGAAGTGAAAGTCATCCCTATGCGGTAAAACCAACCGCCACCATGGTTGCGCACGCGCTTGGGGTGCAGCGCTATTGCTATGCGGCAGATCTTGAGTTTGCGTGCAAGGCCGGGACGGCGGTACTCATTACGGCGGCGGCTCATGTTGCGGCGCAGTGCGCTGATTATGCCTTGGCCATTGGTGCCGACACGGCTCAAAGCGCGCCGGGCGATGTTCTTGAATATTCGGCGGCGGCGGGTGGCGCTGCGTTTGTGCTTGGTGCTCGTGTTGAGCATGCGCTTGCAACTATTGAACATACGTGTTCTATAACAACCAATACACCAGATTTTTGGCGTCGTGCGGGGGGTGCGTATCCTGAGCATGCTGGACGGTTTACTGCACAACCTGCTTATTTTGCTCATGTACTTGATGTTGCACAAACGCTTATGAATCGTACAGGAATTGCGGTGGCGGATGTTGATCATGTTGTGTTCCATCAACCCAATGGACGTTTTCCGCTTGTGGCGGCAAAAAAATTAGGATTTTCCTCTGAACAGCTTAAGCTTGGGTTTTTGGCCCCGGTTGTTGGCAATACCTATAGCGCCGCATCGCTTTTGGGTTTGTGTGCTGTTTTGGATGAAGCGGCGGCGGGCCAAACCATTTTAGTGGTAAGTTATGGAAGCGGGAGTGGTGCTGATGCCCTTGTTCTTACATCAACGGAATTGTTGCCATCGAGTCAACCAAAAGCTGCGTGCATTAAAGATTTTATCGCCGCAAAGCGTTATGTTGATTATCAGCAGTATCGCCAGATTATGGAGCATATTATTCATGGTTAAGCAAAATTGTTGGTGTATTGTGATCATGGGTTGGGTTTAAATCTCATATATATAAGTTTTACGAATTCAGTGGTAGCAAAATAGCAGAAAATGATCAAAATAAATAAGATTGCATGGTAATTGGTTATGTTGTAATTAAGGCCCAAAAATGTATGCCCTATGTTGGTATGAGGAAGGATAATGGTAGTTCCTAAGGATAATAATGATGTAATGATGAGTCCAAATGAAGGAGTTTTAGCTAAAGCAAAAAAACGCATTGTTCTGATTGAATAGATAAGTAAAATTTCTGTGGTAATACTCATAACAAACCACAATGTACGCAAAGAATCAGGATTTTGTTTTGAGAAAAATAATCTAAAAAATAAAAGGTCAAAAATAGAACTTATAAATGCAAGTATTATAATAAATTGAGTGTGTTGAGCAATGTAGTATTGTTGTGGTTTCTTTAGTTCATCAAAATCAATACTGTCAGTTGCAATAGCTATAAGCGGGAAGTCTGACAGAAGATTAACTATTAAGATTTGAATAGGGAGGATTGGAATAAAAGGGAGGGAAAGTGATACTAATGCCATTGAGTAACAGTTGCCAAAATTACTAATTAAAGTGCATAAGATATATTTATTGATGTTCGCAAAGATAATTCTTCCTTCTTTAATTCCGTCTACAAGTACCATGAGATCTTTTTTTAATAAAATGATATCTGATGCTTCTTTGGCTACATCAACAGCTTCTTTGACTGATATTCCTACATGAGCAATTTTTAAAGCAGGTGCGTCATTTACACCGTCGCCTAAAAACCCGACGTTATGGTTTTTTTGAAGAGCTTTGACTATTTGATATTTTGTTTTAGGAGAAATACGCGTAAAAATCGAATAGTTTTCACATGCTTTTTGAAAATCAATTTTTGATAATGATTCAAGTTTATCACTTGAAATAATTTTTTCAGGTCCGGTGATGAGACCAATTTTTTTGCCTATAGTTTCGGCAACATCTGAACTGTCTCCTGTTAATATTTTTATTGTTAGTCCAAGTTTTTTGGCTCCGTCAATGGCTTGTTTGCTTTGTTTTTTTAAAGGGGCCATAAATGAGAAAAAACCAAGATATATTAATGCTGATTCATCACAGTTTGTAGCCTTTGAGTTAGTGCATTGCTTGTAGGAAATAGCTAAAGTTCTTTTTCCAGCCAATCCTTCTTCTTTAAGTTGTGCTTCAATTATTTTTTTTTGTTCAGTGGTGAGATTGTGAGATAATGCGAGTATTTTTTCAGGAGCTCCTTTAACGATTAAAAAATATGTACCAGAATGATGTTGAACAACAATATTGCTTTGCATTTTGAAAGAATCAAAAGGAGTAACCATAAGAATTTTAAATTCTTTGCTTTTAGCAATTTGTTCTGGTGTTGCGTGTTTTTTTAGAGCAATATCAAATGTTGTTTTTTCTTCTTCTGGACAAAGTAACCCAAATAAAATACATTTTTGCAGATCTTCAGAAAAAATAGTTTCAAGAGCTAAGGCATTTTCAGTGAGGGTTCCTGTTTTGTCGGTGCATAAAATATCAATATCACCAAGATCTTCAATGGCGGGTAATCGTTTAACGATAACATGTTTTTTAGCTAAGTTAAGAGCTCCTAACGAAAGAGAAACAGTTGCAATAGTTGGCAATGCTTCAGGGACAACGCCAACAAGTAAAGCGATTATAAAAATAGTAAACTCAGTAAATCGGACACTACCTTTAATGAGTACATGAGCAAGAAAAATAGAGATAATAGAAATAATGATGACTTTGAAAATAGTATGATAAAAGATACGTAATTTTTTTCCGTAGGTGCTTTCTGGGCTTATGTTACTTGTAAATTTTGTTATTTCTCCCAAAACAGTGTCTTTTCCTGTTCCGATTACAACACCAATAGCATTGCCTTTTGTTATGGTTGAACCGGCAAAAATTATATTTTTGGCATGAAAAACTGAAGAAGGTTCATGTTTCAGAGCAACGGATGTTTTACTAACGTGAATAGATTCTCCTGATAATATTGCTTCGTCAACCATGAGGTCTTCGACTTGGATAATTCTAATATCGGCGGGTGCAATGGTCCATTGATGGAGAAAGACAATATCCCCTGTAACAAGTTGTTCTTTATGGATAGTGATTTTTTTATTGGAACGCAAAACAATTATTGTTGAAGTAATTTTTTCCTTTAATAGGGCGGCGGCTTTTTGAGCTCGTGCTTCATGGAAAAAAGCTAGCGTTGTGTTGATGAGGACAAATAAGCTAATAATGAAAGCATTGATATGTTCTCCAATAACAACTGAAATTAAACTTGCCAGTATGAGTAATATAACAAAAGGAGATTTGAATTGTTTGAGCAGAATATGTGATAGTTGAATGTGATTGTATTCAGAGGTGTTATTTTTTGATGATGCTAATTTAATTTTTGCTTTTGTGGAGGATAAGCCTTCCGATGAACTTTCAAGCTCTGTTAAAATAGCATGTATTGTTTTAGTAGAGGCTTCGGTGTACTTCATAAAGTTCTCCTTTTTATAAAAGTCTCGATGAGCCTATAGTGTTTTTAAAAATTAATATTGATGGTGAAATATGTATGGTTAAATCATTGGTGTGTGGTGATTAGGGTCGATGTTTAAATTTTATTCCATATTGTATGATGCCGTGTGGATGACTGTATAATTTTCTAAAAACGCCAATAACAGGCATATAAAGATAGAGGTCTTCAAAAGAAGTATCAACGAGTTGGCCTACTGTGCGAATTGAATGTTCAAGTTCAATCAATCCAATACAAAACGGTGGTTGATGGTAAAAATCACTGGTTGCCGAAGTAACTTGCGTAAACGAAATAAGTGTTCCATTACCAGAAAATTGGTAGGGGGTGAGTGTGGTATTGCCACACGAACAAATACGGGGCGCTGGGAGCGCATAGGTTGAGCAGGATGGACAATATGATCCCTCGAGCTTATAGAGTGTGTCTTGAGTTCTCCAGGATGCTATGGGCGATTGTGTCATGCGTTATCCTTTCAATGATTTTGCCTTTGTCTAGCCCGATTACATGTTTGTGGGGCAGCTCAATCAGGTAATAAAGGTCTAAAAAGTCTTTTCCTTCTAATCTGTCAAGTATGCATTCTGCCTTGCTTCTGAGTAGCTCTTCAATGTCATAACGCCGTAGGTGCGCGCACGCTGTATCATATCATTCAGTGCTGGTGTTGTTAGCGTGAGTTTAATGATTTTGGCCAGTTCGTCAAGTGCTGTTTGATTTTGGTTGATAAGATGTACAAGTTCATCATTATGATTATTGCAGAGGGCCGTGTGTATTTGTGTTACGAGGTCGTTTATTGCATTGATGGCGTGTGCATAATCAAGAGGATTATCATTTTTGTGGTGCATCATGTGGCGAATGAGCGTTGGGGTATGTGCACTACTTCCGGAGTATCCAACAAGGATAGAAAGTTCTTTGGGGAGTTGTATGAGCGTCGGCTTGGTGCGTTCTTCCGGTGTATTGGTATAGTGCAGCGGTTGCCCCCAGGTTGCAATGGCGGTATCAAAACCACTGCCACAGTTGCCTTGCGCTTGTGAGTGGGCGCTGAGGGATCGTTCCATACAGGTAGCATGGTCAAGCGGTAGGTGTGGAAAATAAAAAGCATGTAGTGCCTTTATAATGGCAACCGTTGTCGCCGCACTGCTACCCAGTCCATATTTTTGTTGTGTAGTAGGATCAGTGAGCGTTGAGGTTATGGTGAGTTGCCAGGGAGTTTGAAGATATGGTGATGTGGTGCTTACTTGTAAAGCATGTTGTGCGGCAATAAGGCTTGGGTGCAAAAGTTTTTGTTCGTATTCACTATGGGCAGGATGTATGCTAAGTGTGGTTGCATCGCGCAAGAGGGTTATAGGGTTTTTCAAAAGCTCAGGTGCATAAATGGTATAGCGATCGCTGGGTGTAAGTGTGGCAACGAGATGTTTTTGGGTGGGGAGCGCAATGCAGGTATTGCCCGGTTCTAAAATCGCCCATTCGCCGGTGAGCATAATTTTACCTGGCGCGTGAACACGAATCATACAGAATGAATCTCCTTATCTTTGGTATGTACAGCTGGTCCAATGGTACTGGTTATGCAATACAAGACCCCTTCAATGTCGTTAAGTGTTTTCAAAAGCGTTGGAACGTGTTCATCGAGGCATAAGATTTTTACATTTGGTCCCGCATCAATGGTAAAATAGCATGGGATAGCCTGTTTGGTTCTTATTTCTTTGATGGTGCGCATGACGCGGTAGGTTGCGGGGACAAAAAAATTAATAGGGGGCTTGCTGGTGTGCATGGTTTGGTGCATATCAAGGCTGTCTTGTTCTGCAAGTTCACCCAAAAGCGGTAAATCTTTTGTGGCCAGGGCATTGCGCATGCTCGCAATACGATCCTCTGAAGTTGCGATCCAAGCGCCATAATCAGGACTCGTTTCTATTGTTTGTTGCATGGCATGGCGTGAGCTTTGGATTTTGATGTCTTGTTGCGTGATGGCAATGATGACACGGAGTTCTGGCCAATGTGTTTGTGGAAAAAGTTGTTCGGCATATGAATCTGATCCATCAGGGAGCACCCCTTTATGCCACATGCTAAAACCACCGGTGACAGAACGTGTTGCCGATCCTGATCCTTGGCGGGCAAGCATACTTAATTCTTGTGGGGAGAGCCTGAGTGAAAAAAAAACATTGAGCGCTGCGGCCAGAGCAGCAAATCCACTTGCTGAGCTTGCAAGTCCTGCTGCGGTAGGAAAATTATTGCTTGTTTGTATGGTGATTGGTGTAGAAAGAGCATATTTGTTTTTACAGTAATTAATAAAGGTAGTAATCGGTGATGCAATGCGGTCGGGCGCCTGGCTATTGTTAACAATTATATGGTCGTATTCATCGGATGATGGTGTAATAGTTGTTTCTGTTACAAAAGCTTCAAGGGTTAATGAGATGCTTGAACGCGTTGGCAAATGAAGTTGTTCGTCGCGCTTTCCCCAGTATTTAATAAGTGCTATGTTGGGGTGGGCAACGGTTGTTATTGTGTTCATAGTGGTTATATCCTTTGGTTAAGTTACGCCAGTATAGCATATTTTAAGCAAGTGTGACTATACTATTTTTTTTAAAAAATAGTATAGTTGTTGGTAGCTTGTTTATCATTTTAAAAAGGGAAGGAGTCTATGAAGAATGGGTATCTTTTTTTTATTATGAGCATGGGTTTCTGCTCATCGATCCTGGCATCAACGTTGGATGGGACGTCTGCAGTGGTTTATACCGATGTGCATCATGTGTTTTATGACGGTGAATATGCGCAAGGATTTGTTGCGCTTGATGATGGATTTACGGTGCTTGCTGGCGCATGTGCATCGATGGATATTCTGTCGCCAGTTGACGGAGGGATTGATTTACGAGAATATGGGGTACTTGAGCTCGATGGTGATGTAACGTTAGATTCTCAGGTTTCATTTTCATCGGGTGGGCATATTGTTGCTAATGGAACCATGCTTTCATTGAACGGTAATCTGTCATTTCCCTTGACAAAAACCCTGCATTGCAAGGGTTCATTGTGTTTAAATGGGAATGGAAAAACCCTAACGTTTGACAACCATGCGCAGTTATTCTTGGATCAAAATAGCACCTTAACGCTTAAAAATATGGTGATAAAAACAAAACCATATGAGGCAGGAGTTCCTGTTTTAACCATTTCGTCTTCATCAAGCAAGTTGTGTTTGGATAATGTTGTATTACAGCTTGGGGGTGATTTTTGTGTAAATAATGGGCAACTTTTTTTTCATAATGATGTTGTTGTTACGGGAACAAAAGCGTTTGTATATCGATCTGGAGAGCCAAGCTTTATAGCAAAAAATAGTTGTTTGTATTTTGATTTTGGAACAACATTTTCTTATGTGCCAACAGCAGCAAATCCTTCGTTAATTTTTTGTACTGATGAAACATCGCAGTTGTTTTTTAACGGTAGTTCATTAAAAACATCGTTTACTGGTATGCAGGTTACCAAAGGTTCATTGTTGTTTGATAATGATGTTTTAGTTGATAGTTTTGCCGATGATGTTGTAAATGATTTTGGGTTGCTTGCGGGCGATATTGCAACAAGTAGGACGGTTGTGTGGTCGCCGCGTGGAAACGTTATAGCATCCGTGAGTTCATCAAATACGCTTGCCGTGTATAGGTACAATGGGACTTCATGGATAGCGCATGGGACAAAAAATCTTGGAGGCAAAATTCATCATATTGCATGGTCGCCTGATGGACGTTGGGTGTGCGCATTAAGAGAAGTTGTGCATGTATTCGGTGAAAGTGAAATTACCTATAGCACAACCCTTTACTTAGAGCGTTATTACCCAACAACGGGATTAAGTTCCACAGAAGAATATACGGTTGCTTTTGATGGTATTGTAACATCGCTTGATTGGTCTACTGACGGTGATTATCTTGCCGTAGCACATAGTGAGTATGATACAGGAGTTCCTTCGTGGACCCATCAGTTACGCGTGTATAGTTTTGATGGTACTGCTATTTCGCTTGTTGATTCTGGAGTCGATATTGGTGCTATGGCATTATCAATTGCATGGAATCCGCATGGGCGCTACATTGCGCTTGCAGGTGCTGCAAGTTCGTCGGAGTTGCAGTTATATTCTTTTAATGGAACGGGGATTGCGCATGTGCAATCGGTTGATATGTCAGGGCGGTGTAAATTGTGTACATGGTCGCCCGATGGTTGCTATCTTGTGGTGTGCAGGCCTAATTTGTATGGAGATGATTATGTTAATGGTATTATTTCAACCTTTAACTTTACCGCTGGAGTGCTTTCTTTGGCGGGGGATGCTGTAACCTTAACGCAGTTTGTTCCCTATTCGATGGAGTTTTCGCCTTGTGGTAAATTTATTGCAATGGCTGGGGGGCAACAGTATGAAATGACACCTGAAAATATATCATTTGCACGATATGGGGCAGGTTCAAACTACAATGATGTTACGAGTTCTTTACAATATAATACCTTGGTGTATGGATGTTTAAATAAGTATACAGATTGTAATAGTATGTTTGGTGATCCTTATCCTAACAATGTCAAAACACTACAAATTACGTATGCAGGAATTCCGAGTGCGCATACATCAGGATATACAGAAACTGCGGAATTAGATATATTTTCCATTGAACCGAGTGGTGCCTTACGATTATATTATTTTAACAAGCATGGCATTGCTGCGTCATATCTTGAGCAAGTGACCTTTAGTGGTAAGGTTGCGTGCGATGGGCATTTTAACCCTTCGGGAAATCTTATGAGTATCGCTAATCCTAAAAATAGTTGGTCATTGTTTAATCTTTTTCATACAAGTACAAACACCAATTATGCATACGATTCACAGAGTGCGTTAGTGATGGGGGATGGCACAGCGGCATCAGATGTTGCTGTTACATTTTGTTCGGGGGCATCAGTTCATATTCATGGTAATATGATGTATAATCCTTCTTAAAAATAATTACGCTACGCAGTTGTGAGTAAGCGTCGTGCTGCGTAGCGTGTCACTATTATATGCTTGCTGCCATGGCAATAAACCAGACAAGAATAACGGTTGAAAGTACTGAGTCAAATCGATCAAGAAAGCCACCGTGTCCTGGTAAAATAATTCCGGAATCTTTTTGGCCGCTGAGTCGCTTAAGCTTTGAAATAAATGCGCCTCCAAGAAAGGCAAGTATTGTTTGTAACAGAGAGAGCGCGCCAAAAAGTAACCAACCATTCTGCCTTCCCATAATGGCCCATAGGCTATTAAACTGATTAAATGGGGCTGCGGTAATTTTGGGGATAACAAGAAGGTTGGCGATCATTACGCCAAAAAAACTACCAGCAAATCCTTCCCATGATTTTCCTGGGCTGAGTGTTGGGCACATTTTGTGACGGCCCCAATTTTTCCCAACAAGGTATCCAAAGGTGTCGGCTGACCATGCAATAATAAATGGATAGAGCGGAAGCCAAATGCTATCGTAATAAAATCGGTAAGTAAGGTGCATGAGGAGGAAAAAGGGCATGATAGGATAGATGAGTGATATTAAAAAAAATTTTCCTGTGGGTACAGGCATGAGTGTTGGCCACTCAAAAAAAAGAATAATGAGCAAAATAATGCATAAAAAAAATGCAAACATAGGGATTGAATGAAGATAACTCAGCGTCATGCATCCAAGCAAAATTGATCCAGATGTTGCTCTTTTTATGCTTTCATTTGTGCATAGTTGTCTGATCATGATATAAAACCTTTCGTAAACAAAGTCCGCAGCCGTCTGCTTTTAATAATGTTTGTTGAGGATTTGGATTGTTAAGCATATCTTGAATTGTGCAGACAGGCAAGTCTTTACGACGGGCAACATCAAGAGCATATCCGATCATGCGTCGAATTTGGAATTGCAAAAAAGATTTTCCTTTGATGATAATGCGCAATGCATCGTATTCAGGAAGTAGTATAGTGCTTACATGGTCAATGGTGCGTATGGGAGATTTATGTTTATCTTCTATTCTGCAAAATGAAGTAAAGTCATGTTCTCCATGATAGAGCGAAAGAGCTTCTTCAAATTTAGTAAAATCAACTTTTTTGGTGAACTCGTAATACCAGCCAAATCGGGCGGTAAAGGGATTGGGGCGGTTAAAAAAAAGGTGATAATAGTATGTTTTTTGGAGAACATGTTTGTGGGGATGAAAATCGGGCTGTGCCAATGAAATATCGCGAATAAATATACTTTTAGGCAATCTGTTGTTCCAAGCTTCTTTCATGGCGTGGGGGGGGAGTGGTAAATCGCAGGAAAAACTGGCAATTTGCCCAAGTGCATGTACTCCGGCGTCGGTTCGCGAAGCGCCAATTACCGTTATTGGCTGGTTAAATACTTTTAAAAATGTTTTTTGGAGCGTTGAAGCGACCGTTGGGGCTGTTGGTTGTTCTTGCCAGCCGGAGAAGTCTGTGCCGTCATAGGCGATGAGTGCGATATACTTTTTCATTGATGTCTACAATCTTTCATAATAAGAGAAACCCCCATCCAGACGAACGTCTTGGACAGGGGAAATGGAGGTTATCTAATTAATACATTACTATGATACACCAGCTTATCCCAAAATGCAAGTGGGTATACGTATTTTTGCCTAAGCTCCCAGCCAGAGGTGAATAGAGTATTTTTGTGGTTCAAAAAATGGTGTAAGGGGGTTTGTTTTGTTATGGGTTTACAATGTGGCGGTAAAGATTGGTATAGGCTTGAGCTGTCGATGTGATAGAGTAATGTTCTATAACAAGCTGCTGATTGATGTTGGCAAACGTTTGTTTCAGATTGTGTCGGTTGTGGTAAAGGTTTTGTATGGTGGTTGCGTAGCGCGCAATGTCTCCCGGTGGAATAAGATAGCCATTTTTTCCATTTGTAATGACATCGTGAGTTGTGTGTTGATGTGTGGTGATTATGGGTAACCCAAAGCAGAGCGCTTCTAACAGTGCAATGGATAGCCCTTCGCTTTGTGACGAAAGGGCAAAACAATCAAAAAGTGGATAAAATCGGTGAGCATTATCTTGAGGTCCGGCAAAAAGAACCTGTTGATCAAGGGCATGCGTTTGTACAAGTTTTTTTAAGAGTGGCTCTTGGTTTCCACCGCCGACCAGTACGAGTTTAATTGCAGGCATATGCTTACAAAGCGCAAGGGCTTTGATTAATAGGTCATATGATTTAATGGGTTCAAGTCGTCCGACGGCTCCAACAATAAAATCATGATTGGTAAGTCCAAGGTGTTCTCTTGTAATGGGGTCTTTTTGTGCATTGGCGTGTATGGTTGCGCAGTCTATGCCATTAGGGATGGTTGAGAGTCGTTGGTTTATTATGGTATTGTTTTTGATTGGTGCGATGATGGTCTGATAATAATTTTGTTGCGTTTCTTGTGAAACGGCAACGAGTGCCGTTGCCTGGTGTACGGTTAGCCTATCAAGTTTATTACGGAGATTACCTTCATCACTGCTTTTACCGTGGATATCGCACATAGTAGGTATTTTGCATAGTTTGGCAATAAGTCTTCCAATGATATTTGCAGACCACAATGCAGTATGAATAATATCTGGATTTTCTTTTTTTATAAGTTTAAAAAGTCGCCAAAGTGCTAGAGGGTCGGCATAGTGGATCAAGCCGCGTATGTGATGGGTGCAAAAACCCATAGCCTGTATTTTTTTGTTTATGGGGCCATCATAAAAAAAAACAACCAGGTGTTGGTCTTGGTTGTTTTTTACTTGGTGCAAAAAATTGGCGAGCGCTTGTTCAGCGCCGCCAATTTTTAAACTTGTAATGAGATGCATTATTTTCATAGCGTATTAATTAGTCAAAATCATCCGGAAGTTCAGGTTCGTTATGTGCTGTTGCATTGTCTATTTCTTTTTCAAAGAAGTTTTGAAGCTTTTTTGCCCGTGATGGATGGCGAAGTTTGCGTAATGCTTTTACTTCAATCTGACGAATACGTTCACGTGTTACGGCAAAATCTTTACCTACTTCTTCAAGGGTATGTTCTGAGGCAACGTCGATACCAAAGCGCATTTTGAGAACTTTTTCTTCGCGTGGGGTTAATGATTTAAGAATTTCGCGCACTTTTTCTTTAAGGTCTTCATTAACCACCGCTTCAACTGGTGAGTATTCGTTTTCATCTTCAATAAAGTCTTTAAGACAAGTATCATCACTATCGCCTACTGGTGTTTCTAATGAGACAGGCTCTTTAGAAATTTTGATGATATTTTTGATCTTTTTTTCATCAAGATTAAGTTCTTTAGAAAGTTCTGCATAGGTTGGTTCGCGTCCAATTTCTTGGATGTAGTTACGCGTGATTTTGTTAATTTTGCTCAATGTTTCTACCATGTGAACAGGTACACGAATTGTTCGTGATTGGTCAGCAATGGCACGGGTAATAGCTTGTCTGATCCACCAGGTTGCATAGGTTGAAAATTTAAAGCCACGTTCAAATTCAAATTTTTCTACAGCTTTTAAAAGGCCGATATTACCTTCTTGAATAAGGTCAAGAAAATGAAGGCCACGGTTAATATATTTTTTAGCGATGTTAACAACAAGACGTAAGTTTGCTCGAGCTAAATCATCTTTTGCTTCTTTGTCTTTGCGTTGGGCAACTACAAGTTGATGATAAAACTTAAGAATTTTATCCTTGTTAAGTGCCGTTTCAGATTCTGATTTTTTAATAATCTTTTGCCCATTTTTTATGGTAGTCTCAAGGTTGTTTATTTGTTCAAGATCATCAGGGCGTGGGTTTTTAAGTCCTTTATAAAATGATAATTTTTCTTCACAAACTTTTATTTCGTCGTTACGTTCTTGAATTTTGGCCGCAATTTTTTCAATTTTTTTACCAAATTTTCTGATTTGTTTATTTGATAATTTTATGGTTTGAATTTCCTGAATAATTTGATTACGATTGTGTTCAACAACGGCGAGCATCTCTTTTTTCTTGCTTGCATCGCTCAATAGTTGGCGGTAGGAGCGATAAATTTTTTCCTCATTTGAAACAAGATTTTTTATTTTTTGTATTTGTGTAATTAACTTTTGTCGTTCTTCTTCAAATTTTGGTGAATTGTCTTCATCAAAGTCAGAAAACTGAATTACCTCTTTTAAAAAGAGTGGTTCACGGCTTAAACGTTCTTCCATACTCATAAGTTCTTTGGCAACAAAGGGAAATTGTGCGATAGATTCAATAGATTCTTTTTTGCCAATTGCTATTTTGTCTGCGATAACTTTTTCTGTTGTTTTATTCAAAAGGGGTATTTTACCAATTTCTTTGAGGTACAATTTAACCGGATCGTTTAGCTGGCTTGGTTCTATAAGGCTTTTTATTTTTTCAAGTTCCACATCTTCATCAAGATCATTTGCCAAATCTAATGTATCGATTGATGATTCTAGGTTGGTCTTTAAATGATCAAAATTTTGTCCAGCTTCTCCTTCGGTAATACTCATAATAGGATTATAATTTCCCGGAAGAGCATCAAGTTCTTCCGCCGAAATCAAATCTATATTTTCTTTTTCCATGAGGCGTAAAAGTTCGTTGGAATCTTCCTCGCTGAGTTTATGCTTGGTTGTGAAGGCAAGCAATTCTTCGTAGGTCATAACACCGTCGTTACGGCCTTTTTCAAGAAGTCCGTCAACGAGTTTTTCGATGCTTTTAAGTGTATTAACCGTTGGGTGTTCTTGTTCATTTTCCACCATGAGAGCATCATCTTCAACATCGTCAAGTAGTTCTTCTTTGGGTTCTTCTGCAACTGTAGTTGCTTTTGTTATTGTTTTTGTTTTTTCTTCGTGCAATGTTGGTTTGTTTTTTTTATCAGTTGCTTTTGGTGTCATAATTTTTTTTATCTCTGTTGTTTGAGTTATCGTTTTTTGTGGTGATGCTTTTTTTTGTATTATTTTTTTATCTCGAGTTGTTGCCGCTGCCGGAATGTTTTTTTTTAGCGGTGCGGGTGCTTTTTTTTGTAGCGTTGTTGTAATTGTTTTTTGGGTGAGCGTTTTACTTTTCAAAGGTGTTGTTTTTTTGGGGGCAATTTTGGTTACGGCTTGTACATTTTTTTTAATTACTGTTTTTGCTATAGTTTTTTTGGTTATTTTTTGTGAAATCTTTTTTACGATTTTTTTTGCTGTTGTTGACTTGAGTACTTTTTTAATACTTGATTTTTTTGTTGGTGTAGCGATAGCAGGTATTTTTTTTAGCACTGTCTTTTTTGCTTTTACTTGAGCTGTATTTTTTTTAGGATTGGCAGATTTGCTTTTTTTTCTAATCATATCAAGCCCCTGATTTGTAGTCCCTGTTTTAACGTAAGAAAATGTTCAAGTAGTGCATTGAGGTGTTCAACATTATTATTTATACGTGCGGTATGCATATCATCTTTTATGGTTTTTATGAGGATCTTCCATTTAACTTTACAAAAATGAAGGATTAATTGTCTTATTGATTCATGACAATTATCATTCCATTCGTATTTTAAACTTATTTGTACAACCCATGGCTTTATCTGCTCATCTATCGTGTTGATAAGCGTTTCCCACGGTTTTGTTGGGGATGTTTCAACACTTTTCTTATATATTTTTAGCAGTATTTGAGCCTGCGTTGAAAAATAGGGAAGGAGATCATCTTCTACCATAAAGGGTGTTTGATTTTTTTCCGTGCTGTTCAATATAGCAGAAATTATTTTTTCTTCTAGTAGTGAAATATCTTGTTCTGTTTCTTCGTGTGGTGGCATGGGGTGTTGTGGTTTTTCAATTCTTTCTTGTATAGAATGGCGGTGTCGTTGTTTTATTGTCAAGTTTTTTAGCGATTGTAGTGGAAGTTGCATTTCGTGTGCAGCTTGTTGCAGAAGGATATCTTGTTTGAATTCATCTTGAATGCGTGCAATGATATTGGTTATTTTTTCTGCGAGGGTTACTTTTTCGGACAATGATTTTTGTGCAAAGTGTGTACACAGCGTGGTGACAAAAAAACTAAAAATAGTTTGAGCATTGAGGATGTAGGGTGTGAGGTCTCCGCCGCTTATCAAAAATGAAGCGGGATCTTCTTGTGCGGGAAGCTGAATGACATGCAGTTCCAGGTTAACTTCCCAGCAAAGTTCAGTAAGGCGGAGCATGGCATTTTGACCCGCTTGGTCACCATCATAAAGGACATAAAGTGTTTTGATGTTGCGAGCAAGGAGCTTGAGGTGGTCGATGGTGCATGCAGTTCCGAGTGTTGCTACGGTATTGAGATAGCCGTGCTGGGCCATTGCAATGCAATCAAGGTAGCCCTCAACCAAAAAGGCAAATTCTTTTTCTTGCATTGCTTTTTTAGCGCGATTAAAACCAAAAAGGATTTTTCCTTTGGTAAAAACATCCGACTCTTTACTATTATAATACTTGGCTCGGTCATCTTGCTGTTTGAATATTCGTCCGCCAAATCCACAGGGTCTTCCAAGTGTGTCATGGATAGGGAACATAATGCGTTCTTCAAACGATGAATAAAAAGCATTACGACCTTCTGCTAATATACCCGTTTCAAGAAGATCTTTTGCCATGATGCCTTGGTGAGCCATGGCACGCAAAAAAAGATTGAGGTTATTGATACCACCGGGAAAATAGCCAATGGTGAATGATTTTATGGTTTCTGGAGTAAACCCTCGATTACTCAAATAGGTTTTCGCCTGTTGATTATGCAATAGTTGCTGGTGGGCCCATAAGCCAACGTGTTCATGGATTGTAAAAAAAAGTTCTTTTTCCTTGCTTGAAATATGGGATGTGCCGGTTTTTTGTAACAACTCCTGGGGAATGGTTATTTTGTATCGATCAATGAGGTGATGCATTGCATCAAGTTGTGACAAATTTTCGATACGTGCAATAAATGAAATAACGTCTCCGGTAGTTTGGCATCCAAAGCAATAGAAAATGTTCTTTTCTGGACTTACGGTAAATGACGCGTCTTTTTCAGAATGAAACGGACACGGTCCTTTGAGGTAGCCCCCTGCTGGTTTTAGATGAACGTATTCAGCGATAACGTCGACAATAGATATGTTCGCTTTGACATGGTTAAAAAGCGACATGTGCAATACCCCCTAACAATAGTTTAAGCGTCTTTGTTTTGTTTCCCAAAGCTTAATATAATTAATGCTATAATGCAAAAAATAAAAAAAACGCTGGAATATAGTTGTGGTATCGAAAGGGTTGTGGTAATAGTTTTTCCAATTGAAATACTATGCAGTTGGCCGCGATCACCTCGCCAATAATCGATTCCAAAACGGGCGATAGATTCAAGCATAAGGTAGATACAGAGCATGATTCCCGGTTTTTTTGCCACAAGGCGGGCAGGTCCGATAAGGATAAAAAAGATGCCAAGCGATGCAATCATTAAATACAGTTGAGTTGGATGGAGAGGGAGATGGCATGGAGCAAGGCTTTCAGGGTTGGTGAAGGTTATAGACCAGGGGAGATTAGGAGCAATTTTTCCATGGCAACAACCGGCAAGTAGGCAACCAATGCGTCCGATGGCTTGCATAATAGGGGCATAGAGTGCAGCAAGGTCAAAAAGTTTAAGGACCTGCACTTTATGGTAGATAAGGTATGCAGGGACTGTAATGAGAACGCCAATAATACTTCCTAAAACAATAAATCCGCCTTCCCAGGGCATAAAAATTTCAAGCATATTTTGTGCATAGTATTCCCATTCGCTGATGACAAAAAGAAGTCTTCCTCCAATAATGCCGCTTAAGAGGCCTACAAAAAGTGTGTTAAGGTACCCTTCGGTAGATATAAGTTTTTTGCGTTTTGGATGGTGAAGGGTAAGTAAGAGAAAAACAATAAAGCCCAGGGCGATCATGATGCCATACGAGTGAACCCAGAGGGGGCCGTAAAGATGAAACAGTCGTGGGAGCATGATATATTCCTTTAGTTTTGGTGGTTATAGAGTTTTTTATAGAGTGTTTTGCCAAGAAGTGTTGGGTCATGTTGTACGTCGTTTTGATCTATAATAGTTATGAGCGTTGGGTAATGTTCAAGCATTGCTTTAGCATTATCTATTTGGTGTGAGGTTGTTGTTGCTTGTAGCGGAACTACAATACATGGTTTTTGAAAAAATGCAATTTCAAATAGTGTTCCGGCGCCAGCTCGTGTAATGATAAGATCGGCACCTGCATAAAGTGTGGCGATGTCGTTGTGGTAGCTAAAGGTAAAAGCTGATATATTTTTGTCTTGATACCATCTTTTCCAATCAATGGTTGTGTGTGTGCCGGTTTGATGAATAATTTGAATTTCTTTACAAAGTTCGGCTTGTTCTGGCGCACTGAGATATTCAAGGAGGGCTTTGTTTAAAAGTGCTGATCCTTGTGATCCTCCAAGGAGAAAGAGTGTTTTTTTTGTTGCGGTTAAGCGGAGGGCGCTGTGTGGAATGAGTTTGTTAATGGTGCACACTGCATCTTCTTTTGTTATTGTTTGTTCTTTTTGCGTGAAACGTAAAGGATATGGTGCATAGGTGCACTTGTGGCTAAAGTCTTTGCCTAAAAATTGACAATGATGTTTGGTGGCTAAAAATGGTGAATAAATGGTAGTACTGCAGGGCAGAAGTGCTTTAACCGCTTTGCCGGGTATAACATTTAATTCGTATGTGTAGATAGCTTGGGATGAACATTTGGCTGCATATGATAAAGGAATTGCAAGTATGCCGCCGGTGTTAATGATGGTGTGTGGACGATAGTTGATCGTAATAAAAAGCGACTTGAAAAAAATTTGTACAAGTTGTAAAAGGAGCAACGGGAGCTTCCAGAATTTTTTACTATTCCATTGTGTAAGTGAGAACGTTATAACTTTGTCAATGTCTGGATTATCGCGAAGCAAAAGAAGGTCGAGTTTTTTTGTTCCTGTGCAAAAAATTACCCTGCCGTAAGGATTATCTTGTTTCCATTGTTGTATGAGTACAAGGGCTGGAATAATGTGTCCACCAGAGCCGCTTGCGACGGCAAATAATGTTTTTTGTTTCATCATAGTTATTATTGCGTAAGTAATAAATGTTTTTGTATTGTTTGGTCATGGGGTTTTTGAGCAAGGGCACTCTTAAAGCACTTTTGTGCATCGTTGTTTTGTCCCATTTTATGCAAAATAAGTCCTTTGGTATCTAAAAAATAGGGAGATTGTGGTGCCGTTCTGAGTGCACTGTCAATCCATAAAAGAGCTTGGTCAAGATGAGTGTTTGTAGCGGCATAGTAAAATGCATAAAGGTTATATTGTTTTGCTGTAAGTGATGTTTCATTGGTGAGGGTTGCTATTTCTTGGTCAAGAACATCATACTTTTTTGCTAAAAAGGCAATGTATGAAATGTGATAACGAAGTTTTTCTTTGAGTAGTTCGTCATTGGTTAATTGTAAAACGCTTTGATAGTAGGTAATTCCTTGATCAATGGCTCCCGTTTCTATAGATAAATCTGCAAGTGCGCTCAAAAGTTCATGGGAAGGTGTTATTGTTTTGTTGATCGTTTCTAAGTGTGTGATGAGTGTTTTTTTGGATACTCCTGCTTTGTGTAACAATAAATAGGTGTGGATGAGCGCGTGGTTGTGAGGGTTTTGTAGCAATAGTGATTCAAGGTATGCACAGGCTTGGTCGAGGTTTTTTTGAGCAAGAAGAATTTCTGTTTTTAAAAGTTGTGCTCGTTGATTATGTGGTTCTAATGAGAGTGCTTCTTCAATGTGGTTGAGGGCGTCGTGATGATTTTGAGCTTTATATTCGATAAGTGCTAAATCAAATGAAAAAGCAGGCCCGCGACGGTTCATTTTTTTGAGATAATGTGCAGCTTCAGGATATCGTTTTTCTGCAAAAAGAAGTTGAACAAGTTGTTTTTCTATTGTTTCTTCTGATCCTACCACGTGCAAAAATTGTTGATAACCTGCGATTGCATCCTTGATTTTGCCTTGTTGTTCAAGCAGCATTGCTTTAAAAAGATATCCGCGATCAAAACGTGGAAAGAGGTTGATGCTTTTTTCTACAGTATCAAGTGCTTGATCATAATTTTTTTGTTGATGATATATTTTAGCGGAGAGAAAATAAAACATAAATGCTCGATTATGAAGTGTGGGACGAGCGATGCATGATTGTATATGTTCGAGCGCTTTGTCGTATTGTTTGCTTTCAATAAGCGATAGTGCTGTATAGTAGGCTATTTGATCATTATCGGGGTAGGTTGTTGCAAGTTTTTTAAAAACCGTGAGGGCTTCTTGTTCTTGGTTGTTATAAAGATATGCTTGCCCTACGATGAGGTGAAAATCAAGATTTTTGTTAAAGGCTTTATGAAAATATGCTTTTTTTTGTTGGTAGAGTGTGGATATTTGTTTAAATTGCCCAAGATCAAATAAGAGTTTAAAAAAACCATCATATATGTAAGGGGGGTGAGGCTTTGCAAGGAGTTGTTGAAAGGCTTTAAACGCTTCGTGAGCTTTTCCCTTGGAGTGTAGAAAACAGGCTTGCAAATAGCGTGCATAGCTTTCGTGTTTATGTGCGGTTGAAGGATTGTCTTCGATAAAGGTTATTGAAGGAGCGCTTTTGGGTGGCGGTGTTTTTTTATGGTGAGTTTTGTTGTGCGCTAGGCTGTAGATGAGTAACGAATAGGCAAAGAGCATCAATTGTTTTTTGTGGATCTTCATTTTTTCTCCTTTTGTTGTTTGCATCGAGTAAGGTAGTGAATAAATACTGTTTCAAGTTCCTGATTATGTAATTTTTTTACCATAGCTTTTTCTAAAAATGTTGGTTGATAGGCTACGTGGCATTGTGTTGTCGGGAGAGGATGTCGTTGTATTTTTTTTCCGTGTGAGGTTGAGGTATCTTGTGTGGTAAAAAGTATTTTTTTTATTTTTTGTGAGCCAAGAGCGGTGTTAATTTTTTGTTTGAGCATTGATGAAAGGAGGTGAAGCTCTTGAGCCCACGCGGGATGGGTGGTTTTTAATACAAGTGTTTCATGGTCAATCCGAACAATGGCGACTTTGTCATTAAGAACTCCCATGATTGTTTTCCAATTGTAATAGAGTTTTATTTTCCACAAATGTTCTTGTGGAATGACGTTTTTGAGAAATTCAGCAATAGGGTGAGCCACCAGTTTATCCTCTGTACAATTTTTTAATTTTTATTGTATCGGTTATTTTTTTAAACCGCTACAGTTTTGTTTTTATTGCATAGGGTTATTATTTTTTCGTTTACTTTTTGTTCTTGCTGGTGCATCTTATAAAAGTGAAAAATCTACATAGTATTATTTTTTTAAGGTGTAAAATCGCACGGTGGTATTATGAAATTATTGTATATAGTTTGTTTTTTGAGTCAGTTTTTTTTATCGCTAAATGCAATGGAACCAGTTATTAATGGCGGCGAGTCATATGTTATGTGTGCTGGCGTCGAAGATTATGATTTATTGGGTGTTCATACTCAAACAGTTGTTTGTTCAGATGCTTGTGAAGAAACAATAGATACTATTGTTGCGCGGGCGCCACATCTTAAAGAATTACGGGTTACGGTTATTGATGATACTATTACGAATTGCACTCTTTCGAAAATTGCACAACTGACAAATCTTGAAACATTATTTTTTTTTCCGCCTTTTTTAGAAAATGCAGCAATTTTGAAAAAAAACTATGTTGTTACTGATGAAGGATTTGCAGCTTTAGCGAAGTTGACGCATCTGAAGAATTTTGCCATTTTTGGTTTTTGTGAAATTTCGAATTTTTCAGGGTGTGTTATTGGACAGTGGCGAGAGTTGGAAGATTTACAAATATGTTGTTGTTCGAAATTGAGCGATGCTTTGTTGGTTCATCTAATGCGGCTAGGTCAGTTAAAACGACTTTTTTGGTATGCGGCAATTTCTAATGGAGGCTTGCAATGTATTGGGCACTTAAAACAATTACAGAAGTTGGTTCTTGCTGATTGCTCGTCTATTACGTCTGAAGGTTTTGATTATCTAAGTTCATTGCCCTTGTTAAAGGTACTTTCAATGTGTGATGTTCATCATATGAATGATGATGACCTCAAAAGACTTACTCGGTTGCAATGGTTGGAAGTTTTTGATTGTACTGCGGAGAATAGTTGTGTGACCGATCAAGGTATTGCGTTTTTAAAAAATTGTAACAACTTGAGGATGTTAAATCTTGTCGGCTTCAGAGCGTTAACTGATGATTGTTTGCAGCATTGTATAGACATTACATCCTTGAGGGAGCTGAGAGTAATCGGATCGAGTTGTATAACGAGGCGTGCGCTTTCGGAATTATATACCAAGAGAATTGATATGGATATTTTTATTGATCCTACTGACAGATTTTATAGGTGAGAGGAAGCATGTATGCAGTACGAATTTTTAACCTTATGTGTTCCCCTAATTGTTGTTATTTTGGCAAGTATTACTAAGAATGTTCGTGTTTCGGTTGGTGTTGCGATTGTTTTTGCTGCATTAATAGCCACCGATTTTTCTCTAGTGGGAGCGTTTCAGCTTGTTTTGCAGCGTTTTTTGGAAGTGAGTGAATTGAGTAATTTTGCTTCTTGGCCGCGGTTTTTGGGTAGTTTTAATTTATTTATTTGTTTATTTCTTTTATTGCTTGGCATTATTATTGAGCTTATTCAACAGTCAGGTGGTGCTTATGCGTATGGGAATTTCATTATTGATAAACTTAAAAATGCCAAAAATGCTCAGCGGGCATCTCTTATTTTATCATTAGGTTTCGGGATGGATGATTATTTTAGCAGTTTAACCGTTGGTTCGGTTATGCGGCCCATCACTGATGAGTTTAGGATAGCACGTGTTAAGCTTGGACTTTTAGTTAATTCATTGGCTTCTCCGTTGGCTGTTTTGTTTCCCCTATCAAGTTGGATTGCTCAAATTGTTGGACAATTTAGGCAAGCAGGAATTGGAACGAGTATTAAAAATGGTATATTAATAGCGCATGATCCATTTTACTTGTATCTTTCGGTTATTCCATTTTTGTTGTACGCTATTATCGCTTTTTTTTCAATATGGTTTATTGTAAGCAAGGGTTATGTGCATGGTACACTTGCAAAGCATGAACGTATAGCGCAAAAAACAGGCAATCTTTTTGCGGGAAGGGTGTTAACAACTCGCGCTCCACGAAAAAGTTCAGAATATTTTGCAGGTGCGCGGGTATGGGATTTTTTATTACCAATTTTATTATTGGTGGGTTCAGTTGTTTTGTTTAATATGTATTGTGGAAATGATATTCCGTTGGCACTTTGTAAAGGTGGAGGTATAACCGTTCTTTTTTCATGTGTGTATTTAGTGTTCCGCGGTCGTATTGCTCCCAAAGAAATTCTGGGTATTGTATGGCATGGCAGCAGGCTTATGATGTCGTCGGTTGTTGTTGTTGTCTTTATTTGGACACTTAGTGCTTTATTAAAGGATGATCTGCAGCTTGGAAGTTATTTGGCGGGGTTGATTGGGGGGCGTATAGCGATACACCTATTGCCAGCATTATTTTTTATAGCGGCTGTTACCATTTCAACGATGATTGGTTCTGCATGGGGAGCTTTCGGTATTTTGTTGCCTATTGCTATTCCCATGTTGGTTTCGTTGTCAGGAGTTTCAGTTCCTGCTCATATTGGTGAATTAAGTATGTTGCTTCCTTTGTTGGGTGCTATTATATCAGGATCTGTTGCGGGAAATCACTTGTCGCCTATAGCAGATGTTATGTTTATGTCATCAACCAGCGCTGGGGCGTATCATTTAGATTTGGTCCGTGTAATGGCGGGTTTTGCGTTTCCTGTAGTGCTTGCTGCACTTGGGGCATTTTTGTTACAAGGATATTTATTGGTGTGGGGATGTTCTTTGGTTGGGGCGATGATTGTGACACTTTTGTTTGGAATAGGACTTAATTTTTTGATTGTTTTTTTACTTCACGTAATGAGTATCAAGCGCTATGCTGCGCGTAATGAATAGATATTTAAGTTATTTGAATGTTATTAAAGCCTTGCGTATCAATGCGCAAGGCTTTAATAACTAGTATTTTTATCGCTTAAGTGTTTTTTTTATAAGATCTAGAAATTCTTGGTGATTGCGCACTTTGAATACGCCAAGATATGGATATTCTTCAGATTGGGCTTTTAATTCTTCTTCATTGATGTCATCAAGCCATGGATTGATGTGAGTTTTTTTTGTTTGATCTTTTTTTTCTGAACGATGAGTATCTTGAGGTTGCATACAAAAATTTGTTGATATGTTTGTTAAGCCGATTATTGTACTTACAATAATATATTTTATATTCATTTAAAAAACCTCCATTAAATTAAGATAAAATATTGATATATTTTCAAATATACAATAAAATTAAATGATGTGCAAATGCAATAAAAAAAGGTGGCATATTTTCATAAATATGCCACCTTTTTAGTTGATTTTTGTAAATAAATGCTAGTATTTAATCGTCTGCGCGAGATGCTCTTTTGCGTTTATTTGGATCCAAGAATTTTTTTCGCAGACGAATTGATTTTGGTGTTACCTCAATTAATTCATCTTCGTTTGTCCAATCAAGACTTGCTTCAAGATTCATGATTCGAGGAGGTGCGAGTTTGACGGCATCATCTGAGCCTGAGGCGCGCATATTAGTCAATTTTTTCTTTTTGGTAGGATTTACCTCAAGATCATTTTCTCTGCTGTGTTCACCAATAATCATGCCTGAATAAACTTCTTCAGTAGGCGCAACAAAAAGTATGCCACGAGGTTGTAATCCATCAAGAGCATAGGCGGTGACTGGGCCATTTTCCATAGAAATCATGGCACCTCGTGTTCTTCCTGGTATTTCTCCGGCATATGGTTCATAGGCATGAAATTGATGGTTCATAAGACCTGTGCCACGTGTATCGGTTAAAAATTGGCTTCTAAATCCTATCAATCCTCGTGCAGGAACTTTGAATTCAATTCTTATTTTGTTGGTTCCATGATGAATCATGTTTTGCATGAGAGCTCTACGTTTTCCAAGATTTTCTATGATAATGCCTTGATAGGTATCTTCGGTATCAATGAAAAGAATTTCATAGGGCTCGTGTTTTTGCCCGTTGATGGTTTTATAAATAACTTCTGGAGCTGAGAGTTGTAATTCAAAACCTTCGCGGCGCATTGTTTCTACCAAAATGCCAAGGTGAAGTTGCCCACGACCCGATACTTTAAACGTATCGGCGGAATCTGTATCTTCTACGCGGAGTGCAAGATTGGTTTTGGTTTCTTTATATAATCGGTCACGGATATGACGGGAGGTTAATAACTTGCCTTCGCGACCAGCAAATGGGGAATCGTTAACCGAGAAATAAATAGAAAGTGTTGGTTCATCGATTTCTACATAGGGGATTGGGCTTGGTTTTTCAACATCGCAAATCGTTGTACCAATGGTGATATCTTCTTCAACGCCGGCAAGAGCGATGATGTCACCGAGAGTTGCTGATGGAACTTCTACGCGGTTAACGCCTAAAAATTGATAAATTTTAGTTGTCTTAACGGGAGCGCCAATATAGTCACCTTTACAAGCAATGATTTGTTTACCAACATTGATGGTACCACTAAAAACACGCCCGATGGCTATACGTCCAAGGTACTCAGAGTGGTCAAGATTTGTGATAAGGATGCGCAGGTCATCATTTTCTTGTTGTGGAGATGGAATACTTTCAACGATGGCTTTAAATAATGGTTCTAGAGTTCCCTCTCGCAGATTTGGATCAGTTGAGGCATAACCACTACGAGCTGCGCCGTAAAGGATAGGAAAATTAAGTTGATCTTCATGGGTTGCAAGATCTAAAAAGAGATCATGGACCATCTCTTCAGTATGTTCAATATCAGCATCCTTACGGTCGATTTTGTTAATGAGAACAATAGGTTTTAATCCTAATTGAAGAGCTTTTTGTAAAACAAAGCGCGTGCCGGGGAGCGGTCCTTCTGCTGCATCAACCAACAACATAAATCCTTCAACCATTTGCAGGGTACGCTCAACTTCGCCACCAAAATCTAAGTGGCCTGGGGTGTCGACAATGTTAATTCTAATATTGTTATAATTTATCGAAGTATTTTTTGCTAAAATGGTGATTCCGCGTTCACGCTCAATATCGCCAGAGTCCATAACACGTTCCATGTTTTCGGCGTCAAATTTGAGTGTTCCTGATTGCTGTAACATTTGATCAACAAGTGTTGTTTTGCCATGGTCAACGTGTGCTATAATTGCGATATTTCTGACATCTACTCTTTGTTTAAAACTCATAAGTCCCCCTAATGGTTGATTGTTGGTTTTTTATTTGGATTATGGTAACGCATGATAATCCTTGGTTATTTTTTATACTTACAGAACAAAGAAAGGAAGCCGAACCGGCTTCCTTTCTTTGTTCTTAACTTTTTTTTAAAAATTAACGATGAAGGGCACAGAATGGTAAAAGTGCCATTGATCGGGCAATTTTAATATGATTTGCAAGTTTTCTTTGATGAAATGAGCAATTTCCAGATACCTTTGCTGGAAGTATTTTGTAGCGTTCGGTTAAAAAGCTACGCAGCAAGCCGGTATTTTTGTAATCAATTAAAGCATCTTGTTCTTTGCTCGTGCAAAAACGGCAATGTTTTGGGTTTGAAAAAGACGACTTGCGTACCTTTTTCTTTAATATACGGGAGCTGATTTTTAATTTAAATTTTGACATAATATTTCCTTAGCTATCAACGATATTCACGTGTTATTTGTTATGCTTCTATCTCATCTTCGTCAATGGAATCTTCTTCATCAACGTTTACACTTGAAAGAAGACCGTCCATTTTATTATCTTTTAAGAATGACTCAACGCTTGCAGGGCGTGCGGATTCATTTGTCTCTGGTTTTTCATAGGTTGTTGGAGCATCTGCTGCAAGTTTGACGGTGACAGATCGCAAAACAAATTCACTACATTTGATTCTAAAGAAATTTTCCAGTTCTTTCATGAATGATGAAGCAAATTCTGGTGCGGCTTGGTAACGAACCAAGATATAGGCGCCGTAGTCATTTTTTTTGATAGGAAATGACAAGCGCATTTTTCCCCACTGATCAAAAGCGTCAACTTGACCTTTGTGATCAGAAAGGTGCGTGCTGAAATAACGTTCTAATTGATTAATTTCATCACCTGTTATTTCAGGGTGTGCAAGAATGAGTGTTTCATAACGTAACATATTAAAGGTTCTCCTCGAATAGTAGTTTATTGTTATTAACAAGTATTGCGTAAAGCAAGGAGATAGCAAATAACATTTTTGCTAACGGTACCTTACATTTTCATGTTACATGCTAACAAACATAGCAAAAAAATCAATCAAAAAGACGAATCGCGGCGATAATCTTTATAGCCTAATTAATTTTTTGGTATCTATAAACCACTTTTCCAATAATTCGCACAGGATCTTTGTCTTTAACCAGGGCTATAGGAGCTCGTTTGTGATTAACGGCTTCTAGCACGACAAATTCATCCATAAAATTTACCTGGGCAATGGTTTTTGTTGGGTTTTCTGCGCCATATTCAACGGCAACGATATCTCCAGAGCTTGTCCAAGCAGCCGGAGAAATAATAAGATAGTCTCCCTTTACAAATTGAGGAGCCATATTATTGTCATCAACGTGGAGACAGAAAAGGGCGTCATCATCAAATCCTGTTACTGCAATAAATTCACCATCATGTCCTGTTGTATGTTGGACAATTTGGTTGTTAATGGGGGATGGTTGGGATGGAATTTGCCCAACAATAGGAATAATTTTTAGTTTAAGATCGAGATTAGCAAGTTGATCTTTGATATTTTCTGGTAGAGGAATAGTTTGGTTTGGATTTGGGATATGAGCACCGGTTATTTCAAGAATATCTGAGGGCGTTAGCTCAAAAGCAAGAGCAAGTTTTTTTAAGGCATCCTCATTCCAACGGCGCGTTCCATTTTTAATATGCGTAAGATAACTTTCGGACATACCTGTTTTTTCAGCAAGAACTTTAGTGGTCCAACGTCGTTCTCTTAGTAATTCTTTAATTCGTAATCTTGTTGAAATCATGGTTTTATCCTCCGTATTCTAATTTTTTATAAAAATCATTTCTATTTTTTATTACGTTAGCGAGCGCGTTCTTGGTTGTAATATTTAAAGAAAAATCAAAGCACTTAATAATCATATATCAAAGTATTTGAAATTCCATTAGTATTTTAACTATATCATGTCGTGACATGTTGTCAACCGCCACCAAGAAAAACTAGTTTTTTAGCGCAATGTGAATAAAATTCGTGAAATTGTCCATAACGATTCACTGGTAAAGATGCCCGCGCAAAAAGCGGTATATTTTTTGTTTTTGGGCGTAAAAAGTGAAAAAAAGGCCCCAATTGTAAGAGCTATTGAAATTGAGTTGGGCATTATAATACCACTAAAAACCATTGTGGGGGAAAGCCCTAGATTTTTTATTATAATACCAAAAATGAGCCCTGCCGTAACAATAAAAGGGTTAAAATGGAGTGATTGCAAAAGAAGTGCTTTGCCTTGGCTTCGTTGGGCAAAAAAATCTGGTGATCCAAGGGAAAAATGGCTAAATAAAAGATAAAAAATAATACCTATTCCGAATGTTGTTATGACAAGGCCTATCCACTGCGCAATCCATGTTTTTTGGGGTGGAATGTGAAAATGATTATTAGTTTTTAGGTCAAATAAAAGATCTGATGCGGTTGCTGCGCAGGTGTTAAAAAAAACCATTATGATAGTTACTTGTAGGGGGGTAAGTGAAAAAAGGAGGTAGAGTGGAATAAGAACATATGCTGAAAAACGACCATACTGAATGAGCCCTATTTTGCATCCAATAAAACAAATATAATAAGTTGCAATAGCGCATAATATAAAAAAAAGGAGTTGAGCGGACCAGGGGAATCCACAATAAGAAAATAAGGCGCTGGTCGATAGTATGCTTATAGCAAGAAGTATAAGGCGTGAGGTTGATTGTGGACTGTCGTTGATGAGTGATGTGATGTGGTGGGCTATTTTTTTTGTAGATTGATTTTTTATAGGGAAAACTATTTTTTTGAGTGAGGAGTAGAGTCCTGCAAAAAAATCAGCAAGAACGATTCCTGTACAAAAGGCTATTCCAAGGGCTTGAAGACTTATCGGTTCAAAAAATGTTGTGGGAAGATGAAGGGTGTAATGATGCAGTGGATAAATAATTATGTATTTGGTAAAAATGCCAACGAGTAATGGAGCTATGAGTGATACTCCTCCTGCAAAGCCCATGGCCCACATTGTTGGCCATACGGTAAAGGCGAACTCTTGTTGAAGGTATCGTGAAAAAAAATAGGTAGTTTTGGGGATGATGCTTTTAAACTTCCAAAAGCCATCTCGTAAAAGTGTAATAAGTCCTGTAAGTGCAATACCTTGTATAATTTGTCGTGATTGTGTTTTATTATCGGGGGCGCTAATTAAATTGCTTGTTAGGGCGCTTACTGGAAATGGAAGTTGATTATTGTGTGTGAATGTGGGGGCTATTAATGCTCCCAGCGCAAGACCAAGGGCTCCCGCGCAAAGGCAAAGAATGGTAAGAGAAGCACAAAATTGAAAAGGTTGCGCAAGGAGTTGTTCAAATGTTTGTTGATCAATAAAAAAAAGCGTAGGCAACGAAAATCCTATTCCGGTTGCTATTGCGCCACCGATTGAGCCAATTGCTTGAATGAGAGCTGTTTGTTGTTGGCGATTTTTAGACGATTGCCAGCACTGAGGAAGTATGGAAGAAGTGATATTGCAAAAAAGAACAATGGTTGGAGCGATCCACGGTCCGATCATTGTTGCAATGGCAAGATATGAGAGGATGCTGCTTGAAAAGAAGCAAAAAAAAGCTCCATATAAAAATGTTGATACAGTTATCATACGTAACTCCTTGCTTGGAGCATTTCAACAAGCAATAACATCATGTTCGGTTGCAAAGATAGTGTTGTGCTTGATAAGCATAGTGAAGGAATGAGCAAAAAGAAAGTAAGGTAAGGAAATAGAGAATATGATCATAAAAGGGAGGTTGATAATAATGAGAAAAGTAACTTAAAAACAAGAAAACGATAAAGATCATTTGGCTTGCGGTTGTAGCTTTCCCCCATATCGATGGGCTAATGGTAAATTGTTTATTGATGCGAAAAAAAAGCGCCGATCCAAGCATCATGGTAATTTCACGAATAACGACAAACCATATGAACCAGTGTGGAACCATAATATGAGCGATGCCATAATATGCTATTGACGTAAATGCAGTAATCATAAAGATTTTATCTGCTATTGGATCAATAACGCGGCCAAAATTGGTTTGTTCTTTGCGCAAGCGAGCAAGTAGTCCATCAAATAGATCAGAAACCCCTGCAACAATAAAAATAAGAAAAGCAGGTACAATGGATGCATGATATAACGAATATGCAAAGCAAGGGGCGAGAACTATGCGTAATACTGAAAGTAAATTTGAAAGAGTTAGCCACGAAGCATCACGTTGAATGTAAAGATTAAGATGCTTAAGATGTTTCACAGCTAACTCCCAAGGTCAACGATTATGATATTACGTCACGAATATTTTGTGGCTCTTGGGCGCACTTTCCTATGAATTTTACGCGCCAGCCATTTTTAATGAGCTTTTCAACCCGGATGTATTCTTTTTTATATGCTGAGTGAACTTCGGTTAGCAATTTGTAGCTGGTTGTACCATTTCTGCCCTCAACGCGAACCAATGGGTTGATGCCTCTGAATTTGGTATGAACAATGCAGTCACAGTCTTCTTTTTCAGAGCACAGTTTAAAGCAGGTTGGGTAGGTCATAATTTTTTCAATAGATTGACTAATAATTGGGTTTTTGCTGAGTCTTAATGTGTTCCATATTTCTTTGTCATAAGAATATTTAAACGAATGTTCAGATAATTCACCGCATTTAAATGCTTCGATAACAGCGTCGGCCATCCAGTTATAAACGATGTGATTCCACGCGGCGCCTACAACATGCTCAGTTGTATAAAGAGATACGCGTGCGAACTTATATGCTTTTTGAATGCTATCAAAGTACCAACGACGTGTTTGTGTGTCAAAGTGAAGTGACCAAACGATAGATTCTACATCGCTATTGCTTAAAAAAGGTTTATTTGCTTCTGGATCAATGTTTAATTTCCCCGCATACAACGTATATTCTATTCTGTCGGCACATAAATGAGGACTGCGTTGCTCAAGCATATGAAAAGCTTGATCAAGATCTTCAAGTTTATAGTTATGGCGCTTGAGAATATCTTCAACACCCATTTCTTGTAAAAAGTTTTTGTGGATAAAGTCTTGGTATGCTTTTCCTTCTTGTGCTTTGCCTGCGTAGACATAATCACCAACATGTGAAAACGCTGTATGGGAAACGTCGTGCAAAAGGCCTGCTATTTGTTCTTCAATTGATGCATTGCATAGTCGCAGTAATGCCCAAACGTTAACGCTGTGGACATAGCGTGAGTATTCTTCTACTTCTGGGTGGATGTAGCGAACAAAGCCATATTGGTGTATGTCTTTTGTCCTTAAAAGTGCGTATGAAAAAAAGAGTTCTTGTAAAACAGGCTCTGTTACGCTAATGCGGCCGTATGATGTTGTTACATCTACTTTGTGCGCTCCAACCGACTCAATACCAGCAATTTGTTCTTTGAGTAACGTAGATTTAAAAGAATTAAAATCTTCTACCGAGCAGCACGCTGGCGATATTTCCGATATCCTCATTGAAAAAGCTGAAAAAAAAGAAAGATGTAACAAAATAAAAGTTACAAACAAATTCTTGATGTTTGTTTTCATAGCAAAAACCTCATAACGTGAAGAAAAAAATATAATAACATGTGCCATTCAAATTACTGTCGAGAGAAACATTCTACCCCAAAAAAAGTTTTTTTCAATCTCTAAATTTCATTATGTAAAAACAATAAAAAACGCTTTTTCCAGAGGTACTTGTTTTTTTATGGCATATTTGTAAAATAATTTTGACGATGTGGTAGATGTTTTATCAGGTTTAATAGCGGTTTTTAGTGGATTTACATGATAAATGAAATAATTTTCTTTTTTCATCTTGTAGGGATTATTGTACTTACGGGTGCTGCTCTTTGGTTGGGAGAATTAGCGTTGGGTGCTCTTTTGTGTTTATTGGGCGTTTTATCCAATGTTTTTGTTGCTAAACAAATTATGTTGTTTGGGTGGGCGGTTACGTGTAGTGATGTGTATGCGGTGGGGTGTATTTTTTGTTTGAATCTTATTCAAGAGTTTTTTGGACGAGTTCAGGCGCGTCGTGTGATTATAACAAGTTTTTTTTGTTTGGCTGTTTTTTTATTTATGAGTCAAATGCATCTTGTGTATGTTCCTAATCAATTTGATGTTACGCATGCTCATTACGCTATGATTTTTGGCATTATGCCGCGCATCACGTTGGCATCTTTGATGAGCTATGTAAGCGTTCAATATTTTGATACCTTTGTTTTTTCTTTGCTATCAGGGTGGTTTTGTGGTAGGTTTTTTGGACTGCGCATGGTTATTTCGCTTATTGTAAGTCAGCTTTTAGATACCGTATTGTTTAGTGTTATGGGTCTTTATGGTATTGTTGCTTCTATAGGGCATGTCATTATTGTAAGTTTGGCAATAAAATTAATAATCATTTTTTGTAGCGCGCCGCTTATTTGTTTTGTTAAATCACTCTATGCGAGAAAATAATTTATGGATACATGGAAGTTTGAGATTGTTTATACGTCAAAAAAGTCTCGTGCGCGTGTTGGGAGAATTTATACACCACATGGGGTTATTGATACACCAAATTTTGTTGCCGTTGGGACTAACGCTGCACTCAAAGCGCTTGATAGTGTTTTTGTAAATGACTTAGGGCAGCAGTTGATGTTTGCCAATACGTATCACTTGATGTTGCAACCAGGGGCGTCTGTTATTAAGGCCGCTGGAGGTATTCATCAATTTATGAATCGAAAATCTCCCATCATTACTGATTCAGGAGGATTTCAGGTTTTTAGCCTTATGTACGGAGGTGTTCACAGCGAACTTAAAAGTCAGGGCACCAAAAAACATGATAATGCGGTGTTAAAAATTAATGAAGATGGCGTGTTGTTTCGATCGTATCGTGATGGTGCAAAGATTTTATTAACACCCGAAACGTCTATTCAGGCCCAAAAAGATATCGGGGCTGATATCATGATTAGTTTTGATGAGCTGCCGCCGTATCATACCAATCCTCAGAAATTGCAACATTCGCTTGATCGTACGCATCGCTGGGAGTTAAGATCGTTAGCAGAACATCAAAAAAACAAACAACAGCAGGCATTGTATGCGGTTATTCATGGTGGGGTTGATAAGAATTTGCGAAAAAAAAGCTGTGATTTTTTATCTGATCATGCATTTGATGGTTTTGCCATAGGGGGAAGTGTTGGAAAAAATCGTGAAGAAATGATCGATATGCTGACATTTTTAATGCCGCATGTACCGCTTGATAGGCCTAATCATTTGCTTGGGATTGGTGATTTGCCTTCAATTGAGCATATTGTTCCATTGGGCGTTGATACATTTGATAGTTCTCATCCTACTAAGGCTGCTCGGCATGGGCTTTTTTTTACAACACAGGGGTTTAAGCGTATTACGCAATCAGGGATGGGGACATTGCTAAGGCCAATTCAAGATGGTTGCTCTTGTTATACCTGTACGCATTATACAACAGCGTATTTAGCCCATTTATTTAAAGCGCACGAGTTATCTTTTTATACCTTAGCAACAATACATAATATTCATTTTATGGTTCAATTGATGCGTGAGTATCGAGAAAAAATTCTTGCTGATTTGATCTAGGCTCCGTATTTAGTGAGTATTTTACACAAGTCTGAATAGGCCTTTTGACGAGCGATATATAAATAGGAGGATCCGTCGTTATCTGTAGCTTTAACGTTGGCACCTTGCTGTATGAGCATTTCAGATAGTTGAGCATTTCCTGTTAAGGTAGTAAAAAATAAAGGCGTTCTTCCATCTTTATCTGTAGCATTAACGTTGGCGCCCAAGTTTATAAGTGTTTCACAAGTTTGTGTGTGGCCTCTGTAAGCAGCTAGAAATAAAGGAGTCAATTCACCGCAATCTCCAGCATTAACGTTGGCACCAAGTGCTATGAGCGTTTCACATGTTTGTGTATGGCCATTGTAAGCAGCGATAAACAAAGGTGCCCATTTATCTTCATCTTGTGCATTAATATTAGCACCGAATCTTATAAGCATTTCACAAATTTGAGCACGGCCATTTCCAGCAGCAACAAATAGGATGGATCTTTTGTTTTTATTTTGTGCATTAATATTGGCATCGAGTTGTATAAGTATTTCACAGGCTTGCAGATTGCCTATTTTAGCAGCAATAAACAAAGGGGTGCGTCCCTTTTCATCTTTTTTATTAATTGCTAGAGGGTCTATGCTGGTAATTTCTTTAATAATGGTGATGTTGTTGTTATAAACAGCTTCATGCAAAGGTGTTGATAGACTTTGCATGGACATTGAAAAGCATGATGTTGTTGCAAATGTCAGAATTGTTATTAATTGTTTTAAAAACATGGAGAGCCTTTCTTAACTTATAATTTTTTGTATTGGTTTACAGTTATGCAATATGTTGGGTTTTGTTGACTTTTCAACGTAACTAATTTTCAACGTGATACTATTTACTCAATAAATGGATTCTTGGTCGAGAGGCCTTTTTTTATATGCTTAAAAACTCCTATGGAAAAATAAATGAAAAATATTATACATGGCCCAAAGCCTATCATCCCCAAGTTCATTGTCAAGCACCCTTAAAAAAATAATATTATTATATTTAATCAACGCCTTTGCTAATTTCAAATTAAAATAAAATAATTCAAAAGGGTTGCTGAATATCTTTCCTTGCTTATTTTATGTGATGTGCATAGCAAATTGTATTGACTTATTATTACCCACATCTTTTCCCTTAAAAAAAGTTTATATCATTAACATTGTGAAAAAAATGCTGAAAGGTGGCGCCCCTATAGATAGTTAAATAGATTTTGCATGGGCATTGAGAGACATGATGTTGTTGAAATGAGCAAAGTTGTTATAAGTTGTTTTAAAAGCATAGAGATTATCCCTTATGATAAAGTTGTATTGAATTAAAAATTGGTTAATTTAGTAAGCCAATTATAGATCCTGCTTTGCATGGGCTTGGGTCATTGAGTATTGTAATAATTGTTTTAAGATTATTAAACCATTCCAAGTTAAATGCATTTTTCTCATATGAGTTGTAGAATTTATATAAATCTATGGCAATATCAAAGGCCGTATTATTATTTTCATCTTTTTCAAAAATTAAATTGGAGTGCTCTGTGGTAAGTGATAAGACATCTTTTATGTTATTTTCTTTTACGGCAGTATGGAGTCGGGTTGGCGCTTGGTTTTTATGGTAAACCTTATCAAAAATCATTGAATGTTTTTTATATTGTTTTGTAAGCACAGAGACGAGATCGTCATTTTTATTTTTAATAGCTAAGTGTAGCGGGGTGTCATTGAATTTGTTTTTATCATTAACATTGGCGCCCAAGTTTATAAGTGATTCACATGTTTGATTGTGGCCTTTTTGAGCAGCAAAAAATAAAGGAGTTCTGTGATATTTATCTCGAGCATTAACATCGGCGTTGAGGTTTATAAGTGTTTCGCATGTTTGAGTATGGCCATTGTAAGCTGCAAGATGTAAAGGGGACGCTCCTTGGTTATTAAAAGCATTAACATTGGCACCTAAGTTGATAAGTGTTTCACATGTTTGCGTGTGGCCATTTTGAGCAGCAAAAAATAAAGGAGCCCAGTGATTTTCATCTATAGCATTAACATTGGCGTTGAGGTTTATAAGTGTTTCACATGTGTTTGTGTGGCCATTTTGAGCAGCAAGAAGTAAAGGAGTCAAGTAGCTTTTATCTATAGCATTAACATTGGCGCCCAAGGTTATAAGTTTTTTACATGTTTGAGTATGGCCATATTGGGCAGCAAAAAATAAAGGGGTTCTGAGGTTTTTATTTCGAGCATTAACATTGGCGCGCAAGGTTATAAGTTTTTTACATGTTTGAGTATGGCCATTTTTAGCAGCAAAAAGTAAAGGAGTCCACTGATATGTATCTTTAGCATTAATATCAGATCCTAGGTTTATAAGTGTTTCGCATGTGTTTGTGTGGCCATTTTGAGCTGCCAAAAATAAAGGAGTCCTGAAGTGTTTATTTCGAGCATTAACATTGGCTTTGCGTTTTGTAAGTGTTTCACATGTGTTTGTGTGGCCATTGTAAGCAGCAAAAAATAAAGGAGTCCAATGATATTTATCTTTAGCATTAATATCAGCGTCGAGGTTTATGAGTGCCTCGCATGTTTGAGTATGGCCATTATAAGCAGCACAAGATAAAGGGGTGTATCCGTTTTTATTTTTTGTATTAACATTGGCTTTGAGATTTATAAGTGTTTCACATGTTTGGGTATGGCCTTTGTAAGCCGCAATAAATAAAGGAGTTTGTCCTTTGTTATCTTTTTTATTAACGTTGGCGCCTAGGTCTACAAGTGTTTTACATGCTAGAATATGGCCTTGTAGAGCAGCAGGAAATAAAGGAGTAAGGCCATTTTTATTTTTACGATTAATTGCCTTGGGGTCTTTGTTTATAATTTCTTTAATTGTAGCAATATCGTTTTTGTTTGCGGCGTGATGTAAGTGAAATAGCCTGTTTGATATGGGCATAGAGAGACATGATGTTGTTGTAAGGAGCAACATTGTTATTAATGGCCTTGATATCATAGAGGCTATTCCTTAGGTTTAGATTTTTATGGTTTATGTATTGTTTAAAAATTAAATTTTTATGTAACAATATTAAAATTATATGTACTAATCAATAAAAATAAAATAACGGTTGCCTTCTATTTTTATTAAAATCATTAATATGTGCGTTGAATTTGAAAAATGTTTCATATGTTTATGTAATATTTTTTGGGGTATTTTATGGTTATAAGGAATTATATTGTTAGTAATTGTTTTTAAAAAATATGGAGTCTTCCTTAATTTGGGTATCGAATTTCATAAGTGCTTCACATGTTTTATGATTATTTTGGGCAGCAAAAAATAAAGGTGAATTTGCATAATTAAGGGCGGCGCCGTGTTGCATAAGTATTTTACATGTTTGAGTATGGTCATTTTGCATAGCAAAAAATAAAGGAGTGTAGTCGTTTTTATTTGTTGCATTAACATGAGCGCCGAGATGAATGAGCGTTTCACATGTTTGAGTATGACCTTGGTGTGCAGCAAAAAATAAAGGAGTGCAGTCGTTTTTATCTGTTGCATTAACATTGGCTTTGAGTTTGATCAGTGATTCACATGTTTGAGTATGACCAAAGTGAGCTGCAAAAAACAAAGGAGTTCTGTTGTTTTTATCTTGAGCATTAATATCAGCTCCAAGGTTTATAAGTGATTCACATGTTTGGGTATGGCCATTTTGAGCAGCAATAAATAGAGGAGTCCAGCAGCTTTTATCTTTAGCATTAACATTGGCTTTGAGTTTTATAAGAGTCTCACATGTTTGAGTATGTCCATTTTGAGCAGCAAGACATAAAGGAGAGCATCCATTTGCATGAAAAGCATGAATATCAGCACCACGGTTTATAAGAGTCTCACATGTTTGAGTATGTCCATTTTGAGCTGCAAGAAATAGAGGGGAGTATCCATATGTATTCAAAGCATTAACATTGGCTTTGAGTTTTATAAGTGTTTTACATGTTTGAGTGTGGCCATTTTGAACTGCAAGAAATAAAGGAGTTCTATTGTTTTTGTCTTGAGCATTAATATTAGCCCCAAGGTTTATAAGTGCTTCACATGTTTGCGTATGGCCATTTTGAGCTGCAAGAAATAAGGGCGTTCTGTTGTTTTGATCTTGAGCATTAATGTTAGCACCGAGTTTTTTGAGGGTCTCGCAAGTTTGCGTATGGCCGCTAAAAGCAGCGGCGTGTAGAGGGGTGTTCTTTTTTTGATTTTGAGCATTTATATCAGCGCCAAGGTTTATAAGAGTTTCACATGTTTGCGTTTGTCCGTTAAAAGCAGCGGCATGTAGAGGGGTTTGATTTAGTTGATTCTGAGCATTTATATGAGCGCCGAGCTTGATGAGAGTTTCGCAAGTTTGCGTATGGCCGTTAAAAGCAGTAGCGTGTAGAGGGGTGTTTTTTTTTTGATTTTGAGCATTTATATCAGCGCCAAGGTTTATAAGAGTTTCACATGTTTGAGCGTGGCCATTTTGAGCGGCAATTAATAAAGGAGTATCTCCTTCTAGGTTTTGAATATTAATATGAGCGCCAAGGTCTATAAGAGTTTCACATGCTAGACTATTGCCCTTGCGAGCAGCCCAGAATAAAGGAGTCTGGTCATCGTTATCTTTGCGATTAATTGCTTGAGGGGCTTGGTTTAGAATTTTTTTAATTGCAGAGGTTTGCTCCTTTTTAGCTGCTTTATATAAAGCTTGTGATAGATTTGATATCTTCATTGAGAGGCATGGTGTTGTTGAAAGTAGTAGAATTGTTAGTAATTGTTTTGAGAACATAGAAATTATTCCTTACGTTTAGGGAATGGTATTTTTTATGTAAAAATTTCTAAAATTTATGAATTAATTAAAAAATTCATAAAGACAGAATTTTTTACATCTGAGGATCAACCATATAATTGCTATGAATATATCTTGAAGATATTAAAATGCAAAAGGGTAAGGTTGAATACCAAGGTATATTGCTATTTGAAATACCTTGCAAAGGGTGATCGGTTTTTTTAAAAAAATGAAGTTTTTTAAAGAGAATTATCATGCTCAAAGGGGTTTTTGACAAAGCCAATCAGTTGGCATTCTGGTTGAGGAAGGAGTGCAAAACAATCATAGACCATGTCTTGCATTTTGCACGCAAGGCCAACAACATCTGTGCTGGTTGCGCCTGGTTTAGTGACAATCATATTGGCATGTTGGTGAGAAACTGATGCTTTACCCATTGAAAGTTCTCCTTTAATGCCTAATTTATCTAAATAGTAGGCTACAAAAGGAATTTTTTTACCATTAATAGAGTGAATAATTTCGTGCTCATGAAAGTTGCGAAAAAAACTTCCGCACGTGTTGCTGGTAGGGTAACGATTATTGCGGTGGCGAATGATTTCAGTTTGGCGGCCACGTGCAAAGGCTTGTGTAAAATCATCTCCTTTTTTTACTTTGAATGTTGCCTCAATAAGATAGTAATTTTTTTCAAAAAGTTTCGAGTGGTCGTAACCAAAATTAAACCATGTATGATCTACGGTTTCTATTGTGCCAGAGCTTTTTTCTATAACGCGCGCCGAGGTTAAAAAATCGCTCAGCAGAAACGAAAAATAATGAATGTTGATATAAACAGATCCACCCACGCTTCCTGGGATACCGCTAAATTCTTCTAAGCCGATAAGGTTGTTGGCAAGGCTTGTGTCAATAAGGTCTTTAATCAGTACGCCGGCTTGGGCTGTTATATGACCATGCTCAGCGTCTACGGTGATGGTTTTTAACATTGGTTTTATGACAAGCCCATCAAATCCTTGATCACTTATTAATACATTAGCGCCATCGCCCAGCATGTAGACGGGGATAGAGGCGTTTTTTGCGAACTGAAGAGCTTCGGCCATTTCGATTTCATTGCGTGGTTCTGTGTACCAGTGTGCATATCCGCCTGTTTTAAACCAGTTTTTATCAGCTAATGATACATTTTTTTTGATGTGCATCTGCTTGTTCCTCTGAGGCATTTTATAGGTGAGATTACTGTTTATTTCCTAATTGAGCTTCACAGTGCAGAGTCTAGCGAAAATTTAGGCTTATGCAAGTATTCTTTGCGGGGGCGAATGTGGTTTTTTTTGTCGGCGATGAAACGTTGTGAGTCATGTCGCATGGAGATCGACGTCGATAGGATGAAAAGGGTTTTTAAATTCTATTTTGCAACTTCTATTGACTTTTGTATTGCAATATTGCTAATTTGTAATTAATAAGGCGAGGCATTCAGCAAAATTGGGGGGGGATTACTATGAAGATTAATTATTTTTTTTCGCACATCGTGTGTGGAGTATTTTTTGTTTGTCAGCTTATTTCTGGGCAGCATGTGTATGCAGAAAAAACGCATGCCGATCGTGATGAATCATTCTCAGAGGCGGCTTTTAATCGGTTGAATTGGGTTGATGTTACCAGTGGTATTTCAACGCAAATTATGTTCGACTTTGCTCAGCCAGTATACTTTAAAAAAAAGAGTATTGCCCAAAAACATGAGGTGCGTTTAACGTTTCCTGGTATGCGATTAAAGTTTTTTAATTCCAAACACGTGTTGTTAAAGCTTGCAAAATTAAAAGCTATGGGGTTAGTGCGTTCGGTTAATTTGGAGGAAAAGACAACAAAATATCCAAAAGTAGTTTTAACGATTGATTTTGAGCCGTTCAAAAAAGGGGGAGATGTTCATGACGACAAGGCGGTAAAAAACAGTTTGGTTATTAAATGGTGTAAGTTGGAAGAACCAAATCGGCTTATTTTAGATATTTTTACACAAGATTCATTGGCAAAACTTGATCAACAGCAAGGAAGTGTTTTTTTTGCACACAATGAAAAAAAAACACAAAAAAAAAATTATAGAATTGTTTTAGATGCTGGCCATGGCGGCAGTGATGCTGGGGCCGAGCGTTTTGGGCTTAAGGAAAAAGATTTAGCTTTAGATATTGCACTTAGAACGCGTGCGTTGTTTCAAAAACATGGCGTCACAACGTTGCTTACGCGTAATGACGATGCGACGTTGTCTCTTGCAGATCGCATAGAGTTTGCAAATCAACTTAAGGCGCATCTTTTTGTAGCGATTCATTTGAATGCAACGGCGGTTCAGAAAGAAAAAATATCTGGGGTCGAAACATTTCATTTGAATACTAAATGTTTTAACAATTCCAGTGCTTCGCAAGGTTTTTTAACTTTGAATTTTTCGCCTAAGGATCATCATATTGATATAATTAAAAATTTTTATCAGCGACAACATAATGCTTCGGGGCAATTGGCTTCGTGTATTCAGCAAAGCGTATTAGAGAGCATAAAAAAAAAGCATGATACTATTATCGATCGTGGTGTGAAAACTGATCTTTTTCGTATTTTTTTTAATAATGGCACACCAACAGCCCTTGTAGAGGTTGGTTTTTTAACCAATCCTGATGAAGCAAAGCGCCTTGCGCAAGCTGGATATCGTCAATTAATCGCTCAGGGAATTTATTCGGGAATTCAGCATTATCTTGAGCAAGAAGCTTAAGTTATGTGACGCATGATCCTAAGCGTATAAAATCCAAATTAAATTTTTCGGCTTTACGCATGTTGCAGGCGGTTTTTTTTGTTATAGGATTGCGAAGTTGTTTTACAAAAAGTGTTATGTCCTTGGGGAATTTTGAAGGATCGATTCCCCAATTGTCATCTTCGGCGGTGGTTAAGAAATGAAGTTCATTAAAGGAAACAAGAAGATTTTTGCCTGGTTCTTGTTCAAAATCTTGCTGAGTGCAAAAGCGCCGGTCAAATTGTACATAACCAATTTTTTCTTGTGTTTGCGTATCGATAATGTCCCATTGGGTAATGCTTTTGGGGATTTTTATGGTTTTTCCGGCGGCTGTTTTTGCAGAAAAAATATCATCTTGTTTATAGCTCACTCGTTTTAAAATAAGATTTTTGTTGTTGGCGGTAAGTGTTATTTCATCGTTTATACCGTTCTGATCGTCATCACCTTTGATAAGCCATTCCCAGCCTTTAATGTAATATTTTGGTTGAGAGGGGAGGATTGGGTCAATGACGTTGATGCGAAAAATACCATGGTTGAGTAATTGTAGAATATCAAAGCCGCCAGCGATGTAGGTAACGTACTCTGTGGGGTTTTGACATTTTTTTTGTAATGCATCAAGTGTATTATAATGCCAGTTTTTCCATCCAAGACCTGCAAAGGTATTCCAAATGGTTGCATAAAGGAGTTTTGCAATAGGGTGGTAGTGATGGTTGCTGGCGATTTCTTTAAAGTGGTTTATGGTTTCAGGATAAAAACAGTATTCAAAAAAACGATTAGCAAGCGCGAGGGTAAGGGTTTCGCGGGTTGCTTTTTGAGGTTCATTAATAATGAGTTCAGTAAGACTTGTGTAGGTATGTACAACTTCGGTGAGGTCGTTTTTGTGATCTTGTTGATTCTGTTCTTCAAAATTGATAGGTGCCGTTTTTAAAAAGTTAATAAATGCGGGCATATCATTATTCATAAGTGTGTACATGGTGGTCAGTTGTTGTTGTGTATAGGGAGAGAAGATTGCTAGATGATTATTATCTTTATCATTAAAAAAAAGTTTAAAAAAAGCATCAAAACGAGCATTTTTCTTTTTATAGTTTTTTATAAAGCGATCTTGGAATTTTTCATTGGTTATTTGTTTTTTTCTAATGATGGGGACATCATGGAATATGGTTTGAAAATAGGCTCCTTCCTTATTGAGCCATCGATTAAAAAGTTCTGTGTGCGATTTTGTTTCGGCATGCATGTTTTTTGGTCCTATGATTATTGATATTAAAATTACTAATTGAGCAAATTTTAACATAATCATGCTCCTTCCCTTTTAAAAATAGCCTCTATTTTGATAATACTATGACATTTTTGTAGGCTTCTGTATACTATTATTAACGCTAAAAGAAGCGGTGGTGGCGTTTTATTTTTTAATACATAACCCAGAGAAGGACTCACATGAACGCAAACATATCCCTTTCTTTTGAATTAATTCTTCTGGTTAGATGGCTTTTAAAACATGAGAAAGAGCAACTTAATACCTTGGTAAAAAGGGCTTTAGAACATGGTTTTATGCAGGAATTAGAGGAAAAATCATCAAAGGCGTATGGCCAAGTTGCCGATAAACTTTATGAAAATATTGTTGAGTTTTTAATGTTTATGGAAGGTTCTTTGGTCAATAATTTGGCAGAATTTAATATTGACGAAGCGGCTCATAATGCCATGATTCCAATTATCAAAAAACTTGACGTTTCAACGGTTGATCTCAAATCCTTATGGGAAGGCATGCAGCAGGCTAAAAAACAGATGAGCAAGCACTATGATGTTCATGAAGACCCTGAATCAGTGAATAATCTTCTTTTTGAACAGATTCTAAAGCATTGGAAGCCCAGCAAAAAACTTCCCTTAAATTAATAATCTTAAAAAACAAAATTAAGTTCTTTGAGTGCTTGGGTGAGTTCGTAGAGCGGTAATCCTATAACGGCTGAGTGTGAACCATTGAGGTATTTTAAATAGCGTTGTCCAAATCCATCAATAATGGTTGCGCCGGCGGCGACAAGGGATATTGGTTCTTTTTCTATGAAAAAATCAATTTCATCTTGAGCTACGCAGAACATAAGCGTAGCCGAACTTGCCCAAAGCTTTTCTTGATCAATGACCCAATTGGTAGGTGTTTTATGAAGTTTGTGTAGACAGCATCCTGTTGTTACTTGTATTTCGTTTTCTTCTAAAAGTTTCATCATGCGGTGTGCATCGGTTCTATCTTTGGGCTTACCCAATATCGTTTGATTTGTTGGTTCTATAACCAGTGTGTCGGCTGTAAGAACAAAAATAGTTGATTGTTCCACGTGTGATGGCTCTGGAAGCTGTAACTCTGCCATTTTATGTTGTGCTATTGCCATGACATATTCGTCAAATGAGCGACCAGCTCGTTCAACTTTTTCATTGCTCCGGTGAGGGAGTAGGATAAAAGGAATATCTATTTCTTTGAGTAGTCTTTGGCGAGATGCTGATTGTGAGCCTAAGTATAAAAAATCACGCATGGGGTTCCTTGTTAAATTCGTAACCATTTACCGGTAAAATCCTGTTGAATTTTGCCTGCAAGCTGCAAGGTAAATAATTCATTGTTAAGATCGTTAAGCGATAACCCTGTTTTATCGCATAATTCATCGATAGTGCGTGCAGATCCAGACAGAAATGAAAGGATTGGTGAGATTGTTGTTTGTGTGGGATGGCGTGGTGTTGTAGGTTCTGTATAGGCTGGTATAAATGACGTTTGAATTAGGGTTTCGTTAAATTCTTCTAAGATGTCTTGAGATGATTGCGCCAGTTTTGCGCCTTGTTGAATAAGGGCATGGCAGCCCATGCTGATATCATCATAAATTGATCCGGGTACAGCAAAAATTTGTCGACCCTGATCCAGCGCGTATTGTGCGGTGATAAGAGCGCCACTTCTGCTTGCTGCGCGAACAACAACGCATCCTTGGCTTAAGCCAGCGATAATGCGATTACGCGCGGGGAATGTTGTTTTATCTGGTTGTTGTGTGAGGGGAAAGGGCGATATCAAGGTTCCTTGTGCGGCTGTAACTTCTTTAAAAAGATCAAAATTACTTGGGGGATAGGGTTTTAAAAGTCCTGAACCGAGTACAATGAGCGTTTTGCCGCCGGCTTGGTGGGCTGCTTGGTGCGCCATAGCATCCACGCCTTCGGCTCCGCCGCTGACAATTTCCCATCCATTGGTTACAAGGTCAGGAATTATGTTATTGATGACGTCTTGTGCGTATTGGTCAGCATTGCGTGAGCCTACAATTGCCATACGCTTTGCTGTCCCTTCAAATGTCGCACCCTTGCAGTAGAGCACAACAGGAGGCGTGGCTATTTGTTTGAGTATTTCAGGGTATGTTCGATCAAAGATGGTGAGCAATCGAATGGTATGTTTTTCGATGAGTGAGCATTCAAGGTCAAGAGCTTTTTTTTCTTTGAGCTCCGAAACGATAAGGCTTGCAAGCCGTTCTGTAAGCCCGCATATGGTCATAAAATCGCTCGGGGTAAATGAATAGATTGTGTCAAGTTGCAATTCATGTTGTATATCGACAGCATCCATAAAGCTTGCGTCTAAAAGATCTGGATATTTTTGTGTATAAAGACCTTTAATAATTTTGTTGATAATTGTTCCCGGCCCCACGCCGTTGATAAGAGATAAGTGTAGGAGTGTTTGCCTATTACTTTCTATCATATATGCCTATAATTTTAAACTAAACTTGATTGTCTACCCCGCCCCATATGGCGACAATATACTAACGGATATCTATTCTTTCTTATCTTTAATTTTTTTGCAAGTGAATCATGAGGTTTTTTTTACCATTCCTTATTTTTTCGCCCTGGACACCGATCCGGGGCGAGAATGACAACCGCTATGTAGTGTTTCATCCTTGGGCGTGGCATTACAACATTGTGCAAAAAATGTTGACAGATGGCGTTAGCCATCGTAATTGCGGCACCTTGCAAAAAGTTGTGGCTTTGCCGAATATGCCCCCGGGACGCATCAGCGTCCTGCCCCGGAGCAAAAACCGTTTTTGCGAAGGGTGGGCATCTGAGGCGGATAGTCACAACTTTTTGGTTGAAATCTTCTTAGAAAAAATCCAAAAAAGACTGGTTTTTTTTGGTGCCTGGGGATTTGGTAAAGGGGTGGTGGCAAGACCATCCCTTTACCCCCATGCGGAGCATATAAAAAATTTATTCATATTTTTAAAGATGATACTATCGAATAGAAGACTATAATGGCAATACTACCTCTCATTCAAACTTCAAAACAAATAATTAGTGAGCATAATAAATGTGTGTAATGACAAGTCGGAATAAGGGATATTTTTTTTAAGATAAGGGGTTTTTAAATTAGAGAGTTTGTGTATAATGGGAGCCTATGAGTTGCTAAAAACGTATGGTTGGCGTTGTGGTATTAGGTTGTTTTGAGTACGAGGTATGTCTTAGCATGAATACAAATCGTTATGCATGGCATCATTTATGGCGATTGGGATTTTTTCTATTAGTTGGGTGTGCCTTTTTTTATGGAATTGGCTCTCAGCGAGATTTGGACTGTTCATATGGCATTCGTGAATATAACCAGGATATGAGTAAAGTATATCGTGATCTAGGTTGGTTTTCTCAGATGCGGCATGATTTTGCATCGGCTATCAAGTCGTATACCAATGCACTTGAAAAAAATCCTTATTATTTAGAATGTTATGATTACTTGGGAATTTGCTTTGAATTGTGTAAGCAATTTGATAAAGCTATACAAACCTATCTTAAGGCGGTGAGCTTGAGTCCTGATTTTATTCAGATGCGTAAGCAAAAAAAGAAAACGATTCCATCGCTTGATCCTATTAATCAGCCATCAATTCCGGGGAAAGTCGCATGGAATGGTGAGTCGCTTGTCCATAAAACCTTGCTCGTAAAAAGTGTTGGTGGCATTGGGGATAGTGTTTTTTTTATGCGGTTTATTGTGATGATTGCGCAGCAGGCTGCGCATGTCCTCTTTGTGCCGCCTGCAGAGCTTTATGCTTTATGCAAAGATACCTTCAACGAGCGTGTAACGGTTTTGCCACCGAATGTTGCCGCCGACACAATCGATTGTGATTTTTATACATGGCTTCATATGATTCCAAGCTTTTTATCGTTGTCGTATGATAAAATTCCGCTACGGGAGGGGTATTTGGATGCTGGTGCCGGCGAAAAGGGTTTAGGCGATAAGGTTATCGGTGTTATGTTGCCTTCTTTTGAGGATGGTGCTCTTGAACAGATTAAGCACGTATGGCATCGTTTGGTATTGCGTGTTCGACGCGCTGGGGTGCGATTAGTTGTATTGTGCAATGATGCCAATCAACTGAGTGCCATAGAGGAGCTTACAGGAAAAGATTGCCTTGTCCGTGATATTTGTCAGGATTCGGTTAGTCAAGTTGCAGCGCTTGTTAAGGGTTTTTCTTTGTTTATTACTGCTCAGACAGATTTTGCGCATCTTGCAGGGGCAATGGGCAAGCCTACATGGGTTTTGCTTCCTTATGTGAGCGAATGGCATTGGCTTGGTTATGGAGAAGGTGAGGAAAGTTGTTGGTATGCTTCAGTCAAAAAATTTCGTCAAACAAAGAAGCATGATTGGGTTGGGGTTTTGACGAGCGTTTGTGCGCGATTAGAAAAACAAAGAGAGCTTTGCGCATGGTTAAAAAAATAGTATTTGGATGTTTTTTTTTATGCTGTTTGGGTTTGGGGGCATTGTGTTATTTGCTCGAAAAAGAATGGGTTAATTTTTCTCAGTTGGGTTATTATTCTCAGGCAAAGCCGTCGATTGTTTTGGATGATGAGGGGCGAGAGCTTGCGCGGTTTGAGCTAGATCGTCGAGATCCTGTGACCTATGATAAAATTCCGGATATTATCGTAAAAGCATTTATCGCCGCGGAGGATCATCGTTTTTTTGAGCATCCTGGCATTTCATTTAAAGGGATTATTCGATCATTTTTAGTTAATTTTTATCATGGGCGTGTTGTGCAGGGGGCGAGTACGATTACGCAACAGCTTGCGCGAGGGATGTTTCTTTATCATGATCGTACCATTTGGCGTAAAATTCAGGAGGTTTTTATTGCATTTCAACTTGAGCGTCAGTTGAGTAAAGAACAGATTCTTGAGTTGTACCTGAATAATATTTATTTTGGGCAGGGGACTTATGGTATTGAGGCAGCCTGTCGGCGTTTTTGGAATATTTCATTGAGTGATGTTACCACGGCGCAAGCGGCAACGTTAGCGGCAGTGCCCGCTTCGGCATTTTTATATTCTCCGCTGAATGCTCCTTGCTCTGCAAAAAAGCGGCGTAATGTTATTATTGCAACGATGCAGCGGCTTGGATTTATTGGTGAGCGAGAGGCGCTTAAGGCTAAGGATGAAAAATTAGTTGTGTTAGACAGCGCGCAGGGCAATCCTATTCGTTTGTACATAATTGAATGGATAAGAGTATGGGCTGAGTCTTTGTGGGGGCGCGAAGCATTGTATCGTCAGGGTTTGCGTATCCAAACAACAATTAACAGTGATATGCAAACAGCGGCAGAAAAATCGTTTAATGCGGTTGTTGCAAAGATGAATAAAGAGATGGAAGGGAATTTTAATGGGGGGCTTATTTCACTTGATACAGCAACGGGTAAAATTCGAGCTGCCGTTGGAGGTCTCAATTTTAAAGCATCTCAGTTTAATCGAACGTTTCAGGCTTATCGACAGATGGGGTCGGCGTTTAAACCGTTATTATTTGCGTATGCGCTTGAGCGGGGTGTTGAACTTGACCAGGTTATGATTGATGAGCCATTTGAGTTAGAGCTTGCCAACGGTCAATCGTGGGCTCCGCGGAACTGGCATCGGCGGTTTGAGGGGCCGATGACGTTGGTGCGGGCGTTAACTGTTTCTAATAATGTTATTTCAGTTAAGCTTTTTCTTGATTTGGGGATTCCGGAAGTTGTTTCATGGATGCGTCGATTTAATTTTAAAAATGAGTTGCCGCCTTATCCATCGGCGGCGCTGGGGACCATTGAGGCAACGCTTGAAGAAACGAGCGCAGCGTTTAATAGCATTGTTAATGGGGGCGTTCTGATAAAACCATATCTTGTTGAATGGGTAAAAGATTGTTGGGGAAAAAAGCTTTGGATGGCTGAGCCAAAATCGACTCGTGTGATGTCTCGAACAACAGCGTCAAAGATGATCAACGCCTTATCTCATCGCATGGAACTTAATAAAAAGAGAACAAAAGATGGATGGATTGATGCCCAATCGATTGGCAAGACTGGTTCCACCAATGGTGCTGCGACCACATGGTTTGTAGGCGCAACGCCTAGTTTTACCACCGCTGTTTATGTGGGGCGTGATGATAATAAGCCGATGGGCTCGCGCGTGTATGCAAGCGCAACGGCTTATCCTATTTGGCTTGAGTTTAACAAGGCTATTCTGCATCCCAAAAAAGAGTTTTACATTGATCCTTCGTTGCATTCGGTAACCATTGATTGGGTTACCGGGCAGTCTGGAAATTATACTTCGGTGCTTGGTTATGGGGATGTGTTGCAAAAAGTTGCTATTTTAAAGGATTTATAGTGAGGTTGCGTGAGGCTTTGCTTTGCGATTGATCAAGGACTTTTTAGCTTATCTGTTTTCATATGAAATTATCTGGAATTTTTGTTAAAAAAATCAGCATTTTTGACATTTAAAAAAATCTTTAGTTTTATAGGCAATGAATTTTATATACATATATAATAAAAGCCTATTTTATAAGGATATTGAGGAATGACTAAGCAATATAGGATTATGTTTATCGGCATAATGGGAATTGTATTTTTTTATTTTTTTAGTGGATGGAAAATATGCTTGATGGCTCAAGATGCATACCATAAAGAAATGGCTGCGGTATTTGAGACTTGTATGCGCAATGTAATTTCAGAAGCGAATGGTTTAGAATATACAGGAGAAGTTGATTCAAAAACATGGATAGACGAACGAGGGATTTTAAATATTTCAGTTTCGCTTCCCGTAGGGGATGGGACGTCTGGTAAATTTTCTCATAATTCTAAAGTAATAGCTCAATCATCTCAAACTATAGATGTTTTTGATTTATTTCCTCAAGCAAATTATGCTTCTCCTTGTATGCGTGAGATGCATGATGATTTTGTTCAGCAAGCACAGATGAATTACGAACAAGAAAAAACAAAAGCAATAGATAGATGGTTTATTCAACAAATAGCACCTGAAGCTATGAATGGATTGTTTTGTGATGCGAGTAATAAGGATTTATTTAAAAATTATCATTTATTTGCATCTGAAAATTATATGAATTATATCCGTAGTCGTCCTGGCTATGATGATTTTATACTTTATCTTTATAAAAATATTTTAGAAAATAAAAAACTTAGAAAATCTATTCGTCGTGTTAGTGGTTTTAAGAAACATGGATTTCAACAATTAATAGAAAAAGAAAACCAAAGAATAACGAATAAACGTACAGAGTTTTTGCAGCAATTGTTAGAACGTCAAAAACAAGCTGAAGCATTAGAAGCTCAACGTTTGGAGAGAAAAAAAAGGGAGGAGGAAGAGGAGTTAAAAAGAATAGCAGAAGTAAAAAAACAAGAAGAAGAAGAAAAAAAACGCAAGGCTGAAGGGCGCGTTAATTTAGCAGTTAATGATAATCCTCATTTATTAAATCTGGCGGAAGAGTATGTTCAATGTTGTAGTGATAGTAAAGCAAGTGGAGATTGTTTATTAGTAGAGCGTTATCAGCAAAGAGCCGAAGCTATTAAAACAACGATAAAGCAAGAAAAAAAGTGTTTTGATTATTCGAATTTAATTTGTCATGAAGCATTTGTAGATGAATATGCAGATATTTTTACTCATTGTTATGGAACAGCTCTTGATCAACAGTTGCATTTTGAGTTATGCTCAACGCGGGCATCTATGCAGGCTTTGGCTGAAAAGCAAAATTTATTTTTGCCGATTAAAAATATGGAGCCTTTGGTTAATCATTTTTCGGCTTTGGCAAAGATACAAAATGATCCCAAAGTTGCATTTTGTTTAGCAGATGCGTGCCATTATCTTTTTACAGCATCCCAGGCGCTTGACCGCATGACTGAAATTGTTCAAAAAGGCTTGGTATTGGGT
>Ga0075567_105_pt1 | contig 52593 bp, 43 predicted proteins | sample RifGroF2_FD_68153 | JGI IMG/M metagenome (GOLD analysis project Ga0075567, IMG submission 68153) | candidate division TM6 bacterium GW2011_GWF2_38_10
TTCCTTTGGTTGTTGTCATTTCAACTAAAGGGGTCATTATGTTCTTCGTAACCATTAAAGAATAGGGTGAAGTAGTAAAATCATACGGATATTTGTAATAAATATACTGGGTTGAACCGTCACTTTGGGTTTGATTTTTTGTAGCCAAGTGGTTATGTAAATTATAGATGTAATTTTCAGTGCTTGTTATAGGATTTTGTCCATTCACGTCATAACGTGTTCGCTCTTCCTTTTCAATATAGTAATTGTAAGTATACTCTTTAAAAGCTGCAGCCAAAATTACCGCATCATAAGCTTCACAAGCAAATGAATTTCTTAAATCGCACCGTTTGATGTATTGATTAAGTCTTGAAGGATCAGTTCTGTAATAATATCTGGTATCATCAACAGTTTGATTACTCGTATTATATTTTGAAATTCTTACGATTTTCCCTCGTTCTAAATCTTTTTCTGATTTTTGTATATATCTATCTTCTCCGTTGGTAAGCCAACCTATTACCCCGGATCCATCGTCGAAATGACTATTACCATTAATATCAGTATCAAAGTTTGTATAAAGAAATTTTGTATAAGATCCGTCTCCATTTTTCTCTATAACCTCAGAATACCCGATAGGAGAACCTGAAGAATTGAAACTATATGATACAAGGCTGTTTACGGAATTGATATTATAGGAAATTGTATTTTGAGTATCGAAAGTACATGGTCTATTTGTAATGTTAAAAGTATATTGAGGTAATCCATTCAGCGTGCCACTTGAAAAAAGTCCGCTTGCTGAATTAGTAAAATTTTTAACATAGTAATATGATTTCTCTATAGGATTCGATGTAGAGCTAGCATAACTTTTTATCTCACTAATTCGACAACCTCCAGCAAAGGAAGGTGTAGGGGCATTATCTAAACTAACCCTTGTTGTTGAAACTACTTTTGAATAATCATGAGCTTCCCAATCAAAAGTAGTATATCCTCCTGTTGGATAGTTAATTTGAGTAAGAAGACCTTTTTTAACAAAGGTTGTGTTTGTATTTCTATCGTTAGTCAGATTTGAATAAGAATGGCCGTCTATATTAACGTTATTAAAATAACCCCAATGGTCTGTATAATTACCTCCATATTCAGGAAGGGCATTAATATCATTGTATTGAAAAATGTATTTTTTACCAGTTATAGCTTGTACATCTTTTTCTTCCAGAGAATATAAACAAAGTCGCTTGTTTGAAGGATTATTATAGGTGAAATTAAAACTCTTAGTTGGATTGAGGTTAAAATCCTGAATTGTTATTGTATTCAGTCGTTCCCATTTTATATTATCAATGTTGTTAAGAATAAGTTTTAAACGATTACCATTAGCAGGATTAGTCAGATCTAAATCACTGTTCGGATTTCCATCGTTATCAAACTCATACCTTAAGAAGAGTTCTGAATAATTGAGTTCACTAGAAATGCTTGTTGAAAAAACCACTTTTTGATTGAGAGCAGTAATGTCAGTTAAATAAACCGGGATTATTAACTGTCCCCCATGATAAGCAGTATTAATATAATTTGACGTATAACCGCTATACGACGACCAATCATAGTAACAGTTATAACTTGTTGAAGTTGAGAAAAATGACAACTTACAAATAGGATAATTTTTGTGATAAGAAAAAGTAATTTCATTACTATTTTTATCTATTATTTTCTTTAGTTGCCATGCGCATGCCCACAAGCCCTGTTGGTTCGTATAATTCGCGGCAAATTCTATTGCATCAATATCGTTTGCATTTGTATTCCCAAAAATATATTTTGTACCATCTTCTGTTGTAAGAGTGAAGCCCATAAACATACGCGATTGTTGAGATATTTGGGGGTTAGGACTAAAATAATGTGATGTAATTTCATTTTCTATGTCAAGGTAACTAATAAAACCATTTACTTCAATTTTTATATTTTGATCAGAAACGACTTTCCAGCCATCAGAAGTATAAAAGAATTTCCCAGAATAGCTGAGAAAATTGAAACTAAATTCATCAGCTTGTGCGTCATATAAATTACCATTACTAATAGAGAAGTGTGTTCTCAGTCTGTCTGACGTATCCCAATCTGATACATTAACTTTTTCAGCTCCTGAGGTATAACGACCATTAGGATAATAAGCTCCGAAATTAATTTGATCTTCTTCATCAACAAAACCCTTGATCGTTCTATAGATGCTTCCGCCACATTGCAGGTTCCATCCAAGTCCCGTCCAACCTGGATGTTCATTTGGTTTTACTAGTGCCGGATGATACTTTAATACAATTGGAAAACTAATGGAACCTGATTTAACTGTATAAATTGGAACTGAAATATCAGGAGTGCCTGTAAATAAATTAACAGGTATCTCTCCAAACACTCCAAGGCTCGCTGTATTTGGACTTTCTATTGAAGGCACACCAGTAGCAGTTTGTGAAAATGTATTCAATGCAATTAAAAGTATTGCAACAGTTAATAGAATGTTCTTCATTGTTGTTTTATTTTATTATTTTACAATCACTTTTTCGATTTTATAATATCCGTTACCGGATATTTCGACCAGGTAAACACCATGGGTCTGTGCGCTCAGATCAATGCTTTGCACCGATGTGGAGCCGGTACTGCCCGGGTAGTTTCTTTCGAGCACAATTTGCCCGGAGGCACTGTAAACTTTTAGTTTGGCGCCGTCTATTGGGAATCCTTCGCCTGCCTGCCAGTGTACCTGCCCATTGGTGATGGTGGGGTATAGCTTAAAGGTAGCCAATTGCCCCTCGTTTGTTAATGGTTTCTCTCCCGGAATAGTAGCGCTTTTGGTAGTGCTTAGGCTTATTTGCCCGTAGCAGGTACAACCATATTTATCCACGGCCTCCACCATATAGCTGTTGCCAAATTTGGCATCAACGTTTCGCGCAAAGCCCAGGTTGTTGTCCCATTTGTACGAAGTGTAGCCTTCGGCTGCGGCAAGCTGGTAAGTTGTTTCGCCTTTTTTATCCGTTTGTGCTTTTGCTTCTATTTTAATGGCTTCCTTGGCACCGCAGTTTTCGTAGCGGGCCACAAACACATCGTAACTTCCACGGGTTTTGATAGTGTTGCCTCCGGCTTTGATGGTTTCCTTAAACTGACCAAGCAAATACACACCGGCCTCAGAGGTTATTGCTGCACATGGGAAATCGTTGTGTACCCCGCCAATAGAAAGAGCGGTCAATTGTTTTTGCGACTCAGCCTCGTAGGATACCAGGAACAGGTCGCTGCCCAGCTCATTTCCACGCAATTTTTCGCTACCTGCTTTTAAAATATCAGAATAGCTACCGGTAAGCATCACCTGCTTGCCCGAAACCGACAAATCCAAAGGCAGGTCGTCGGCCCCGCCGCCAACTGTCCAAACCGATTTTTCATTGGTCTTTGTCGAAAGGGTAACCATCACAATGTCGCTTTGCCCTTTGGCAAAAAGGGTATCGGCTCCGTTCAGGCAGTAGTATTTAAATTTGGCAGCGATCCACAGTTTTTCTCCTGCTTCTTTTATCGAAACAGGAACCAATTCGATCCCTTTTAATAAAATGTTTTCAGCATTTCGTTTTTCGCCGTTATCGAAGGAAGTTACAAACAGATTGTTGTACGAAACCGAGTTCATTCCGGCAATGGAATCGGCAATACTAGAGGTGATCCCGGCTACATAAAGTTTGTTGCCCTCGCCCAATACACTGCTGTAATAACGGCTGGTTTTTGGCTTTGCCAGTTTCTGAACCGCCTTTTCTTTCCCGTTCTTTTTAACCGAAACCATAAAGGCGTTTTCACCCTCTTCGGCTGTAAATTTTTCTCCGCCAACAAGCAAACCCTGGGTGTACCAGCCGGTAAGGAAAATTGTGCCTTTGTGGTCGGTTTCGAGGCTGCTGATGGTAAGCTCGCCAGGACTACTGATAGTTTGCGTGTGAATTAAACTCCCATCGTCGGCAAACCAGCCAACCATGTAATTCACCACCCCTGTTGAATCGATTTTGCGCCCCTGCAACTCGAACGGGCCATAAAACTTGGTTACCAATACCATGTAATCATCGTAAGCGGCCAGTTGAGCAAAGTCGCTTTTAGGGCCGCCAAAGGTAAAAGCGCCAATCAGCTCACCACTATCCGAATATTTTGCCGAAAATACATCGGTAAGACCTTTCGAATAGTAGGTGGCTTTACCAATTTTTATTGAATCGGAAAACGTACCGGCAATTACCACTTCACCCTTGGGTGTTACGGCCATGGCGTTGGCCATGTCCCATTCGGGCCCGCCCAGGCTGTTGATCCACACTGGTACCATTTGCTGTGCCTGTACTTGCAGACCCAACATCGCTAAAATAAATAACCACAATAACTGTTTCATGATAAATTGATTTTAAAATATGAACTACTTTGGTTAATCCTGACAGGTTTTTGAAACCTGTCAGGATTTGATAAAATTTGGACCCTTGCTTTAGAGGCATCGTTTAAAGGCTTTAACGGCCCCCGTTAAACGCTTTGGCGACACCCTTTAAAAGCTTTGGTGAAACCTGCCATTTTATCGCCGGCTTTCAACTACGGTTAGCGGGCTCAACAAAGCACCTGCCTTGGCTTCTTTTCCCTTGTTAATCACTACCCTTACCTCGAGCTTATATTCACCGGGCATCAATGGCGGTACCAGGAAATCGAGTTGCGACGGTTTATTGTGCACCACAGTAGTAACCTTTGTTTCGGCGCCATTGGTGTCAATCAGGTAAATACCCTGCACCAGATCGGCAGCATCGTATTTCAGTCGACTTCCGCGTATCCGGGCTATGTTTCCGGGAGTAAGCTGTTCGTTTCGGGTATCACTTCCAAAATCGTTGAGGTACTCAATGTCTGGTTTAGGTGAAGCGCCTTTCACTTTTTCTACATTTACCTGCGACCCAACCTCACGCAACCGTGGACCTGCGGAAATGTTAATCTTTACAGAATGGCTGGCAGGGTTGAAGGATTGATCGGCGCCATAGAAAACACCTTTTATTGAAGGTGAGAGGTTGAAAATCGGGGTATTGATTGCGTATCCTTCTTTCAGTAGTTGAACAATTGCAGCAGAATACTCTTCATTAACCGATAGGGCTTCGGCCCTTGTGACTGTAGAACCGCGACCAATCATCAGGTCAATTACATCTTCCTGCGTTTTGCTTGGCAGGTCTTGTACCACGGCCATGTAATCATTTGGGTCACTGGTCAGGTGGTTTTCGAACAGGGCAAATTTGAGTGTCATAATTTTTATAAAGGCCTTGTGTTGTCGTTTGTGCGTATCTTTTGGGTTCATGAGTACTGTCCTTTCCTTTTTCAAAGCTATTTCTCCTTGATTTTAGGATACCAAAATTGGATCTGTGCCCGCAAGAAAATGAAAAAACGCACAACGGTGGTGGCCGTTGTGCGTAAAAGGAGATGCGTTGCGTTTTTAGTGCTATGGTTTAGGGGGTGCTACTCGGGCTTGGGGGAGTTGTTATGCTAGGGCTACCAGTTGTGGTTGTGGGTGTCGTAGTTTTTTTGGGTTCTGTTTTTTCTCCAAAAAAATTGAGTATTTCTTCGGTTTTTTTATCTTTATCTGTATCTGTGGATTTTGTGTTCTTTATAACATTTTTCCAAAGCGCTAGCTCTTGTTTTTTAAGTTGTTCTTTTTTTGCTTCTCGTTCTTGCATACTCAATGACTTAAGTTTTTTGCTGCGTTCTATAAAGCGACTATGAAGCTCATTAAAATCATCTAGGTTTACATCTTTTTTGGTGGCAAGGTATCGAAGATCTTTTTGTAATTTTTGTGATGCTTCAAGAATATCGTGTTCATGCCTTTTTTGGGGGTCTTGTTTTTTTGATCGTTTTTTATTTTTGTCTTTTCTATCTATTGAATAAGATAATTGTGGAGATTTTTTTGTTGAAGATGTTGTATCAAAAGAACTTGGGCTTTTGCTACTTTTTGAAAAACTGTCATATGATTTTCCTGAGCCGTGGTATGAAGGAGCGCTATAACTTGATCCTGAATATGATGGGCGGCGTGTTGAGGGGCTTGCCTGACCATAGCTACTTGGGCTATAACGACGACCAGATGATCCATAACCGCCAAATGTCCCTTGGCGGCGGCCGCTGTCAGATTTTCTTTTTGTTTCAGCTGCTTTTTCACGTTCGGCTCGTTTTTTTTGTGCTGTTTCTATGGCTTTTTTTACTTCTTCGCCTTTATATAATTCGTTAAGATCGTTATAAATAGGAGTAACGAAGGTTTCAAAAAACGTCATAATTTTTTGTTCTAGATCATTTTGGAGTGATGGCTTGAGTTTGGGGTGAGCCGTTTGTTTGAGAGGGGTGTTGGACTGTTTTTTTTCGATAGGAGTTATTTTTGTGTTATTTTTTTTAGGATTATTTTTGGGGGGTAAAGCATTTGTTCCGCGAGGTTTGCGCTTTTCTTTGCTGATCAGTGGTTTTTTTTCTAACGTGATTGATGGTTTTGGTTCTTTGGCTCGAGCTTGTAGTATATCATCTTGTTGTTGTTGGATTGCTTCTTGTTGTTGTGCTTGAGTTTCTAGGTTCTTGTTTAAATCACGTATTTTTTCAAGGGCATTGAGCATATTTATTCGCAATGCGGTTCCTGGTTTAGCTTTGGAAGGCATTGTTGTTTTTTTGCCTGGTTCTGCGGGCTGTACGTATGGAACAAGGGTAGAATACATTTTTTTGCTCACCAGCGATCCTAAGGTAACGCCAAGCGTGTCTACTTTTTCCATGCTGTTCTGAATAAACTCTTTAAGGCTTGGCGAGCAATGAGGGAGTTCTTGAACTCGGCTTACCAGCATGTAGAGTTCCTTGATTAATGATGAAATAATGCTATTAAATGCATTGATTGAATCTTGTGTGAGCTTGGTGGTTGATTGCCGCCCTCCGGTCTTGATGGTGATGGTGTCGGGATTTAAAAAAAGGTCTTCAAGACTTCTCTTTTTTTGTGGCTCTTGTTGTGTGATACTGGGTTGAGGTGTTGAGGATGCTTTTGTGGAAGTTGCTGGGGCAAATGTTTTATTGTCTGCGTGGTCGTCGTTAACTGTTTCGATGTCGCGCATAAACGCATCGAAGTCAAAATCTTTAAAAAGATCGTCAAAAATGTTTTGACCATTGAGTGCAATATTCGGTATAGTAATGCAACTTACGATATAACAAAGAATACGCATGAACCGTAGCCTGCTCATAATCTACTCCCGGGTTGAAGGAATATTAGAATTTATTACTATGATGGGTTAGTGTAAAAAGGTATGAAAAAGAGAGTCAATTATTTAAAAAGAAACTCTGGTTTTATTGTTATCGACGCTGTTTTCTCATTTTTGTTGCTGGGCTTTTTTGTCATGGTGCTTGCGCGCGGGATGCATTATTACTGTGTTGCAGGTGCAACGTGGATTGGCCAGCAGCAGTGCCTTGATGATGCGCTTAATCAGCTCTACACAAAGCAGCTTCGAGCGCGTCAGACGCTGGTAACCCGGCGAACTTTTTTTGCTATTGAACGTGAGCGTCGTGTTGTTGGTGGGGAGGTGGTACGTGTGAGGATCGTGGGATGAAGCATCAAGGATATACGCTTGTGAGTGTTTTGGTATATTGTGCATTGCTGGCCATCTTAAGTTGGTTATCCGGAAGTTTTTCGGTATTGTTTATTCGGAGTATGCAGACGGCGTTTATACAGCAACAGCATGCGTTGGAGATGGTGGTTATTCAGGATCTTATACGAAAGGATTGTTCGTGTGCGAGTCCCTTTTTGTCAGATTGGGACGCTTCACAGTGTAGGTTTAAACAATTAACCTCTGATGGTCAAGGTAAGCTGCTCGAGTCATGGGTGGCTTTTTCGGTGCAAAAAGGGGTTTTTCGGCGGCGGCATGGAATGTGGTATAGTGCTACGCGCCGCTGGGAACGGTCGTGCTGGTCTTTTTTTAATTATGCATGTGCATCATGTTCTATGGTGGTGCAGTATGACACGCGGCCTGGGGTGCCGCCGGGTATGGTGGCAAGTGTAGAAGTTGTTGTTACATGGGCCGATGGGCGGCGCGTGGTATGTGTGATTCCTTTAGAAAATCATATTATTATGTGATTGGCGAGGTTTTGTGAAAAAAGGGAATGTGCGGCGCCATTGTTCAGTAGGGAGTGGGGTGCTGATTATTTTTATGATGATTGGTGGGCTTGCATTGTTGTATGGACACTGGATGCAGCAGCTTGGATGGATGCAGGAGTCTGCGCAGCTTCGGGTGCAGCGATGGCAGCAGGTGTGCTATATGCGAGCGGTTCGTCTGCGTGTGGCGTCGTGGGTAAAAGAACATTATGCTGTTTTGCATGAGCGGTTTTCTCAATCGATTGATCCAGTAAGAATTCCATGGCCAAAACCTAGTGAATGGCCCGATGCTGAGATTGTTGTGGTTGCAACGCCGTGCACATCGGACGATAGTCGGAAGGGAGTCTCTCTTCATATTCTGTGTTACCGTGGTACTCAGCGGCGCTTAGTATGCTCAGCGCGATGTTTTTGTAGTTATGTACAGTACGAAGCGAAATCCGTTTTTTTAATTACTCATGTTGCAGATTGATTATTTAATAATATTCTATTTGAAAATAAACAATTGCATTGTTTTTAATTCTTGCTATACTTGGGGTAGTGTGGTGAGTTCGTTCCTTTATGAGGAGGTTTTTTATGAAAAAAACAAACAAAATATATCAAATGATATGTATTATAGTAGTTTTTATAGCTGCAGGCGCACGTAATAGTCTTTTAAGTATGAGTCAGCCTGCTGCCGATGAGACAAAAAGTGAATTGCCGGTGCAAAAGCATAAACATACTGTGCATTTTAAAACTCCGACAATGATTTTTATACAAAAAACAACGAAGCATCGTCCTTATAATATTCCTTTGTTTAATTCGCTTGCGTTAGAGCACAAGCGGAAGCTAAAAAGCTTGTGTGATATGGCTCACACAATGTGTGAAGAGGATGTCTATCCAGAAGAGTTAATAAGTATTCCGCCTATGCCAACACCTGTTTTGGGCAAGGCGCCAATTTCGGATATTAGACATTCAGCGTCGTGTGATATTTCATTGGCGAATATTGCTCAACAACCTGTTGATAAAACTCATGCTGAATTTAGATCACGCTTGAGTAAAATTTCAGGATTGGTTGTTCGTCAGTGTGTCGTGAAACCTCTTGTACAAACGTCTGAAGAAAAATTAAAGTCTTTATTTAAGCATTTATCATAGTATAATTTGAAGGGCGCATTTAGTATGCGCCCTTATATTTGTTGAAGCATTTTAAAATACATTATGGTAGTAATACGATGATTGCAATTATAACATCGGCGCTTTTGTGTGCAAGTTCTTTTGTTTGCCCGGCATTATTTGGCTGGGCTTTTTTGATATGGTGGATTCCGCTTGTGCATGGGTACAAAAAAGTATCGTTTGTGCAGGGATGTGTATGGGGAGGGGTTGCGTATAGTTGTTATTTTTTTTGGTTTTTGATTTTGTTGCTTCAAAAAAGTTTTGCTGCATGGTGGATGGCTGTCACTGGGTATCTGGTTGTTGTTGCATATTTTGCGTTGAGCAGCGGTATTGTTAGTGTACTGCTTGCAAAGGGGGGTACTGGGCGCGGCCGATTATTATCGTGGGATATTACATTTTTTTGCATTCGTATAGCCTTATTCCAATTGGCATGGGAGGGCTTCCCTTTTTTAATGCTGCGTTACCCTTGGTTGAGTATGCGTGGGCAAAGCCTATTATTCGTTATGCTGGGGCGATGACACGAGCATATTCTTTGGGGAGTGCAACCATTGGAAGGGGTGCTTTGTATGGAGATATTGACTTGGTTCATGTAAAACCCGTGCCTCACGGGTCATGTGATGCTTGTGCATTGGGACAACGTATTTTTTATCACATTAGCGCATTGCAGGAGGGGCGGCGGCAATTGCCTGTGGGGCGGCGCCAACCATGTATGTTGGTAGCTCCTGAAAGTTTTTATCCATTTTGTATAACACGATATCCAGAGCTTGTTGAGCTTTGGGGAGGGGCGCTTGACGATGAGGCATTGTTGGTTATTGGAGCGCATGTTGTGCAAGAAGATAAACAGTATCAGGCGGCTGTTGTGATGCAAAAGGGTCTGATAAATAAAGTTTATGTAAAGCATCATGCGGTTTCTTTCGTTGAAGCACTTCCGCCACGGTTACAAAAATATGCGTGGATTGCGTCATGGTTTGTTTCTGATAAGGTGCAATGGTTACATGCTGGCAAGGGCTTGCTCAAAGAGCCAGGGATTGTGTTGGATGGTGATCATTATATTATGCCCTTTATTTGTTCTGAATTTTTTTTCAAATGTAATTCTTTTAAGGTATGGCGTCATGGTATGAACTTTGCTCATGATAAAAAAATGTGCATGATGGTTCTTATCAATGATAGCTGGTTTTGTGGGTATTTTAAAGAATTGTTGCGGCGCTATGCTCAATTCATGGCATTGTTTACGGGTGTGCCGGTGGTGTATGTTGGCCACACTAAACTTATGTGGTTAGCGTCATAATAAAAAGATAAAAAAAAATCTTGATTTTCAAATGGTCAATGTTGTATCATCAATAATAATGAAGGATGCAATAATTATTTTACAATAATCATTGCATAAAAAGGAAAAGGCGAGTGATAAAAAAGGCTGTGTTGTAAACCGTAAGGAATATAACGCAGCCTTTTTTTATCACTAAGCGTTTTTGGACGACGTGAAAACTATTTTTTATCTTGTTCTAATACATCGATGCTTACAAATTGATAAAAACAACTTTCCATGTTACGTTATGTTCAAAAAAGGATAGTAAAAATTTAAACAAAAGGTATGCCATGCAGATAGTAAAAGATAAAATTTCAGTTAAAGAACTCGAAAAAATGTCAGAAAAGATGTTTGGGCACCTAGTTAAGGCCGTTGTTGATGTTAAACAAGAAATTATGGCTATAGATGCTGGCCTGCATGCCGATGAAGATTAACCTTCGTCCACGCCAAAATAATAGAAGCCGCAGTGTTGAGGATCCCGAATTACAAAAAAAAATTATAACTATTGTTAATAAATTGGTAATCCGAGGAGAAGTTCAATGATTATTCACAAGGAACTTGACCTTAACCATTGGTTTACGTTTTCGCTTTTTGAACAGCTAGCAAATATTGGTTGTGACATTGAAAGATCAATTCGATGGAAAAAAAAAGGAAAACCAAATGAAAGTAAAATGGCTTTTGATAGAGCATTGGAATTGCTTGATGCAACCATAGCCGATCCCAAAAATAAAGGCCCTCGACTTAAAGAACTTTTGAGAGTTCGAGAGGTGCTTAAGGACTATTTTATATATAACAACGAATATAATTGGACTGATGAAGCATGGCAAAAATATTTTTATGATTTTAATTATGCAATCGCATTGCAACGAGGACGATGAAGACGTCTTTTTTTTTATAACTAAGCGTATGCATTTTTGTAGCATTTGATATACTATGCTCACACATAAGATAATATGTTTTTTAAAAAAATACTGAACATGAATGTATATATGCTTAAGGATGTGGAAAAAGTAGGGATGGCTGGGCAAATTGTTAAAGTTGCAGATGGTTATGCAGCTAATTTTTTGTTTCCTCGCAAATTGGCCGTGGAAGCGACTGAAAGTAATATGGAACAACTCAAGGCTCGTGTTGTTAAAGAAACTATTAACGCACAGGTTTTGAGCAGCAAAATTGCAATGTTGGCAGAGCGCCTAAAATCTGTTGTGCTTACCATTAAAAGTCGTGTGCATGATGATGGAAAATTGTATGGAGCCGTAAGCGCTGACGATATTGTTGATTTGCTTAAGGCGCAGGATGTTGTTGTTAATCGTAAACAAATTGAGTTTGATAAAACCATTAAAACTGTTGGTGAACATAAAGTGACAATTCGTTTGTCTGCCAAGTTAAAGCCGCAGGTAACGGTTAAGGTTGTAGCTCAAAAAGAAAGTAAATAGTATTGAGATTTCATGGTAGAAGCAACCGGTTTTGAGATACAGCAGCGTCGTGATTCGAGTTCGTCTCGAACGTCGGCGCTTGGTAGAAGTTTGCCAGCCAATATTGATGCTGAACGCGCAGTATTGGCTGCTATTCTCTTAAATGATGAAAATTTAACCCTTATTTCTGATGTTCTTAAGCCGTCTGATTTTTATCAGCGTTCACATCAACTTATTTATCAAGTTATTATTGAGCTTGCGCAAGCCAATCAAAAAATAGATTTGGTGGTGTTGCAGGATGCTCTTGTTAAGGCAAAGTCACTTGATGATGTTGGTGGGCTTATGTATTTGATGGAGCTGCAGGAAGACATTCCTGCAATCGGCCTTATTATGCAGCATGCGCGTATTGTAAAGGATAAGGCGGTTTTGCGAGATCTTATTTTATCGGCGTCGGATATTATTACGACGTGTTATGATCAAAATGTACAAGAAATTGACAGTGTTTTGGATACGGCCGAAAAAAAGATTTTTCAAATTTCCAATAAGATGACGGCGCCGACATTTGTTCAGCTTGATATTTTGCTCAAAAAAACGTTTGCCAATTTAGCGCAGATGAAGTCAAATCAAGAGGGTGTAACGGGCGTTCCGTCGGGTTTTTTCCATTTTGATACGATGACGTCGGGTATGCAGCGGGGTGACCTGCTTATTTTAGCAGCCCGTCCATCTATGGGTAAAACTGCGCTAGCCTTAAATATTGCGCTTAATGCATGGCATGCAGGGAGTCCTGTTGGTATATTTTCTCTTGAAATGTCATCAGAACAACTGGTGTTACGTATGCTTTCGGCCGAGGCGCAGATACCCCATCAAAAAATTCGTAACGCCATGGTTTCGTCTGAAGAATGGATGGAGATGACTAACACTGCGGCACGCCTTGCTGAAGCAAAAATTTTTATTGATGATACGCCAGCCATTACCTTATTAGAGCTGCGTGCCAAGGCCCGTAAACTTAAGGCGCAGGAAAATATTCAATTTTTAGTCATTGACTATCTTCAGTTAATTCATTCTAATAAAACACATGAGAATAGAACGCAAGAGATTTCAACTATTTCTCGCGGGCTTAAAGCGTTGGCAAAAGAGCTTGATATACCAGTACTGGCGTTGTCTCAGCTTTCGCGTTCGCTTGAAAGCCGCACAGATAAGCGCCCGATGCTTTCGGACTTGCGTGAATCAGGAGCTATTGAGCAAGATGGTGACGTTATTTTCTTTATTTATCGCGATGTGGTCTATAATCCGGAAACAGAGTTTCCGGATTATGCTGAAGTTATTATTGGTAAACAACGTAACGGGCCGGTTGGTTCATTCCAGGTAAAGTTTAAGGGGGATATTACCCGATTTTATGATTTAGTTGAGTAGGGGAGTATTATGGAGCAGGGTGATCGGAGTAGAGTTTTGTTGGGGGTTGATCCTGGATTTTCAATTACGGGATATGCCATTTTAAAAAAAGATGGTGGCAAAGCTTATTTACTGGATTATGGTTTTTTAAAGATGAGCTCTCAAAAGTCACTCGTTGAACGTGTTGGTATTTTTTTTACGTGCTTTGAACAGAAGATTGTTCAGCTAGGGGTTACTGAAATAGCGCTCGAAACATCGTTTCTTGGTAAAAATGCCCAAACATTTTTAAAACTAGGGTACTTGCGCGGGATTCTTTATTTATTAGCCTCAAAACATCATTTGATAGTGCATGAATTTGCACCTCGAGAGGTAAAGGGGGCGGTAACAGGATATGGGGCTGCGAGCAAGGATCAAGTTGCTCAGATGGTGTTGCGATTATTTCCTAAGCTACAGACACTTGGGGCCATTGAGCGCCAGGACGTAACCGATGCCCTGGCGGTTTGTTTGTGTGGATTCTGGAAGCAGTGATGAGAAATTCAAATTGAAAAAGCGGGGTGAGCGGGGTATTTTTTTATTTAAAAACAACGTCCGATAATCGTTATTATGTAAACAAACCACAAATTAAAGCAAACCATTATAACTTCCATCGATGAAACACAAAATTTTTACTATAACCATTATTTCTCCCTGAATTGCCTTTCTTATATTCCTGCTATCATATCTTTATCAATTATTATTATTATGTTGCATAAATGTTAATGTTTATGATGTTATATTGATTAGTATGTTATATGTTATTTGTTTGTTCATCCCCACCAATCGTACGATAATCTACAAATTCTTACATACTCAAACCAATTAACACACCAAATATCTTTATTCTCTTTTTGAATAATAAAATAATATAAAAATCATCAAAAAATCCTCAAAAAAACAATTTGGCGCCAGAAAGTTGCTTTTTCTTTAAAAGTCTATTTTATACAAAGTTTTTAGATTCAGTATGAAATACTCATCGACACATTAAAAGGTCTAATAACGGTCAAATTGATCATCATTACTTAAAGCCCTCTTCCTGTCGCACTTTATTATACTTTGAACTTGAATAAACCTAATAAATAAAGATTCTTAAATCGAGTTTTTAATAAATGTGGGATAAGAACACGATGGAACGAGTAAGAAAATGTGCTCAAACTGAAATATTATTAGCCGGATAGCTTATTTATTGGCGTTTTATAAATGCGTTTGATTTTTATATAGAAATAAGCTAAGGTAATAACAGATAATAATTGCTAAAGTTGCAAAACATACCTGAAATAAGGTATGCTAAATAAAGATTTAAAAGCTTCATTACTACTCTCCTTTCTCCTTTTTCCGCCATGTGGATTTTTCTGCATGGCGGTTTGTTTTGTAACATAAGGACTTCAAACGTATGTGGGGAAAACAACTAAGAATAAAAATTCGAATAGAAAAAAAACATTAAAAACCACTATTTTAAGATACTTTAAAAAGACCGCTTGATTTTTATTCTGAAAGTAGATAGAATAAAAACACTAAATAAGATTTTAAGATTTAAAAGCTTCATTACTACTCTCCTTTCTCCTTTTTCCGCCATGTAGATTTTTCTGCATGGCGGTTTGTTTTATGAGAAAAAACCAATATTAGATTTTGTTAACTTAAAAAATAGATGGATCCTTTGATTACAGGCTATGCTTCAATACACTCGCCTAATACTTTATACAAATTGTTGTTTTTTTATTCTATTTGAAATATTATTATAATATATAATAATAAACACCTGAAGATATAACTATTACGTTTATCTTTATAAAAAAGAAAAGGAGATTCTTATGAAAATTCGTTTAATTGGTACGCTATGTATAAATGCTCTAATATTCATTTCAAACACTATGGCAACAATAGAACCAACCATAGATAAAAACCTTAATCATATGCGCTCACTTCGAGTTCTTGCCGCTATTTATGGGGGAGTAAAACAACCCAAAAATATTCTACGAATACCCGTCGATAAATGGATAGATGTTACAAATCAAATACGCCATATGGTAAAAAATGAAGGTAAAATAACAATACCAGGAGCAATTCATACATTTGTAGGGAATGATCCACTTCCCAACGTAAAAAAAGAAATCGAAATTCATCTCCTAGAACTTGATGGGACTATCTCTATTTTAAAATCGTCTGATGGCACTCCTTTGAATTATGACTTTCCAACGGCAGATAGAAATGCAGAAATGGCTGCCGTTAGCCTGACAAAAATGAACCAGCTTGCACAACAATTTGAATCCGAATATAAAAAAGCAAAAACAAGTAGATTCTTCAAAGATAAACTTATTTACGTGCAAATGGTTCATACGTGGGCCAGCAGGATACAAGCACGCAAAGACGTTTTTATTGCCGAAATAAAAACAAAAACAATTAAAAAAAATATCGAAGAATTAGGCGGAAAACTTCAAGAAATGTTAACTCAGGCAGAACCAGAAGAAACCACAACACCATCAACTGAAAAATCTAACCAAGAAAAAGAATCAATAACACAAAATAAAAAAGCTGATTCAATTGTACAAACTATGAAGAAAATAACCGTTGGAAGTTACGAAAATGACCTTACACTCTTTGCTCTTGATGAAAAAGGAACACTGTACAGCTACATAATGGACACCTGGATGATTCAAGAAGCTAAATTCATTGACGGCACAAAACTTGTATTCATCGATGTTGCCTTATCTTCAGATGGTACATTAGGCGCAATAAATAATGCTGGAAAAGCATTTATCTACGATACACAACAAGCAATATGGGAAGATATTCCTATGCCTAAAAATGTTGTATTTGATCAAATAAGTATAGGAAACCATACATGCATTTTGGCTACCAACCAAAAAACATCGACTATCTATCAATATAATACTCAAGAAAAAACATGGACTACAATAGCTGAAGGGACTGGAAGTTTTGTTTCAGCTGGTATTGATGGAACCATCGTTGCACTTAACAAAAGCGGTACACCATTTTTAAGAAAAGATGAAAAATGGCATCGCATGGGAAATTATAACCTCAAAATGATTACCGTGGGAAATGCAGATCTCATAATGGGCATTAATGATCAAAATGAAGTAGTAGAATTCAAAAACAATGCTTTTGAACCTGTTAAAAGTGATAATAATATACCAACAACCGATGTTCTTTTTATCGCCATGAATGCATTGGGAGCCGCATTCATAATCGATAATTCGAACAAAATACATCAACTAAAAAAAGAAACACATGTTCCTGTAATAGAAAAAAAAGATACATCAAAAATTTCTTCAACGGAAAAAAAATCACAATCTACAAAAATAAAAAAACAATCTACAAAATCCACAAAAAAATCTCCTAAGAAGAAAATAAAAACAGCTAAAAAATCTCAAGGTCGTAAACCAAAAAGCAACCCAAAACCTCAAAAATAAAATATAAATTCATTTTTTCCAAATAAAGAAAGGCAGTGAAATTCAACACTGCCTTTCTTTATTTTTGCAATTTATCGTTCGAATGATATAATTGGTAATCATGCAAACAATGTTATATGTTGTATTCAAACCAGAGGCCCTATGAAAAAACTTGCCGATATTCAACATAATTTTGTTGATTGGTACCAAGATGTCATTTTTGAAGCTGAACTCGTTGACTCAAGCCCAACCAAAGGATGTTATGTTTTACGCCCTTATGGTTTTGCATTATGGGAAAACATACAAAAAATACTTGATAAAGAAATAAAAAAAACAGGAACACAAAACGCTTACTTCCCATTACTTATCCCAGAATCATTTATAACAAAAGAAAAAAAACACGTTGAAGGTTTTTCACCCGAGCTTGCGGTTGTTACTCATGCCGGCGGAGAAAAGCTTGAAGAAGCATATGTTGTCCGCCCAACATCAGAAACCATTATTTACCACATGTTTGCACGTTGGATAAAATCATGGCGCGACCTCCCCCTAAAAATAAATCAATGGGCAAACGTTGTTCGCTGGGAAATGCGTCATAGAGCCTTTTTGCGTAGCGTAGAATTTTTATGGCAAGAAGGCCACACAGCCCACGCAACACATGGTGAAGCGGTTGAAATGGCCCAACAAGCGCTTGCTATTTATAAAAAGCTACTGGAGCATTATTACGCCATACCAGTCATAAGTGGTATGAAAACCGAAAGCGAAAAATTTGCCGGCGCTGAACGCACCTATACACTTGAAAGCCTAATGCCAGACGGAAAAGCACTTCAAATGTGTACATCCCACGTATTGGGACATTCATTCCCAGAATCATTTGATGTTCGCTTTCAGGATGATAAAGGAACCATGCAGGTGCCTCATTGCACAAGCTGGGGGCTTACAACTAGAACCATCGGAGCATTGGTCATGATGCATGGCGACCAACAAGGCCTTATCATTCCTCCACGCCTTGCGCCAATCCAAGCGGTCATTATACCAATTTACAAAACAGCTGCTGAAAAAACTGCTATCATCCAAAAAGCCAACGAAGTTGCACAACACTTACAAAATGCTAACATAGCAGTGCACGTAGATCTTAATGAAAATGATTCACCTGGCGCCAAATTTTACGCCTGGGAATTAAAGGGTGTACCCGTTCGTATTGAACTTGGGCCTAAAGATCTTGAAAAAAATCATGTTGTTATGGTAAATCGCGCAGAAGCTGATAAAACAAAGAAGAAACAATTTGTTCCATGCGACAATCTCATTACAACCATACAAGCTCTTTTTGATACCATTCATGAACAATTATACCAAAAAGCATTACAGCGCATACAACAACAATGGCATCAGGCAGACGCCCTAAGTGATTTTGCCCATGCTTTAGAGAATGAAAATGGATTGTATCAAACAGGATGGTGTGGAGATGCAGCTTGCGAAGCACAACTTAAAGAACACAAAGGAACCATCCGTTGTCGATACCATGAAAATGCCCATATAACATGCTTTTATTGTAAAAAACCAAGCGTTACCGATGTGCTCATAGCTAAATCATATTAAAAAGCACGATAAGGATACATTGCATGCAACAACCAGATATCGACTATAAAAGTCAATTCGAATCCTACCTTTTAGCAGAACGAAATGTTTCGAAAAATACGTTTGCATCATACACCAAAGATATTCAACAACTCGAAGCATACTGCAACGCATGTGATGTATCCCTCATTAACATAAGCAAAAAAGACCTCAGCGAATTTTTAAAAACACTCAAAGACCGAGGCATTACCGCCAAAAGTCTTTCACGAAAAATATCCGCTATAAAATTATTTTATGCATTTCTCCATGAGCGATACCACATTCCAAACCATGCGGCAACGCTCACCTCTCCTAAGCTTGAAAAAAAACTTCCTGTGTATCTGAGCGAAGAAGAAGTTCAAACCCTTTTAAGCGCTGCAGAATGCGATACATCACTCCGAGGAATACGTAATAAGGTAATGCTCTATGTTCTTTATGCATCAGGGATTAGGGTGACTGAACTTATCGAAATGACGATGGAACAATTACATGCGGATACTGGTTTTATTACCATAGTTGGAAAGCGCAATAAAGAACGTATGATACCCTTGCCTCAAAGTCTTTTTACCTTATTAAATCATTACATCACTACGATCTATCCTAAATTACTTCCCAAAAAACACACGCAAAAACTTATCATAGAAAAACAGTATCTTTTCTTTTCGATTTATAACGGACATCTTAAACCAATGTCGCGACAATTTTTTTGGCAAATTCTCAAAAAACTTCTTACGGCAGCTGCAATTACCAAAGACATCTCACCACATAGCTTACGACATTCTCTTGCTACACATTTACTCAAAAATGGGGCAGATCTTCGCTCCCTTCAAATGCTTCTTGGGCACGATAACCTTGCAACCGTACAAATTTACACGCACCTTGGAAGTTCGCATCTCCGTAAAGAATATGATAAAAAACATCCACGCGCATAACCGTTACAATGAAACAATAGAAAAATCTTCTTCACGAGCTGAAAATGCCAACCCTGTTGTTAATGCCGAAGCATTGGTAGGGCACGTAACAATTATTTGAAACGGTAATCCATAAAGAGCCGTTAAACACTGCGCAACACGATGATCGTCAAAATCAGTCAAAAAGTCATCCAACAACAAAACACCTGGCTCCCCAAGATGATTAAGATCTAACATTTGAGCAACCTTAATCAGAAATACAATGAGCTTTTGCTGCCCACGCGATGCGAAAACACGTGCTTTTTTTTGTTGAAAGATAATAGAAAAATCATCAAGATGCACCCCAAATAAACTGCGGCCGTGTTGCTGTTCTGACATAATATGCTTTTGTTTATACATCTGCCAAAACGATTCAAAATTCTGCTCAGTATAAGCAACTTTATCATGATAACTCAATGATACCGACAAGTCCTGATCGGTAGTAACAAAATATTCAGCTAAAAGCTTATTAACGGTTACCTCAAGATTTTGTAAATAATCACAACGAATCACTCTAATGATATTAGACTGCTCCCACAACGACTTGGTCCAAATACGCAACTCTTCGTTGGAGGATAAACCAGAAGAGTGACGCAATGAAAAAAGAATACTATTACGTTGTTCAAGAATTTGGCGATAACGTTTAAAAACTGCCAAAAACCCAGGGGATTGTAAAAAAAGTGCATAATTTAAAAAATCACGTCGAACCTCAGGAGCTCCATTAACCAGCTGTAAATCATCGGCAGATAATGTTACCATGCGGTAATGATCAATATGATCCTTATAAGAATGAACCGGCTTATCGTTAAATTTAACTAATTTACCTTGTGCCGGCGAAAAGCCAACACTCATAACATCACATGATGATAGATCATGAGCTTCTGTGGTGATCTTGATAAAAAAATGATCCTCATTCAATCGCAGCAAATCCCGATGCACATGCGTACGAAAAGAACGCAAATAACAACTATAATGAAGTGCTTCAAGAATACTACTTTTCCCCGCTCCATTATTGCCTTGAATAAGAACACAGCGACTTTGAAAGGGTATATCCAAAGTCGCAAAACATCTGAAATTTTGTAACGTAATATGCCGTATAAACACACTTAATCCCTGTTTTACCCTTCAGCTTGAGTCATTGAAATAGGCATAACAAGATACGAAACATCAAAATCGGTACTTTGACTTTGGAAAATAATTGGCTTTGCTGCATTTTTAATAAAAAGTTGTATCTTTTCATCAGCAAAAACCTGTAAGCCATTTAACAAATAAGGAGAATAAAAACGGCTCTCAATCATCCCACCAGCAAAATCCTGCAATACCAGTGTTTCTTCAAGCTTACCAACTTCTTTATTATGCAAACTCACTTTTACAGATCCTTCAGAAAATAAAAAATGAGTTGAAACAAATTGACCCGCCAAAAGACACCCGGTGCGCTTGAGCGTTTTTAAAAAAGAATCTTTGTGCATACGCGCTGGAATAAACCCATCTTTATTCAATACTGGTTGGTACTGAGGAAAAGGATCAGAAATTAACTTGGTAAAAAAATTAAAATTCTTACCAGAAAAAACAAGCTGATTACCACAGGTGCCCAAAAATGTTTGTTCATCGGTATTAAGCTCAAGAAGTTTCTTCAACTCCAAAACAGCTCGCTTTGGCATAAGCCAAGAATAGTCTTGACTCAACGTATACTTGTCAGAAATAACACGGACAAGGCAATGTCCATCCGTTGCAACCATACCAATATTTTGCGGTCCAAATTCAAGAAGCATGCCATTTAATGCCATATTAGCATTATTTTGAGGGATTAAAAATGCAACCTTATTAAGCATACTCAACAAAAATGAAGCTTGCATGTTGAGCATATTTTCAATGCGTTCTGGAAATGGTGGGAATTCTGAGGCATCTTTAATATTAAGCATCAAATCGACACCACCCGATTTAAGGTGAAGTTCATTATGCGCAACAATAAACTCAATTTCTCCATCAAGCTCTTTAACAAGCTCAAATATTCGTTTACCAGAAATTAAAAACTGCATGTTTTCCGATAACTCAGCATCGATTGGCATGTTGGCTTGTAAACTAATTTCTAAATCAGTTGCTTTCAGGGTAAGTTCTCGTGGTGTAACATTAAAAAAAATAGATTCTGTAACATCAAGCGATGTGCGCTTGCTACAAATAGGCTGCATAGAAGCCAATATAGCTAATAATTCTTTTTGATTTGCAAAAAATTTTCTATTCATAGTCGGTCATGCCTTACATTCATGCTTTTATAACAATAACTAAAACAGTGTAAGTATACAATACCACTATCGAATAGCAAAGCATAAAATTTTTTTTGAAAAAATTGTATCAGCATCATGTTTTATAGTATTCTTACAACAGGGGAAATAAAAAAAACAAAGCGGGGCAAAGGGGGCGGGACATGAACTATATACGTATGGTGATCATTATTTTGTGCGCTGCAATATCTTATGTATATCCAATGCAGAATGACAAAATGCACACAATACAAGTGCTTTATACCTTCAATCGAGCAATAGAAAAAGATGATCTTGAAACGGTAAAAAAAATGATTACACAACATAAATCTTTGATAAGAAACTTTAAAACAGCCCCAAATAACGACCCTCTGTGCTTAGCAATTGCATCACCACTTCCACACGCCAATGACATTGCTCAAGAACTTATAAATCGATGTATACGATGTAAACGAAAAAGACCATGGCGCACAACGTATATGCACTTTGCCGCAGAACACAATAAACCAGAAGTCATTATTGCGCTTTACAAAAAAGGCGTATGCCTTAATGTTGAAGATAGGCTCTATAACACACCATTGCATATAGCTGCAAAAAATGGTTATATCGATCTTGTAGAAATGCTTTTAAGCATGGGAGCAGACTCCCATCACCTTAACGAATGGCTCCAAACCCCTCTACATTGTGCCGCCGCCGCCAAAAACTATGAAATTGTACAACTTTTAATTGAACATAAAGGAGATATGTTGCAAAAAGATCAATTTGGCATAACTGCCCATGATATGTTAGAATTATAACAAAACATTAACTAACCCATTACAACAATAGAAATCTATGATTAAAAATGATAACAAAGGATATTTATTTATTATTTCTGCACCGTCAGGGGCCGGTAAAACATCATTAACTAATTATGTCATGAATACCTTAGAGCCAACACTACCATTACAAAAAGTTATAACAACAACAACGCGTTCCCCACGCGCAGGGGAAGTTAATGGTGTGGATTATAACTTTATTTCACTCACCGAATTTAAAGAGAAAGAACAACGCAACCACTTTTTAGAAGTATCATGCTATAACGGCCATTGGTATGGATCACCTGCGGAAATTATAACCAAAATGAAACAAGGTTTATCATTTGTTATTATCGTTGATCGCGCGGGTGCTAAAAAATTCAAAAGTCTCATACCACAAGCTGTCACCATATGGATTACACTTGATAATCTTGAAGAACTTAAAAAACGTATAGAGTTACGCGGCTCCATGAGTCAACAGGATATTAATGAACGATTAAAACTTGCAGAACAAGAATGTAAAGAAGAACAAGCAGATCCATTGTGCTCGCATTGTATTATAAACAATGACTTTAACGCAGCGGCGCAGGAACTGCTCGCAATATTTAAACGTTATCTTCGCGCTTCCAACTGAGTGCTACCTGTTTGCCATCTTCAAAATCAAAATTTATTCCAACATGAACTATGGGCTTATCACTCTCTACAACATATTTAAATGAATAATTTCTATCAATAATCTGTTGTAATGCCACATCAGGCGTTTGATCTCGCTTAAATTCAATCACATACACATGCCCCGGTGTGGTAATAACCCCATCAATAATACCAATATCAGTTGCTTCTTCAACAAGCATTTTGATGCCTAATAATTTACATATCATAAAAAAAGACCCCTGATAACTCTTTTCTCGGTCAACAATAATAGTAAAAGGCAAGAGCCGCATAAATGTTTCCATAAGCGTACAGAAAGTGTCAAGATCATCATTGAGCAATGCCCGACGAAATTTAGCGATCCAAAGAGCAAATGTATCGACATGAATATCCGCTAACTCTTCAAAAATTTGTTCTGTGCATGACTTTCGTACTTCTTCATTTGGATAGCACAATTGATACATGTCGGCAAAATCATCATAGGCTTTTATGGTTACATAACCAGTTTGTAACAATAAAACCAATAAATTTTTATATAAAACTTCCACCCTTAAATTTTCAAGTGATGAAGAAGATATGCGCTGCAGTTCAAGTGTTAATAGAATCTTTTTAAGATCATCTTTTTTTTCCGGCGGCGCATCATTCAATGCAATCATCATAAATTTTGGTGTACCACTTGAAAACCAATAGTTGGTAAAATTTTTTACCTTAAGACAATTGATAATCGAAAACGGATTGTATACTCGATCTCCTTGACGACAAAATAGAAATCCATTGTACCAATATTTAAGTTTTTCCAGAGTTTGCTCATACGTCAATATATTCTTTTGAGCAAGCTCTACTATATAATCCTTAAAATTATATTCTAATTCTTGTTGTGTATATCCGCACAATGTTGCCATGGCATCTTGCAAGGATAAATCTTCTAAATTATTCAACTCAGAAAATAATGAAACTTTTGAAAATTTACTTACGCCCGTAATAAATAAAAAACGTAAACTACTAACAACTTGATTGTCTTTAAAAATACTATACAAACTTCGCATAATACGTGTCATTTTTTCAACCATTACAGAATCACCAATATGATCTAAAATTGGCTTATCGTATTCATCGATAATTACCGCAACCGGACCATGCTTTTCATACAGTTTTTGAATCAACAAGAAACATATATACTCAGGACCAGCCTCCTGATCAATATCAATAGCATATGACTTTGCAATATCAATAAATACTTTAGTCATATTTTCTATAAGTTCAGAAGATGTTTTATGTGCAATCGCCGCAAAACTGATATGAATAACCGGATACTGCTTCCAATCATAATCTGTTAAGCTTATTGCAAGCCCCTTAAATAATTCTTTTTTACCGCGAAAAAGAGCCTCAAGCGTTGAGCAGGTAAGTGATTTACCAAAACGACGTGGACGTGATAAAAAATAAAGGCCTTTATTTTTTACTAACTCATATAAAAAAGCAGTTTTATCTACATAAATAAAATTACTTTCAATAAGATCTGCAAACGTTGCAATGGATACACCAAGATTTTTCATCATCATCCTCAAGCAAAAGGCATTTAAAAAAAACATGCTTATAGCTAACCACGCCTTATATAACATATAACACAATTTTCAAATCTTGACCACCGTGCAACAACAAAAAAGGCCACGGACATGTTCATACATACCCGTGGCCTTTATATAAATAATAGGTATTAACTATTTTTTTCGCTTATTTCTTGACGAATACTTTCAGCTGATTGTACAACCGCATTGTACATATGATTTACAATCCCATCAAATTCTTCTTGAGTATACAAAAACTCAAACGTTCCTTTGTCTATGGTATTAAAAAAATAGATAATTGTTGGGAGCATAGGATCAAGAGCCCCGGCTGCATTGCGCTTAAAAACAAACGCACAATCATGAATCCGTTCTGCATGTTCAGGACGCAATGATGGAAATGGAAGCGCAAATCTACGAGCAAGCTCCTCGGCCTTATACAACTGAGGATAACGTCCCTCCTGTGTTCCAAGACCATCTGACGCATCACAAATAAGAATTAACGGCGTTTTACGTTCTAAAAGCGGTAACAATGGAATATTACAGACAACCCCAGCATCAACAAGACAAATCTCTTCATCATCGGTATGTGTAAAATTAGGAACGCGCCCTGGAGCGATTCTTCCGGCCTTGAGGCTTGCAAGTAATTCGCGTAGAAAAATTCCCCGTTGTAATTCACCATCGGTGCGAGATAATGACTCAAATTTTTCAATAAGCGATTCTATAAGCGTATTCATAATCTCTTTAACATTAGCGGCATATGCACTTCCGCAAAAACCCAATAAGCTTCCCAGGGTTAATGTTTGCATAATGTCACCAAAAAGCTCACTTAATACAACATCACGTTTGGTATACACCCCAAGCTGTTCTGTTGGCATAAAAATATCTGAAAAAGCAACATGCGTGAGTTCAGGAGTAACTTCTATGTGATGATATTCTGAGGTATTAAACCAACAACATCGTTCAATAACCTCTGGATACACAACAGTGAATATAGGCTGAGGGTAATTATCTATGTATAGTGAATCATTAAAATCACAAAATGAGATTGTTTGTGCCGTACGCCCCAACTCTCCCATAAGTCGATCTGCTAAAAGACCGCCAAAAAGATCAACAATTTGAACTTCACGAATTTGAGCATATTTATATTCGATTTTTTTTGCAAGACGAGATAAAGTTGGAATAAGATTATTAAAAAAAGATTCTTGTGTAATGTGAGTCCGTAACTGATCAATAAACACATTAATTGATTCATTTTTTGCCATAAATGGACCATACATCCAGGTTGAACCAGAAAGACACGACATAGAACACAAACTATCCCAAAGACCTATTTCTTGCAATCCTTTTACAAAGCCAGCAGTTGCAACCATGGCACGATATCCACCACCGCTACAACATGCATCAACCCATAACGAGCCTTGATGTACTTCTCCCATAAAATGACGTAAAGCTTCTTGTGTTTTTTGTTTGCGAACACATTCATAAGAAGGACTCAACAGCGAATCAACAGTAATATGCTGTAACTGCATCGCCCCAAGCGATATTACACAAAGTACACACATGCAAGAACATAACAACAATCGCATACGATCCCCTTTCTCTAATAAAACCACACAAAAAATAACCATGATTTTACTATAATGAATGCATCAAACAAAAAGAAAGAGTTTTTAATAAATATGATTAAAACAAGAAGCTACAATTCTTCTTGATGGAACACATACAAACCAATACTTACAAAAATTAATGAAACAAGATAATGCCATGTAATGGTCCCGCCCATAAATGCCCATTCATAAATGGTTCCAAAACAAGGGCATAGCCAACCAGCAAACGTAATGAACGTAATTGAATAACGTTGTAATAAATAACCATAGAGATTATAAAAAATAATATTGGCTGATAAAACCAAAAGCAACAACCAACCAATAAATGAAGGAATATCGCTCACCGGTGCCGCAAAGCCTTCTACCACAAACGAGGTGATTAAACTCATCAACCCACCAATAAGCATGGCATATCCATTTACGACCCCAAATCCATAACCACGATCCATTAACTGCTTAACCAAAAACCATGCATAAGCACCAGAAATAACCGCACCAAATAACACAACTTCTGGCAAAGAAATGTATGCCAATTCCTGAAACGCAACCTGATCACCCACCTGAGAAATAATGATAGGCGCAAGTCCTCCAACCCCAATAATGATGCCAAATACTTTTTTTAACGATAAACGCTCACGCAATAACATATAGGCCAATATTGCCGCAATAAACGGTGTTGTAGAAAAAATAAGCGTTGATTTAAGCGCCGTAATATATTGCAATGACCATAAATCAAAAATAAATGTTATATAAATATGAAAAAGTGCAACTCTAAAAAAAAGCCAATAATCTTTTTTAGCTATAACCAATGCTTTACGTTGAGTAAAGGCATAATACCCAAGGATTAATGCTGCCGCAAGAAGCATGCGAACGCCAACCAAAAAACAAGGATGAGCCAACGCAACGGCCTTTTTAGCAAAAATAAACGTCGTTGCTAAAACAGCATACAATATAAGAACAAGCACCATAATACTATTCCTTTAACCTTATGTTAAAAATAACGTTGATACCACCACAAAAGTATACCTAAGATAATAACCGGTATTCCAAATAAAAGAAAGAAAGCAAGAGCTGGAATATGCCACCAAACTTGTGCAAGTGTAAGCGCAATATGTGAACACAAAAACAAAAAGCCGTTCCAACAAATACCCATCAGTACACGGTTTTTATATGCGCCACAAAATAAGGCACAAAGCAACGCGAACAATGGAAATAATAATAACCACATAATTTGAGCCAGACGCTTAAAAAATTCATAACAAGCGGCCTGATTTTTTTGTAAACACAAGGGCAATAAATCTTTCAATACAAGAAACTTTGGATGTTTGAGCGCCGTTCCAAAGTCATTGGTTTTGGCAAGAAGCTGAGCAATATTTATGGTAGTTTCTTTAAAATGTGCAGCATAATGCTTACCAGCGGTGATGGTATATACACAGCCATCAGTTAAAACAAACGCATCATTATGCAGAGTTCCATGATGCGCTGTAAAAAAATAACGCTCATTGTGCTTATTATACAAAGCCAAAAATAATGATGTATAATAAATGGTTGCATGGTGCACTTTTTTTTGCGCACAATAAAAGGCCGCGCCTGGAAAGGGCGCATGCAAAACCCCAGCTTCCAAGGAATCAAATTGTTGCTTTGCCAAGGTTAAAAGAGCCTGCTTACCTACCCCATAACGAGCTGGGGCAATATGAAAAACCAAGGGAATATAAAGGATCGTCACCAACGCCGAAAAAATAATACTTGCCCCCCACACCGCTCGCTTGGCCGCAATAAACGATCGTATAATAGTTATTTCATCATTAAGATATAAATTACTTACAATCGAATAAACTGCCATACCTGCAGCTAACGGTAAGGCAAAGGTTATCATTAAAGGAATGAGCGCACAAAAAACAATCCAAAGTGCTCGCACATTTGAAAGGAGCGATAATTTTAAAAAAATATTACCAAATCCTAACAAGGCGGCGAGCAACAAACAGTAGAGTACAAAAGAACGAATAAAACGTCGTAACAAAAAAGAAATAAGCATAAGCTATGTACGATCTTCCTGTGTTAACAAACCACTAACTTCATGATCAATAATACGAATCCGCTCAATTGCTACGGCAAGACCAGTTTCGGTGTTAATCTCAACGCACACACCATTTAATTCCATAGCGCCACGACAATCAACGGTAAATTTACCAAGATGTTGGGCATACAAAAATTTTTGCAAAACACCTTCAGCTTGCATGCCAATAACAGAATTCAGAGCTCCTACATAACCTACATCCGTTATGTAGGCAGTTCCCTCGGGCAATACTTGCTCATCAGCCGTTGGAACATGCGTATGAGTACCAACAACAGCAGAAACTTTACCGTCAAGAAAAAATCCCATCGCACGTTTTTCGGCAGTCGCCTCGGCATGAAAATCAACAAAAATAATATTTGTTTTGGTTTTAATAAATGTTAAGAGTGATTCGATACCCCTAAACGGGCAATCCAAAAGATCTCGAACAAAGACTCGACCATGAATATTAACAATGGCGACCGTATATCCACATACCTCAATAAATGCATACCCTTTTCCGGGGCATCCGGCCGGGTAGTTAACCGGCCGGATGACATCTTCTCGCTGCTTGATTGCACTATGTAATTCACGATTTTCCCACACATGATTGCCGGATGTAATAACAGCGGCACCATGATGTTTAAAAAAATCGAGTGTTTTTGGTGATAAGCCACGACCATTTTTTGCCGAGTTTTCACCGTTTACAATAATTGCATCTGCTCCGTATTGCTCTTTGAGCTTAGACGCCCATTTTCCAAATGTTATTAAACCTGGCTGTCCAACAACATCACCGATAAAAAGAAGTTTAATTGTTTTTACCATACTGCTTAATCACCTCATGTTTATCGAGCGGCTTGGATAAAGCGCTTCTCGCGAATAACATTAACTTTTATTTCGCCAGGAAACGACATGCTCTCTTCTATTTTTTTAGCCAAGTCACGCGCCAGCACCAAAGATTTTGCATCATCCATGCGATCTTCTTGCACAATAACGCGAATTTCTCGTCCTGCTTGTAAAGCATACGCTTTTTTAACACCTTCAAATCCATGAGCCAAATTTTCAAGGTCTTCAAGTCGCTTGATATAGGTCGAAAGCGTTTCTTTACGAGCTCCAGGACGAAGTGCTGATATAGCATCAGCAATATGCACAATAAAACCATAAGGACTGGACGGTGCAACTTCTTCGTGGTGGCATGCTATAGAATTTACAATAATTGGATCTTCGCCATATTCTTTTGCTAAATTAGCACCGATAACAGCATGAGGTCCTTCAACTTCAGCCGAAACTGCCTTGCCAATATCATGCAATAATCCTGCACGTGCGGCAATTTCTGTATCCAACTGCAACTCAGCCGCAATGGACCGCGCAAAATAAGCAACTTCTTTACTATGAACCAAATTATTTTGTGTATAGCTTGTTCTAAAATATAATTTTCCAAGGAGCTTAACAATTTCTTGATGCACCCCACGGAATCCAAATTCCAAAATAGCCTGTTGTCCAGTTTCCAAAATAGCCTGATCAACTTCAGCTTCACACTTTGCAACAGTTTCTTCGATACGCGTAGGATTAATACGTCCATCAAGAATAAGTTTATTTAAAGCTCGTTTGGCCACTTCGCGACGAATTGGATTGAACCCTGACAACGTAATAACCTCAGGAGTATCCCCAATCACAAATTCAATACCAGTTGCCATTTCAAGAACCTTAATATTACGTCCTTCTTTTCCAATGATACGACCCTTCATTTCTTCATTTGGCAAATGAATAACACTTGACGAATGAATGGTTACCGTATCAGCAAGATAGCGTTGCATCGCCGTTGTTAATATTGAAATAGACTTTTCTTTTGCAGTTTCTTGGGCGCCTTCTTCAATTTTGGCAAGCCACTGTTGATTTGCTAATTTTACTTCTTTTTCAAGTGATTCAAACAAAACCTTCTTAGCTTCATCCTGCTTCATACCACTGATGCGTTCAAGTTTTGCGACAAGTTCTTCATATAGACGCTTGATTTTAACTTCATCTCCAACAAGCACATCGGCACGCCGAGCTAAATCACGTTCCTTTTGTTGCAATTCTTTGCGTAAATCATCAATAATAACTTCACGATGCTCTAAAGCATCTTCTCGTTTTTGCACTTTAGCCTGAACTTGTTGAAATTCCATTTTCGCTTTTTTCATTTCAAAATCAAATTCGGAACGCTTTTTATGCATTTCACTTTTTAATTCATTCAATGATTCTTTGCGTTTGCGCTCAATATCATCATGAGCATTTTTGAGCATATTTTGAATAATCTGTTTGGTCTGTAAAATTTTACTGCGTCTTTTTGTCAAAACAGCAAAAAGACCCGCAACTCCAAAGCCGCCACCAACCAGAAAAGAAACAAGACCTGTAATCCAAATCATTTTTATTCCTTATATAACACAATCGTGTGTTTTTTATTACAATAGCACCGCATTCTGCAACTTAGAATAAAAAGCGTTTGGTTACATCAAAAAAAAGAATAAATAGAAGAAAATGAAAGCACGCAAAAGGATGTGTTTTATTATGTAAAACACATCCCCACAATGCACATTATACTATGTTTAAGGCGTTGTATCAATGATAGTATTTAACGCTGCAACGCGCTTTTGCAAAGCGGCTAAATCATTGTCTTTTTGAGCAAGTTTACTTGCAAGCTCAAGCGCAACAACAACGGCAATCTTGCCTTCACCCGCTCGAGGAAACCGTTGCGCATACTGAGACATCAGCGCATCAACAAGCTCAGCAGCCTGTTGAACACTATTTTCCCCCTCATCAGTGGCAATGGCGTAATCTTTACCTAAAATTGATACCTTCAAGTTCTTCTGCATCGTTTTATCACCACAAAAAAACCCTATATTATTAACAACTACGAGCGAACCTCTTCCATCACTTTAATGGTACTCAATAATTCTTCTATTGTATTCATAATGGAAGCTTTTTCTTGGCTCAATATACTTGCAGCATTTGTTTCTTGTAATAAAGAAACTTCATACTGCCGAACCTTTTCTTCAAGTTCGGCAGTTGTTAAAAGCAATTCATCGACTTGTTTTTGCAAGTCCTTGTTTTTTTGTATGACCTGAAGAACCCTTTGTTCAAGCTCTTCTAAACACTTCATTATATTTCCTTTTCTTAATTGGTAACCGACTACTCTTTTTATATTTTTTTAGAATAGCGGCACACATATGTCAATTGCAAGCTTTTTATTTTTTTGCTAATGCAATCAACTGAGAAAATGCTTGAGGTTCAAAAATGGCTAATTGGCTCAACATTTTCTTATTTATAGCAACATGGGCTCTTTTTAACCCAGAAACAAAAACACTATAACTCATGTTTTCGCGTCGACATGCTGCATTAATACGGGTAATGAACAAGGACTTATAGTCACGTTTTTTCAAACGACGACCAACATATGCAAAACGCATAGCGCGCAATAATGTTTCTTTAGCACGTTTAAATACGTTTTTTCTTTGACCCCAAAAACCTTTGGTTCTCTTTAATAATCTCTTGTGGCGTTGGTGTTTAATAACACCGCGTTTAACTCTACTCATGGTCTAACCTTAAATGTTTAAATCTATACGTTAATATGGCATTACTGATGCAATTTTTTGCTCTTGTGATTCATGAACATAAGCAATTCCACGAAGTTGGCGAACCGACTTAGAAGATTTTGCCCATGAATGATGGCGTCTAAAACCACGAGCTCTTTTAATTTTACCGTTACTTGTTTTTCTAAAACGCTTTTTACAAGCTGAATTTGTTTTAACTTTTGGCATAATAACCCTTACCTACATTCAAAAAAATATTAAAAAACTAAAAATGTTTAATTGCTTTAAAAGTATAACAAAATAAAACAAAAAACATAGTAATAACTATTTTTCCTTTAGTCCAATAATCTTTGACCAAAAAGGCCCACCGCGGCTCTCTTTTTCTTCCACTAGTGTTCCTATATTTTGGGCGGTCAAATCCTGTGTTATGCGCAAAAACATTTTCTTTCCAAATTCGTCCATCATAGAGATTTCTCTTCCCTTGAATTGAAGGGTAAACTTAACTTTTTTACCATCAACCAAAAAGGCTGAAGCTTGATTAAGTTTTGTCTTATAATCTTGATCCCCAATATTAGGACGCATTTTTACTTCTTTAATCTGAATAACTTTTTGATGTTTTTTTGCATCACTTAATTGTTTTTTCTTGGAGTACAAAAATTTACCAAAATCCATGATTTTAGCGATAATCAACGAATCTTTTTCACCAACCTGAACAAGATCAAGCCCAGCATCCTGCGCTTGAGCAAGTGCTTGATGTCGCGATAACTGCCCAAGATTCTCACCTTGAGGTCCTATCACCAACAACGAAGTAGCTCTAATTTGTTCATTAACAAAATGTTTTCCTTGAGGATCGCCATTTGGCTTATCTTTAAATGCTTTACTCACTACATAATCCCTAGATTTACGCTTGAACTATTTTTTCACGTACAGCATCCATAACTCTCTCAAAGAAAGCTGGATCTTCCTTAAATTTCTTTAAGCAATTGTCACGTCCTTGCGCCACACGTTCCTCACCAAAATTGAACCATGCCCCCGCTTGGGTAACAATATTGTAAGAAAGTGCTGCATCAAGAAGATCGAGTTCCTGACTAATGCCCTCTCCAAAAATAAGATCAACTTCAGCACGTCTAAACGGTGGAGCAACCTTATTCTTAACGACCTTAACAAGTACTCTATTACCAAATGGTTTATCATTGCGCTTTAATGTACCAATACGGCGAACATCAAGACGAATGGATGAATAAAACTTCAAAGCGTTTCCACCAGTTGTCGTTTCATTGTCACCAAATGGCAATCCATTGATTTTTTGTCGAATTTGATTAATAAACACCAAAACAGTCTTTGATTTGCTTACCGCAGCCGTAAGCTTACGCATTGCTTGCGACATAAGACGCGCTTGCAAGCCCATATGAGAATCTCCCATATCGCCTTCAAGCTCAGCTTTAGGAACAAGCGCTGCAACGGAGTCGACAACAATCAAATCAACAGCATTTGAGCGAACAAGCATTTCGGTAATTTCCAAAGCCTGTTCTCCAAAATCGGGCTGTGAAATAATTAAATCATTAATATTAATTCCTATGCTTGTAGCATACGATGGATCCATTGCGTGCTCTGCATCAATAAATGCACAAACACCACCTTTTTTTTGGGCCTGTGCAATAACATGCAACGTTAATGTTGTTTTACCTGACGACTCAGGTCCAAAAACTTCAACAATACGCCCTTTTGGAAGCCCACCAACGCCAAGTGCCTGGTCTATTAGAATAGATCCTGTTGAAACTACATCAATTTTATCTGCAGCACGCTGCCCAAGTAACATGATAGACCCTTTTCCAAATTGTTTATCAATTTGGGCAAACGCAGCCTCTAATGCCTGGACCTTCTCTCCAGCTTTACTCTCCAGCTTTTTTGCTTCTTCCAATGGTTGTTTAGCCATAATTCCTTAGTCTCTCGTTGTCATTGTTTTATTTAAAACATTCTTATCAATTTCTATTTTAGCAATTCTATGCAAAGATGCAATAAATGCTGCTGGCATATCCTTAGTTGCTCGTATTTTGCCTTCTTTCAATAAAGATGTCCGAGTTTTTTCAAAACCTTCGACCTTTACTTCGCCTTCAGCTACCAATTGAGCTACATAATAATCTTCACCTTGACGATGTTCAAGAACCTGTGCTTTGTCAGAAAGGACAAAAAGACGTGTGATTAATGACTTTTCAAGTCCTTTAACCTCATCCTTGGCAGTAATCATACCCGTTTCGATGATCGTCGCATCTTCTTGTTCAGCCTGTGCGTTCAATGCAACACCTTGATTTAAAACACCTGCCTTGATACGCATTACAGCTTCTTTAATCTTTTTTTGCGCCTTATTATTTTGATAGTCTTTAATAACCGTTTCCTTAATAGCACTCAGTGCAGGAATATCACTTTTTTTAGTATCCCCAAGCTTATAAATAACATATTCATCTTTAAGCATAAAAAAGCCAAAAGGACTAATACGTTTACCTTTACCAAATGCGCGTTGCGCCAACATTCCTGTAAGATCCCCCTCACGCACATCCTTGCTCGATAACCAATCGGTTTCCTGATCCGAAAACTGTGCTTGTTGTACAAATTTATGTAAAACAGCAATGTCAGTCTTCGCTCCATGCATCATTGTTTCTAAATCAGAACGCAATGCTTGTATTGATTTTTTTGCGTGCAAATCCTTAGCTATCTGGTCTTTCACAACATCAAGTGGTTTTTCTGAAGCTTTTTGACGCTCAACTAATTGGATAATTTCATAACCCTGCTTTGTTCTAATAACAGCTGAAATATCAAGTGGGTTTTTCAATCCAAATGCAGCGTCTTCAAATACTTTTTCATGAGTTCCACGACCAAAGAAATCAAGCGCTCCTCCATCTTTTGCACTTTCGTGCTCAGAATACTTTTTGATTAATGATGAAAAGTTCTCAGGAGCAGCTATTGCTTGCTCACGAAGCTCTTCGGCTTTGTTTCTTATATCAAGCGTCTTTTTTGATCCCTTTTCAATTTTCAACACCAATCGACGCACCTTAACTTTTGGGGCGATGCGGAACATGTTGCTTTTGTTTTTTTCATAAAAAGCACGAATAGCAGAATCATCAACAACAATTTTATCAGCATAGTCTTTAGCTGAAGCAATCCAATAATAAACTTTTTTTAGTTCGGGTGTGCGATACGCTTCTTTATGCGCTTGAAAATAAGCATCTAATGCTTTTTCATCAAGGCTTTCAGCAAGCGTTTTTTTCATAAAAGCATCAAAGGACAATTTTGCCACAACAAAACTCTTTGAACTATTTTGAGCATTGTAATGTTCACGCACCAAGAATAAAGGTTCGTAAGCAGCTGTTTCAATTGCCTTATTAATTACAGAGCGACGAACTTCACGCGCTCGAGCATCTTCAAATTCAGCAGGCGTCATGGACATATGAATAAGATAGTTTTGATATGCTTCCATATTAATAAAACCATTTTCATCCATAAATTCCTTGGGCATGCCTTTTACAATCTCTTGTTTAAGCAAGGTACTGCCAACCGTAATATGAAGATCATTAACAATACCATCCCACAGAGCATTTTTAATACTCGTATTAAGCGCAAAATCTTCTGGAGAATCAGCGCCTAACATGCCTTTTAAAAACATTTCTTCAGAAAAACCATACATTTTAGCATACGAACGAATCATTTGAAGCCGATTATTAATATCACTCAATGACTGCCTGTATGTTGAAAACAGAATATCTTGATCATTAACTTTTCCTATAACGCCATAATCAATACCCTTGCTTCTCCATATTCCAATACCACCTCCAAAAACCAAAGCAATGAGCACAACCCACAAAACGGTATGCCACTTCTTCATTTCTTTTCTAAAAACGTAAATCATCGAAATAACCTTTCTCTTAAAAAACCTAGCAGAAATCCTGCAAAACACATCACTCCTTTTGCTGTCAATAGCTTACCCCAAAACACTTTTTTTTCCAATATGAACATTAAAAAATACGAACATTAACACAAAAGCTCGACACAAAGGGCGCTTGAGCGATGCCGCTCAAAAATCAATCATGTGCAACATTTTCCAGCATTCTAATGCAAGAGTATGAAAAAAAACGCTTTGCGCCCAAATGGTCATTTTCGATTAAAAAGAAAAGATGTGCTGTTTTTTCTATTCAAATTTTATTTTTACATACATCAATCATTGGAGAATATTTTTAATTGTATTTACAAGTTCGCAAGAGGAATAAGATGAGGTTATGGTTATCATAGGAATATATGGAGCATCATGCTGTAATTGGCGTGAAAAACTTTGCCAAAAAGTAACCTGCCGCTTTGCGTAAGCAATCGTATCATGATAAATGCGATCAACAAGTTCCGAATATTGACACGACTGACGCCCATTGCGAATCCATTGTATAATGTCGCGATAACCAATTAACCCCTTGTAGGCTATAAAGTTTTCCCACGGCGTATCAATAAGACAAGCCGCCTCCTCAACCCACCCCTGCTCAAGCATAAGAATGGTTCGTTGATGAATACGCTCTTGTAAAACAGCACGCTCAGGATGTATAAAAACAAGAACAACCTTTTGAAAAGGATTATGAAAAACGGGCTTGCACTGCGATGGTAATACCCCAGTTGTATACCAAATATCAAGAGCCCGCTTAATGCGATAGGTATCATGCGAATGAATCATATTTGCACGAACAGGATCTATAGTATGCAAAAGATCCCATGACGGCTCATAAGATGGAATATCGAATTTATCCCCATGATACTCACAAGGAGGATAAAAAAGAGACTTAAGATAAAAGTGACTCCCCCCAACAATAAAAAAAACATCATTCTGTTGAGGATGAGTATCCATACAAGAAAACACAAAGCGTCGATAAGCAGATGCACTTAAATCGTTCGGTTCTAAAAAATAATCAAACCCATATGTTTGATAAGGCAACTTGCTCAGCGTTGGCTTTGCGGTTCCTATGCTCAACGGCTGATAAAGCTGGCCCATGTCGGCATTAACCATTACACCAGAAAAATGCTGTAACAATTCATGCACATATGCGGTTTTCCCTGAAGCTGTTGGACCAGCAACAATAACAACTGGCTGTGAATGCAAAGGTGACGGTTCAATCATAATACAGAAGCCACCTGATCAACAAAACAATTATCTTGAAAGAAAAATTCTTTAAATGGATTTCGTAAATATTGTAAAACAACATCACGATCAAGATTTTTAATAATTTGAAGCTCTTGAACAATTAAATCTTCAATATTTTGCAAAAGCGTTCGCTCACCAAATGAAAGTTCTTTCATGTGTGAGATATGCATAAAATCACGATAAATCTTTACAAGATCAACAAGCTTACCTCCTTGGATCTTGAGTTGATAATCCTTATTACGCTTATTCCATCCGCTCGGTGTAAAATCAATCGACTCAAGTCGTCGCTCTGGTTTTTTTGCTAACTCTTGCAATATAATCTCAAGTTCTTTCTCAGTATTAGGAACCCTAATCCCTATTGAATCAACATTGTATGTTGGAACAAGTATCGTCATATCCTTAAACATGAATGATAATTTCAAAAAAACTATTGTTGAACCAGCAACTACGCGCTCAATAACTTCCTGAACAGTGGCAACGCCATGTCCAGGATACACTATCGTATCGTCTATTTGAAACATACCCATCCCTTTATATAAAAATCATAAATAGCACACAAACCATAAAGCCTCCCAGAGACTCTATGAACACAACGTAACACCATATCTAGTGTGTTACACACCCCTCTCCAAAGCACCCCTTCTGTTGAGGCTGAAAATATTGCATTATTTTTATGACAATAACACCGATGGTTATTGGAAATACAAACCAATTTTGTTTAAGCCATTGGCCAAGCACACATACGCTGCATCCTTGCTTAATAACGTCAAAAACAGTACACAACTGCTTACCAGTGTCACACAAAGCCGCAACCTCATCAATAATGGAAAGCGTCGAAACCTTAATAAATGTAGCAACTAATTCGTCAGATGTTATTTCCTCATTATGTAAAACAAGATGCGAAACATGATGAAACATATAATCCATAAAAACAGCAATTATACCTGTAAAATCTTTCATAATAGCAAGCACAACGGCATTGGTATCTGCTTGATCTAAAAAATCACGTGCAAAAAATGAATAAAACGTCGATGATTCGGATTGAACGAAATCCTTAATAGCATCCCACGCAATAAAAATATCTCCAATATCGCCCTGCTTTCCTGCGAGAGCAATAATACTTTTTAATGTTGGTGAATGCATACAAGGTACAAGTAATGCATAGGGAAATTCTTGGAAAAGAATTTTAAAAGAATCTCGTAACACAGCAGACTGTTGAAAAATTTTATGTACTTGCTGCCATAACCACGAGGCCAGAGAATACAATGATAAAGCTCTTTTACCATCCTGAAGTGATGTGTTATATTTTTTTATAAGCGACTCGATTGAACTTCGATCTTGAGCAATGCCATGAATGCGATCACTTGCAGCAGATTTGATAATAAGATTAATGACCTTTTCTAGGTCATCACGCATAGGAGTTGCAATCTTTTTCTTTGTTATATGTTCTTGAAGAATCGCTACGACTTCAAAATCCAACTCACGCGCCTTGGTTTCAAACCAGGAAGAAACATCCTGCGGTGAACTTTTTTGTAGGTCTCTTAAAAAAGAGACATATGGTTCTATGCTTGCAATATCCCTTTCCTGTACTATCTCCTGAACAGTTGCACTTATGTTATTCATCGATGCGCAGCACAAACTTGCGCATATAACCACCATTAAACCGGCAAAAGAAAATCGTTCTACCAAGTTCATAGTTTATCCCTTCACATAATGTACACTTACTATCATACCAGAAAAAACACAAAACGCACAAGGGTGACTTGCTTCTTTTGCATAGTAAAAAAATAAAAAAAATACAGATTTAAAATTTTTAAGAGTATCATTTACACGAAAACAAGCTAACAATACACATAATCGCCAATATAAGAATATAGCAAAAAAAGTATATGCAATGCTAGTTTTTTATTTTTTATTATTAGACACATAAAAATGCCTAGACGATTGAACAAATAGCATGGTATGATACTATCCATAAAAACACTGTTTCTAAACACAATTACGTGTATATGCATGCTATGATACCTAATCAATTTAAAATAGTTAGCAACAACTTCCATCAAGGCGTTCGTTACAATTTGTGTGGAAGTATTATGTATGAGCTGATTAAAACAGTTCATAATTTCTTTTTACTCAATATTCTCACGCACAGCGATTACGGGCTTATTGCAAGTGTTATATCGATTATTTATTTTGCCAGCAAGGTAGCGGATATTGGTGCTGCATCATCGCTTTCTCTCATGTTTATGCACCTTACCCAATCACGCCTTGCATTCAAAAAACTTTTTAAAAAATACTATTTGTATCCTCATATACCACTTATGCTTATTATTGCTTTGTGTATAGCCTGGACCAATCATTATCATATACAGGCCTCACATTTTTGGGTATGGGCCTTAGTTCCTATTATTATGCTTGGTGAATCAATCCGTTATTTTCTTCGAATTTTTTTACATGCTGCATTTAAAAGTAGACATGTTGTATTTATTGAAGTTTTGTTATACGTAGGCTTTGTTGCCATGGTATGGATCCCCTACCTACTCTATCAACGGCCCATAGACCTTGCAGGATTTTTAATCGCTCATGTTATTGATACATGGGTGTGCACTACTATTTTTATTGGATATACCTATTTTTTTTACACCAAGCTCCCCGCACAAACAAATCCACCTCCGCACCCAAGTACGACACGTATTTGGTATACCAAAATAATTAACTATAGCGTTCGCATCAGCCGCGACTTTTTTGCCAGTAATTTCCTTACACCCCTTTTTGCCTATAAATGTGGCCTTGAAGCTGCCGGAGCTTTTTATTTTGCCTCAGTTATTGTTAACGCGTTGCACTCCACCATTAAAATGTCTATCCACTATCCTGCAAATGGCTTATTGTGGAACTTACACACAAGTAGTCATACCACCAAAAAAGAAGCTTTTTCGTTGCTCTTTCATAAACTTACAACGCTTATTATCCCAATTATTATATTTATCGCCATCAATCACTCTTGGCTCTTGAGGTTAGGCAACTATGGCCATATGACCTCAACAACTATGTTAATTATAGCAGCACTCATCAGCATAGCTATTCTTGACTCGCTCCTTCTTTTATACGAACAATTTTACATTGCAGAACAAGCAACTCATTCGTTTTTATTGCTCAAAGTTTTAGAATGTATTCTTTTGTATAGCTTTGTTATCAAAAGCACCCAAACAACACTCCTTTCCCTCCTTATATACGCTGTAATGATAAAACTTTTAAGTTTTGGCATTACTATTCTCAATGCATTTTCTCGCTGGAGAATAAAGCCAACAATCCTCATTCAAAGGCGCTGGCTTATAGGAGCAAGTATTATTTCTGGAATCTTTTATTATATAATGTATCTTTTTTTTCGATAAGCAATGACGCTATAGAAGGTCTATGTTTAAATACCTGAGCAACCTCACTTAAAACCGTTATGACCTTGTCAAAATGAGCTTGCGCTTGTGTTGTAATTTTTTCAAAGAGAAACTGTATAAAAGTATGTGTGCATGACGTATCATTTAACAATGCCTTGAGCATAGTTACGAGAAATGCTTCACTGTAACGTTGAAAGTCAAATACAACATCAATAACATGTACAAAAAAGGCCTTATTTTTTTTGTATCCATAAAAAAAATTCTTCATAGCTACAAATATCAAATCAGACAATCTCTTTTCAAATACATGGTTAGTACCATGCAAAGTTAAAAGACGAATAAGTGTGGTAAATAACACTTCATTAAATTCATAACCGTCAATATGTAAAAAAAGCTCATAAAGAACATTGATTGATTCATGAGGGAAATCTTCTAACCCCTGTTCAACAAGTTTATGAATGCGGCGCATCGCAGCAGTATGCTCTTTGCAACGGGGTTGAAAAACGTTACTCAAAAAATGATGTGCTTTTTTGAGTGATCTAAATAAAGAAGATGTGTATGCATAAGCATCAAGGAGTTTTTGATCTGGAGATTGCTCAGAATAAAAAACAGCAAGGCAATCATCTCCCCTATCGCGATTCCAAGAAGGAGTCTCTGCCATTGTCATATACGCAAAGTCTTGATCGTATTGCAAGGTTACATTTTTTTGATCAACAATTTCTCGCATAGAAAAACGTTGGTCCCCACCAGCAATCACAAACCAGCCGGAGCCCAAAGCGCTTGCTTGTCCGCTATATATTTTAAAATCAATCCCATCAGCAATATCTTTCTCAATAGTATTTTTACACCCACAAAAAAGCGATGCCTTGTTACAATGAAAAACAATGTATTGCGGTAATAAAGGGCTTATTTTTTTAACAAAAACATTTCCCAAAATCTTACCAATTTTTCCATAACGAGTATAAAGATCATCAATAAGATTATAATGATCATGTGATACATCGACACTATCTGGTGACTGTAGCCATGTTACGCGCTGAGGATTGCGCACAAAAAGTTGCAATAATGTGTACAAACATTCACTACTGTATCCATATGCATGCTCAGGGTGAGCCATAACAACAAGATGTGTTGACGCTGCAAGGCGAAGATTATCATGTAAATAGCCAAGAATTTTGAGTCGTTTTAGTTGCCGCAATAATCCATGAACGCTTTTTTGAACATTGTCGATAACAATAATTGTATCGCCCGAATCTATTGTTACGTATTCACGAGATTTCTGATCAGTTTTTTTTATTGTTTTTAATGTTTGTAAAAATATCGAAGCCAATTGGCGATCAGGTATAAGTCTATAGGGTGGATAATAGGTGTTATGACCAAAAAATTCTTTAAGCACCGCGCAATAAACTCGCTCCATACCAGAAAAATAACTGAGGGGATTGATTTTAAATGCATTAAAAAGTTCCTGAGTTTGTAAAAAAGCAGCAGCTCGCTCCATATTATTTAAAGCAAAATGTATTTCTTGCGCGGGAAAACATGTATATGCATCATCTAAATCCGAAATAACAAATGTATCAAGTGCAGGAAGAACGACTACGTTTTGTGGTGATATAAAGTGCATAAGATTACGAGCGTGTGCATAGCAATCACCCTCAAATGCTATCACGTTAGAATAATCAACAACACCACCAAGCATATGCACGCCATCAACAAGTTGGGGGACTCCTTGAGCTTTAACGCAAACACGAGAACGAGAATGAAAAAACTCCCCCATACCACAAAGCCCCGCAAGAGAACACAATGGAGCAATAAAAAAAAGATCTTTAGCCTCGTCATTAACATATGATTGTTTAGGTATATGCATCGTATAAGCATTACCTCCTTTGAGATAATAATAAAAAGGAGTAGCATCTAAATCATTATAAATTCCAGCTAAAAAAGAATTACCATACGATATTGAATGTTGTTTATCATAAGCATAATCAGAGCTAACACTAACAGGATAATCAATAACACGAATTGAAGACCTGCGTCCAGTATTATCATATGCATAAGGCGCATCAAATAAAGAAATACCACGGTATAAAAGTGTATTATTTTTTTCATGCGCACTACTTTCAATATGCATAATGCGACGCAATGTTTTTTGTAGTATATTTAGTTTTTCATCAAATAACGTTTGAATATTTTTTTGTTTAAATCCTCTTAGCTCATCCAAAAGCTCCCGCAAGGATGGCATCATCGCAGCAATCATATTTTCCAAAGTTTCTTTCAAATCCTGCTCTATATCCATTACATCGACATTATCCTGATTGCTCTCTAAAGGTTTACCTAAAAAATAATCACTTAACGTATGCACAAAAACCCATGATGACAGATAATTATAAATACATGCATGCATTACAAAATAATGGCGCTCCATGATCGCTTGATTATGGTGATCATAAACGTCATAGACATTATGCGGTTTGACCGCTTGATTGCGCAACAAAGGAGGTATAAGTTTGTTTGAGTCAAATATACAATCTTTTTCCTTAATAAAATCAAATTCATTTTCTTGTATAACAAAAAGTGCGACAAGATCATATAATGTTTGAGGAATAAAAATAATATCATACGACGGATAAATATTTTTTATTTTTTGACGCAAAAAAACTTCCTCAGCGCAAGGTTTATCTGAAAATAAAAGTTTTTGCTCTTCCGGAGAGATGGTATCAAGATACGCAAGGCACATTGGCCATTGATAAGTTTGCATAATCTGCAAAACATGGTCGGCATAAGCATCATATTGAGTGATTGGCAAAAATGCGGCAGGATCATCAGGATCAGGTTGAACAATGAGATATTCCGCTTGCATCGTACCCAATAACCCAATGAAAATGAATAATGTATAAACAACTTTTTGTTCTCTCAACATAACGGCTCCCCCTACAACTATATTTAGAACTCCTGTAATAATAGTAGTTGTACACAAAGAGACGATATCCTGTCAATACTACCGCCAGAATGGAGTACAATAATGAACCACAAAGGCTAACCCAACGGCAACTGCACCCCAACGGATAAACGACCGCCACCCAATGAAAACATTAGGGATAATTTTCCATGTAAAATATGCATTCAAAGCAATAAGCGTAAAACTCAAAGCACGAATACCAATAATCGCAAGAAGGGCCGGAATTGGTTGAAGGGCTTTTTGAGAAAAAATAACGACATAAAAAAGAATAAAATCAAGAACTTTAAAAATAAACAATTTTCCGGTAGCTTCCTCTATGATATAAAATTGTTCATACATAATAAAAAGAGATTCAGAAAGAGTAATTAAAAGAAATAACAACGTAAAGTTAATCGTCAAACCGGTCACGCTATCTTTCTGCGCAATATGCAAAAGCCCATGAAAATTCACCAGCAAAATAAAAATTATAGGAATAAGTAACGACATAAGCTTTAAAGAAAGTTCCGAGAATGCAGCTTTTTTGTGTGCCAAACTTCCCGTTTTAAGTTCAGCCAAAAGAGCATTCCCTGAATAAACCAACGGGCCTTTCAAAATCTCTCGCAGCAATTTTGCGAGTTGACTTGCAAAATAAAAAATACCAGCATGCGCAAGTCCACATTTTACGGCAAACAAAGGAGTCAGTAAATTATCGGTAAAAATATCACGCCCAGCACGTAACATAAGATTAAGACCGCGAACCTGGCTTAATTTTTTCCAAATAGAAGCGGTGATTGTAACTGGTTCATCTGGTAACTTTTTATAAATCCCCCACACTAAACTCCCCATATAAGCAACCGAAGCAACAGTGTCGATCAAAAAAGGAATAAACAATTGATTCATACTTGGATGAGCATTAAAAAAAAGCAGCGGAACCCAAATTGCCGCGATAAAAACAGCAAATGCAAACAAGTCAAACCCCACAACGCGCGATGTTTTTCCCGCCACATGTAATAATAACCGAAAAAACGAACGAAAAGCCTCAAGAATAATAAGAATGGGAATCAGAAATAAATAGAGCGGGGCTTCAGGAAACTTAGCTGTAAACAGTGAGAGTGTTACAAATGGAGCAATCAACGCAACCGGTAAACTCGGTAAAAAAAAGTAAGTAAAAAGAAGTCGCGTAAAATTTTGCTTACTCTGAGCAATTTGATGCCAATAAGGAGGAATAGAATTAGTAGCGCCTAAATCAATAATACGAGCAGTAAGATAGACCATCGAGAAAAGACTACCAATAATACCAAAATAAGCATTATCTTTTAAAAAACGAATGAGAAAGAAAAAGTGGACAGCCTTCCCTGATTCAAAAATCAAGCTGCCATAAATGATCCAACGACACGCTTGGGCAAACCGTTTTTTTAGTGGAGAAATATCCACCACTTCAGACTGACTCATAGTTCCACCTTTTTTTCAAGCTAAGAATTTATTTCAAACACCCACGTTAGTATGACAAGAAGCTAGAAAAAAAGCAACTTCCTTATGTCCCTCTTGTTGGGCACATTGCACGGCTGTATGGCCAGCCTTATTTTTAAGCGAGACATCCGCCCCCTGCTCAACCAAATAACGCACAATAGACAAATGTCCAGCGCGCGCAGCGCAATGCAAAGGGGTATCTCCTGCTTGATTAATAACATTAATATCCTTACCATCGCCTATCATTTTCGATACTATATCCTGAACCATTGCAACATGGCCCTTTATTGCCGCAATATGTAAAGGCGAATTTTCGTAAGCATGTCCTAAATATAAAAGTCCATCAGTAAATTTCATAAATTTTCCCTTGGTAAAAAACATCCGCTAAAAAAAGAGGGCACCCGCCGGCTTTTTTGTTTTTTAAGTTTTTTTAATTATTATAATTGATGATTATGATAATTGTAATAAGGGTGCCTAAAAAAGAATAGTCATTGAGAAAAACGTATAATGGTTATTGAAAAGTGGGGAGAGAAGAAATATCGTTCAATTGGTTATAAAAAATGTTTTTAAGTGATATCAAGAATTTTTTGTCCTATTCTTTCGACTATTTTTCTTATTTGTTTCAATCGTTTTCTTTGTAAATGCTGTATCGAATAATGTTCAATGTGGTGCTTCTCTTTTTGTATGTGATTAGATAAAAATTTGAGAAGTACCTTTCTATTATCTTCTATCGAATCAATTAAGGTAAGATCATCTTCAAATAGGTCTAAAATAGATAGCAGTATCAAATATCTTATGTTAAAGTCGTCTGCATAATCTATTGTTTCAGAATTCCGATTCAAAAAAGGGTCAAACAGTTTATTAACATAGTCTATGTTTATAATACTATGCGTTTCTTGTGTTTTTTTTAATTCGTCTTTTAATTCATTTTTTAATTCATTTATCGTTATATGAGCATCGCAGGTATTATCTTTATTACATTTATTACATTCCACTTTATCTCGTTCACTATCTCGTTCACTTCTCCATTTTAAAATGCTTTCTTTCGTTACGGCTCTACGTCGACCATCTTTAATGCCGTGATGATTGTTCAATCGTCTGGGGCATGTACTAGTAGATGTACTAATAGTTGAATATGCGTTCCCTATGTTTAAAAGTAAAAACATGCAAAAGAATAACTCATAGAATAACCCATGATTGTTATGCATGTTATGTATCCTGTTATGTATCTTGTTATTTATCTTGTTATTTATCTTGTTCATCTACTTCCTTTCTTTTCTTTTATTTTTGTTTGTTCAACTAATGCCCCTAATACCTCTTGTGCTTTGTACTCCCCTTATTTATATAAATTAATTCATATTTGAAATAAATGTCAATATTTTATCACAAAAATGTCTCTTCATAGTAATTTCTTGTAATTCCTTACGTTATCTTTCCTTACGTTTGCCTTATTTTCTTATCTCCTTTTATATTCCCCCATATTCTCATATGTCACGTCCCTGCGCAACTTCCTTACTTCCTTATTCTCATAATTCTCATATCCTTTTCCTTATTTTTCCTTAGGTTAGGACGGAGTCCTGCAGCCCCCAGCCCGTGCTAAAACACCCCCATCCCGTTCTCCCCACAGCGGCCTACCCCCAAACCCCAAAACCCACCACAAAAGGCTGGGGCAAAGGACGGAGTCCCCCGTCGCCGCGCGTGTCAGCTGGGTAAAAATAGAAAAAAAGAACGAGGACAAAGTCATATTTGTTAACATAATAATTAATTATGCGACGCGACAATGACATGAAACACAACAAGAAACTTGAGTGGACAAGACTAAGATTTTCTCATAAAATACTTGACACTCCTTCATCAACTCACTAAAATAACCTTAGTAAATTTCAATAGAATAAAACATGGAAAAAATAGGTAAAATTAAGGCTTTTTATTAAAAAGGAAGCAAAAATGGCAAAAATAATCGGTATCGATTTAGGAACCACAAACTCAGTTGTTTCTTTCATGGAAGGTGGTAGCGCAAAAGTTATCCCTAACCAAGAAGGCGCTAACACAACTCCATCCGTCGTCGCCTTTACCAAAGACGGCCAGCGCCTTGTAGGCGCCATCGCCCGCCGCCAAGCAGTAACAAACCCAGAAAATACCGTTTATTCTGCAAAGCGTTACATTGGCCGCAAATACAATGATTTAAAAAAAGAAGAAACTACTATTGTTCCGTATAAATTAACCGCAGCAAGCAACGGCGACACTGCTATTCAAATAGGTGATCGTCAATATACCCCACAAGAAATCTCCGCCGCCGTCTTGCAAAAACTCAAGCAAGCAGCCGAAGATTATTTGGGCGAAAAAGTATCTGCAGCCGTCATCACCGTGCCTGCTTATTTTAACGATGCTCAACGCCAAGCCACAAAAGATGCTGGTAAAATAGCTGGTCTTGACGTAAAAAGAATCATCAACGAACCAACCGCCGCGGCCCTCGCCTATGGTATGGATAAAAAAACAAACGAAACCGTAGCCGTATTCGACTTCGGTGGCGGAACGTTTGACGTATCAATCCTGGAAGTTGGCGATGGCGTTGTTGAAGTAAAATCAACCAACGGCGACACAACCTTAGGTGGTGACAATATCGACGAAAAAATTATTAACTACTTAGTCGATGAATTCAAACAATCTCAAGGCGTAGATCTTCGCAACGATAAACTTGCCCTTCAACGTCTTAAAGAAGCCGCAGAAAAAGCAAAAATTGAATTATCAGCAACCACCGAAACCGAAGTTAATCTTCCCTACATCACTGCCGACGCAACAGGGCCAAAACACTTGGTAACCAAATTGTCTCGTGCAAAATTAGAAAATCTTTGCCAAGATATTTTTAATCGTCTTTTTGAACCGTGCAAAAAAGCCCTTGCCGATGCAGGCGTAAACGCAAGCAAAATCGATGAAGTAATCTTGGTTGGTGGATCAACTCGTATCCCTAAAGTACAACAATTGGTTAAAGATTTCTTTGGCAAAGAACCAAACAAATCCGTCAACCCAGACGAAGTTGTTTCTGTTGGCGCAGCAATCCAAGGCGGCGTACTTGCCGGTGAAGTAACCGACGTTCTTTTGCTCGACGTCACCCCACTCTCACTCGGCCTTGAAACACTCGGCGGCGTAAGCACAAAATTAATCGAACGCAACACCACCATCCCAACCAAAAAATCACAAGTTTTCTCAACCGCCGACAACAACCAAACAGCCGTTGACATCCACGTAGTACAAGGCGAACGTGAATTTGCAAAAGACAACAAAACCCTCGGGCGCTTCCGTCTTGACGGCATCCCAGCAGCTCCACGCGGCGTTCCTCAAATTGAAGTAACGTTTGATATCGACGCAAACGGCATCGTACACGTCACTGCAAAAGATTTAGGCACGGGCAAAGAACAAGCAATAACCCTCACCTCATCATCAGGATTATCAAAAGAAGAGGTCGAAAACTTGGTCAATGAAGCCAAAATGCACGAAGCTGAAGACAAGAAAAAACGCGAAGCCGTCGACAAACGCAACAACCTTGATAATTTGATTTTGCAAATCGAAAAAACCGTCAGCGAAAACAAAGAAAAACTTCCAATCGCCGACGTCAACACCGTAGAAAAAGCACTCGAAGATGCAAAAGCAACACTCAAAGAAAAAGAAGATGATGCCGAAGCACTCCAAAAAGCGCACGACGAACTTATGCAAGCATCATACAAATTAGCAGAATTCTTATACAAAGATAAAGGCGCCGCACAACAAGAACCTCAAGATTCACAAAATGATAATAACAACGACAATCCAAACGGACCAATCGACGTCGACTTTGAAGAAAACAAGTAAATAATCGTACAACGTGCTTGCATAAAACAAGCACGTTGTACAAAGTTGTACAAAATTGAAGTTACTTTTTATGAATGCAATATTGTTATACATAAACCTAGGGTCTTTAATAAAGGACTCTTCCAACAATGCAACCCTATCCCTGAATTAACTATTTTGTTGTTCAAGTAATATTTGACATATCTAATCCATTTATTTTCTTTAATAGTTTCATTTTTACCAAAATTATCTGTTATAAAATCATCAAGCAAAAACTTATTAATTAAATCAACTACCTCTTTAAATCCTTTCCCCTCTTCAAATCTTGTTGGTTCATAAAAAAAATCATCGCATCACGTAGTTCTTGATAATTACCAGGAACCACACGACCCTTATCTAAACCCATTAAATATTGATAAAAAGGAGAATAATAATCCAAAGCGCTCAAAACAACCTTTCTGTTTGACTCAGAATCAAGATTATCTTTTAATGCATAAATAGTATTCCAATGATCATCGGGAATATAAATATTCTGAGCCGAAGGATACATTAATACTAACATACGCACTAATGCTTCTTTAAATAGACCTACATAGGCTTTAGTTACATCCCATGACAAATAAACCAAATTCGACTCAATACGTGATGATAATAATTTCGTAGAAAGGTAAATATCTAATATATCAGCATATAAGGCAATTCGCTTAAAAACTTGTGGTCGAGCTAAATTTCTATAAAAATAAGCTTCCGCAATTATATCATTCTTTTTATAGTAATATGACAAAACAAAACGAGCACTATGTCCTCGTAAAGGTACATTATAATAAAAAGAAACACCATTTTCATTGATTAATAAACCAACTAAAGAACTTTGAAAATTAACCACTCTCATGGCTTGGCCATAATTATACAAAACAACTTCTCCACCATCAACATTAACAAAATACGTAAAATCACCAGATAAAATATCATGAAAATCTCTTATGCTATACGGCAATAATAAATCATTAACATCAACAACATATTTTAACAAATAGCTCAATGTCACTAACAAATTTTGATGCGACAATGTAAAATAATCTTCGAGCGTCCAACGTTGCTTATAACTACCATCTAGAACCTCATCAATACGCCCTGCGCTGCCAATTGCAGCTACAGCAACATTAAATCCCACAGACGGCTCTAAATCACTAAGTCCTCTCATATTAAAACCAGTATGCTTAAAATATCCCATTATCTCTATATACTTTCCGACATCTTGCATCCAGTCATCCCTAAGCCAATAATCAGCCTCTCTTGATACCGGAAAAATATTCTCCGGCAAAAATTTCACCCACCGTTCAAACAAATTCCAATATGCAACAACCATGATATGCACATTATCAACTTTGCGTTGCACATCAACATACTCCGTACTTCCTTTAAGACTTTTTATCGATGTATCAAACACATCAACTATTTTATGCATCACCGATAACGCCGTCATCTGTACAAGATTATTTTTTTCAAGCGGCTGGAACATGTTTGCAAAATCATCGCTCATAAAATAATGCAATAACTCTTGCTCAAAGCGATTCCACTGTTTTGTAAATGCTGCTGGATCAGTAAAAACACACACGTCCCACCCAGCAATTTTTTGTTGCATTTCTTGTAAGGTTTTAAAAGAATCTGCGTTATGTTCCATCAACCTAACAATTTGTCTTACCACGCCCACCGCATCATCACCTTGCTTGTACATCGATGGGAAAATAACATTCACAAACATTGGCATAGAACCAAGTTCTTCTAATAATTGCATTTGCCTCATTAAAATACCCTGCTGTAAAGAGCTCAACCCTTTGGTAAAACCAGCCCAACGGTTTTTTATTTCTAGCGAAAAGCCATAATCACTTGCAACTTTGAGCATATCAAGCGTTGCTACGCTTTGCACTGGAGCTCCACTCAAGCCAACAGAACGCACATCCCGCCTTGCCCCCGCGAGCAACGTAGCCAATGAAATTGGTGCTACAATTTGTGGATCTCTCATTTGATTATACAATGCTTGCATAAACTGCACAGGATACAGTAACTGCATATTACGCGCTAACACATCATCAGAAATCTGTTCAAGATTTCTCAAATAGTCTTCAACTGCACATGATAATGAAAATAGTAACGCATACGCCATCTCACTTTTTGCTCCAAGCAAAGTATTAACATCCGCAAGCAATGATGGATTAAACCCGTGCTTACCAAGATCATGCATATGCAAACGCCCGCCTGCCAGTTGTTTTAACCCCGCAAATAACCGTTTTAATAACACACAAAGCGCGTCCTCCGCCTGAGCTTTACTTTCCGGATTTTTTAAAATTTCAAAAATATCTAACATCTTACTTGAAATATCGTGCCGAACCTCATGATCAAATAATAAACGCTGCACGGCTGCATGAGAATTCATTCCCCCCACTACCCCAACCGAAAGTTGGCGTGGTAATGGGCTTTCAAACCACCCAGCAACAGGAGCTATCTTCTCATCGATTGCAAGTAACAACCCGCGCTGAGGGTCCACCACAATCTGTCCTTTTTGGCTTGTAAGCCATCCATGTATATGACCAACATTGTTATGCTGCATCACCGGCATGTTAAAAGAACGAAACATTGTTGCTTCGTGCGATGTTGCCGCCGACGCTTGCTGCACAACAACGCATTTTATTGCATTACGTTCATCTGATTTTTTTTGTAAATACACATTCAATGCCTGCAGCAAGGTATCATGCACCATAATGCCATCAGCCGACTCAGCTACTGCAACTTCAGCCCGCCCCACGCCAACCTTAGAACATTGCATTAACTGCATTTCTGGCACATCTTTTATAAAACTATCCGTAAGATACGTTGGTTTTTTCTCACCCGCTACAATTGGCCGCGCCTGCACCAAGTAAATTGTTCTAGTTTGCGGCATCAGCACAAACTCAACGTCCATGTGCTGACCATAGTTTTCTTCTATCACTCGCCCCGCCTGCGCAATTGCTTGCGCAGCCTCACCAGTCAGCGATGGCAAAAAGCCAAATGTCTCACCGTTTGGTAACGTATTTTTTTTGCGCTCAAGACCATGATCGCCCGGCACTAACCGCTCATGCTTGTGCCTCACAATAGGAAAAACAGTGTTATGCTTGCTTACATACCACGTATCCACCGGCACCAAACTATTTACCACACCCTCATTGTGCCCAAACGTTGTTTGAATGTGCACAAGCCCTTTAGTAAACCCTTCAGCCTCGGTGGTAAACATAACGCCCGGCACCGGCAGAGTTGCAACATCCTCAAACGCCGCAAGTTGCTGCCCGCCGCGCGGCTCACCAATCATCACCTGCAACAAAACCGGCATAAATGGCCGCTCAAATAAATCATTAATATGTTTCTCCTCGGTTGCCACACTCACTCGCTGTGATAATGATTTTTTGCCGATGTAAGAAGCCACCACCTCGCCAATGGCACTACGTATCGCCTCAACAGTCGGCTCAACATTAATCACCGTGGTATTTCCACCGGCATTTGCCATCTCAGCCGTATCTTCCTTGCCCGTGCTGCGCACCATCAAGCGATATTCCTTTGCGTTCGCCGTCGTAATAAATTTTTTTTGGCCTTCCGTAAACTTAAACTCTTTTAAACAAACCCGCTTTATCTGCTCTCCAAGCTCCTCGGCTGCGCTTAAAAAATCATCCGGCAGTTTTTTGTTCGCTAAAATTTCTTCTTGCTGCTCACGGTAAGGCGCACACAGGGCATCCCACCGAGCATCAAAATCGCTTATTTTTTCTTGTAAAAAGTCATGCACGTGCTCATCAGAAACACCTATAAAATCAGGAACTTTAACGGTATATTCCACCGCTCCTATTGTTATTGGTCGGCTACACGATTGATTAAGCTTTGCAAGATTGGC
>Ga0075567_110_pt1 | contig 46872 bp, 43 predicted proteins | sample RifGroF2_FD_68153 | JGI IMG/M metagenome (GOLD analysis project Ga0075567, IMG submission 68153) | candidate division TM6 bacterium GW2011_GWF2_38_10
CGGGTGGCTAGGAACACGACAACGAAGGTTTCGATCAAAGGCGACGATCAGACGAAGAAAGCCTTTGATTCGGCGACCAATAATCTGAACACAATACTCGCTTACATCCTACAATAAGCTCCTGTTCAAGTCCACGCATACGATCAAGCACAACTAACTCCGTTATATCATAACGCCGCGTACCTTCTTGTACTGCACTAAATCCATGATAAGCATCTTGAAATGCCCCTAAACCTAAAGGTTCTAATACACGAGTAAACGCATCATTATCAACCATGTTGAGCAATGTTGACGTAGAAGAAAAATCACACCCTAATCCATGTGCTACACCTAATTGCACCGCAACACTTTCAGCACGATTGGCCCCAGATGAGGTAATAACAAGCGCTGAAATAATTAGTGCACCTCCCTGCATACAAACGGCCAACGTATCATAGGCTTTTTCGTCAAACTTCATTGAAATATACGCATCAAATGACTCGGTAAACAACCGTTTATTTTTTTTGAACAAGGGAACGTACACAACATGTGCTGCCAACGGCGTCCGCCATTCGGTTAATTCAATCCCCGGCATATCAACCGACAAGCAAAGACTATCTTTAATCAACGCACGCTCGTCCCCCCCAAGCTCAACACGTATGCACATTGTTTTTGAACTTATCATTGTAGGAATATCATTAACAACGTGAACAGTAAACCCATGCACTATACCTCCTATGTGCACCAAAACACCAATAATCCAATATATCCTATTTTTCATAAGTTCTCCTGCTAGACTAAACATAAGCTCATTATAACAAATAAAATATTTTTTTTTATTTTATACACATTTATCACGTTATTGTGATACAAAAAAAAAGAGTTCTCATTATCCAGATATCATAACCATTTCTAAAAGAAAGGACACGATGAAAAAAATATCCACGGTGCTTACCGCACTCTTGCTCAGCGTTCCCGCACAAATGCTGCTCCACGCATCACCGGAAGCCGCACCAAAAATAACCGTTGTTCTCATTGCGGATCAATTCGCACATTTTTATATACCAAAACTACAAAAATATTTCAAACACGGTATTAAACAACTCTTAGAAGAAGGTGTGGTCTATAACAATGTTTTTCATCCACACGGCACACCAGAAACAACAACAGGACATCATGCATTAAGCACCGGCTGCTATGCAAAAGATCACGGCGGCGTCACCAACCAATGGCTTGACCGAAATGGAAAAAAAATCCGCTACGAAGCCGATAGTGACCACCAAGCTGAGCTTTTACCTTCCCCTTCATCCTTTATAGGCAAATCAAGCCATAATACGCCAGTTGATACCATTTGTGATCAATTTGTTACCTATACAACCATTCCCACCCCAACAAAGGCCTATGTCATAGGGCTTAAAGATTATGCAACCATAGCAACGGCAGGACGTCTTGGAAAACCATTTTGGTTTGATGAACAGCGTGGCATTTTTGTAACCAGTAAAAAATACTTTGACCACACACCTTCATGGATTACCGATTTCAATAAGACTCTAGAAAAAAAATATTTCAACACCCCGTGGCGGCTTTGTTATGATCAAGACGATGCGTGTTATGATTTTCCCTTTATAAAAAATTATGACTTTGCTGCTTACAAAGAAAGCTTTATCAACAAAACCTATAAAACAGCCGAAACAGGCAAGTCCCCTTACTATTTTATTATGCGCGCCCCTTGGGCTAATCAAATGATTTTTGATCTTGCCCAAAAATGTATCGAAAAAAAAATACACACCACCAAAAATGATCGTATGCTTTTGTGGCTCTCACTCAACCAACTTGATCTTCTTACTCATCTTTTTGGCCCAGACAGCCTTGAAACAACCGATACCATTTATCATTTAGACAAGCAAATCGGTAATTTTATACACTATCTTCATAACCGTTTTGGCAAAGAAAATTGTCTCATAGTCTTCACCGCCGATCATGGCGTCGCCCCAATTCCTGAACTACAAAAACTCAAAGGATACCAAAACGCTCGTCGCATTATGGCACAAACACTCATTGACGATAGCAATAACCACCTTCAAAAAATGTTTGGTAACAACACCTATGTTAAAGCGTTTGAACCAAACTCATTTATTCTTGATGACACAACCTTCCAAAACATTGCACCAGAAAAAGCTCGTAAAATAAAACATGAACTTTGCTCATTTTTACGTTCTTATCCAGGAATCAAAAATGCTTGGACCTATGAAGAATTACAACAAAAAAATACAAGGCGTGACTATCCTACTAAATTTCATAAAATGCAATGTTACAAAGGGAGAATTGGAGATATCATATGCCTAACACATCCCCATTGTCAAATTACTGCATATCCAACTGGAACCTCTCATTGCACCCCCTACGACTACGATACTCATGTTCCGCTTATTTTTCATCATCCTCAAACACTTAGACACCAAATAATAGACCAACGCGTATTAACCCCTCAGATCCCCGTAACACTTGCCCACCTTCTGCACATTAATCCATCGGCAGGGACACCATTTTCAACACTTCCAGGCCTTAATAAATAACCCATAAAAATAAGGATTTTACAATGACCATAAAAAAAATAATAGCTCTTGTCATGACATGCATATTCTGCACAGCGCAAGCTTATAAAACGCCCAAAATAACACTCGTTATTGTTATCGATCAACTTGCATACGAAACATTTGAACGTTTAAGTCCATCCTTTCGCAATGGGCTCAAAAAACTGCGCAAAAGCGGATTTAACCTCACACACGCCTATCATCCACATGGCAATCCAACCACCGCAACAGGACACGCAACCATAGGAACAGGAGCATATGCCAAAGATCACGGGGTTGTTCTTAACAGCTGGATGCAACCCGATGGATCATTTATTGAATTTGGCTATGATGACTCTCCTGATGCCGCCACCTATAAAGAAGATGGCGTTTATCAAACCGGCTACTCAGGGCAGCATATCAACACAGAAACCCTCTCTGACGTCTTAAGCATTTCCTCAACCAAAGACCAATCGTTTACCGTTTATGCAATAGCACAAAAACCTCGTGCCGCCATTGGTATGGGTGGCAAGAAAGCACTCACTCTGTGGCTTGACAAACAAACAAATAACTACACAACGAGCAAAGCGTATGCGACAAGCTTTCCTAATTGGCTTAACGAATTTAACAAAAAACACAATGGGAAAGATCAACCACTTGTTACATGGAAAACACGTTATCATGAAAGTGATCCAGCATATCAATTTCCTTTTGCGCACAATTATACCTATGCCTCATATCCCAAAACCCTCCTTAACCGTCCCATCAAACCATATCGATCCCTTGGCACCATAGATCTTTCGGACGCATATGAACAAGAATTTTTATATGCTCAAACCCCAATGGCCAATAACATAACAACCGATTTATGCGTAACGTGCATAGATCAAACACCCCTTACACTCAATGATAACAACCATCTTGTGCTCTGGGTTTCATATTCCAACTTCGACGCCCTGGGACACATTTATGGGCACAATAGCATCGAAATTGCTGATATGCTCTACCACCTTGATAAACAAATAGGAAATCTTATCTATCATGCACGATCAAAAGTTGGCAAAGAAAATGTACTCACGGTCCTTACCGCCGATCACGGCTGCTGCCCCATCCCAGAAATAGCACAACAACAAGGGCAAACCTTGGCACAACGTGTTAATATAAAAACCATAAAAAACTCAATTAATGCATTAATAAAAAAAGAATATAACATTGATAATATCATCACTTCATTCAAAAACACTCAACTTTTCTTATCACCTCAGGCACTCCAAACCCTTGATAACGCCAAGCGTAACGAAATCATGCAAACAATTAAAAACTCCATTTGTGCATTACCAAGCATTAAACAATGCTGGACTAAAGATGAACTTGCAACCACTTCATTTGAAAAATACGAATACGAACAATTGTATAAAAACCAACTATTTTTCCAACGAACAGGTGATTTTGTCATCATGCCAAAACCATACATCTATCTCTCAAAATACGAAACAGGAACAGGGCATTCAACCCCCTATACCTACGACACACACGTCCCTCTCATATTCTATTACCCAGGAAGTATTATAAAAGGAAAAAAATCCCAAAAAACATCAATCACTCGTCTTGCCCCAACGCTTGCCTCACTTTTAAACGTCAAACGGCCAGCTGCTGCTTTTGATAAAATAATAAAACTTCCACGATATACACAAGCCATAAAATAACGAGACCAAGGACCTTTCCTTAAAAAAATAAATTCTTTTTGCTCCATAAAAACTATTTGTGCTACAGTAAAGATGTAAGGGGTAAATTTTAGATATTTTTTTAGGGAAAGGAATACCATGAACATTCGTTCATTGATTAAACTAATACCTGTCATCACGGCATTTTCGTTAGCATTACCAAGCGCCTATGCACAATATTCACAATATCCTCAACAGCAACAACAATACGGTCAACAACCACAGCAATATCCTGCCGCGGGGCCACAATACAGTCAACAACCACAGCAATATCCTCAACAACCACAACAATATCCTGCTGCGGGGCCACAATACAGTCAACAACCACAGCAATATCCTGCCGCGGGGCCACAATACGGTCAACAACCACAGCAATATCCTCAACAGCAACAACAATACGGTCAACAACCACAACAATATCCTGCTGCGGGGCCACAATACACCCAACAATATGCTCCCTATGGAGCAGCTGCACAAAAACCTAAAAATCCACGTATGGAAGCGTTAAAAAACACCGCTCTTACAACACTTGTTACATCACTTCCTGGACTTTTAACGGCAGGCGTAAGCGCAGCAACAGGGGATACCGAAGCCGCCAAAAAGGCACTTGTCCAAACAGGTGTTCAAGCAGCAACAACGGCTGTAAGCGTTGGAGCACAAGAAATGATACAAGCCGAAGAACAAATGGATCAATATCGTCAAGAAGAAGCTGGTTGGCAAGCCCAACAAACATGGCAAGCCGAACAAGACGCTGCAGCTGCAGGACAGGACCAAACAGGAGCCACTGGACAGGAACAATCGCAACCTGTACAAAGCCAACAACAACAGCAACAACAAAGTCCTCTCCAACGATAACATTATAAAAATTATGTCAAGGCAAACAAGGGAGCCGGATCCGGCTCCCTTGTTTGCCTTTTTCTCGTTATTTCAACCCTTATCAATTATTTTTTTGCTTTACATGATGACAAAATAAACTAAAATCTTAGTAGTCGAACGCTCTGAGAAACGATTTTCTTTGAACCATTTCTCGTGAGAATTGAGAATATTACGGTACTAACATCACACATTAACCCATAACTCAAAGGGTGAAGCATGTCATTCAAAGCACTTGAAAAATTGTATAAGGGTGATTCGTTTAAGCATATTTTTTTATATTGGCTTCCGGAACTCATAACCGCTATCGTGTTTGTTGTTCTTCCTCCAATGTACGATTCTTACCTCACTGCCCAACTTAAATCAATTGCTACCTATGGCGCCATTGGCATGGCATCCAATTTTTTACATACGCTCATAAAACTCTCAGAAGCCCTACCTACCGCAATGATTGCAATATATGGCCGTTATAACGGCCGCAAAGAATATGAACAGTGCGGGCAAGGTCTTGGTGATACATTTTGGACTACCTGTTTTCTAGGCTTCTCGCAATTTATTATTATTCTTTTAGGTGCCAATTTTATTTTTAGGGCACTCGGCGTCCCCACCGAAATGATCTCAATAGGAGCATCTTTTTTACGTATTAAATCACTCGGTTTTTTCTTTATGTTCACGCCTATGGCCTTTATTGGCTTTATGCGAACCGTCAAAAATACTCGTATGCCCATGTTTTTAACCTCCTTTGGGGTGGGGTTCTACCTGCTCATTGCACCACTTTTTGCGTTTGGAGGACTGGGTATTCATGGCATGGGGCAAAATGGCATAGCACTAGCAACCGTCATAGAATTTGCCGTTATGAACGCAATAGCAATAGGTTACATCATGTTTAATCCAGAATATAAAAAGTACTTTCCGAAAACATTTTTTTACATTTTCAGCTTTAATCGAGTTAAACACCTTTTAAATATCAGCTGGCCTATCATCATCGATAAAAGTCTTGTTTCGTGGTCATATGTTTGGTTGAGCAGCCTTATAGCCCCAATGGGGGCGGTTGCAATAGGATCATTTGATATTGTTAAAAACCTCGAACGTTTTGCTTTTATTCCTGCCATTGCCGCAGGACAAATTGTTTCATTTTTAGTAAGTAATCGCCTAGGACGCCAAGACCCCGACGGCGCAAGTGCGAATATCAAAAAGGTCCTCATCCTCACAGCATTCACCGTTATTCCGTCACTTATCGGACTTTGCATTTTTTCTAGTTATTTTATTGGTTTTTTTGATACCACTCATGAGCTCTCAGCCTTTGCCTCAAAAGTACTCCCTTACATAAGTCTTTTGGTTATTTTTGATTTTACACAAATAGTATTGTCCGGCGCACTACGCGGTGCGGGAGATGTAAAAACTGTTATGCTTGGACGTTTTTTAGCTTGCATTGTTTTCTTCTTCCCCGTATCCTATTTCCTCAGTCGTTTCCCCAATGTTAGCAATACAGTGCGCTTTACGTTAACCTATGGTGCATTTTACCTAGCAACAGGCGTGATGGGATTGATATTTTTATTACGCATGCGTAACCACGCATGGCAACAACGAAATGTGTAAAAGACATACTAAAAAAAGGAACACATGAGTACATTTAACCAAGAAGAACTCAAAGCCATAGCAAAACTTTCAGGCTTAAGCATTGGAAACGATGAGCTAGCGCTCTTTACGAATCAAATTACCAAGGTACTGTCACTTATCGACCAACTACAAACCGTTTCAATTACCTCATCGCAAGCTAACACACGCAATGTTAATATTATGCGTACAGATATGGTAGAGCAAGAAAGCAATGAACTTATTTTGGGTAATGCACCCCAAAGCCAAGAATCGTATTTTGTTGTTCCCACCATTTTAGATGAAAAATAACGACATGATTCCATCATTTACAACTATTAAAGAACTTGTTGACAAACTTGCACGCAAAGAAGTCACCCCAACTGAAATAACCCAACATTATGTGCAACGCATCAAACAACACGACCCATCATTACAGAGTATTTTAGAAATATTTGAACCAACAAACGATATCACCGGCAACCTCCAAGGTCCACTTGCCGGCATTCCCTTTGTCGTTAAAGACAACATTTGTCAAAAAGGAAAATTGGCAACAGCAGGTTCTTGTATTCTCAAAAATTACCGTGCCTCTTATAACGCAACCGTCATTAATAAATTACACAGCGCAGGGGCTTATTCAATAGGCCGCGCCAATTGTGATGAATTTGCCATGGGTTCTTCAGGAGAAACTTCAGCATGGGGCCCAACGCGTAATCCGTGGAATATAGACCATGTTCCCGGTGGATCAAGCTCAGGCTCTGCCGCCGCAGTAGCGGCCGGACTTATCCCGTTTGCCATCGGTACAGAAACCGGCGGCTCGGTACGACAACCCGCATCGTTTTGTGGACTTGTAGGCATGTATCCAACCTACGGACGTAATTCCCGTTATGGACTTATGGCCATGACATCATCGTTTGATCAGGCTGGAGCATTAACCAAAACAGTATATGACAATGCCTTGGTTATGAGCTGTCTCTCGGGACAAGACAGCAACGACAGCACCACCATTCCGCTCCCGGCACAAGACTTTACCGCAAACCTTGATGGCAAGATTCCTCAAGGCATTAAAATTGGCATTATTAAAGACGGCATTGCCGCAAGCATAGATCCTGAAGTTGCAGCCGCCTTTGAACGCGCCTATAAACAACTCGAAGCTTTAGGCGCAAAAATAAGCATCATCGATCTGCCAAGTTTAAAGCATGGAAATGCCGCTTATTTTATTTTAAGCCGCGCGCAAATAGCCTCAAATCTTTCGCGCTATGATGGATCATTGTATGGCAATCGTATTAAACAAGCCGAATCACTCGAGCAAATGTACGAAAAAACACGCTGGGAAGGTTTTGGCCAAGAAGTAAAAACACGTATTTTAACCGGCAACTTCGTTCTTTCAGCTGGACACAAAGATGCCTACTATAACAAAGCGCTCCATGTTAGATCCATGATCAACGCTGAATTTGAAGCAACATTTGCCGATGTTGACCTTTTGATCAGCCCAACCGTCCCAACACTCCCCTTTAAACTGGGACAATTTTCGGGTGATCCAGTTTCCATGTACTTGGCCGACTGCTTTACGGTTGTCAATTGTGTTATAGGAACCCCCGCCCTCTCTATTCCGTGTGGATATTCTAAATCAGGACTTCCCATCGGATTTCAATTTTTAGGGCCACGACTTTCTGAGGCACTTTTGTATAAAGTTGCCTATGCATTTGAACAAAACAACGATTATCACCTTAACCATCCAAAGGCTTATGAATAATACCTCTTTTTGGCAAGAAACAATTTCGATCGGCGGCCAAGCCGCCGTTTCTCGTTTTATGACCGCACCACTTGATGGCGTTATTGACTCACCAATGCGTCAAATGATTCGTCTTTTTAGCCCTAACGAACTTATGTTTTCAGAAATGCGCCATGTCGACACCGTTGCAAACGAAAAAGAAGGACGCTCTCTTATCTATGCTCCCTGTGAACAACCGCTTGTTTTTCAATTTTCGGCAAATCGCATTAATTTTATTCCCAAGGCCGTTGAACGTGTTTTAGCTGCAGGATTTAAAGCCATTAATCTAAACTCCGCCTGCCCCGCCCCCGCCGTTGTCCGATCAGGATCAGGCTCAGCGCTCATGGGCAACATCCCGCAGCTCACCATCATCCTTAACGAATTACAAAAAAGCATTGCGGGGCGCGTTCCTTTATCAATTAAAATTCGTGCTGGTTTTAAAGAAAAAAATGCACTTACCGTTGCTCAACTTGCACAAGATGTTGGGTGTGAAGCCGTTATTATCCATCCACGCACACAACCTGAACGATTTTCTGGTCGACTTGATTTTGACCTTGTTGCCGCTATAAAAAAAAGTATCTCCATTCCTGTGATCTATTCTGGAAATATAACAAAATTTGAAGTGGCACAACGCATTCATAGTTTAACCGGCGCAGATGGTTTTATGATCGGACGAGCACTTTGGGGCGCCCCTTGGAAGCTCAAAGAAATCGTAAGTGCAAGCCAAAACATTCCCTTTAGCGCAGGACTTTCAACAGCCTTTGATTGTATTGTAAAGCACCTTGACCTTAATGCACAATTTTATGGCCCCTATGGCTATGGACACTTTAAAAAGCATCTTGCATATTATATTAGAACATTTCCCAATGCAGCCAACTGGAGAACGTTACTCCTACGTAGCCAATCTGAAGAAGAAATGCGAACAATTCTTAATGCGCTTTTACATGAAGCTCGCGAAAGTAATCTATGGCTCCCTTTATAAAAAAAGTGATTATCCTTGCAAGTATTCTTGCCTTTGTACTCTTTGCCGTACATCGTCTCTTTTTTTTCACCACAGGCATATGGGAAAATGTTGCATCAACCATGACTAAACCTTTTATAACTGGTGCTCACGGAATAACAAAAATCATTACATCATGGCAAGAAAAAAAACAATCGTACAAAAAACTATTGCGGCAATACGAACAATTGAAAATTGACCATGACACCATGCGCATGATCAATATAGAACTAGCATCACTTGTTCATTATGATACTATGAGTAAGGAACTCTGCGAATTTAAAGAGCGCTATGCCACACACACCATGAAACTTGCCAAAATTTTAGTAAAAAATATTACCGACACCGAACACTATTTTTTACTTGATAAAGGCTCAAAGGATGGTATACAAAAAAATATGGTTGCCCTGTATAAACACCAGATTCTTGGAAAAATTAGCGAAGTCTACCCTGCCTACAGCAAGGTCCTTCTTATAACAGATCAAAACTGCAAAGTAGCCGCCTACACACAACAAACTAATGCTCAAGGTATTGTGCGAGGCCAAAATAATAAAAACCGTTGCAATATGGGATATGTCAGCCACCTTTATGACGTTGTCGACAATGACCTTGTTATTTCAAGTGGCCAAGGCCTTATATTCCCTGAAGGGTTTTGCCTTGGAAAAGTTCAATTTCATGAACTTAAAGAAAAATCACTTTACCATGAAATTGAAGTAGAACCACTCATAGACCTTACGAAAATAGATCATTGTCTGATCACCCACAACGCAATAACTGATACAACATCATAAAAAAACAGATATTTACTAGCCTTTTTTTATTTTTTCTGGTAAAAATAAAAAGAACTTTGAAACAAAAAATAATGCGCCTGTAGCTCAATTGGATAGAGTGTCGGACTTCGAATCCGCAGGTTGCAGGTTCGAGTCCTGCCAGGCGCACCATCTTCATGAGCCTATAGCTCAGATGGATAGAGCGAGCGATTCCTAATCGCTAGGTCGCAGGTTCGAATCCTGTTAGGCTCACCACAATGGTCAATCAATATTACCCTACGTGAAAGCACATGAAACATAATAACATACGCTATCTAACATCAATTGTATTTTTTTTACTCGCTCTACCCATGCTTAACAGTATGAGTCGGCAACCAATTATATGCATCCCAACCCCTAAGCATTATTCTTCACTCATGCCCAATGAAGCACCGATAATGAAAAAAAGATCTCATGGATATATCCATACACCCATCCCGCCAATTCCGCTACAAAGTCTACAAAGAAAAGCGCTTTCTCAACTCCCCACCCTCCCCGTTCGCATTTTTATAGCTAATTTTCCTTTATCACTTTTTTTTGATATACACACCTTTGAGCCTATCCAAGAAATAGCAAAACAAAAAACCTTTCTTTCGTTACTACAAGAAGCTCGCCTTATGGGAACAGAGATTATAATCGGTATAAGTTTATTATCTTACGACCATTTTCTTTTTCACCTTATTGAAAAAACACAGCTAGAAAAACTTACTGAATACGCTGATGAAATTATTTTTGATGCTCCAGCAATAATCACACGTCAGTTTGTCCAAGAAAAAAATATATCAAAAATCCTTATCCCCAAGCATGACGAAATAATTAAAAATTTTTCAAAATTATATGCAGAAATTCATTACATGACCTGTATATCGAAAATTAAACTATAAAAATACCATGAACCATTTTATAAAACATTTATTCACACTTATAGTCACAACGGTCATTCCATCATTGCTAGCCCTTAATAACCAACCCACAATATTGGAGAACTCTGTGAAAAAAGCTCTCATCATTTATGAGTCCCAAGCAGGCTCAACCGCAGACACAGCACAAAAAATGGGAACCTATTTAAAAACCAAAGGATTAGAAACAACCCTCAGTAAAGCTTCTGACTGGAATAAATCACTCGATCCTTTTGATCTTATTATCATTGGCTCCCCCATTATTATGGGATCACCAGAAAAAAGCATCGTCGATTTTGCAAAAAAACATCAATCAATACTTGCTCAAAAAGAAACTGCTGTATTTGCAATCTGTTTAGCTATTAACGAACCAGCAAAAAAAGAAGAAGCTCTTTCATACCCTAAAAAAATTATTGAATCCCTCCCCGCATCTCACCAGGCCGTTTTTGCTGGTGTTATGAATTTTAATACCATCAACTGGTTTAAAAAAATAATGCTAAAATGCATGGGCGTGAAAGAAGGAGATTATCGCAATTGGAACGAAATTCATGCATGGCTTGATTCTATAATCCCACAATCACAAGTAGTAGAAGACGATCATAAAAGTACATAAATTACGTCCCATGAGGAATATGTTGGATAGAATATCGCCCTCGTTGCTCATAGTACTCATGGGGAATGTTTTGAATTGAAAACCTCCCAGATTTTGCTTGATCTTGCAACTCTGGCTGTTTAAGAGACTCCTGCCTTACAACATTTACCACGCTTGCAATTGCATCACGTCCCAACCGATCTGATACCTCATCCTTTTGAAACTCTTGATAATGCTCAGCCACTAACAATGGCATATGCTTTCTTTTGGCGATGTAAGCAGCAGTATCACCATCTTGATCGATAATATAAGGATCCGCCCCAACCTTAAGTAAGGCATGAATACATGGATAATTTCCTAAGGCAACCGCACTATGGAGAGCCGTTTGACCATAACGATCAACAGCATCAATAAAATAAGAAGATTGCCCTTGAACAAGTTGCTCAACAACATTAACATGTTGACTCTCAACTGCCTTATGAAGCGGTGTTTTTCCCTCGTTATCACGAGTAAATACAATAGCACCACCCTCATAAGAAACTAAATATGACACAATTTCAGGATATCCCAATATGCACGCAATATGCAAAGGTGTATAGCCAGCACTATTTTTAGCATTTACATTTACTCTTTTACTTAAATATCGCACCAATTCAAAATTATTATTTCTTACGGCAAAATGAAACAACGTCCAACCTTCAAATCCATCATTACTATATGCATCATTCCACAAAACTCCTTTTTCAATCAAAAAATTCACAACACTCATAATTTCATGATTAAAGTCATAGGCATTTTTAAGAACAGGAGCATCCTTTAAAAAATCAAAAAGCCATTCCGTCACCAGTTTTTTTCTATACATATCTAAAAAAGGTTTATCCGCACTTCCTCTTCCCTCAAATACACATCGAAATCTATCAGTAACAACATTTTCCACAGGCTCTGGTGGCCACGCATAGGAAATCTGCATTCCACACATCATACAAAACATTCCATACTGCACAATGCTTCGAAACTGTTTTAAATAATAAGTTTTCTTCATTACAACCTCCATTTTAATGATAATACACAATAAAACGCTTAATATTTATTTGCTTTTAGTATATAAAAAGGCATACAATAATACAATAAACCTAAAAAACAAACCTCTCCTTATTCCCCAATGTCACCATTTAACTTATTTACCTTAATAATAATTCACCATTCACATAAAATTAATTTGCAGTTTTATACGTTTTCTGGTAAAAATATGCGTATAAAAATTATCGATGGGAAGTCGTCTAGCGGCAGGACTCTGGATTCTGGCTCCAGCAACAGAGGTTCGAATCCTCTCTTCCCAGTTTTCGCTTAGGGGGGTAACGCTGAAAGAATTCTAAGCTACAACTGGACAAGCCAGCCCCAAAAGGAAAATTAAGCGAAAACTGTCCCGTCGTAGCTCGGTTTACCCCATGTAATACTTCCCCGAGCGTAGACGGACCGAATGACAAGTAACATTATGTACCACGTTTACCTCCTTCGTTCAATAAATCATCCTGAACATATCTACACCGGTTATACAACAAACATGAAGCAACGACTAGCCGATCATAACTGCGGAAAATCTATATACGCATCAGCATACAAACCATGGCAACTTGAGGTATGTGTAACATTCAGAGAAAAAGAAAAAGCGGTCGCTTTTGAAAAATATCTAAAGTCTTCAACCGGCAGAGCATTCGCCAAAAAGCACTTTTGATCACCATAAATGAGCCTTTCTCCCCTACTGCTACAATCCATTTTTGAGCAAAGCTTAAAAGACAATATGTCTTTATGTTCCAAGATAAAAAAGGATGGAAAAGTATTGTATGGTTGCCCTGGATAAAAGTCAGTATTAAACATTTGAAAAAAATAGAGAAGGTGATACGCTTTACAAAACAGAAAAAAAACAACTAAAATCATATAATCTATTTACCCAAAGGAGACCGATGAAAATCATTATACGCAACTATTTTTACATCATGTTTTGCATTCTTGGATGTGCACCCCTTAACGGTATGGTCGATAACCAAAAAAAACCTCACTATCTTTTTATTAATTGCAAAAACTATACCTTTTCAACAGAAAAAGATAACAACATAACCGAAATATATTGCCGCGAGCTTCGTAATAATCAAATTGATCAACTTATCGCCCTTTTTCCTCATCTTCAAAATCTCACCATAAGCACCTCAGACGAAATCAATGATCAAAATTTAACAGAACTTTTAAACAAAATATCGCTCAACAAACTTACCCTACACAACTGTCCTTTTATTCGATTTACCTTTCTTGACCCTGAATCGCTAAAAAATATTACTCACCTCTGTATTAATCGATGTCATAATGTAAAAGATGCGGGGCTCAAAATCATACCTTATCTTGAAAACCTCTATCAATTGGATGTCATTGATTGCGATAAAATAAATGGCTCTGGACTTCACGGCATTAACAATCTTCATTTCCTTACAAAAATAAGCATCCAATGGTGCAAAAACATATCACACGATTTTTTTAAAGCCTTAGAAGGCTGTGAATCCCTGTTAGAACTTGAAATCACCGGAGCCCCCACTATAAACAACGACGATTTTAGAATCCTTAACACCCTTGCCCAACTCGAAACACTTACGTTAAGAAATTGTAAAAACCTTACCAATGATATTCTTCCTCAACTCTCCACACTTTCGCTCTATGTTGAACAATGCCAAAATATAAACCTTAAAGAATATAATAATCAAAACATTTTTACTAAATAATAACCCACCAATAAAAAAGGCCCTACTATGATCTTTAGCCGCTCCACAATGTTATATGGAATAAGCATTTTGGGCTCTTGCATGGCGCTCAATGGAATGTCCAATCAAACCCAATCCCCAACATGTAAGATTTTTGTATACAATACTATGATATCAGCACAATCAATCGATGATAAAAATTTAAAAACTACTATTGACGAACATCCAGACCTTGAGGTATTGCGATTAGAAAAATGCTCTTCACTTTCAAGTGATAGTCTTGCTGTCCTAAAGAATCACCAAAACCTTCAAGCGCTTTTTCTCATCGATTGCCCAACACTTCAAGATAACTCATTTGAATTTTTAACAACACTCCCTCATTTGCAAGCATTTTTAATAACTAATAATCACCACATAACCGATGATATTTTTGAACAACTTAACCGCTGCACTTTACTCAAAAAAATATATATTTTTTCATGCAATAAACTCAAGGGTAGCAACCTTGATCTTCTTAAACAATCATATAAATTTGCTCGAGTTACATCTGAGCGACTGCTTAAATATAACCATTCCCAAAGAACTCAACCTCCCCCGCATAGAAAAACTCAATATTTCGTATAATCCCAAAATAGATCAAACATGCCTAACAACTATTGCACAATTTACAACATTAAAAAGTCTTGATTTATCAGGAGATTATACAGTAAACCCCGAGGATTTACACCAACTACAAACGCTTCCCTGCCTTGAGGAACTATATTTATTTACTCATTTGATTCATACCCCCGAATCTCCAATAAATATTACGAGTTTATTTCCTCATGCAAAAAAAATAGGATACTGTAATCGCTTTGTAGTCAATGAGGTTATTACCTCAATAGCTGAAGGATACATTGCTCAATAACCCATCAACATGTTTTAGAAAGGCTTATTTGTGAAACTTTTCAATACCACTATGAGATTAGTCATTATTTTTTATATGGGCTGTTACACCGGTATCCTTGCGATGCAGTCGCCGTGCCACAAGATTATTAATAGTTCGAATATCAACGTGCTCGATATCGCACACCATATTTTACAAAAAATGTATGAATTTAATTATTTTTGCACACCGCAAGTAGAAGATTCTCCCAAACAAAAAGCCTGTCGACCTCATTTTTATATTAAAAGCGATTACGACCTTGATAACCTATTGCTCGGCGAACCGCTCATAACCTCATATGAATGCGCAAATCTTCTTGAGGACGCTATCAATCTGTACGAAAAAACACTCAATGCCAAAACCTCAGTTTGGTTGCCAACGCTCGATTGCACCAAAGAACAGCAATCTAAAAACATTATTTATGCACAAGCAAAAGTATTACCATCCTCTACTCGCATTATTGTAATGGGAGATTACCATGGATGCGCCCACTCGCTTGCTCGCAACATCATGTATCTAAAGTATAATGATCTACTCAATCAAGAGCTCATCAATGAAAAAGGGATTTTAGATCCATCGGTACAAATTGTTATTCTTGGTGATCTGGCAGATCGAGGGCATTATGGTGTTGAAACATGGGTGCTAGCACTTGCACTTAAACTATGCAATCCGCATCAAGTCACCATTTTACAAGGAAACCATGAAGGCGGAGAATTGCATAACTTTTATGGACTGACAGCTGAAGTAGAGTCAAAATTTGAAACACTCTCGGCTAAAATTAACACATTATTTCCAAAACTTTTTAATCTATTACCTCAGGTTCTTTTTATCGGCGCACAAAATGATAGAACCAACAAAGTTTCTTATCTCTATTTTTGCCATGGCGGCATGGCTCTTCAGCCCCAAAATTATCGTGCGTTAACTATTGATGATTTATTTCCTGATGAAGATGATGATAATCCACCAATTCCAGAAGATGCAGTTGTATCAGCTACCGCTAATTTTCAACACCTCCTGTCTACTGCCGTAAATATTCCCTATAAAAATATCTATGCAAACTACCAAGTAAATGCCGCACGATCAGGATTTATCTGGGATGGATTTATTGCAAAAAGCCCTCTTGAAAATCAATTATTTCGACCTGGAACTCGAGGAGGCGATTGGCTGATTCATGGGTCTATTGTTATGGATTATTTACAAATGCTTTCTAATAAAAATAGTCACACCATTGCGGGGATTATCAGAGGACATGATCATCTTGATTATGGTATTAACATCCTTACCAACTTTGCAAAACCCCCTACAAAAAATGACCCTCTCTACTGGGAGCCTTTGAAAAATCCTAAAAAAATATTTTATAACGAAAATATCAATGCATTCCCTATTTTTACCATAACGAGTATTCCGGAAGTATTTGGCAAAGATGCTTTTGCATTATTAACATTTGATGAACATGATGACGCCTGGATCATTACCCCTTATATTAAAAATACATATTATCCAGACGCCCAAATGCGCTGGCTCAATAAAGCTTATTTTCAACAAAACGATCAAGAAGCTCAGGAAGTATTGTTCAAACCATATGATATACGCCCCATCAATCAAGATGAAGAAGAATCTTGCCCAGAGAACCCTTCTCTGCAAGCATAATCAACCCAATAGCATCTTTTAGTCCCGGCCTGTATAGCCGGGATTTATTACGTTAATAAGCAACACGAACTTTGGTATTGTGCTGAACATATCTCATCTGATCCAAAGAATGAGTTATCGCTTTTGTTATCATTTGTTTTATAGCTCGTGTTATACGTTTTTTTTGGTTCATGAAACTCAAAAAACCCTGGTTCGGAAGCTTCCAATAAATCATCACCATCAACAATAAAATGCTTAAGCATACCAAACCGCTCTTGGCCACCCAATTCATAAAAAATATTTTTACCAACAGAGCACTGACCAATACATACTGATTCTAAATCGGGAAAACTCGTTAATATACTTAATCCTGCAGAAGTTATCGTTGAAACTTTTTCTATAAAAATTGATTTTAAAGAAACAGCATCTACTAGAGATAATAAAGCATCATCACTAATGTAACAATTAATAAAATTTACATGTTCAAGATACGGTATACACACAAGCTCACTCATCATTTCTTGCGTAATGTGCAAGGATACTAAAACAACGGTATGCAAAAATTGAAACTGCGAAAGTAACCTATAACCCCGTATCGTTAACCATGGCGAATTTTCAATAGTCACATAACGTATATGAGGTGACGACTGAATAACCGAACAAATATTACAATCCATAATATCTTTAAATTTAACATAGAAAGCTTGAACAACATCATTATGATCAAAATCAACAATACAACAACCTTTACTTAATCGAGAACTATCTATAATCTCAACTGTATCATAACAAGCATTCCTGCGCATATATGAAAAATCTTTTTTAAAGTTGACTACCCCTGGCAACAAAATTTTCAAAGCGCAAAGACTACCATACCAAACAAAACCAAAGCAAGCACCCAAAATACCATACAAAATATACCTATGTTTCATTGAGCATAACCCTTTATGTCTATAGATTTAACATTTTTCAATTCTTTTAGAAAGACTACGATGTTACCTCTTTTTTTTGGTATACTCAAATAAAAAAATAAAAGAAGGAAAACGTATGAACAATCACCATCACCCATACCAAATGTATGTAACAATCGTAAAAAAAATACTCGGTGTAGTTTTGATTATCATTGGCATTGCCGGACTATTTTTGCCTTTTTTGCAAGGAATAGCCTTAATCCTTGGTGGTATTTTTCTTATAGGTGGCAAACCAGCAGTCAAAAAATGTACTATGATAATCCGTGATATAAAAAATTGGTTTGTTGAAAAATATTCAAGATAACCTACTCAACGCGTTGCAACCAACGAACCAAACGAGCCAACACACTATCGTGTGAAATAAAAACGTTGCAATATCGACCAATTGCATACATAACAACAACAAAAGAAATAACACTTACCCCCATTAAAAGCAAAAAGAATAAAAAGGCTTTCACCACATATGCAATCACAATAGATCCTCTATGGTTTCTTATTTAGTTTTTGCGCTGCTTTGAAATAATACATAGCATCGTTTTTCCAGCAGAAGCTTTAAGTCTTATCATACGCTCATAGGGCGATTGCCGACAAAACCAAAAAAACTCATCCCCTTGTGAAAACTCAGAATATTTCCATCCCCCAAGCTCAAGCTCTCGTCGAAAAAATACACGTACTTGATCACATGATAACGAACCGCAATACGATGATTCAACAACATGATTATCGTTTGTATCATCGATCTCATTATATTTTTCTACGCTAAACCCAACGGGAACATTACACAATTGGCGCTCTCGTACATAAGCGCAATCAGACGCGCGCACATCACCCACCTGCCCACTACTACATGCAACGTTACCGGAACTACGCTTGACCGATGTACTTCTATGAACGCACGCAGTGAAAAAGGGCACGGCCATAACGACCATGAAAATTCGTATACTTATGCGATTAATCATGGCATTCATCATAACCATTGCCCTACACAATTTTATAGTAAAACGTCCGCAAATTACGCTGCGCTTACCGTCTTATCTTGTTCCTTAAACATAACATTTTCTTTTATACGAGCAGCTTTTCCAATTCTTTCGCGAACATAATTAAGTTTTGCTCGACGAACAGAACCATGGCGCACAACACGAATATCTGCAACATTTTTGCTATAGTAAGGGAATATTCTTTCAACCCCAACACCATTAGCACCAATACGACGAACGGTAAATGTCGAAGAAGCTCCGTTTTTACGCATACATATTACATCGCCTTGAAAAAGCTGAATACGTTCTTTATCGCCTTCTTTAATCACTTGAGATACTTCAATGGTATCACCAGCTTTGAATTCTGGGAAATTACGTTCAACAATTCCATAATCGAGGATCGTTTCTTTTGTTAATTTAGCAGCTTTCATTGTATTCCTTGAATAGAGATAATTTTTACTTTTTTTGGGGATTATAAACCTTTACAAAACACATCGAAAAAATCGATGCCCCTAGTATATAGGCAATCTCCACACTTTACAATAGGTTCTGAGTTTTTTTCTTGCACTCCGGCAACAACGCTAGATCTGGCTGCAGGCCTATCCAACGATCAAGTATGATAGAAACGGCCGACCGAACGGATAAATGGTTATATGTCGTCAACCCTTGAACCGGCACCAACAAATAATCTGCCTGACTCAAAATAGCATCACTTAATCCCTGACCTGTACCAAAAACAAACAAAACCGGTCGCTCATGAGACCAGACAATAGATTGACTTCTATAATCAACCCTTTGCGCAAATTCATGTTGTTTTGCCGATGTTGTCACGATAATTGGACGCACACCCTCTTTTTCTTCTATCGCAGCAATAATATCTGCGAAAGAATCAACAAGACGAACGATGCTTACCGCATGCTGTCGACTTGGGTTATACTTTGTGCCCTGCTCAGAGCGCCAAAAACCCAAAAAGGTCTTCACAATATGCTGTTGATCAACCAGTGGCGTTGCAATGAAAAAATTTTCTATAGCGTACGTAGCACATGCTCGCGCCGTATCGTGAATATCAATAGATGCTATCGATGTTGTTCCAACGCGCCCATCCTTAAGATTGACCTCCGTATGCATTAAGGCAACGTAATGATTCGGTATTTTTTCTTTGGCATGAGCAACTTGTTCACGCGTTGGGCCACTTGATGCAAACCAATCAAACCGCCGCAAAACCGTTGTCTTCATAGCTTGATCAGTGCGCCAAGCCTCAATAGCTGCATGATTTCCAGAGCGTAAAATATCTGGAATTTCATAGCCCTTCCATTCAACAGGAAGTCCATATGATGGATAATCCAAAACAGCACCCTGAAAAGAATCATGCTCAACCGACTCCTGCTTGCCAACAATACCCGGCAACAAACGCAACAACCCCTCTAAAAAGAGCTGCGCTGGCAAATCCCCACCCATAACGACAAAATCGCCAACAGAAAGAACAAGGTCAGCATAATGTGCCTGAACACGTTCATCAACGCCCTCATAACGAGAGCATACAAGAACAATATGATCATGACCACATGCATCACAATGTGCCTCGGCACACGATTGATCACCAGATTGCACGGCATGCCCACCGGCAATGCGCGTAACTATCCGATCCAAAATACGCTGCGTAAGCGTAACTCCCTGCGGAGAAAAAAAGATGGTATACCCACGGCCCCATTTTTCATAGCACGTATTCAAAGCCTTTTCGACAACTTCAGGCTTTAAAACCATGCCAACACCAGGCCCCACCGTTGGCTCATCTATACGCTCTTTTGGCGCACACATATCAGAAAATCGAATAAGATTGCACTGCAACAACCCTTTATCAATTGCTCTGCCAATGATACTTGTTTTTAAAAAAACTTCATGTAATTCAGGGAAAACCGTAATAATAGAAATTTTCATGCAACCCTTGATGATAAAAGGGTCGGACTGCACCGACCCTTTGCATTCATTCTTTACTTACAACAACGTACTATTCTAAAATTTCAAGAACAGCACGTTTATGTTCTTTAGAAGCAGCCGCTTGAACCAATGTTCTAATTGAACGAGCAGTTCTGCCTTCTTTTCCGATAACTTTACCAAGATCTTCTGGAGCAACACGTAATTCAATAATAGTTGATTGTTCGCCAGTAATTTCAGAAACATACACTTTATCAGGATTATCAACAAGCTTTTTTACAATTTGCTCAACTAATTCTTTTAACATGATTCCTCTTTCTTAATACAAACAGTTACTCAATAACCTGTATCAATATGAAACATACTTTTTTACAAATAAAACCTATTTATTAGCATACGTCTTAAGAATGCGAACAACCGTTGGGCTGCACTGAGCTCCGCCTTCAATCCAATTCTTAATGCGATCGTAATGTAGTTGGATGACTTCATGTTTAATTGAGTCATAGGTGCCCAAATCTTCTAGAAATGCACCATCTCTTTTACTGCTTTCTTCAATAGCAACAATACGCCAATAAGGACGATGTTTCTTTCCAAGTCTGCTAAGACGAATCTTAACTGCCATAGTCGTATTCCTTTCTGGAAACTCCAAAATAACTATCAGTAGTACTTACTTTACCATTAGGGGAGATCAGGTTCACCTGTTTTTACGTTAAGGAATTTATCTGAACTTGCCCACATTCTTAAACATTTTAACAAATTGTTTACTTTGTTCAAATCTTTGTAACAATTGATTAACATCTGCAACGAGTACCCCCGCCCCGCCGGCTATTCTTTTTTTGCGCGAAGCATCCAAAAGCTGCGGCAGCACGCGTTCTTTAGGTGTCATTGACGAAATAATCGCTTTAAATTTTTTAATTTCAACTTGCCCTTTTTCCATGGCCTCTGGCGAAATTGACCCAACCCCTGGCAAATAGCGAGCAATTTTTTGCAACGAGCCAATCTTATCCACCATCGAAAGTTGATCTGCAAAATCCTGTAAGTTAAAATTACCTTGCAACATTTTCTTGCTCATTGCTTCTTGTTGCTTGGTATCAATATTTTCACCTGCTTTTTCAATGAGCGTTAAAATATCACCCATCCCCAAAATACGCGATGCCATGCGCTCAGGAATAAAATTTTCAAGATCATCAATTTTTTCACCAGACCCAACAAATGCTATTGGCTTTCCTAGAGCAAAACGAAACGCAAATGCAGCGCCACCGCGCGTATCACTATCCATTTTAGTCAAAATAGAAGACTCAAATCCGATAGCATCACTAAAAGCTCGCGCCACACGCAACGATTCTTGCCCCGTCATTGCATCAAGAACAAGGAACTTGTGCTTTGGTGCCAATTTAGCATTAATTTGAACAAGTTCTTGCATCATCTGATCATCAATATGCAAACGGCCAGCGGTATCAAGAAATAAAAACTCATAACTTTTTGCTTTAAAATAATCATAAATTTCGCACGCCGCTTTTACAACATCAGTACTAGCAGGCCGAAAAAAATCAACCCCTACCTTGCCAGCCAAAACCTCAAGCTGATCAATAGCCGCCGGACGATAAAAGTCAACAGACGCTAACAATATTCGTCGTTTTTTACCTCGCGTAGCCGCTTGCTTGATTGCCCAATGAGCTAGTTTTGCCACCGTCGTAGTTTTTCCTGATCCCTGTAACCCCATCACCATAATAACTGATGGAATTTGAAACGTTGGCGCGGTAAGCGCATGCGCCCCACCCAAAAAATGCAATAATTGCTCATGAACTATTTTAATAAAAAAATGGCCAGGATTTAACGATGCTTGAACCTTTTTACCAACAACATCCTTTTTTATAGAATCTAAAAACTGATGAATAATATCAAGTGGAACGTCGGCATCAATTAATGCCTCCTTAACCTGACCAAGCGCCTGATCAATATTTTCTTCAGTTAAGCGCCCGCGGTCTTTTAACCACCATAAAACACCAGAAAATTTCTGTGATAAAAAATCAAACATAACGGTTCAACCTCGTGTATTACACCCTGCACGGTTTTATTACGATAACTTATAAATTATGGAGACTCAAATTACCAAAAAAAAAGAGCTCCTTCAAGGAACCTTTTATAATTTCACTAATTATACTGCGCATAAAATCTAAATAGACTGATTACAAATCTCCCAAATCTTCTTTGGTTACTCCAAAAATGCAAATGATGATAAAAAAAATTAGGTGAATATAAAAAGAAATGGTGCCGGGAGGCAGAGTTGAACTGCCGACACAAAGATTTTCAGTCTTCTGCTCTACCACCTGAGCTATCCCGGCACGCAATTTTTGATTGCGTAGCACGCATCAACAGAGAGTATATTACCAGGTGAAAATTTATTGTCAACACATCAACGGTGAAAATAATAAAAAAAATAACATTTTGCTAAAAACCTAACGTAAAAATCGAACACCATACCATACTATCATAGCACTTAAAGAACCATAGAATGCAGGCTTTACAACATCTATATTCCACCACACAAGCAACGCATTAGAAAGTGTTATCACAATAAATAATGGATAACACATAATCGCAAGTGGTTCAATAACACGAGCTACGCCAGAAAAACCAAGATTAGAAACAATAAAAACCGCAATGACCGTACCCAATAAAACATAAAAACGTTTACATCGTCCATGCAATAAATCATAGTATACATAATCAGTAAAAACCTCAACCAATGCTAATGCCGTGGTAAAACAAGCAATAAATGTCATAAGATGCGCAATCCAAGATAACGATGGGCCAAGAGAACGTGTCGCAACAACGTAAAGCAATTGAGCCTGTGAAGTAACGGATAAATAAGTTCCTGAATAAGCCGCAGTAAAGGCAAATCCTAACGCAACAAGTGCAAGCAACCCAAACCCTACACCGCCAACCAATACACCAAGACGCATAAGTCCCCTGCGAGCACACACCTCTTTGCGCTCCTGCAATAACGAACACAATGGCGCATATAAAACACCTGCAAAAAAAATGGTATACAATAAATCTAGCGTAAAATACCCCAATTTAAACCCATATAAAAAACTGTGCCCCTTACTATATACCGTCGAAGTAACCCCTGTAGTAGAATATAGACTGGCAACAATAATCACAGCCAAAAGCATCATCATAATGGGACCCAAAAATGCACCAAAAAGAGCAACGATCCGCCCCTTTTTGCATGATAATATGAAAATGAGTGCCACAACAACACTCGAAAACCACACCAATGAGCCATGAGGAAAAAAGACAGAAAATGCCTCGTGTGCAAGCGTAACACACCGCGGCGTTGCACCAAGCGGCCCAACAAGTAACATTGCAAAGGCACCCAACACAAATGCAGGAACTATACCCGTTGTCGCCAAAAAGGCCTTACTCTTACCTTCAAAAGCAAGAGAAACTAAAAAACCAAGAAAGGGCAACACAAATGATGTCACTAAAAGACCAAGCAGCCCGATAACCGTGTGGCCACCCAAAGCCCGCCCTAACACAAGAGGAACCACAATATTCCCCGCATCAAAAATCATGGTAAACAACGCAACAGAACAAGAAAAAAAAATAATTCGACGCATAAGACCTCCGAGATTCACCCAACCCCAAACACCTACTTCAATATATGAGAAAAAGCCTCTCAAGACATCAAAAGTATATCGCGAAATAAATTAATTAGACAATAAAATAAAAACTCAACCTTGAAGAGCACACCACCCTTGTGCTATGCTGCTCTATAACATTTTAGTAACTTTGGCTCTTACCGAGGTCTTAATTATGATGCCGCAAAATACAAAAACCGACGCATCTCATTATGCGCCAAGCTCATCAAATCAAACAATGGGAACAGTACTCAGAATTCGCAGCACCGTTGTTGATGTACAATTTGATCCTAACGCTATTCCTGAAATATACAATCGCCTTACGATTGAATGCAAAGATGCACACATACCTTCAGGACTTACGCAAATAAATCTTGAAGTTGCCCAACATATTGGCGATGGTGTAGTGCGCTGCATAGCGCTTGATCCGCTTGAAGGAATAACGCGCGGCCTCCCAGTCATCAACACAGGCGCACCTATAACCGTTCCTGTTGGCATAGAAACCCTCGGTCACGTTTTTGATGCACTTGGCAGACTTATTGATGGGACATCTTCTATCCAAGCAAAAAGTTATGAACCAATATTCAAAGCAGCCCCAAGCCTTGTAGAACAAAAAACAAGCGTTGACATTCTTGAAACAGGCATCAAAGTCCTTGATCTTTTTTGCCCCTACATTAAGGGCTCTAAGATAGGGCTTTTTGGAGGAGCAGGCGTTGGTAAAACTATTTTAGTACAAGAACTCATTCGCAACGTAGCAATCGAACACCAAGGCTACTCCGTTTTTGTAGGCATAGGAGAACGAACTCGCGAAGGCAACGACCTATGGCTCGAAATGAAATCATCAGGCGTTATCGAAAAAACAGCACTCGTATTTGCTCAAATGGGCGAGATGCCCGGAGCTCGTTTACGTGCAGGCCTGTCTGGCCTTACCATGGCAGAACACTTTAGAGATCAAGGGGGCAAAGACACCCTTTTATTTATTGACAATATTTTCCGCTATGTTCAAGCTGGTTCAGAAGTCTCAGCCCTTTTAGGCCGCATGCCATCAGCCGTTGGCTATCAACCAACACTTGCATCAGAAATGGGCATGCTCCAAGAACGTATAACCAGTACCCATGCAGGATCAATCACATCAATCCAAGCTGTTTATGTTCCCGCCGACGATTACACCGACCCTGCACCAGCCACAACCTTTCAACATCTTGATGCAAGCACCGTACTCTCACGCAAACTACATAGCGCAGGACTTTATCCAGCTGTTGATCCACTCGAATCAGTATCTAATGGGCTTAAAAGCCATGTCGTTGGAAAAAAACATTATGATGTTGCTCGCGCCGCTCAGATAGTATTACAAAAGTACAAAGAGCTTCAAGATATCATTGCTATATTGGGAATGGATGAGCTTTCTGATGCCGATAAGCTCATTGTTCACCGTGCAAAAAAAATGCAACGCTTTTTAACTCAACCACTTTTTGTTGCGGAACAATTTACTGGCATGCCTGGTAAATTTATAAAACGCGATCAAACCGTACAAGACTTTGAAAAAATACTCTCAGGAGAATGTGACGCAATGCCCGAACAAGCTTTTTATATGATAGGAACACTTGAGGAAGCGTACCAAAAAACACAGGTGAAAGCATGATCGACCTTGATTCATTTGATTTTGAAATCATCAGTCCCCAAGAAAGCTCTCGCCAAAAAATATACTGGATTGAAATTGAAAGTCCAACAGGAAGCTTTTTTGTAGGACCACAACATTCCCCCCTGGTTTCAACAATTAAACGCAAAAGTTTTGTTGTCTATAAAAAAATTGATGGCTTGGATGAAATAAAACTCATGGTCCATGAAGGCTTTTTTAAAATAAATACACAAGGGCAAGCAACGCTCGTCATAACCTTGTAATATTGACAAGATTCTATTGACTATAAAACGGCTTTTGCTAAACTTTGACTTCATTCAGATTAACGCACCTTGAAGAACGTTTACTGGTTGTAATATTTCAAACAAAACATTTTTCTTACCATTCCCCACGGGATTATTTGAAAAATGTTTTGTTTTTATTTTTTAGGTACTTTTTTATGACAAAAAAAATTATTCGCGCCCTTTGGGGAGATTTACACGGCAAAGAACTTGTCAAATTTTCACTTCTTGCCGCCGGCATTTTTTTTCTTATTGGTTCATACTGGCCACTCAAAACGCTCAAGGATAGTATTTTTATTAACCTTGTCGGCCCACTTTATCTTCCTCAAGCCAAACTCGCGTCACTTGCCCTCTTTTTCCCGCTTGTACTCATTTATTCAAAATTGGTTGATATCTTTTCTAAAGAAAAAATGATTTATATCCTAGTAGCTTTTTACAGTACAATCGGACTCGGGCTTATTTACGGACTTTACCATCCAGTATGGGGCATTCAAAACACCACCTCAAGTCCTTCGCGTGTTGTTGGGTGGGCGTTTTATCTTTTTGTTGAAAGCTACGTTTCGCTTATGGTTTCACTCTACTGGTCGTTTATTAACGATATAACCACACCAGAATCTGCCAAAAAGGGATATGGCCTCATTATATTTGGTGCACAGTTTGGCGGCGTACTTTTTTTACTTCTTGGTAATTATTTGTCGTACGACACAACACAATATGCAACAAGCGTTCCCATTGTAGCATTCATATCGGTCATGATGTTTTTTATGATCGCAGCAATTGTTTTTCTGTTAAAAAAACTTGTAGGCGATGAGCATATGGAAGGATATGTTACCCAAGCAATGGAAGAAAGCGCTCCTGCAAAGGTCGGTTTTTTTGATGGGCTTAAAGTACTTATCACACGCCCTTACGTTTCGGGTATTTTTATTCTCATATTTTTTCAAGAACTCATTACAACACTTATGGGATTTCAAATGTCCATCATCGTCAAAAAAACATTTGCCGATCCTGGAATGATCAATAAATTCTTTTTTGAATTCAACCTTGCAATCCAAGTAATTGCATGCGGCTTTGCATTGATAGGAACATCATTTTTCCAACGTCGATTTGGCATAAAATTTTGTTTAATAGCATTTCCACTTCTTATCGGCGTATCAATAGCAAGTTATGTTCTTTACCCATCGCTTTCTTCTATTATTTTTGTTATGCTTATCGCTCGTGCACTAAATTACACGCTGTACCAACCAGCAAAAGAGGTGTTATACATCCCTACGTCAAAAAATATCAAATACAAAGCAAAAGCCTGGATTGATATGTTTGGCGTTCGTTTTGCAAAAGCAACAGGATCTGGCATTAGTGGACTCATCGGCCCCGTTATTAGCATTGTTGGCGCAACTTGTTTTGGTATTATAGCGGTATGGATTGGGGCATCAACAATGATTGGAAACATGTATCAGAAAGTAACAAATAGTAAGAAATTTATTGATTAAATTCATTAAATGAATTATTTTTGTTAAGCGATTATGATAACACAAACTGCATAAAGGAGGCCACTGGCAATTGTAGAGAAAATGAAGTAAAAGAATTGAATGTAAATAGTTTTTAACATGTACACGGTATTTTATTATTTTTTTAGAAGGGTACTTATATGGCTGCTAAAGTATTTCGTTGGTTATGGGGCGATTTAACAAAAGAAGAATATAAAAAATTTGGGCTCCTTGCCGTTGCTTTCTTGTTCCTTATTGGAACCTATTGGCTCATGCGCCCGCTCAAAGACGCATTGTTCATGAACATCGTAGGAAAAACATTTATTCCTCGCGCAAAGATGTTGTCTGTTCTCTTTTTGCTCCCGCTGCTTTTACTTTACTCCAAGCTTGTTGACCTTGTGGAAAAACACAAACTTCTTTACATCATTCCAATGTTCTATGTTTGCTTGTTTGCCGTTTATGGATACTTCTTGGCTCATCCAACAATTGGTGTTGCCAATACCGTCCCTGATAAAGGCAGAATCTTTGGTTGGCTTATTTACTTAACCATCGAAAGCTTTGGTTCAATCCTTCCTGCATTGTTCTGGTCATTTATGAACAGTACAACCGATGCAGCATCTGCAAAGCGCGGATACGGAATTATCATCTCGGGAGCACAAATTGGTTCCATTGCTGGACCTGAATTTGCAAAACATGCTTCATACTTTGGCATGCCACTTCTTGCTTTCATCGTCGCAGTTGGTATCTTTTTTGTACCGGTTATGATTTTTACCTATATGAAAAGCCAATCAGGCAATGCAACCGTTGATCCTTCAACCGTTGGTAAAGCCAAAAAACCTGCAACAGGATTCTTAGAAGGTTTACGTTTACTATTCTCCCACAAATATCTTATGGGTGTTTTGGGTATTGCAACATTATATGAAGTTATTGGTACTATTATCGATTATCAACTTAAATTCTTAGCTGCAGAAAATTATCCTTCAGCAGAAAAAGTAGCTGAATTCCTTGGTTTATATGGCCAATGTGCAAACTTACTTGCATTAGTATTTGCATTAGTCGGAACAAGCTATATCATTCGTACCTTTGGTCTTCGTTTCTCATTGGTAACATTCCCAATCTGCGTTGGCGCCGTTATTCTTTATGTATGGCTCTATCCTTCATTGTGGGTGTTCTTCGGCGCAATGGTTATTATCAAAGGTTTAAGCTATGCATTAAATAACCCTTGCAAAGAAATCATGTACATCCCAACCAGCAAAGACGTTAAATTTAAAGCAAAAGGTTGGATCGACGGTTTTGGTGGTCGTTCATCAAAAGCAGTTGGTTCTGCAATCAACGATTTCTTCCCAACCATGACCAGCTTAATGTTCTACGGATCATTAATTTCTCTCGGTATCGTTGGTGTTTGGATTATCATTGCTATGTATGTTGGTACCAAAAATCAACAATTGGTTGAAACAAATACCATCATTGAATAGTTTTGCATAATTGCTTATTTTTCAAGTAAAAAAGGACGGATTTAATCCGTCCTTTTTTACTTGAAAAATAAAGCTTTTTCCCTAGCCGAACACCAATTATTTAGGTACAATTCTAAATAGTTTGTTAATCTACTAAAAAAAAGGATTTTTCTTATGGCAACAGAAGTAAATATGTTTACAGAAATAGAAAACGCGATCCTTAAAAAGGACATCAGCGAACCTACATTAATTAATATTGCAGCAAATCTTTATACCATAACCAAAACAACAGCATCCGACCGTCAATGGTTTGCCAAAAATGTAGCACAAAATAAAGAATTTCTTGATATGAACAAAACGTTCGTTCAATATGTTCTTATCCCAGAAGTTCAAGAAATTCCAGGGCTTAATGGTCTTGACCTTTCACAAAGTATGTCAACCATAATTAATACCCACCATAAAATGCTCAGAGATGCGTTACAAATATATCTTCTTTCACTTTTTACCAAAGCAAAAGACTTTTCATACAATTTTGATACGAGCAAACTCGTTGATTTTAAACGCGTCATTTTTTACCTTGCACACTCACTTGAAATTGAAGCAACTGATCAACGCCTTGTCAGCCTTCTTCAAGAAATAAACTCGAACATGTCACAAATGCTTTATTTTACAACCGTGACCTTGCTCGTAAATCCTGATTCAATGAAAAAATGCACACGCCTCGATCTTGAATGGATGGCAAGCCGCCTTGCAGAAAAAGAAACTGCTCAAGCCATTGAGTTTACCATCGGTGCCTGGACTCGCAGACTCCTCATTAATGCCCTATTAATTAAGGCTTCTGAAATGCCATTACATGAACCAACAACAGATGAAGAAAAAACAATGGCCCAAGAAATTCTTTTTGTTCCAAATAAACCAAGCGAACAACCACAACAACAAGTAGCAAACTCATAATATATGAACTACCGATGGTTTACAAAATAAACCATCGGTAGTTTTTTTTAGGGGGCATAGCCATGAATAACGATAAAAAAAACACGTTTAATTCCTTCATTCAAACGGCACTTAACAAACCACAACAAGAAGCAGTTCTACAAAAAAACGGAGCGCTTTTGGTCACCGCCGGCGCAGGATCAGGCAAAACACGAGTCATCACTGCACGCATTGCTCATCTTATTTTGAATGAAGCAATTTCACCCTCAAGCATTGTTGCCATGACCTTTACCAATAAAGCAGCGGGCGAAATGAAAGAACGCCTTATTGGTTTTCTTGGCACCCATCACAATCTTCCTTTTATCGGAACATTTCATGCCTTTTGTTTACAACAATTACGCTCTCATCCTTACTTGCTCCCCTTTGAACATTTTTCTATCCTTGATAGTGATGACCAACAAACACTCTTGAAAAAAATCATCAAAAAAAACAATCTCGCTAAATATGTTTCAGCATCCCAAGTTGCACATCAAATATCACAGCATAAAAACAAACAAGCCCTCTGCCTACAAGATGATTTTTTTAATTTCCCCTACCTTAAAGATGTGTATACAGAATATGAACAAGAAAAAGCACAAGCACACAGCTTTGACTTTGATGACTTACTCATCAATGTCGTATCCTTATTTCAAAAAAACACAACCTTTCGAGAAAACTTCCAAGCTAACGTTCGCCATGTTTTAGTTGATGAATACCAAGATACCAACCACATTCAACACCTGCTTTTAAAACTTATCGCACTCAACAAAGAAAACCAATTTTGTATAGACTCAGTCTGTGCTGTTGGTGATGAAGATCAATCAATTTATTCCTGGCGTGGCGCAACCGTTGCCAATATGCTTAAATTTTCAAGCGACTTTGCCCCAGTCACCCATGTTAAAATTGAACAAAATTATAGATCCGTTCAGCCCATCCTTGAAATTGCGAATACAGTCATAGAACACAATAGCTTACGTAATCCCAAAAAATTATGGTCTGAACGCGCCGCAAGCAATCGCGCGGTTCATCTTACCTGCCGCTCTGCCGAACAAGAAGCTGAAAGCGTAACCCAATGTATTAAGGCACTCCAATCCCTTAATAACAATAAAACAATAGCTATTTTATATAGAACCCACTATCAATCCCGTGTTCTTGAAGAAGCATTATTATACCACAGCATACCGTACAAAATTGTTGGCGGCATACGTTTTTATGAACGTAAAGAAATAAAAGATATCCTTGCCTACCTCAAACTTATTATTAATCCTTTTGATAAATTAAGCTTGTTGCGCATCATCAACTGCCCTGCTCGTGGACTTGGGCAAAAATTTGAAGACGATCTACAAACCCGCTGGAATCAAGAACCATTTGCTGATTGCAAAGGCATTCTTACCATGATGCTCAACGACACACATAATCCACTCACCAAAGCAAAACAAAATGCCGTTGAAACATTTATACAAATATTTGAGGCACTTGATAAAGAAAGTTCTCCAATTGAAGCTATCGATGCAATTATCGAACGTGTTGAATATATCAGCTATCTCAAAGCGGAATATGACACTAAAGAAGCTGATGAAAAAATTGAAAATATTCGCGAATTTCGCTCATCCGCAACAATCTTTGAATCAGATTGTACTGCCAATCAAAAAAAAGCAACACTCGAACAATTCTTACATGACATTGCACTCCTGCAAGAAAAAATTGAACAACAAGAGCCTGAAGAGCATATACCGCTTATGACACTCCATGCGGCAAAAGGATTAGAGTTTGATACGGTAATCATCACAGGCCTTGAAGAAAACATCCTCCCAAGCTCTAAATCGCTTGTAGGCAATGAAGAACTTGAAGAAGAACGACGTCTTTTTTATGTTGGCATTACCCGCGCTAAAGAATATTTACTCGTAACAAGTGCTGGATATCGAAATACCTTTGGGCAAATTGTAGATCAGATACCATCTCGTTTTTTACAAGAAATGCCACCAAAACTTATTGTGAAAAAAAATATTGAATCATATAACACACTCCAAATAAAATCTTTTTTGGATCAATGGCTTGGCAATCCTTCCGCAGCATCTCGTTTTATGACATTTAATGCTGCGTACCCCATGCCCAAAGCATCGTCTCAATCTACCAAAACACCGACGAGTAAACCACAAGGTGGTTGGCAAAAAAATCAACGAGTTATGCATACAACCTTTGGCATGGGAATTATTGTTAATGTAGAAAAAGCCGATAAGGATGAATATCACATCACAGCATTATTTAAAATTGGCAAAAAAACACTTCTTTCAAGTTTTTTAAAAAGGATTTCGTAATGATAATCAACAAGAAAATACTCGCTTTTCTTTTAAGTTTTTTTCTTATCAACCCAGTACTTCAATGCAACACCCACGAACAAACAGCCCTTGCTAACACACAAGCAATAAGTCTGGTATTAAACAAAATATTCTTACATCACATACGACAATGCCTTAACGACAATGACACAAAAACTCAAATTACATTAACAGATTTTTTAAAAATCTGTCTTAACGAAGCATCAAAAGACGTATTTATGACATTGTGCCATGAACTTGGACACGCAATGGCTGCTTACCTTGCAACAGGCAAAAATGTGGATATATACTTAGGAAGCCTTGCCACCAATAACACGCTATGGTCATATAAAAACCTCCATATTAATGGATTTAGCTCATCAGCAGGACTTACAACATACGTAAGTCCAATCAACGAAGCACGAAAAGCCAACAACCCCAAGCTCCTTGCTCAAGCAAAAATAAAAGAAGCAATTATTCTTCTAGCCGGAGGCTTATGCGCTGTCGCCGGCTATGGACTTGTACGAAAGCTCACCCCAGCCCCACGTGAAAAAACAGATATTTTCATACTTGATCCACTGGTCATCCATCATTTGTGCCAAATGCTTATACCATTTTCACAAGCATATGAATATAACAATGGCTTAATTCGCTATCAAAAAAGTGATGGGTTTCAACTATGGGAAAAATGTTTTGATATTTCAGAAGATACACTCTGTAACTTTGAAGAAACAGGGCCGCAAATAGAAATATTAATTCAAAGTGCAGCCCTATTGTTTAAATGTTTTTATAATTTCAATTAAGTTAACGTAACAGAAGCTTTTGCTGGTACATCTGCATGAGCAAATGGTAATGCATCATTAAATTCTTGCAACGCTTTGCGAACTTTATCATACGTTGAATGTTGAAACATTGGAGAATCCCAATCTCCAATTTTAAATTGCAACATTTTTGCAAGTGGTTCGTTCTTGTAGCTTAATTGACCTCCTGGCTGAAGCATGGTATTAACTTCGGTTGCAAAGGTAATCTCAAAATCTTTACCAACAACCAATCCATTAGGCAACGTAACCCCACGGCCCGGAACAATATACACACCCTCACGTGTACGGACCAGTTCATAAAAAATACCATGAATGGTTGGGTTACGACGCATATAAGGCCCTTGCCACTTTTCTGGATAAGCCAAGTTTAATGAACCAATAGTAGACACGGCAAACTTACCAACATTTAACAAATTAAAATGTTGCAATCACGATCAATTTCATTAAGATGCCGTTCAATTTGCACCAAATCACTCGTAATAACTGTTGCTAAAAAAAGTGGTCGTTCTCGCAATATTTGATAAACAAAAATACCAAACACAGACAACAACACCATTGAACTAAAATAAACAAAATACTTTTTAAAAAAATCAAAAAAAATATTTTCACCGTGCTGCTCAATTCGAGCATCAACCGTTTTGATAAATTCATCTACTTTTTTCATAATCACTCCTCTCCATAAAACATCATCTTCTTACCGTACCGTATGTACCATATTTTATGGTAGCCAAAATCATATGAAAAAATAAAGATTTTAAAGGAAATAACTATTTTTAAAGACTAGCAGCACTCACTTTTTTCACTTCTGGAATTGCTTTTTTTACATGCTCAACCGCATCTTGGTGAACGATCAACAATGCATCATCTGTTTCAACAACACACAAATCGCTTACCCCAACACAAACAACAAGTTTTTTATGCGCACTGGCCAAATTACCTTGCCCCAAGATATTGATAACCGATGATCCTTGCTGTGCATACCGTTCTTGCAAAGATAAGAAAACTGATAAATTACCAACATCATACCACTCAAACAAAGCAGGCAAAACAACAAGGCGAGAGCTTTTTTCAAGCACCGCATAATCAATAGAAATACTTGGAACATGAGCATAGGGGTTTTTGTTTGCCATAAAATTACCAAACGCCGTAACGACATCAGGCACGTGCATATCAAACTCACGTAAAAACGTAGATACACTTGCGGCAAAAATACCAATGTTCCACAACATGTTACCCATCGCAACATACGCCTGAGCCTTTAACAAATCAGGTTTTTCACAAAAACGCACAACCCTAAACGTCTCATGCTCGCCCAAAGAACACGCGGTATCCGCCTCAATATACCCATATCCTGTGGCAGGATAGGTTGGTTGCAATCCGAATAAAACAATATCATCTTCACGCTCTAAATAATTTGCCCCATGAGCAATCAGCTCACAAAAGGCATCTCGATCCGGAACATACGCATCTGCAGGTAAAACCACAACAAGCGCCTGCGGATCCATAACTTTAATGCGATGACATGCCCATAAAATAGCAGGAGCGGTATTGCGCCCTTCGGGTTCGGCAATAATAGTACCAACCTGATCTCCTATCAAGTCGCGAACAGCTCCTTCGTGCACTTTATTGGTAACTACCACCACCTGCTGCGCGCATGCAACCAACGGACTAATACGCGCTAACGTTTGCTCAAGCAGAGAGGTATTATCCAAAAAAGGAATTAATTGCTTTGGCCGCGCATGCCTACTCAATGGCCACAATCGCTCACCACTTCCACCGGCTAAAATCACAAAATAAATATTTTTCATACAACTAACCCTTTCTCCTTTTTTATAACCTTTTTACCCCTCCGCCCAATAAAAAATATATATGCTCCATAGGCGGCAAGCATCAATAAAACAAATTCAAAGAAAAAACGATACCGCGCCGTCCCATCAAACGCAATCGCACACGAAAAATAACTTATGTACAAACCCAAAAAGCTCACAATAAACCAACGACGTTCTTTTAGCAGCGCAATCATGCCCACAAGAAAAAAAAGGTATCGTAACAAAGAATAGATAATTTCATACCAAGCAACCACCACAACCCAGAAAGCGCAAGCCCCCTGGCGAATATATCCATCTACTCGGTCAAACCATGAACCAGTATGTTTAAAAAAAGAAACTTCACCACCACGCAAATCTTCATTTACCAGCGTCTTTAACTGTGTTGTAAATAAGCCTAAAAAAATTTTTGATACATTGATCAACCATGCTTTAAAAAACAATCCGTATTCACCCGCCCATAAAGACCAAAAAGAACGGCGTAATTCTGCATATGATGCACTACTTGGATCATGCAATGTCTTGGTAAGCTCCCTCATCTGATTCTCTCGCGTTCCACCATCGCGCAATGATAAAACCTGCGCATGAAACACAACATATAAATTATAATTATCATTATATGAATAGCGAAATTGACCAAAGACAAGATAATTGTGATATGAAAACCCAATAAAAATCAAACTTACAGGCAACGCAAAACTCAGCAACGCTTTAATCGTAGACATACGATTAATCCAACAAAAAAGAGCTACGCCAACAAGCATAACCACAATAAAATACAATGCCACCAATTTAACCAATGTAGAAAGTGCTAAAAAAAAACCTGCCCCAACAAGATATCTATTTTTTTTCTCTAACAAAAAATGAATACTATTGTTAACAAATAACAACAATAAAAAAATCAATAAAAGCTCAGATAAAATACATTGCGCATAAACTAAAAAACCAAGATTACATGAAAATAACAAAAAAGCTATCCGGGCAACCACATTACCAAATAACATTCGCGTTGTACAAAAAAGTATAACCCCTATGCAAAGCGCCAAGGCTATTTGAGTGCCGATAATGGTATACATACTTTGGCCAAACAACCAATACACAACGGCAATAAAAAATGAATATCCCAAAGCATAAAGCGGCATTGCCTGAAGATCGACCGCCGGCGAAAAAGTTCCATACTTATACAAAAGCGATGCACTGTGCAAATAAGCGGAGGAGTCAATATCGCAAAAAGCATTTTTTAAAGGTACTTGCATAAAAATCATCACTGAACACAATAAAAAAATTACTACTCCCACAAGCAATGCCACATAATCTTTTTTTTGCAAGGCTAACATTACAACTCCTTGGTTTTCCATGCCCACATCGTCTGTAAGGTCCATTTTTGCACTGCACCACCAGAGCGGTTTGCAGATACCATAACATCATTGCTTGATTGTTCGTGCGCTTGTTGAACGCCATTAAAGTAAGCGGGAAAAAAAGAGCCTCGCTCAAACCATGCGCTTGTAGGAGCGCCAAAACCAACCTTGCGCCGATAAATAATCTCCCGCGGCAATAATCCATGGCAAACTTGCTTAAGTAAATATTTTGTAGTTCCATGTTTATAACGTAACTTTGCCGGCACATGAAACATAAACTCAACAAGTTTATGATCTAAAAAGGGCTCACGAGCCTCAATGCTTGCCGCCATAGACATTTTATCAGCACGCATCAATAAAAGCTCAGGGAGCCGTTGCTTAAGTTCTAAGTAAAGCATTTGCTGACAAAAGTCCGCATGCGGCATGCGCTGGCGCAAGGCCTGCATATGAAAATCAACAATCATACTCGAGTCATACAATAATGAAAGTCCCGGCATCATTTTTTGTAATAATGCATCACCAACAATATCATGATACCCTCTATCATACCAAAACATATGTTTTTTTTGCCGCTCATTAAAAGCGAGCGCCCCACCCCAAAACAAATGTTTATTACCGGCCCAATGATCAACTATTTGCTGCCGCGCAGAACTCCCATGAACCAACGGTTTTGCTAATGCCGCCACCATTTTTTTTAAGGGATTAGGTACAATTTTTTGAGACCACCCATACCCCGCATCATGCAATAATTTATATTGAGCATACAACGGATACCCAAAGAACAATTCATCAGCCCCTTCGCCAACCTGGACAACCTTAACACCTGCATCACGCGCAAGTTTTGATACAAAATAAAAAGGAATACAAACGCAATCGGCTAAGGGCTCGTCAAGATGCTCAATCATGCGTGGATAAAAATCAAATGCATCCTGCTCTGAAATAATCAACTCATGATGCTCAGTCGAAAATTGTTGTGCAACCATACGCGCCCAATGAGCTTCATTGTGTTCTGCACCATCGGCAAACGCAACATTAAATGTTTTTATCCGAGCGCCTGTTTGAGCCATTAAAGCAACATTCAAACTTGAATCAACACCTCCAGATAAAAAAGCTCCCACCGGCACATCTGCAAGCATACGTTTTTTGGTGGATTCGATAAGCAATTGAGTAATCCGTTCAACACAAAAGTCTTCAGAATCATATTCTTTTTTTTCGGCAGCGGTAAGGCTTGTAACGGGGGAATACCATTCTTCAAACCGAATATTTTTATGTGCATCAAGATGAAGTAAAAAACCTGCGGGCAACTTGTACACACCTTTAAACATCGTTAATGGCGCGGGCGAAACCATAAAGGTTAAATAGTGATACGCCGCAACATCTGATATTTCTTTTTTCATCCATGGAGCTTGCCAGAGAGCCTTAATTTCAGATGCAAAGGTTAAAATCCCTTGCCCATAAGAAAAATACAACGGTTTGACACCAAGCCGATCACGCATAAGATAAAAATGCCGCTGCTTAAAATCATACAACGCAATAGCAAACATCCCATCAAGTTTTTTTAACCCCTCAATACCCCATGCCTGATATGCAAATATAATTGTCTGCGTATCGGCCCCACACGTATACACAAAACCAAGCGATTCTAGTTCTTTGCGCAATGCTGGGTGATTATAAATTTCACCATTAAAACAAACCACCACTGAACGATCAAAACTCCACATTGGTTGCATCCCAGCATCAGATAAATCAAGGATACTCAAGCGCGCAAAAGCAAGACCTAACTGATGTTCTTGATCAACCAAAACACGTTGCGCATCAGGGCCGCGATGCACCATCATTTGTTGCATGGCTTGCAACACCGATTCTTCAGGCCGCAACGAAGGATTATCAACCGCTATAAAACCAGCAAATCCACACATAGATCGTCCTTTTTTTTAGAGCCGTGCTCCCGACGACGACGATGTACACTCACGCTTGCTTGCATGGGTAGACATGGCATATTCTTGCACGCAAGCAACAGCATCCATAGCCGAAAGCATTGCCGCATCCATATTATTGTAACTATGCGTTCCATTCCGCCCAATAAGACGTAAATTGTTAAATTGGGCAAGATATGAACGCACACATTGCACATGTTCTTGATACTGTGCATCATAAATAGGATAAGCATCAGCAGCTCGCACAACCATCCCATCAAGAACCTCGGTCTGATGAGCAAGCCCCAATAATTCTATTTCACGCGAACACAACGCAATAAGTTCTTGATCACTCCAATGCCACAAATCATCTTCCGTTGACATAAAATATTCAAAACTCAATGCGGTATGCGTCTGATCATCAACCATCTTTGATGAAAAATTATTCATGTTTCCAACACGAATATGCTGCACGCGCGTTTCATGAATATACAACCAATGATCAGGTGAAATAAAAGGTTTATTAACAATAAGATTAACCACAATAAGACTGCGGCACCGCAAGGCACACGCCGCCGCGCGCACATGAGCTGGCGCAACCGGATCAAGCGCCTGCACCAACGAAGACAAGGTCATCGTCGAAAAAAAATAATCCCCTTCATGACGCCGCACAATACACGAGCTGCCTGCAGGAACCTTTGAGGAACTCGTTAAAACAGCAGTAATGCAAGAACCATCATGCTCAATGCCAATAACATTTTGACCAAGTTCAATCACATTTTCGCTTGACTGTTCAATAATTCCAGCAACACGCTGCCACAAAGTCCCCGCGCCACGCGATGGATAATAAAACGTATCCTGTATCGTTCGTGGTGCATACTTTTTAAACCATCGCCCAAAAAACGCAAAAAAGATTGCTTTACATAACGAAAAATTACGAATGCGCTGCGCCGCCCAATCGGCAGAAATAGCATCACACGACATTCCCCATAATTTTTCTGTATAATTTTTAAAAAACATCTGAAATAACCGTTTGCCAAAACGATTAATCATAAAATCTTGGAGTGAAACAATCGAACGCTTGGGCAATATTTTTGCCTTAACATAACTTGCAACACATTGCACACACTCAATTAATGTTAAATTAGTAATCGCATTCAACGGCGATAAAGGATAATGAAAAAATCTTCGTTTATAATAAATACGCGTAAACCGCTGCAGCGCTGCAAAATCATCACCCATAAGATGCTGCCACCAGCGTAAAATATGTTCATGTTCTGTTATAAAATGATGAGGCCCAATATCAAACCGACAGCCCTTGAACACAAATGTTTTTGAAAGCCCACCAACTTGCTCATCCTTTTCAATAACCGAAACGGCCCAACCATGCGCCTGCGTTAATTCATATCCAGCCGTTAATCCCGCCGGTCCTGCCCCAATAATAACCGCCTTACGCATAGACTCCTTCATTACAGAACATCCTCTTTATTTTTTGTTTACTAACAACACATCGCATACCGCAGATATCAACACCCGCTCTCGCACCATAACGTACAACACGCTTATGCATGATCACCCTTTTGTATGCGTAAAAACCATCCTGCACACGAATACACAATTAAAAGTGGTTCAATCGGTAATCGCATGCGAGAATATCCTCCCGCCAATGCAATAATAACAAAAAGTACCATAAATGGAAGTCCACGACACAGCGCACATGCAAGGCTATATTTTTTATGCCAAGCACGATACGCAGCTCGCACAATAAATCCCAAAAACCCTAAAAGAAGAAGAATAAAAAACTCAAGCTCAGTCCAAATAATCATTTTAACCAACCACGAATCAGTTTTGGGGAAAATATAACGCTCAAATAATGATCCAACAGGTCGTCCTTTTTGAAAATAATCAATCTCCTGCCGCCCCGACTCTAAATATAAAAGTTCAGAAGAATATAACGAGAACATCGTCCTGAACATATCGGTAAGCCAATACTGCGCCGAACGCCACAAATCTTTTTTAAAATATTCAACAGCAAGCTGCTCATGAATACGACATCGTTCAATTTCCAAAAGCTCAGATCCTTTTGCCTGCTCATAACTGCGCATTTTTTCTTGAACCTCATGCGCAAGAATCTGCCGAGCCTGCTGATAAGAACAATCATGAACATGCATAGCAACACGCGCCGCTGATAAATATAAAAAATGCCCACCCGGAAGGGTATGAAAAAATAAATATCCGGTCAGCATAACATTTCTTACCAACCAAATACACACGGGTAAAAGCCACGCAACCGATAGCACACTTGCCTTAACAAATTTCCCTTTCCAAAGATCATTACTTAACGCCAATACGATAAGGCTAACAGCCAAGGCATAATGACCGACTGGACGCACTAACGATGCAAGCCCCAAAAACAACCCCGCAAATACCATCGCCTTAACACCAGGATCACCTTCAAAAAACTGTGGCGGCAATGTTTTAAAAGCTGGACACGTATCACCTGCAGATCGCTCAAATAACGTACTGCCCTCAGTCGACATTAACGGCTCAGGAAGCCACAATGAAATATTTTCATAAGGAACCGGTTGATCAACAAGGAAAACACCTTGTTTGCTTTTGCAAAAAAAACAATGCACCCCACGAAAAAAGAAGAGTAAAAATAATAAAAAGAAAAAAAGGAACAAAGTTTCGGTCATAAAAAACCCAGCATATAACACAAGCCCAAGATGAAAAATTGCAAAAATACCCGCAGCCCTGGCAAGTAATAATAAGCCAGGAAAAAGAATTAATGAAAGAATAAAAACAAGAACAGGAATTGTAGAAGAAAGCACAATCTGCGGCAACAAAGCAACCTTTTTATCCACCCCATACAGGCTATACGATGCCGCCAAAAATAATGGATATCCCGGCAACCGATAAAAATGCGGTGATCCATCAGGCCCAACATAACCCTTACCCTGCGCAATATTCGTTGCCACAACATGATAGGTGTTTGAATCAACCTGCCAATAACGCTCATCATGAGATAAATAGGAAAAAAAAACAAGCGCACGAATCACCAATGCCACCATAAATATAATCGACAAAAAACCACGATGTTGCCACAAAAGCGAGCGGATGCGTACATTATGTTCCATGATTCAATCTCCTTTTTTCCCATGCAAAAGCCGAAGAACACATCGTATCAAGTGTAGAATAGCATGCTCTCCAACCTAACTCACGTGTAATTTTTGCATTATCGGCAACAAGAATTGGGACATCTCCTGCCCGCCGCGGGGCATGCAGTACACGTATTTTTTTTTCAACAACTCGTTCAGCTGCAGCAATAAGCTCCAAAACCGAAAAACCCCGCCCTGTACCAACATTAAAAACGTTAGAAACTCCCCCAGCACTCAAATAAGTATATGCTCGAACATGAGCTTGCGCAATATCAAAAACATGGACATAGTCACGAATGCAAGATCCATCAAGAGTTTCATAATCTACACCAAAAACAGTAAGCTCTTTATCCTTAAGTGCTGCGCGCATAACATTAGGAATAATATGAGTTTCTGGCTCATGCCATTCACCCAAATTATGATCAACAGCAGCCCCGGCAGCATTAAAATAGCGTAACGAAACAAAGCGTATGCCATAGGCATGTGCATAATCTTGCAACGCATATTCAACCATAAGTTTATTTTTACCATACGGACTTTGAGGTTCAAAAACATGTTCTTCGTTAAGGGGAAGATACTGGGGATTTCCATACACCGCACAACTGGAAGAAAAAATAAACTGTGTCACATTACACCGAACCATCGCATTAAGCAAATTCAATGAATTGACAACATTATTTTCATAAAACCGCTGTGGATCAAGCACCGATTGCCCAACTTCAATAAAGGCCGCAAAATGCATAACACATTCAACGTCATATGACGAAAAAACACGCTCTAAAAGTGCAGTGTCGGCTATCGATCCTCGCTCAAGTTGTACACCTACAAAAGGCCAGGGTTGGTTGTACACAAAATTGTCAATAACAACAACGTGATAACCTTGCTGAACTAACTCATACACGGTATGAGAACCAATGTACCCCGCCCCACCAGTAACAAGTATTGTTTTTTTCATTACCACTCGCCCACAAACCTCTTTAACAAAAAAGAGGGACAAGCCCTCTTTTTTTATTTCTGTACCTGACGCTTGAGCGCATTTTCAACATAAATAATGCGTCGTAGCTGCGACTCAAAACCAAAATGATAACGAGAATAACTAACCCCCAAATCCCGATCTATCGTTTTGAGATGATGCTTTACAGCTTTAATTTTAGCTGCCGCAGCATCTGCAAATGATTCCGTTGTATCTTCGCCAACAATAACACCCTCAGGATGCTTATCGCCGATAAATTTTTCAAGCAACAATTTTTCCTGCGCTAACTCTTGGCAAATACCATCAAGAAGTGCAGTATATTGCTTAACACTTTCTTCAGATTTTTTGTATTCATTTTCGTCAATTTGTACAAGACCTGAAGCCATAAGACCGCTAACCCGTTTTTTTATTTCGCTGATCTGACTAATAACTCCATCACGTTTTTGATTAATTTGTTTAATCAAATTATCAATTAATAACGCAACCGATGAAAAGTTTTTTTTGATATCTGAGGAAATTGGCCCAACCTCAATGATTTTTGCATGAGCATCTTTGATCTTTGCCAATAAATCGGTGTTTTTCAATGTATCATCCATAGAATCAACAACGCTTATAAAGCCTAAATTAGAAACCCCTTGAGATTGAGTGTCAACTCCAACTTCATTGTTTTCAATACCTTGTACGTTCTGAACCATTGTTTCGTGTTCATTTTTTTTCATAAACCTACCCTTGCATTTTATTTTGCATATGTAACTTGTATAGCACGTCCAAACATCCCACCCCCACCCTCACAATTTTAATCAATTTTTAAAATTAAAGACAGCAAAGAGATGTTTTTTTTATAACACATTTTTACTCATAAGTAATCCACAGTTATCAACAACCGCATATCACCCTTCTAATAAGTAAAATGAATAACTTAGGATATAGGTTATCAACAAAAATGTTGGTAACTCTTTTGAAAAAAAATCAATTAAACATGTAGAACGGACATATAACAAAATGCATCAAAACGATACATTTTCAATATGCCGATTGGGAGGGCTTTAAAAAAAGTTTACATAACATTTTCAAAACCGTTTTTTGATATATTTAGGTATAACAAAAAAATATTTTTTTTTTCAATATTTGATATAATTTTTTTAAAAAAGCACGAATTTAACAATGTTTTTTAACAGGACTTTTCATGTTATTTTCCTCTCAGTTTCCCGTCACAAGCGACCTTATTCATGTAGAAAATGGATCAACCTTCGTTGCAATCAAAGGTTTTGCACATAACGGCGCTGATTTTATTGATCAGGCAATTCAAAAAGGCGCAACACATATTGTTATTGATACCACTACGCAACCGCCCTCGCTACCAGCACATGTACAGCTCACCATTGTTGATGATACACGCAAAGCCCTTGCGCAACTTGCTGCACAAAAAAATAATAACCCTGCACAGGCATTAACCATTATCGGTATTACAGGAACAGCAGGTAAAACAACAACAACATTTTTAATCGAACATCTTATACGTTTTGCAGGCATCACAACTGCGCTACTTGGCTCAATAAAAAATAAAATTGCAACATACGAAGAAGAGAGCACGCTAACAAGCCCCCCTGCAGATTATCTTCATATGTTTTTTGCCGAATGCATTAAAAAAGACGTATCAACCGTTGTTATGGAAGTCTCATCGCATGCGCTTGCGCTACACCGGGTGTACGGCATCCCTTTTACTGCCGCCGGATTTACCAACCTTAGCCCAGAGCATATGGATTTTCATCCCACACTTGAGCATTACTATGAAACAAAGAAAATGCTTTTTTCGATGCTCGTACCACATGGAATAAGCGTCACCAATATTGATAACCCATGGGGAAACAAACTTGCGCAGGAACTCCAAACAACTACCCCACACCAAACGCTACAACCACTTACCAATAATCTATCCCACCCTAACACTTTTTCCTGTGTTCAAAATGATACCAAGGGAATAACGCTCACCCTTGCACAAGCTCCAAACTATACCTTTTATTGCCCAACGCTCTTTGGATCATACAACGCCTACAACATAAGCATGGCACTTTTTATAGCTCATCATACATGCAAAATTCCATGGGATACACTTCAACAAGCACTCGCATCATTTCCGGGCGTTCCAGGGCGCTTGCAAATGCATGCGCTAAAAAATGGCGCAACCGCGGTAATTGACTTTGCACATAAACCAGATGCATTGCAATCGGTACTTTCAACATTGCGTCCACTAACCAATAATCTTACTGTTGTCTTTGGATGCGGCGGCAACCGCGACACCTCAAAACGCCCCGTTATGGGAAACATAGCCGCAACAATTGCAGATGCTGTTATCATTACCGATGACAACCCACGCAACGAAGATCGCATGAGTATTGCTCAAGCAATTTATGCGGGAATCCCCAAAGAACTTCGCGCTAAAACCTCAATAGAACTTGATCGCGCCACAGCCATACAAAAAGCAATAGCCCAATCAACACCAACATCAATTGTCGCTGTTGTGGGCAAGGGAAACGAAACATATTATCTTATTAATGGCATTAAGCACCACTTTAGCGATCAAGAAGAAATTTTAAAATATACGTAATTACAAAATAATGTAATGTTTAGAATCATTTAGCCAAGACAGCGGGGGCCTGCAAGTAAACTTACGCCTCCAGCGGCAATGCTTGCTCCTGCAAAAGATAATGATGCTGGGGTGGAGCCAAATGCCAAGGAGATTCCTGCAGCAAGCGCTGGTAAGCCATTGTGCATTAATATCAATGGAATATTTTTGTCGTCTTTGCAAGCTATGCCTTGTGAAAATTGTGCATTAATATCAATGGAATATTTTTGTCGTCTTTGCAAGCTATGCCTTGTGAAAATACCGAAATTAAGTAATTATAAGGCTCTTTCAATTCAATGGAATACAGGTCAATGCAGGTAAATATAGTTTTTCTTTTAACGTGTTTTATGCTTTTTTACTCTTTTTTTTCTTGATTTTGCAGTTATTCCCATGTATAAACATGTGCCCATTCAACATTTTTATCTAATAAAATTCCTCCATTTATTCGAAAATCCCACACACCTTCTTCTTCTTGTTTTTCTTTTTTGTGCCAAAATTGTGATGTTGTTAAACAACATAAAATGTCATAAATAGAAATTGAGCATCCGTAATAAACACCTATATAGCAAATTGTCAATTCTGGAATTTTCCAATATTTTTCTGTATTTAGTAAATCAATAATAATACCTTGATATTTAGATGAAAGATTATCTTGAATTGTTTTAAGTAGTTTTTGTAATAATTGATTTGTGTAATTTTTTATCATCAATTTTATTATTATTAAAGGTTTTTTTTCCATCAGTGTGTTATTCTTCCTTTTAAACTCACATTAATATGATTACCGCTTTTTGATGCCCATCCTAATTGCTCTTTGCCTTGGTTTGATAACCGTACATCCCACTCAAATGGTTCATTAATAGTACGAGAAGGGCCCTTAAGCCATTTGTTGCCAAATTTATCTAAAAATGCTTTATCATTACCTACTTTCTCATAAGGAAGACCTTTCTTGGGGTTGAAATTTTTAGGTGGTACATATCTAATTTTTCCATCAGATGGCAACCTCTTAGCTTTAATGAGACTTTTTATTGAAGGATCTCTTTCAATATCTTTATCTTTAGGATCATTTGGATCGCCGCCACCAGAACCGCCTCCTTCAGACATTTCCAGTTGCAAGAGCTCCTTATGGTTTTTATCGCATACTTTGAATAACGCATAACTTCCCAACGCAGCGGCGCCGATAGCCCAGCCGCCGGGGCCTGCAAGTAAACTTACGCCCCCGGCAGCAATGCTTGCTCCTGCAAAAGATAATGATGCTGGGGTGGAGCCAAATGCCAAGGAGATTCCTGCGGCAAGTGCTGGTAAGCCATTGTGCATTAATATCAATGGAATATTTTTGTCGTCTTTGCAAGCTATGCCTTGTGAAAATACCGGAATTAAGTAATTATGGGGTTCT
>Ga0075567_103_pt1 | contig 46786 bp, 35 predicted proteins | sample RifGroF2_FD_68153 | JGI IMG/M metagenome (GOLD analysis project Ga0075567, IMG submission 68153) | candidate division TM6 bacterium GW2011_GWF2_38_10
CCATCCAATATTTTATAACCCGCTTGCTTAAGCGTGATTGATGCATACTTTGATCTTTTCTTAAACGCCGGCGGTCTTACTTTGCCTTTTTTTGCGTGAGCAAAGAACAATTGATAAGCCCTTTCAATCCTATCGGTGATATCCTGAATGGCCTGCGATGGAACAATTGCCCAAGCCGCATAGCGCTGAGTTTTCTTCAATTTTGTTATATGTTTTTGCAGCTGGTACTTATTAAAAGGTGATTATGGAATAAACTGAAATATCTTCTGTGGAGTGCTATGCAATGGTTATAGATCCAAGCCGCAACATCAATTTGTTCATGAAGTTTTTTATTCTTTTTGCTTTTGTAGAATTTGAAAGAAAACGTCTTCTTCATTGATTCTTTTGATTTTCTATGTAGCGCTTAACTGTTGCCGCTGAAATACATCCAACACTTTCGCAAAAATATGAGCGGGGCCAAAGCGCTGGAAGTCGCGATCGCAACGATGCAAATTCCTTATGCCCGGCCTTTGCCAACAACAACTCTTTTAGCCTTTGTTCAATGGGGCCTATCAATATCTTTCTGCGATACTTCGGACACCAGATCAAATGGTATCCTATGTTAAATACTGCTTTATTGCTTACTATCCAACGCTTATTCATGGTTGGCATGATAACATTTTACTAGACTCATGGCAAATGAATATTTATACTCTCCAAAAATGCGCATTCATCCCACAGCTAAAGCTGTAGAGTGGGCTTTCTGCGCAGAAGACTCGTAACCATTTTAAAAAATTTATTACAATTGGCTTGAGAATACTGAATATCCCCCGCACGAGCAGGTTCAAAAACAATCGAAGCCGCTGAAGTATGCAGCGTGCGCTCTAATTCTTTAATAAGCTCAAGCAGCGAAATACTTCGACCTGACCCAATATTAAAAACCTCCCCAGCAACGCCCTGCTGACAAGCGCTTACAAGATTTGCCTGAACCACATCGGCAACTGAAACAAAATCACGCGTTTGCAGCCCATCGCCATACACAATCAAAGGTTCATGGGCACGTAAAGCATGGGTAAACTTTGCAACAACGGCGGCATAATCTCCTTGAGGATTTTGACGCTCACCGTACACATTAAAATAACGTAAACAGGTTGTATCAATCCCATACCGTTGAGAAAAGTAAGAACATAGCTGCTCGCCAACTAACTTACTTTCAGCATAGGGTGAACAAGGATTGGTTGGCGTAAGCTCGTCACACACATCACTGCGCAAGCCATAAACCGCCGACGATGATGAAAAAACAACATGCGCAACATGATGCGCTACCGCAAATTCAAGCACATTGCATGTTCCCTGAACATTAGTAGCATAACATTGTTGAGGATGCTTGATTGATTGCGGAACAGAAATAAACGCAGCTAAATGAAAGACAACATCCTGCCCACGCATAGCCAAATCAACATCTTCTCGCGTACACACATTACCATGTACCATGGTAATGTGCGAAAAACATGATTGAAGATTGTCTAACCGACCTGTTGAACAATTATCCAAAACCGTAACACGAGCACCCAATGCCACAAGACGCTCCACAAGATGCGAACCTATAAAACCCGCCCCACCGGTAACTAAAACCGATTTGTTCTTGTACCAGCTTTCATGATATAGTTTTTTCATTACACACTCCTTACTCTTTCAATGACCACCTTTCCGCCGAGCGACAATATGAGCCGCCACCGCATATCCATCTTCAAATGCTTCTTGCATACTTGAATATTTCCATTCCCCAAAGCGCCCAACCGAATAAATATCATGCTCTTTTAATGCACTGAGAAGACCAGCAAGATGACGTGCTCGCCACGGTGTATAGGTAACATACGCATGAGGAAGCTCAAGAGTTACCTGAGACACAATATCCTGTGCCGTAAGCCCAAGATACGATGTTGCCTGCTCAATAGCTTGTTCGCACGCTCCCTGCATAGCACTTCTTTTGGTTTTTCGAGCTTGATATGAAAGTTCTACATACACACTTGATGTTCCAGCGGGCGCCAAGTGCTTGCTGATATTATTCCATACCCCAAGCCGATAAAAAGCGTACGTTGGCTGAGGAAAATAAACCCAATGATACGGCTGCGCAGTTTGTCGTGCATAGCCAATATTGATGTTAATTAACGAACTGCACCACAACTGCCGCGCCACCCCCGCAAAGGCATCATGCGGAGAGCGAGCAAGTGCTTGCACCGTTGTATCAAGCGGCGCCGTTGTAATCAAGTGCCTGTACGTGTACGATTTTCCGTCGGCACAATAAATACATTTTTTTTGTTGATCAATTTTCACCACTTTTGTAGTGGTATACACAGGACTTGTAATCCGCGACAATAATCCCTTAATCAAAACTTCAATCCCACCGCGCTGAGGATACAAAAATGAACTATTGTATCCAACCCCGGTAGCATCAGCAGGGACCAATGCTCCACGCACAACCTGCTGAACAGTTGTTTGAGGAACAAACCGCCCGGTCCACCCTGCATGTAATTTTTTTATTGGCCACGATAGCAACCGAGCATTATAAGGATCAAAAAAATGCTTAACAAATCCAGCGCCAAAATAAAAAAGCGCCCAATCATAAAAAGAATCTATCTTTTTTTTGCGCGAAGAACGTTGCAAATATCCCATAACACACTCGTAAATAACCTCCGCCGGAAGCCCATATAAATGCATTTGAATAGGATAAGGAACATGAACATTATGCATAAAAATTGCTGATTTGCGCTCAATAGATCCAAAAAAAGACAACCCCGCACAATCATCAATAAACTGACGAAATGCAGGATTACTAATATGTAAAAAATGACCAGTATAATCAAACGTATAACCTTGATCGGTATGCGAACGCAAGAGCCCTCCCGGACGTTCTTCTTGTTCACAAATAAGAATATCACGCACCCCTTGCTGCTCAAGGTGATACGCAGCACTCAGACCCGTTAACCCCGCCCCAACAATTACTACGTCTGGCATACCATTTCCTTTTTAATTCTTATGCAAACCCCCTGCACAAATCGCAGGGGGTTTTGGCACTTAAATCGTATGCAATTCAGTATTTTTCTTTTCAGCCATTTCATCAGCTTTAGCGATATACTGATCAGTAATTTTTTGCAACACTTCGCTCAAACGCTTTGCGAAATCTTCTGAAATAATATGTTTTTTGTCAGCTTCACGAATTTCATTATGAAACTCTTTGCGCACATTACGAAGAGCAACTTTGCAATCTTCAGTTTTCTTGCCTAAAATTTTTGACAACTCATCACGACGAGCTGCAGACATTTGGGGAAGTTGAATGCGAATAATATTACCATCGTTAGCCGGCGCCACACCCAAATCTGATGTTGCAATCGCTTTTTCAATATCAGTAATGATGCTCTTATCCCAGGGCTGAATTGTTAATAAACGGCTTTCAGGAGCACCCAGTGTTGCCACTTCACGCATTGGCATAAACTGCCCATAACACTGAACTTTAATATTTTCGATCAAAGCAATCGAAGCGCGCCCCGTGCGGAGTGCCGCAAGCTCTGTTTCAAAATGCTTTATAGGGCCATCCATGTGTAGTTTTAATGGAGTCTCAAAACTTTTTACATCACCTTCAGCAAATGCTATATCAATCATAATCTTCCTTTTGTTTGCATATTCAGTTTTTTCTATTCACAATACAAGGTGCTTCCAAAATGCTCATCGTGCGACACGCGCACAAGAGCCTGCGGCTCATGTACATTAAAAACACGAATGGTTAACGCATGCTGTTGTGCTAATAAAACAGCCGTATGATCCATAACCTGCAGCTGACGGCTCAAATATTCTTGAGTACTTAATCGCACCAACGGACGGCTTGAAGGCGCAACACGAGGATCCTGTTCATAAATATAATCAACATTCGTTGCCTTCCAAACCTCATCAGCGCCAATTTGCAATGCACGAACCACAGCGGTTGTATCTGTTGTAAAAAAGGGATTTCCTAATCCACCACAAAAAATAATACTATGGCCAGCCGCAAATAACTCATCTATAGAACTTTGGTTTATTGGACGAGTAAACGGCGTAACATCAACAGCACTTAATAACGAACAAGTAATGCCACAATGCATAAAAAATTCTTGGAGCATCAAGCCATTCATGACGGTTGCCAACATGCCAACCGCATCCGCAACAGGTTGGCGCAACTTAAATGATGCTCGCGCCTGTCGCGCTCTAAAAAAATTACCACCACCCACAACAAGCGCAAACCTATGTGTTTTTTGCAATGCATGCATTTGCTCTGCCAACGAGGCAAGCATCAATGCACCCTGCTCACCGGCGTTCACCGCGGTTTGCGGTGAACATCCGGCCAATAATTCGCCACTTATTTTGAGTAAAATCGTTTTCACGATTATCACACTACTATCTTAACGGCCAATACCAAAGCGAACAAAACGCTTTACCGTAAGCGCTACACCATGCTTGGTACCAACTTCTTTAAGAAATTGAGCAACCGTTAATTTATCATTTTTAATAAAAAGTTGATTCAACAAGCAAACATCTTCATAAAACTTGTTAAGTTTACCTTCTACAATTTTTTCAATAATGTTCGCAGGCTTATTTGAACCTTGAAGTTGTTCAGTTGCGATTGCTCGTTCTTTTTCGATCAATGCACTATCAATACCTTCAGGAGAAACAGCCAACGGTTTTGTTACCGCAGCTTGCATACAAACGTCACGAGCTGCTGCACGAATTTCTTCGTTTTGAGCAATAGCTTTATCGCCTTCCAACTCAACCATTACACCAATGCTTGATCCTGGGTGGATGTATACATTAACAAGCCCATTGGCTGACGCTTTGAATACAGCAGCCTTTGAAACTTTAATGCTCTCTGCAATCTTTGCAATAATCTCATCAAGATGATCTTTAATGGTTAAATTTGAAACTTTAAGTGATTGCTGTTGCAATAACATTTCAGCATCAACAATATCGTTCTGGGCGGCTACTTGTGCTACATGACTTGCAAATCCAAACATATCTTCGGTATTTGCTGAAAAGTCTGTTTCACACGCAACTGCAACCAACGCACCTGTTTTGTAATCTGAAGAAACCCAGCTTTCTACGCGACCATTATTGGTTTCGTTATCAGCACGCTTTGCAGCCACTGAAGTTCCTTTTTTACGAAGAATTTCAATTGCCTTTTCCATATCACCACCGGCTTGTTCTAAAGCCTTCTTGCAATCCATCATGCCAACTTGAGTTTTTTCACGCAACTCTTTTACAAGATCCATCGAAATCGTTGCCATCGACTCTGCTCCTGTGTTATTCGGTTAATTAAAGTTTATAAATATAAAAGAAACCAATTTGCCTTTTATTCTTAAATGTAGTATTATTCTGCCAGAACGTATTGATTTTACAAGTTTAGATATTAAAGAATCTTCTTCAGGGAGTCTTATTATGCCAGTACCAAAACGAAAACGCTCTAAAGCCAGACGCGATAAACGCTTTGCCAATAAGGGTATTAAACCTAAAGCTATAGCAACATGTCAAACATGCCAAGCCCCACTTGAGGCCCACGTTGTTTGTAAAGAATGTGGCTATTATAAAGGTCGCAAGGTTTTACGAACCAAAACCGACCGTATGTACGAACGCGGCCAACAACGCCAAGCGCTTGAAGAAAGCATTCGTGCCCAAGCAGGCAAAGCAGAACCTGCTCCAGAGCAAACAACATCAGAATCCGCTGAATAAGCATTCTGTGGTGTTAGAAATTTTAAAGGGTCGTTGCACACGACCCTTTTTTCATGTTTTTCTCCATATGCCCTGCATATAAGCACAGCATATACAAATAGAAAATATTTCAGTATGTCACTTTTTCGCATTTTTCTCTGTTTTTTATTGCAAAAGTATATTTTTCTGTACTTTTTTACCAAGCCCCGTATACTCAAACTACGTACCAAAGGAGTGTACGTTTTTTGCAGCGTTTACACATAACTGTTAAGGAGATTTTATGGACTTTTCATCAAACCCTATTATTATATGGTTAGACAATGCAGCGGAGTTTTTTAAAAAACATCAAAGAGTAGTTGTATTAGGCCTTACCGGCATTGCACTCGCTGGCGCTGCAGGAACCGCTTACTGGTACTATAAAGGATATGTGCGCGAGCAATCCCACAAAGCCTTTGTTGAAGCTTTGAAATATTATGACGGAACCATTGGCGCAACTCCTTCTTCAACACAAGATCAATTAACCTTTGCCAATGAAGAAGAAAAATGGACAAAAACTGCCCAGGCATTTAATCAAGCTCATAGTGATTATAGCTCAAGCGAGCTAGCTCCTTTATGCAAAATGATGGAAGCTGAAGCGCTTTTAAATCTTGGCCAGAATGAAAAAGCACAAGCCTTATTAGAAAGCTCTGTTGATGCTATCAACAATGATGCAATGCGTGATTTTTATCGTGTTAAACTTGCACTTATAAAAATTGATACAGACAAAGAAGCCGAAATACAAAAAGGCATTAACATCCTTAAAGCTCTTTCGGACAATGCACAAAGCCCTGCACATGAATCCGCATTATACTATTTGGGCGCTTATCATTGGACAAAAAAAGAATTCAACCAGGCACGTAATTGCTGGCAAATGTTATTGGTAAAATACGGTGCTACAGATGCCAAATACCAATCAACCTATGCCGAAAAAGTTAAAGAAAAATTAGCTCTTTTAAATGTAGAAAGTTTATAAACAACGTGAATCAACGTGGTAACAAAATAAGAGTGCGCTTTGCGCCTTCACCAACAGGACACTTACACATCGGCGGCTTGCGAAGCGCACTTTTTAATTGGCTTTTTGCGCGACACAACCAAGGAACGTTTGTTATACGCATTGAAGATACTGATCAACTTCGCTCAACAAAAGAATTTGAACAATCAATCATTCAATCTCTTTTGACCATGAGCCTTCCCTCAGATGAACCAATCGTATATCAACACCAACGCCTAGATGCCCACCGCCAAGCTGCTCAATACCTTCTTGACAAAGGCCTTGCCTATCCGTGTTTTTGCCAACCCAAAAATGCCGATACGGTAATCAACGACCTAGAAGAAGGCAAAGGAAGCGTGTATGATAGGACATGCAGAGACAAATCGTATACCCAAGAGGATTTAAAAAGACCTCACGCACTGCGATTTAAAGTTCCTGATACCCTTAACACCGTATACTTTGATGACCTTGTATTAGGCCGTATTGAGGTAGCAGCAAGTCATTTAGATGATTTTGTTATCATGCGCCAAGACAATACCCCAACGTACAATTTTTGCGTTGTGGTTGATGATATTTTTATGGGTATTACGCATATTATAAGAGGGCAAGATCACGTAAGCAATACCGCAAAACAAATACTGCTGTATCAAGCTTACCAACAACCGCGTCCCTACTATGCCCATATACCCCTTATTCTTGGCCCAACTGGTGGGAAATTAAGCAAGCGCGACACCAGCGTATCCGTTCAAGAATACATTGAACAAGGATACCTTCCAGCAGCACTCTGCAACTACTTGGTGCGGCTAGGATGGGCGCATAACGATCAAGAAGTTTTTACGCGCAAAGAAATGATTGACTTATTTACCTTAGATGCCGTAGGCAAAAAAGGTGCAATTTTTGATATAAAAAAACTCCAATGGCTCAACAGCTTGTATATTCGCCAAGCGAGCCTTGATGACCTTATCGACGCATTAAACACCATGAGCAGTGAGGCTTACACAAAACTCACCTCACGATGGGATCAAGCTCAATGTGCTGCTTTGTTAAAACTGTATCAACAGCGAGCCCTAACCCTGCGCGAACTTTATAATGACATATACCATCTTGCACAACGCCCATCCACATGCAATACAAACATACTTACAAAATGGATGACCGATCAAACACCACGTCTTGTGCAAGCATATAAAAATATACTTGAGCACCAAACATCATGGACCGCAGACAATCTACAAACAGAGGCAACTAATGCCTGTTTGCAGTATAACGCTAAACTCGTAACCCTTGCGCAACCGTTGCGCCTTGCCCTCACCGGAGGGGTAACAAGTCCTGGCATTTTTGAAATTATGGAAATACTTGGTAAGGATAAAGTCCTTGCGCGACTATCTTTGCTAAAATGGTAGGTTATAGAAAATGAGAGGTTATTACGCATCAACACAGCATGCGTAGCAAACATAAGGATTCACTATGAATATAGGAATGATTTTCCCTGGACAAGGAGCCCAATTTTTGGGAATGGGCAAAGAGTTATACGACCGCGAACGCTTAGTACAAGAATATTTTGAGCTCGCCTCAGGATGTCTTGAGACCAACTTCGTTCGACTATGCTTTGCTTCATCAGATAAAGAATTACGCGAAACAGGAAATGCTCAAACTGCTATATTTTTAGTAAGCGCAGCGATTACACAATTACTCGCAGAAAAATACAATATCCATGCAAACATCGTTGCAGGCCATAGCTCAGGAGAATACGCTGCATTATTTGCCGCGGGCGGCATGAGTTTTGTTGATGCCTTATACTTACTCAAAAAACGCTCAACATTTATGCAAGCGGCTACACAACAAACCGAAGGCGGCATGGCCGCAATTCTCAACGTTCCACTCGAAAAAATTCATGAAATTTGCCAACGCTATGATGATCCATCTGGAAACACAAGCGTAGCCGAAGTTGTTAACTATAATAGCGCCGACCAATTTGTTATTGCGGCAACCCTTCCAGAACTTAAAGCTATTCAAGCTGATGTCAAAGAAATTAAGGGTAAAACTATAGAACTCAACGTCGCCGGAGCGTTTCATTCACGCCTCATGCAACAAGCAGCTCATCACTACGGCCTTTATATGGTTAAAGTTGATTTTAAAGATACAAAAATTCCCCTTATCAGCAATGTTAATGCAAAACCCTTAACCAACGCAGACGATCTTAAAAATTCTCTTATTCAACAAGTACATTCTCACGTCTTATGGTGGCCATCAATGTACCACCTCTATCCATGTGATATTATCGTAGAAATAGGCCCCAATATAAAATACAGCAAAATGCTTAAACGCGCCTGGCCTGACAAACAAATTATGGCTATCAATACCCCAGAAGATATTGAACAATTACACACCATCATGCAAAAACCATTTGAAAAAACGGAAATGGATTTAGTTATTGAAGAAGAATTACAAGAAAAAAAATCAACAAAAAAGGTCTAACTTTATGAAAAAACATGTTGTGATCACTGGAGGCGCAACCGGCATTGGCAGAGCAATAACTGAATTTCTTTATCATCAAGGGTTTACGCCCATTGTTATTGATCGCCTTGAGCCCAACCATCATGATGCACAAAACCTTAGTTCACTATCATGCTTATACCTACAAGCAGATGTTTCTCATGCTGACTCTGTTGCGCAAGCCTTCACTACCATGCGTAACCACTTAGAAGAAAAAACAAAAACAACACAAGAGCAGCACATTTTACATGCGCTTATCAACAATGCTGGTATAACACGGGATGGGCTTGCCCTGAGAATGAGCGAAAAAGACTGGGATGATGTTATGAGCGTCAATATCAAAGGAACCTTTTTATGTTGCCAGCAAGCCCTCAAAATAATGATCAAACAACCTAAAAGTTATATTGTATCACTTGCCTCTGTGGTTGGCATTCATGGAAATCCAGGACAAACAAATTATGCAGCGAGTAAAGCTGGCGTTATTGCCCTAACCAAAACACTGGCACAGGAATATGCTTCACGCAATATTCTTATAAATGCCATTGCGCCTGGTTTTATTTCAACCCCAATGACCGAAAAACTTTCTCCCGAAACTCAAACAGCGATCAAAGAACGGATCGCACTCAAACGATTTGGCTCCACTCTAGATGTTGCTCAGCTTGTTTATTTTTTAATATCAGGCAACGCCGACTACATAACAGGTCAAACCATTCAACTCGACGGTGGCATGAGTTAACATCAATCTCAAAACTTTTTTTAAAAAAAATAAACTGTTGCATTTTTACAACTATACCCACTATAATTCCTCCCATAAAAACCTATAACAAAAAAGGGGCAATAAGAATACAATCAAAATCTAAAAGCCACATATCAAAAAAAGGAAGAAGGGTATTATATGAATAACAATACTTTATCATATTGTTTACTAATCATACTACTAACAAATACGCCATTATGTTTTGCCAAAAAACGAAAAAAAACAACATCCTTACAAAAAGCCAATATTGTCCTAGCCCCACCTAGAACATTCATACGTGATCCAGAAGCAATTCCACCAGTATTTACAAACCTGGGTTCATTAAACCTTGAAGGTTCCTCATTGTATGTACAAAAAGAAGAAAACCCTCTTGAAGATCCTCTTGTTGATGGAAATCCAATAAACTTGCAAGGACTTGCCTCATCCATACAAACAAATCTGGGCTATATCAAAGGCCTTGGCGTGTATAGCGCCACCGATCAAACTTTTTCTGTAGCAACCGACACCTTAGTTGACTGTAAAGGCCCAACTGATGTTGTCGTCGTGATTGACTCCGGTATAACATCAGGAGTAAAACAAGACGAACAAAGCATCCGCGGCCTACGGCATCTAACAAGAGATCCTTACTCAAGAGTAGGATTAAGACTTGCTGGAAGTGATTCACATCTGCGATTAGATTTAACCTTTAGTGATAATAGCATTAATCTTAACGGTGGCAGCATCACCCTGGGACAAAATTTTACCTTTGGAGATGATGTTCGATTTTTAAATCCTGGAACCATTAATTTTAACGGCAAATCCCTATCATTTGGTGGCGCCGAGCTGAATTGGGATACCGATATTGTGTGGAATCAGGCAAATGATTTGGAATTTAATAGCAAAATAACCCTCACTGGAGATGCATGCTGGTATTTTGACGGAGATGGACATGTCACAACAAATGGAAATATTATAGATATCTCATCCGGCGGCAAGCTCTGGATTCGCGATAATACATCAATTTATCTTTCCAACGCAAAAATACGCGGTCTTGGATCAGGTTCTATTGTATTCGAAGATCCATCATCCCGCTTAGTTCTCTCAAACGTTGAAATTGAAATGGACAACGATGTAACTTTTACCACCGGTGGCATTTACGTTGATGGAACAAGTACCATTGTTACTAAAAATCATACGATGTCATTTGATACCAATGCATCATTAACCGTCAATGGTAGTGCTCTTTGGTATGATACCCTCGACCAAGAAAATTATAATAATATTCTACCACTCCACTATGATCCAATCAATGCAAATAATAAATATGTTACACTTTTAAATCATGGTGTGATTGCACAAAAAAACTTAAATTACCTTGTTCGAACATCAAGCCATGCAATTGCTTACTATGTACCTATTGTTAGAGGAAACTCAAGTGCTATCATTGCATTACAAAATAACAACACCTCTGAACATGAAACACTCGCCAATACTATTCGTTATAACAGCAACACCGCCGCTTACAACGCTCGTGCAAACTCTAATGCTTTAGAATTCTATAATCGCACCAACTCTAATGCCTTAGAGTTCTATCACCGCACCACCAGCAACGCCTTGCTCTTTGGTGATCGCATCAACAGCAACGCAGCCGCATATAACACGCGCACCAACTCTAATGCCCTAGAATTCTACCACCGCACCACCAGCAACGCATTGCTCTTTGGTGACCGCATCAACAGCAATACCGCAGCCTACAACTTTAGAATAAATAGTAACCTTATTGATCACATCTACAGAGAACTTGCCGATCTTGAAACCGGTGGACAAGGCCATATCTACTTCTCAAGAATCGATGATTTATACAACAGAGTAAAAGCAAATAGCGACACGATATTGTATAATAGCGGCATCATCGCGGATCATTATGTTGTAACCAATGCACATGAAACTATTTCTAACATGCGCTTTATAAAACAAGGATTTACCATTCCTGACGGCAACACGTTGCATATCAATACACCTATACGCATTTCAGGTAATATTAATTTTGGAGATAATGAGTTAGGCACCCTCGCACTTGATGGTGACATTGTTTTAGCACATGATTGTTACTTTACATCACCAGGAATCATTGATGGCAATGGACACACGTTAAATATTACCGGTAGTTTTGTAATTCCAGCCGGCGACCATGGGTTTACCTTTGCAAGTAATACCACCATTTATGGAAACGACCAAGATGTTACCATCGCCCCACATGCATCACTCTATATTGACGAACATGTTTCTGTTACGTTATGCGACATGACACTGCACCTCAACAATGAAAATGCTTTTCAAGGTCCCGGCACAATAACATTAAAAGATGTTATTGTTTGCATGAACAATGACATTAACAAAACATCCGGCAACCTACATATCGATGGTACGGTTCAGCTCCAGGGAAATCATGCATTTAATGTACTCAACGATGCTCATGTAACCATTAATCCATACACAACATGGTATTTTGATAAAAATACAACATTGTACTATGCACCAGAAAATGATAACCGCGATTTAATTTACATGAGTGATTCTACGTCAACGTTGTTTTTACATGGCGCCACCCTACAATCAACATCAACAGGAATGCGTTTAACGCGCGGAACCATTATGCTCGATCATGCAAACACTATTTATGCACATAATGGATCGCTATCTGAAGCTCTAGCATTTGGAAACAACAATCCTGCAAATAATATTTCTATGATTATTCTTCCAGGCGCATCACTTAATATAGCAAATGGTATAGTTGACTATGCCAATAATGATGAACAATAACCTAGTAGTTTTAGTAAGCGATAGCGTAAAACTATCGCTTACTAACCATTATGTAATCGTAAGGAGAATGTTATGAAGCATCTATTTTGTGCATACTGTGCGCACATTATTATGTTGTGCATGCCGATAATGAGCAATGCCGTAATAAACACCTCGCAACCACAATCCCCCCTCTATCACAACAACCTTTTAACAAAAGAAAAGTTATTATATCGCGGAGATATTGAAGACCTATGGTCTGCTATTGAGGAGTTGCGCGGAGCTGTTTTTATTCCAGATCGTTATCTCTATTCATTTGAAAACTATAAAACAAGTTATTGTCAACAAAGTTACTTAGGCCCCTTATATCTAGGCGTATTTGAAACATCATGGACTCCTGATGGCCGCTTTATTGCATTTACAACAAAAAATGAAGTATGGATTAATTATAATAAAGAATATCACAGCGAAGTAAACATCGCAGCAATAGATAATGGATCTTTTTCTTCTAATCAGCTTAACTATACCTTAGCAAACTATGGAGGCACCATGTGGAATATGGCATGGTCCCCATTTTTTAATGAAAATTATTATTATCTGGGCATTCTTGATACGCATACCACCAATAATCAAATACTATTGTATCGCTTTAATGGGGAAACAACCATAACCTATTTAGAAAACCTACCCAAAGCCTCAACACTACTTAATGGAGAAATTCAACGATTCACATGGTCTAATAATGGAGAACATATTGCATTAACAGGAATTGATACCTCAGGAACCTTAAAACTACACATGTTTGCATGTGATCCTGAAAGCGTGGGAAGTAAATTTTCATCACTTACTTCAATAGACATAACTACAACCTCAACGCTACACACCGCAGGTATAAGCGGACTCGCATGCAATAAGGATAATTATATCGCCGTAAGTTATTATGAAATAAACGAAAACATCCATGAACAACAAGCATTAAAAATCTTTGCATTTAATGGTTCTCTTTTAACCTTAGCAACCTCGTTAAATATAGATATTAACACAGAAAATACACGACTAAATAGGCTAACCTGGAGTCCTAATGGCTTATACTTGACCCTTATTTTACAGGATAACTCAATTACGATCTATAAATTTAATGCTACAACTAATACTTTAACACAACTAATACACACTAATACATTTCAAACTATATCAAATATCACATGGTCGCCAGATAGTCGTTATATAGCATTTATTTATCGCAATTCATTAGCATCATCATTCCAACTTCAAATATATGAATTTAATGAAATGCGCCAAGGAAATTATAAATTATTATTAGAACAAAATCGTAATGTATCACTCCAATCAGCAGGACGAATTGATTGGTCAAATCAATATCAAAATTATTCAGCGCTCTCATGCTCTACCTTTTTCGGCGACGGCTACGTAGGAGGTTCCTTTGGATTTGCTGCTCCGGTCTTTGGATATCCTTCAATAGCAAATGCTCCTCTTTATGATTTTTGGAAAGATAAAAATACTAAACTCGATAACACAATCTTTACAAACCAAGATTACCTGGATAACGTAAGCCTACAACAAGAAGATATGCAACAAAGACTTTGGGATCGATACATATTAAAAACCCTCTCAACTCAAGACTTCACCAATGTCCCAATTGGAGGGCCAAACCTTCACCTTGAAAATGCCACTTGGTCATCCGATGGGCAATTTCTACTATTTTCTAATGAGGGTATCAAAATCTTCACCGTAAATGAAGAAGGCACTCTTGATCCTACATACATAGTAGATACCTCTGCTTATTGGACAACAAACGCTACATGGCACCCTTACAAGCATGATTATATTTTTGTAAAAACAATTGAAACCATAGATGAACCTGAAGTTCAACGGCTATCTAAAAACCAAGTCTATACCTTCAATCCTAATGCATTACCAAGCGAACGCCTTCAACTTTTAGATGAAATAAACATAGAACTTCCACCAGGGCTCCCAGAACCAGAATATCCTGGCCCATTTGAAGAAGATTGGGAATTAATTTTAGGAGATATGGCATGCTCACCTGACGGCAATTTCATTGCACAAATCGCAATAGGCCGTCAAATGATGGGCTCAGAAGATATGAGATTTTGGATGTTAAAAATACATAAATTTGACCCAACTCAGACACCTGCGCTCTCACTCCATTATGAATATCAAAGCCCAATGGGCGAAAATGGGCCAAGCCAGATATCATGGCCGTCTTCAAATATTATTGCATGGAAAAAAAATGCCACAATCATAGATTTTTATTCATTTAATCCTACAATAAGTACGATGCAAGATCGTCTAGTATTTTTTAATAGCACTAACTTGCCATACGACGAACATTATTGGCACCCAAATGGGAAATATCTAATAGCCCTTGAAAAAGAAACTCGAAATAAGATATTTGTCTATGCATTCAACCAAGAAACTGCAATACTTGAACATATCTACACTGCCGAAGATGCAAGATATCAAAATTATCGTAAAGGTTCATGGGATAGTATAGGATCTCACTTTATTGGAATTTCTAACAATAAGGCAGTTTTATATAGCTTTCTACCTCAAAGTAAAAACATTCTAACATTCGTAAAAGAAAATATTATCCATGGAGATGACACAGGTGCTAAAATAGCATGGAGTGCACCATATAATGAAGTCACTAATCTTTTTATATATCGCAGTTTTTTAGAAGGATTTAATTGGAAACTCCCACTTACCGGAGCAACACTCGCAAATGATATTTCAGAAAGAGCTATAGAGGTTTCAACCGGCAGCACTCTTTTTGACTTTAAAACCTCATCAACTTTTGATGGTGAACACAAAACCTATGTTTTTTCTGCTACAAATCAACAACTTATCAATGTCGCCCCAAACCAAACAGTTAGTTTTAAAAACATTATTATGCAAAATTTTAATTTTAATACGATCAATCTTCAAGAAAATACATCACTTTTTTTTGATAACCAAACAACCTTAGCACTTGATGGAAATCAATATGAAATTAATCGAACCTATACCTTTAAAGGAAATTGTACCATTAACGGAAACAACAGCACCTTAATCTTTGGTCCTCAAGCAGGATTTTTTATTGATAAAAACGCAACCCTATTATTACAAAATATTACCATCAAAGGCCTATCTGATGAACAAATTCGCTGTATGGATTGCACAAGCACCGTATCATTTAGTGGCTCTGTAGATTTTTTTATGGATAACGATTATTACTTTAAACATGGCCGCCTTGTTTTAACACCCGCAAGTCACGTCAACATTAATAATGAGTATGAATTTATTTATCAAAGTCCATGTGCAAGCATTATTGGATCAGCTGCCATGCTGCAAATGACCCGCAATGCGACCTTTTCTTACGACCCTCAAGATGAAAATCGAGACCTCATCCAATTTGCAAGTGATGATGGCATTTTTAGTCTCAAAGGCGCAACACTCGTATCCTCCGCAACAGGCATGCGTTTAACCTATGGAACCTTTAAAATTAACGGCGAAAACAATTACCTTTATAGTTCCGGAACAACATTGTCTGACAGTATTATGCTTGGAAATGGCATCTATGAAGACAATTTACTATGCCAATTTGAAGGGGGCAATGTTGGTATTATTAATGGAAAAGTTATTTGGGCTAATGTAGAAGAACCAACCCCATAATTGCTCAAATAACCATATTTCGATAGACTACCTGGTAAGCAAATAAAAAATTGCTTACCAGGACCTTAAATTTACAATTGGTAGGTACGCAAATAATCAATCAACGGTGTAAGACCATCTTTCGTTAAAGCACTTACCAAAACATGCGGCGTGTACAAAATAAGTTTTGCAATCTGAGCCTCGCGCTGCTCATGCGTAAGCTTGTCAATTTTATTAAATACATAAAGCATTGGTTTATTAACACCTAACTCCTGTAACATCTCATGCACAACTGCTATTTGATTCTCCCATGCTGGACAACTTGCATCAACAACATGCAACAACAAATCTGCATACTTAAGCTCATCAAGTGTCGATTTAAACGCACTGATAAGGTGATGGGGTAATTGACTAATAAACCCAACGGTATCAGAAATCAACCCCTTTTTTTTGCCGTCAATAAATAACTCACGCGTGGTGGTATCAAGTGTCGCAAATAATTTATCCTCCGAAAGCACATTGCCCTTTGCTATCGCATTAAGCAATGTCGACTTTCCGGCGTTGGTGTACCCAATAATACACAACAGAGGTTGGTTGCTTTCAAGGCGCTGTTTACGCTGCACCGAACGCGCTCGCTCCAATGTTTCAAGTTTTTTTTGAGCTTGACGAAGTTTGTCAGCAAATACTCGCTTAAGTTCTTCTTTTTCTGTTTCACCCGGCCCACGTGTACCAATAATACCGGACTGCTGCGCAAGCTCTCGCCCCCGCCCACTCATACGTGTTTTCATAAACTCTATATCGGCCATTTCAATTTGAATCTTTCCCTCTGAAGTATGTGCTGATTGTTTAAAAATCGTCAAAATAAGTTGCTCACGATCAATAATTCTGCAATTCAACACATTTTCAAGATTACGTTCTTGCAATGGATGAAGTAACTCAGAAACCACCAAAATATCAACCCCAAGTTCTTGACACTTTTGCGAAAGCTCTTCAAGCTTGCCCTTAGTAAAATACATGTTGTTATCGGTAGCCCGAACCTTCATAAAAAAAGTATCATCATAGGGAATATCTGCCGTTTTTACTAAATTCAAAAATTCTTCAAAATAATACTCAGCCGAACCCATTTTATTTCCTGGCGCAAAAACACCGAGCAAGAGTGTTTTGGGATGCTCATAGCGCTGCTCTATAGGTTTATTTTTCACAACAATCCTCACCGGTAAAAATTCGATCAACTCAATAAACTTTTTCCAGTATATCGTTGCAAGCAATAATCGTGAAGTACTTTATAACAAAATAAATCCATACTCGTACATAGCAACTTTAGCTTACATTTTATTCTATAAACAATGAGCTAAAATCATATTTGAATCTTTTTTTTAAAAATACCCCTTCCCATGGTTTGCAATCATATAAAAAATACTTTATTATCACCACACGACTATAATCTACCCACAAAGGAAATAATCACGATGAAAAGGAAATAATAACGTATGAAAAATTATATCATTTTATCACTTTTATGTGCATCATTCTTGATGCAAGCATTGCCAATGGCCATCGAATTAAGGTCTAACACTCCTGAAATTATTGATTGCTCAATAACCACAGATCAGCTCAAAGATCTAGCACAAAAATCAAAAACTCAAGAAAAATGGTCCCTAACAAAAAAAATTACCGTAGGAACAATCTCAGTAGCAGCACTTGCTGCTACAATTTACACCATTAAAAATCACCAAGAAATCTGCGATTATATCAAAAATTACTTATTCAAAAGAAGTTTCCCTCAACCAGCTCCCCAAGCCGCAATAGCAAACGCCGCTAAAGAAACAAGGCTTGCCCTATATACCCCGCAACCTCAAAAACACTTTTTCACAAAAAATATACCTGCTAGCCTTATAACCAACACCACCGCCTCAACACCTATTGCTGAATCACTCGTTTTACAAAAAAATATTCCCTTGAATGTTATAAAAAAAATACTCCTTGATCCAAAACTTTATCAACTATCTTATGCAACACCAAGGAAAGGCAATTATGCCCCAACATATCATGCTCTGGTCAACGCACTTCAACCAACAATAACCACTGACGCAGAGGGTAACACACTTCTTCACAAACTCGTTACGTTTGATAAATTCCCCGTAGACGCGGGCGCATTTCTTGAAGCATTAAAACCTTCATGTGAACAACTCATTAAAAATGGCGCATCAATCAACGCCTGTAATAAGGATGGTTTTACTCCCTATGACCTTTTAATGCAAAGCATTATTAAAGCTGGTGGCGATGCAAGTGGTGATGTCTATAAATACCTTGGCATAATCGGCAATTACCGTATGTATGGGCAAGATCTGTTGGAAAAAATAGAAAAAGAACATCTCGGCTCATCAATTCGCAACTGGGATTTATTGGCAAGAATACGAACCATGCTTGGTGGAAAAGAAGGAGACTGGACAGAAAAGGATACCATTTACAGCTAAGCGATATCATGGTATGGTAAATGAAAAAAGTGCAACCTTTTACCATACGAAATAACCACTATGAATTCGTTTGAAATACGTCAAAAATTTTTAGACTTTTTTGCACAAAAAGGACACACCATTGTTCCAAGCTCAAGTCTTATCCCAGCAGAAGACCCAACATTGTTGTTTACCAATGCGGGAATGAACCAATTTAAAGATCTTTTTCTGGGGCTTGAACAACGATCATATAAACGAGCAACAACATGCCAAAAATGTGTACGCGCTGGCGGAAAGCATAATGATCTTGAACAAGTGGGCTTTACCCAACGCCATCTCACTTTTTTTGAAATGCTCGGTAATTTTTCGTTCGGCGATTATTTTAAAGATGATGCTATCCCCTTTGCCTGGGAATTTCTTACCAAACACATGGGCCTACCAGCAGACAAACTGCACGTAACCATTTATAAAACTGATGATGAAGCATACAAAATTTGGCACGAAAAAGTAGGGGTTCCTGCAGATCACATCACCCGCCTTGGCGAAAAAGACAACTTTTGGCAAATGGGTGACACAGGCCCTTGCGGACCATGCACCGAAATTTATATTGATCGTGGCCTTGCGTTTGGTTGCAAACAAGCAACATGCGCGCCAGGATGCGATTGCGACCGTTTTATGGAAATTTGGAATAACGTTTTTATGCAATATAATCGCCAACCCGATGGGTCACTGGTTCCACTTACGCAAACGGGTGTTGATACCGGCATGGGGCTTGAACGCCTATGCAGCGTTATAGAAGGTGTTCCAACCGTTTTTGACACCGATATATTTAAAACAATCATCACCAAAATTGAAACCCTTACGCAACGATCATATGCACAATCTCCAGAGCAAATCAAAGCGGCCTTTAGAGTTATTGCCGACCACGTGCGCTCATGCAGTCTTTTAATTGCTGATGGATGCAGCCCTTCAAATGATGGTCGCGGCTACGTATTGCGAAAAATTATTCGTCGCGCAGCGCTCTTTGCTCAAAAGCTTTCTGCCGATCAACATCTTTTTGCAAAATTGGCAACCGAATTTATAAACTATATGTCCCCGGTATACCCTGAATTAACGGTCAATAAACAGTTAATCATTTCTATTTTGGAAAACGAAACCGAACGCTTTACCTGCAATCTTATGCAGGGACAATCAATTTTTGAAAAATATAAAGACGAAGCCAAAGCAACTCATACATCACTCTTATCAGGCGAACAAATTTTTAAACTGTATGACACATACGGGTTCCCCCCAGAACTTACGCTTGTTTTAGCTCGCGAACACAACCTTGAACTCGACCTTGCAGGCTTTGAACGTGAAATGAAAAAACAACAAGAACAATCAGGCAAAAAGCAATCTGTCGCCTCCTGTGGACTTGCCATTCCCGCTGATATTTCAACCACGTTTATTGGATACCAAACCCTTGAAAACACAACAACCATTCAATATATCCACATAAACCATAATGATAATACCATGTGGATTGTGCCCCAAGAATGTCCTTTTTATGTAGAATGCGGTGGCCAATCGAGTGATTCAGGCTGGGTAACCATTCATGGGCACAGCCATGCGGTTCTTGATATCCAAAAACAAGGCTGCGGTACAAACCCCGCAATTGCTCTTAAAATAGCACTTACGCCAGCACATACTGACATTCGTGTTGGAAATACCATTCATTGCGTGGTTGATGCCTACACTCGAGAATGCAGTGTAAAAAACCATACCGCAACTCATTTACTACAAGCCGCGCTGATCCAAATTCTTGGTCCTCAAGTTAAACAAGCAGGATCACAAGTAACACCTCAAGGCATCCGTTTTGACTTTACCCATCACCAAGCACTTACCCCTGAACAACTTCAACAGGTTGAGGCATTAGTTAACCAAAAAATACAAGAAAACATTCCAACAACCATATTTACCGCAACGCTAGAAGAAGCAAAACAAGCTGGAGCCTTAGCCTTTTTTGGCGAAAAGTATAATCCAGAACAGGTACGCGTTGTACATATCCCTGGCTTTTCAATAGAATTGTGTGGGGGCACCCATGCATGGGCAACCGGTATCATCGGATGTTTTAAAATTACGAGTGAAACAGCACTTGCAACAGGCACGCGCCGCATTACCGCAATAACTGGTCCTCAAGCTTTGGCTACCTATCAAGAAACGTTTACAACCGTTAAAAAACTTTCTGAACAATTTAAAGTAAAACCAGAACAAGTCACCGGCGCGGTTGAAAAGCTCAACCAAACCTATCAAGCAACGCTTACTGAAGTCAAAGCACTCAAAAAACAACTCATGCAAGCGCAATGTGAACAACACGCACAGAAGATAACCATGATCGGCAATGTCCCCTTTTTATACCTTGCAGTAACCAACATGGAAAACGAAGATATGCGCATGCTCTGCCAAGAGATTGAAAAGCGAAAACCAGGTTTTTATGTTTTGGTAAACACCAATGATCAAACAACACAATCTTTTATTTTCTATGTCAGCAAAAATATCCAGTCTTCGGTTAACGCTAAAGATCTTTTTGCCCTTGTTAAAGAACAAATACCAGCATTACGCGGCGGCGGATCGCCTGCTATGGTGCAGGGAAGCGGAGAAATTCCAACTCATTTTCAAGACATTGTTATAAACAAATTAAAAGCCTCATAAGCAGGAGAGGGAAATTCCCTCTCCTTTTATTTACGATTTTTTAACGCGATACGAAACATTTTCAAGAATTTTACCCAATAATAAAACCCCAATCGCAATGCCGATAATAATTCCCCACTCAACAAAACCAAGCGCTGTCATACGAAAAATACCTTGTAATGCAGGAATATACATAATGCATAACTGCAAACCCAATGAAACACTTATCGCACCAATTAAAAAAGCATTTGAAAAAAAACCAATATGATAACGTGAGCGCACCATATGAATACGAACAATTTCCAAAACCACAAATGAGGTAAGCGTCATAGTGTACCCCATTACAGCACTTGTACGTACCCCAATAAGCGCCGCAGCCATAATCCCTATCGTCAATAAGATACCAAGCATCACGATTTCTAAAGCAAAGCGTTGTGATAACATAGTTTCATGTGCAAGCCGCACGGGTTTATGCATTGCCTCAGGATCAATCGGATCCATCGCCAAGGCAATAGCAGGCAAGCCATCCGTTACCAAATTAAGCCACAAAAGCTGAATAGGTAAAAGCGCGTTAAACGGATTACCTTGTGGATCTTTAAGCCCCAATACAATTGCAATAAAAATAACCGATAACTCTGCAATATTAGCTGACAATAAAAAATTAATAAATTTCATAATATTATCATAAATACCTCGCCCCTCGCGCACAGCATTAACAATCGACGCAAAATTATCATCCGTTATCACCATATCTGCAGCTTCTTTGGTAACCTCAGTTCCCGTAATGCCCATGGCAGCGCCAACGTCAGCAGCCTTAATTGCCGGCGCATCATTCACCCCATCCCCCGTAACCGCAACCGTATGCCCCCGCTCCTTAAATGCCTTAACAATACGCATTTTATGCTCCGCCGAAGTACGCGCATAAATCACAATATCCTCAACGCAAGCTTGTAAGTCATCCTCACTCAAAAGATCAAGATCCCTACCCGTCATAATGCGCGCATCATCCCCATCAAATAATCCAAGCTGTACCCCAATGGCCCGCGCCGTCTCCTTATGATCGCCCGTAATCATCACGGTCTTTATGCCAGCGCGTGCACATTCTGCAATTGCATCCTTAACTTCAGGCCGTGGAGGGTCCATCATTGCCACTAATCCAACAAAAATAACATTCTGCTCCAACGCATGATCAACCACGCTATCATGATCAAGTTCCTTATACGCAACCGCAAGCACACGTAAAGCCTGACGAGCAAAATCATCATGTGCTTTTTTTATGGCATCACGATCATGCTGCTCAAGCACAACAACACCCCGCGATGTTAAAATATGCGTCGCAAGATGTACCACAACATCTGCAGCACCTTTGAGTAATAATGTTTTTTTACCATCCATCATACGCACAACACTCATCCGCTTACGTTCAGAGTCAAACGGCAATTCATCAACAAAATCATACTGTTTTACCAGAACCTCTTTGTGTAATCCAACCTTGCTCGCCGCAGCCAAAAAAGCCCCTTCGGTAGGATCACCAATAAGACGCCATGAACCATTTTCTTTAAGAATATGTGCATCATTACACAAAACACCAATCGTCAAAAGTTTTTGGAGAACAGTTTCTTGATCAAGCACAATCGAACCATGTGCACCACTAATTTCTCCTGTTGGCGCATATCCCACGCCACTTACCGAATACTCGTGATTATCAGCCCAAAGTTTTTGCGTTACCATTTCATTACGCGTCAACGTCCCCGTTTTATCGGTACAAATTACCGAAGTGCTCCCCAACGTTTCCACCGAGAGCAACCTGCGCACAATAGCTTTACGCTTTGCCATGCGATACACACCAACCGAAAGTGCTATCGTTATAACCGCAGGTAGACCTTCAGGAATAGCAGCCACCGCCAAACTCAATGATGTTAACAACATCGAAACATACCCTTGCCCGCGCAGCACTCCCAACACAAACATCACACTTACAATCACAAAACTTACATACACTAATTGAATACCAACGCGAGCCAATTGTTTTTGAAGTGGCGTTTGTTCTTCTGGAGCATCAAGCAATAATGCTATTTTCCCCAATTCGGTCTGTTGCCCTGTTGCCGTGACAATATACGTCCCTTTGCCACGCACAACAACCGTTCCCATAAACACCATATTTTTACGATCACCAACAGCAGCCGTCTGATCATTAATAACATCAATTATTTTGGCAACCGGCGTTGACTCTCCCGTCAATGATGCCTCTTGGCACGCAAGCTGCGCACAACTAAAAAGTCGCCCATCGGCTGGCACAATATCCCCAGCTTCCAACAACACAATGTCCCCAGGAACAAGCTCTGCAGACAAAACAACACGCACGACACCATCTCGCAACACACGTGACATTGGCTTTGTTAATTTTTTTAAAGCGGCCAACGATTTTTCAGCTTGGTATTCTTGATAAAAACCAATACATGCGTTGATAAAAACAATTGCGGCAATCACCAATGCATCAACCCATTCCCCGAGCACCGCAGAAATAATAAGAACACCCAGCAACACCGCAATAAAAACACTGGCAAACTGTTGTACAAAAAGCTTGATAATCGATATACGCTTACCTTCAGGCAAAGCATTATCACCATAATCCAAGCGCCGCTTTGCAACTTCGTGCTCTGACAAACCTTTATGCTTATCTGTTTTAAACGTTTGAATAACCTGATCAATTGAATGATACCACATATCCCCACCTCCTTGTTATACTTACCGAGTTAACAAAATACCATGAAATGGAATCCCCTGGCGCTGAGCAAATGCTTGCACCGTTTGAATGTTATACAAATGATCATCAACAAAAACGATCATCGATGGAGAAAACGCAACATACTTTAAAAAAGCTTCCAGTACATATCCTTTGGCTTGCCCACAGGTAAAAAGAACCCCACCCCAACTAAAAGCGCCATGAGCTTCCGACGCATACGACGCCAAATCAACATATGATTGATCTTCCTTAAACGAGTGTTCAAAATGGTAACCAAACAACCGCAACATTGCCAAACGAGAACCGCGCCCTAAGGATAATACGCCAACTCGATCAGCAGTACTATTGGTTAGGGCAACAATCTTCATCCCTTGCTGTTGCCATTCAGTAATCAATGACGGCAAAAACGGAAATACCGGTTCAACGTATGAACGAATTGCTTTTTCAAAACCATGATCTGCTGCGAGCTTATCAATAAGCTCATTATTATGCGTTGAATTGTGCGCGTGCTCAGAAGGCCGCGGACACACAACCGTACCACGAGAATGTTTCTTTTGCACCAATACACCATTAATATCAAAAACCAGCAACGTTGAGGCATCAGCTTTTTTTACGACACTCATAAGAGGCTCAAGCGTTTTGGTCGTAATAATCTGCGATACAACCCGTGCACTCTGGCGAGCCTCCACGCTACCAACAATTCCGCAAGAACAAACAACAAGAAAACATCTCAACAATACTACATTCATAAAAATCCCCTTTTTATTGACTTTAAAAACATGCCTTCGATACCTTTTAGATCACATTACCTATTTTCCCCAAATTAGAAAGGATGCCATGCATATACCATACCGATCTTTTATGTTTTTTTCATGTTTTTTTTTATTCACCCTTAACACACATTCAGCACCCGCCCAGCACGAAAAAATAATCACCCTTGGGCAATCAGCCTGTTTTAGCGGAGCACTTGGTATTTACGGAAACATCATTAAAAATGCAATAACCGCACGCATCAATCGAATCAATAAGCAAGGTGGCATTCATGGCTACAAAGTGGCACTGGTTAGCCTCAACGATAACAGCGACCCTCAACGCACCTATGACAACACAAAAAAATTACGTACCCAAAACATTGATATGTTTATTGGCAACATGGGCACACGTAGCATAATAAAACTACTTCCACTTATTCAAGAAAAAAAAATAGCCATGTTTTTTCCCTGGAGCGGCGACCCGCTGCTTGATGATCCATCACTCTCACATATTATAAATGGTCAAGGTCTTTTGGGCCCGCAATTAACAACGATCGCTCACCACGTCACGACAACATTACGTATGGATAAAATTGCACTTTTTCACGCCGATGACGGCTTTTCAACCGCCGCTGCCGAAACACTTATTAAAATTCTTTCCGAGCACCATCAAGCCCCAATAGCTGTAGCCTCATACAATCGTTTTACACTCGACATTGTCTCACCAGCAAAAACACTTATTAATGCCGACCCTCGTGTGGTTATCTGTATAGCAACAAGTATGCCAACCGTCAAACTAATTAATCATTTTTTTGCTGCTGGCCACTATGGAACAACATTTTGCGGTGTTGACTCAACACTCTTTACACCATTATTAACCAAAGATCGCGGCGTTGATTATTTTTATACCTCCGCAGTTCCTCATCCAAACCAAACTACCATAGCACTTGCCCAAAACTATAAAGCAGATATGAAGTTATATTTTCCTAACGAACACATCAACACGCTCTCTTTTAGTTATTATGTAAGCGCAGCAATTGTATTACAAGCCATGCAGGAAAGTCAAAACCCTCACCATAAGGAAGAAATAATCAAAATCATTGAAACAATGGATAACACCTCTATTGAGGGATTGCCTATAACGTTTAACCCCAAAAATAGACACGCTTTTGGCAGCGATATTTCTATTATAACAAGAAAGGATTCCTAATGGCAGCCCCTACCGAAAAAATGTCATTTTTTCAAAGAATTCAATCAACCACATTTCAAATAACAAGTATTATGCTTGCAAGCCTATACCTTGCAGGCCTCATAACTATACAATATAAACGTATGACCATTCCAGAAAAAATTCCAACACTTGAGCAAGTCGATTCAACAATTCGACAACTTGCAACACCAGTAACGGTAGGAATGCACATTAATAGCTTTCCAGAATTTTCCATTAACACAGGCAAATTTCTTATGGATGCTATTATTTGGTTTAACTTTGAAAAATCGAGCGAATCAATCGAAACAATTAGCAAATTCTCCATTAAAAATAGTATACTCTTGGGCAGCTTTATTGTATACAAATCTGACCCGATCATCAAAATTATGGAAAATAATGTTCTTGTTTCATATCATGTTTTAATTAACTTCATGGCTGAACTCAATTTTAAAAAATTCCCCCTTGAAGATCATCGTATTAATATTATTCTTGAAAATAAATCTGTCACCGCTCAAGAATTGGTTTTTGAAAGTTCTGGAGAAAATATAAGCATCGCAAAATACATTCTTGTTGACACGTGGCAACCACGAACCATGCATGCTAATGCCGGCTATGTAAAAACTAAAATTAATACCCCCGAACAAGAAACATATATCACCTACCCAAGTGTTGTGTTTTCAATCGATTTTGAAAGTGTTGGTGCACGCACACCAATAGCCCTTTACTTTCCTCTTTTTATTTCATTTTTAATTGTTCTCATTTCTCTTTTATTAAAAATCACCAGCGACACTCGACTCGGATTAGCCGCGTCGGGCGTACCTGCGCTTGTCCTCTTTAGACTTGTTATTGAATCGTCCTCACCCGTAGCGGGCTACTCAACACATATTGACGCAACCTATTATTTAATAACATTTTTATCACTCCTTATTCTCTTTTTTCAGGCGTATATGACATTAATATTACATCGTCATTATGATGAAAAAAAAGAAGCACCAGCATACATCATTTCGAAATTTGAGTATGCAAGTGCTTACATGTTTGTTATAATGCTAAGCGCCCTTTTAATCGGCTTTACCCTGCTCTTTTTGTAGTAATTCTTGCGCAGCATCATCATCTAAAACAACTTCGTGATCAATAAGATGTCGAATTTGAAATTGTGCAAGCTGCTCATTAAATTCTCCTGGAATATGATAGGCTGCCTTATATAAAAAACCTATATACGGCACGCCTATCGTCTGGGCAGCTTGAGAAACTGCAATAACATTTTCCTGACTATTATCGACAAAAATAATACGCGCAGGCGTCCACTGTCGATACCGTAAAAAAGCTCTCAAAACCTCACCTTTATCACAATGCGATGCAAACAAAATCCCTTTCTTAAACAAAGGATGTCGACCATTATAAAGCAATTCCTCAAAAACATGTTCTTCTAACGTCGGAAAGCTAAGAGAAAAATCAATCCCTAATTCCAAAAGCTCTTTAATCCGACAATCTTCTAACCGAGGAATAAGCTCAAAAGGACCTGCATAACAACGAGTCAGCGCCCCAACAACAACCCCTTTTTTTTGCATACGCTTAATAAGCTCTGGTGTTTTTTTATCAACGAGCATTCTTTTGCGCTGCACCACGGCAGCCGTACGTACACGCGCTCGCTTTTGACCATCTAACATATTCATTGGCTTACGAACATTTTTGCGCTGCGCAGCAGTTGCACGATGCATCGTATCCTTTCCAACAACCAAAACTTTATCGATATCAAAAAGAACTAAGTCAGATTTTGATAATGTTGGAAGCAACCTCCATAACCGCTCGAGCGTTGTTACCTCATGAATAATGCTCACAGGCGGCTTTCTCTCGTCTTGTTGAGCATATATGACGAAGCCTCCAAATAGGCAACACCAACAAAAAATTACTTTTTGTATCTTCATAGCCACCTCCCCCTTAACCCACTTTCTTTTTAGATTCCCTTGTGATATCATACTACAATAATTTTTCATGATGCAATTAAATGGAAAACAGAACGAAATAAATAAGTATAACACAAAGTAACCCAAATCCGCCCAGAGGACCATAATGATACAAAGCCCATTGTGTATTGATCTTTCACATCAACTAACCACAACAACACCAACCTACGGTCACGATGCCCCATACTCATTAACAACAAATTCAACAATCAATACGCAAGGCTATGCTGATCATACGATCCAACTCGGAACGCATATTGGCACCCATATAGATGCCCCGTCTCATTTTATTGAAGGAGCACCAAGCATAGACCAATTCCCTGCTGAATATTTTGTAAAAAGAGGAATAGTTATTGATGCCCGCGGCGCAAAACTCATTGACCAATCTTTTGTAAGCAATGTCCAACTCAAAGCTGACGACATTGTCCTTTTTTATACCGGACATGCAGCATTATGGGGAACGCAAGAGTATTTTGCCAAGCACCCACAACTTACCGAAGATTGCGTTGATCTGCTTATTGCAAAAAAAATAAATATGATTGGCATTGACGCACCATCAATCGATACGCATCCTTTTGATCTGCATAAAAAAGTGTTACGCAAAAATATTTTGATTATAGAAAATCTTACTAATTTGCATATGTTATTGCCGCTTTCTTCATGCCTTATAAGTGCATTACCCCTCGCGCTTAATCAGGCATCTGCAAGCCCTGCAAGAGTTGTAGCCCTGTATGAACAGGGCTACTAACCATAATCTTAATGTATAACCTCGATGCGCTAGGAAATATAACCTCCATTTCCCATGCACCATTGATCGGTAAAATAAATTCAAAATTTAACTTTTTTTGAAATAGAATCTCTGAGGATTACAAACCGGTGTAGTCTCCCTAGATTGATAAGCAGATGAATAAGCAGAGCTAAACGGCGTTTGTACTCTAGAGGGATTGGAAGTCTTTTGGCGACACCCTGCTATTTTCTTGTATACATCAACTATTTTTTCGCATGATTCACCTACACATACAACTATTCCCTTGCATAATCCAGCTACCCCACGCAATACAATTAATCCAGCTAATACAAAACCAGCATTAACAATAATACTCCTAATACTCCAAACGCATTTATCATTAGAATCAACACATGTTTCATATAATTGTTTCAATTCAGGCTGACATTGTTTTTGTACGGCACTCAAACATGGATTTTTGTGCGATGAATAAGATGAATAATTTGGTACTACGAACCTGTAAAACTCTTGTTGATTATCATACTCACTGCTATTTTCAATTGTATAATCATTGAGAATGTTTATACCTAAATCTTCACAGTCGTTACACTTATTAAAACAAGAGGCTACCGTTTCTAGTCCTTTTTTACAATCTTTAATGGCATATCCAACAGCAGCTGCACCCTGCGCAAATCCACCCGGCAAAAACACATCAACAATTTTATCCCAATGCATATTACTCAATGCTTCAGACTTTTCTTTGTTACAAGATTCACAGTGTGAAAGAGCCGAAAGTGCCAACGTCGTCATAAATGCAAGCCCTAACGGAGATGTAATTGTTTTTTCAGAATGTGTATAGATACACAAATCACTTGGTTTTGGCATAAGCTGAGATCGTTCTGAGACTCTTTCCTGCCATTTTTGTTGTTGCATACGCGCCTGCTTAGCGCAACGCTTAACATTTCTTGATGCAAATATCTGCATAGGCATACATGAAACAACAACCAACGCAAGTACTGCCTGTACCTTTTTGAACATAAAACCTCCATTTTACACAATTGGCATAGAATTCTTTAAATGGCTAATTGTATTTACAGGTTAAGATTAGCAATTTAATTCATAACTGTCAATTGCTATGCAAAAAATACTCTTTACCCGAGCCGCGTATATCCAAACAACATAAAAATAGCCACTAAGAGAATAAGCGCCACCCCTTCGACTCTCCCAATTTTATGACGAAAGACAATCCCACCAGTAATAATAGCCATTGCAGCAAAGAAAAACGGAGCTATCCAAATAACTCGAGACAACGAAACCTCCGAACGAGAAAAAACCGCCAAAAAGCCCAATACGAGCGTTGCTTGCTTTAAAACAGCTCCCAAAGCATTACCCAATGCTAATTGATACTCTTTCTTTTTGATCGACAATATGCTCAGCGCTAATTCTGGCAATGAAGTGCCCAAGGCTATAATCGTAGACCCCATGACCCCTACCGTTAAGGGCGTTGCAGCAACAATAACAAGCGCCGCCTTCACACACATATGACTCGCAACCAGTATTCCGGCTATACTAAAAAAAAACCGTATAAATAACCATAAAGCGCCAACCTTTGGATGCGTTAAAGCCTCAACCTCGCCATTAACAACACCTTCAACCTGTAAAGCCCTTTGAGTAAGCCACACAAAAATAATAGTGCCAACATACACAACAATTAAACCAACACCCATTAAAGGCGTAATAACACGTATTGTAAAAAGAAATCCCATAAGAACACAATTAATAACAACCATAATAAGCGCATTTTTAATTTCATGGGGCATAATCAAAAGTGGCCCAACAAGCGCTATGGGAAAACCAAGAACAGCCGTTATATTATAAAAATTTGACCCTATAATATCTCCCACCGAAAGAGCCGGAACATCTTTTAAAATAGCATTAAAAGCAATTGCAAACTCAGGGAGCGCAGTAGAAACCGCAAGCAAAACAAAACCAACCAAAAAAGTATCCACACCATAAACAACAGCAATTGCCTGTGATGACGCAATCGCCTTATCCCCGGCCCACCATAATAAAAAAAGACCAAGAACTAATAGAATAGAATACCCCAACAAAACCATCGCTCCTCCCCTTTATAAGTAAAGGGCCCGAAAGCCCTTCACAACAGATATGATAGTACAAAAACACCCTACGTATCCAAAAGAGCCTCAACAGGATTTAACTGTGAAGCTTTGTATGCAGGATAATACCCAAAAAAGAGTCCTATAAGCACTGAAGAAACTAACGAAATTACTAACGCTGATTTTGATATAAAAATCGGCCAACCAAGGGCAAACCCTATAGCCTCCGAAACACCAATCCCTATCAGCGCACCAACAATCCCGCCAGCCAAACAAATAGCAACTGCTTCAAAGATAAATTGTGACAAAATAGTTTTGGTTGTTGCCCCCAATGCCATGCGAATACCTATTTCTTTGGTTCGCTCGGTTACCGAAACCAACATGATATTCATAATCCCAACACCACCGACAATAAGCGAGATCGATGCAATAATTAACAGTAATAAATTTAACACTTGCGAAGCAGAATCCGATGCCTGAGAGATATCATCCTGCGTAAATATAGTAAAATCATCTTCATCAGCTTCTATTAAATTATGATTTTGACGTAAAATTGCACGAATATGATTCGCCGTCGCAGTCATACGCTCTTTGGTTTTAACCGAAAGCAAAAAGGCCGTATAATTCAACGTTCCCATCATTTTGCGTTGGATTGTTTTGATAGGGGCAAATGCAATGTCATCCTGATCACGACCATCTGGACTTTTACCCAGTTCATCCAACACACCAATGACTTTAAATGGCAATCGCTTAATTCGTACGGTTTTGCCAATTGGATCTTCTGTTCCAAAAAGCTCTTTAGCTGTCACAACACCCAAAACAATCACGCGGCGCCCAGCTAAAACATCTTGCTCAGAAAAAAACTCTCCACGCTTGATATTCCAGTTTCTAATTTTAGCATATTGATGATTAACCCCGCCAACCGTAGTTTGCCAATTTCCCGTCTCGGAAACAACTTTACTTGGTAACATAACACCCGGCGAGATATACTCAACATCATCACATTCATAACGGATAGCATCCAAATCACCCTGTTTAAGGGTTAATGCAACCCCGCTGCGCTGGCTTAAATGCTTTGGTGATGCTCCAAGAACAATAATAAAATTACTGCCCAACTTCTCAATCGCCTCATTAACGCGCGCCTTAGCCCCTTCGCCAATGGACATAACCGCAATAATCGATACAACCCCTATGATAATACCCAATGTTGTCAATAATGATCGCACCTTGTGGTTATTGAGCGAGCGAAAAGCAGAAATACTTATTTGATAAAAATTCATAATCTCCCCTCGTTGCCCGTTTGCTTGTCGGCAATAATATTTCCATCAACCAACTCAATAATACGCTTTGCTTTTGCGGCAATACTTGGTTCATGCGTAACCAATACAATGGTTACCTTATGCTGCTCATTTAAATCTCTAAAAATCTTTAAAATCGTATCACCGGTCTCCGAATCAAGATTTCCCGTTGGTTCGTCAGCCAACAAAATAGAAGGCTTATTAACCAATGAACGCGCGATTGCAACACGTTGCTGCTGCCCTCCAGAAAGTTGATACGGATAGTGATCCATTCGATGCCCAAGATCAACAAGTTCAAGCAATTTTGCCGCCTCTTGCCGAGCTTGTTCTTCGGTTACTCCAGCATACAACCGAGGTAAGGCAACATTATCAAGTGCCGTCAAATCTGCCAACAAATGGAACTTCTGAAAAACAAACCCTATTTTTTGGTTACGAATAACCGCCAATTCATCACGCTGCGCTTGCCCGACGTCAACACTGTCAATACTATAAGACCCTTCAAACTGATTATCCAGGCAACCAATAACATGCATCAGGGTCGATTTTCCCGACCCTGAAAACCCTGTAATTGCTATAAATTCACCAGCATCAACCGAAAGATTAATACCCTTGAGCGCCTGCACAACGGTATCACCCATACGATATGCTTTTTTAAATCTTTAATTTCGATAAGCATAATTATTTACCTAATCCACCGGGTTTACCAAACATCCCTTTTAAAATCAAATTCTCACGATTCACATCATCAACTTCTGTAACCACAAGTTGATCTTGGGATAATCCCTTTTTCACTTCAACCGTGCGTCCATCATTGGCACCCAAAACAACTTCTACACGACGAATCGTCTTATTTGCATCGAGTACCCACAAAAATTCTTTTGATTCTTTTTGGTGCTTTGGTGTTGCAGACCGAGATGGCTTTGGTGCATGTTTATCAACTTTTTCCTTGCACACAACATCATCAGGCGCAACAACAGTATACCCAGCAACGGCTCCAGCTGAACACAACTGCGCATAGCTTACTCGCATTGCTTTTACAGGAACCGCCAAAGCATTTTTTGCACGCGCAACCTTAATGTCGGCGTTAATGGTCATTCCTGGACGTAACTTAAGGTCTTCATTACGAATATTGAGCACAGTGTTATACGTTACAACGTTATCAACAATGTTTGCAAGATATTTTACATATGCCACTTTCGCCTTAAATTTGATACGAGGGAAAGCATCAACTGCACACGTCACCGACTGCCCTGGCTCAACAAGCCCAATATCAGCTTCATCAACATTAATGTGTGCTTCCATCTCACGTAAATCTTTTGCAAGCGTGTACAAAGCAGTCGCCTGAAATTGCGCGGTAACCATTTGTCCCAAGTCAACCATTTTAGAAATAACAATGCTATCTTCCGGTGCCCGTACGAAAAGGTTATTATATTGTTTTTGGTACAAATCAAGGTTAGCATCAAGTCTTTGTACTGAAGCTTTTGCAACTTCATATCCTTGCACTACGCTATCAAACGTATTTTCCGCAAGTTGCCCAGCATCAAACAATGCCTTTTGGCGTTTATAAAACTTCTCCTGAAACGTTAAATTTGCCCGTGCTTCAAGCAACTCAGCCTTTGTACGTCGTACCTGACAATCGCCCACCCCGTCATCTAGCTGAATAAGAAGCTGATCTTTTTTTACCACATCATTATCAAGTGCATGTATTTTTACAATACGCCCCGCGACCAAGCTTCCCACCGTAATTTGCACAACGGCCTTAAGATTCCCTGAAGCATTAACAAATTGCGTTATACCTTGGGTAACCGGTTTTTCATAACGAATAGGATCGGTAAGTGGCGCCGCTTTTTTCTTTTTCAAATAAAAAACAACCCCGGCACCCATAACCCCCACCATGAGAGCAAGCAGATAACGCTTTTTCATAAAATTCATAAAATCCTTCTTGTTACAAGATTAAAAATGACACTATTCAAAATCAAGAGAACTTTTAATTATAATAAAAGAATGAATAAGAGACAAATAAAATAACGTTTTTTATTATTTTTTTATACGATTACATTTTATTTGTGCGCGATTGCAGTAATTCTGTATAAGTTTCGCACTATAAAAAAATAGCTGATAAGCGAAGGCACATAACACAAGTAGATCACATACATAAAGTAGAATGGCGGGAATAACAACTCCCGCCTGTATAGATTATTTTTTACCTTTTATTTTTTTACCACGCGCTGGCTTTTTAAGCTTATCAGCGTTTGATGGCTTGATCACTTTTTTATCGTGTGCGATAAATGGATTTTTTTCCAAAGCCAATGCTGCAACTTCGTCCATGGTTTCAACATATGCAATAGTAAGTGATGGATCAAGTTCATGCACAAATTCCTTAATATCCTTTGCATTTTGCTTTGACACAATCACTTGTTTAATACCAAAACGTGTGGCTGCTAACAATTTTTCCTTCAATCCACCCACAGGCAATACACGCCCACGCAACGTAATCTCACCCGTCATGGCAACGGTACATTTTACAGGAATCTGCGTTAATGCAGACATCACAGCAGTTGCAATAGTTATACCCGCAGATGGGCCATCTTTAGGGATTGCACCTTCTGGAATGTGCACGTGAACATCCAAATCTGCATAAAAATTTTCCTTAAGTCCAAGATCTTTTGCACGAGACCGCAAATAACTCATCGCTGCCTGAGCCGATTCTTGCATAACTTCGCCAAGTTGGCCCGTTAGGGTTAAGCCACCCTTACCTTTTAAAACCGTCACTTCGATTTCAAGTACATCTCCACCAACTTCAGTCCAAGCAAGGCCTGTTGCCAACCCTGTGGCATCAACACGTTTTCTATCTTCTCGACGAAACGGAGGTACTCCAAACCATTTCTCAAGCATATCGTGCGTTACTTCAACGCTTTTGACCTTTTTGTTGGCGAGCAAAACTTGAATGCATTTGCGCATTATTTTGGCAATATAACGCTCAAGCTGGCGCACCCCAGCCTCTTTGGTAAAGTCCTCAATCATGCTTTTAAGCACAAGATCGGAAAGCACCACTTTTTCTGATGAAAGCGCATGTTCTTGCAAATGCTTTGGAATCAAAAACTTCTTTGCAATCTCAAGTTTTTCGGCTTCCGTATATCCATTCAAGTAAATCACTTCCATACGATCAAGTAATGGATAGGGAATGTTTTCACCAACGTTTGCCGTTGCAATAAACATCACATTCGATAAGTCATACTCAACTTCAAGAAAGTGATCAACAAAATTTTTGTTTTGTTCCGGATCAAGTACTTCAAGCAATGCGGAAGAAGGATCACCCCTAAAATCCATCGACATTTTATCTATCTCATCAAGCACAATGACGGGATTCATAACTTTAATACGCTTCATTGACTGAATAATTTTACCTGGCATTGCACCAATATAGGTACGACGATGCCCACGAATTTCGGCTTCATCGCGTACCCCACCCAATGAAATACGTACCATAGGACGCCCAAGTGCCTCAGCTATTGATTGAGCAAATGATGTTTTTCCAACACCAGGAGGCCCGACCAAACAAATAATCGGCGCATGCTTTAAATTTTCTTTTGCATATTTGCGCGCAGCCAAAAACTCAACAACACGCTCTTTAGGCTTTTTCATACCAGCATGAGAATCATCAAGCAACTGCTCAGCTTTTTGCAAGCTCACGGTGTCTTTGCTTTTTTCATGCCACGGAATAGTAATTAACCAATCAACATAATTTCGCGCAACCGCAGCCTCAGGAGACATAGGCGGCATTTGTTCAAGTCGACGCAATTCCGACTCTACTTTTTCAAGCGCTTCTGCAGACATTTTTATTTTTTTTGCTTTTTTTCTAATTTCTTCAATTTCTTGAGCCGCATCATCGCGCCCCAACTCACGCTGGATAGCACGTAACTGCTCAGTTAAATAATAATCTCGCTGATGTTTTTCGACCTGGCTTTGTACACGCTTGCGAATTGTTTTATCGGTACGCAAATTATCAACTTCACGTTTTAAAAATTCTGTCACCAAAAGCGCACGCTCTTTTAAGTCAACAAGCTCAATAAGCGCTTGTTTTTCGGTAAACGTAAAGGAAACATGAACCGCAATTGTGTCACACAAAAAATCTAAATCTTCAGGGCCACGAAATAATCCCAAAAGGTCGCTTGATAGCTTTTCATTTAACCCAATGTACTCTTTAAACAACCCTAACAATTCTTTCCACAATGATTTTAGCGTCGGTGCATGCTTTATTTCTTGAGATGACAACTCTTCAAGCATAACCCCAATAAAAGGAGCTTCCTGCTCAATCGATGCAATACGAGCTCGCGTAACACCTTCCACCAGAATTTTAAGTGTTCCATTTTGCAACTTTACCACCTGCAAAATAACGCCGCGCGTTCCATGCACGTACAAATCGTCCCCCGTAGGGATATCAATATCAGGCGACTGCTGAGCCGTAATAAAAATTTCTTTTTTATTGTGCGCCATGGCGTATTCAACCGCCGCAATCGAAACTTCTCTTCCCACAACAACAGGAACGATACTCTTGGGAAGTGCAACAAGATTTTTTAAGGGAAGCACCGGACAGTAACGCGGAGCTCCTACAATTATGTTTTCTTCCATAGGTCTTTCAATCATTTTATTTTTTTACATTATTTTTTAATAAACCATTACTCAATACGAATACTGGTTATTCTACAGAAACAATCCCTCAATGTAAACAACAAACCCATTTTTTTAAATTGCCAAACTGTAAAAATAATCCAAAACAGCTCAACGGATTTAAAAAAACTTTATGTTATTAATTGACGTTTCGGCATATCGTCCTATACTTTAGAACGTCGACTTTAAAAGTAAAAACTCGACAAATGCGACACATAGAACAAAATAATAACATTAATAGTCTCTTTGAAAGAATAAAAATATAACGGGGAGTTTATGCTAGAAAAGCTCAAGCCTTGGACTGATCGTTTTGGCGAAGATAAAAAAGAAATTAAGCTCAAAATCTTTTATCTTGCAGCCACATTTCTTTTAATGTCAATGTGTCTGGTTATATGGCGCCCAATGCAGAATTCTGTTTTTTCAAAAACTGTCGGCGTGCACTTTATACCTGATGTAAAACTGTATTCGCTTCTTTTTGTTATTCCGCTTGTTCTTGCTTATTCAATCCTTGTTGACTGGCTCCGCCGCCACCATCTTTTGTATTGTTTTACCATCATCTATGGCATAGGTGGCTTGTTTTTTTATTATTTTCTCTCGCACCCCGTTTACGGCATTGCAAACACCCAAACAAGTCCTGATCGCTGGATTGGTTGGGCTTTTTATTTCTTTATGGAAAGCTTTAATGCCTTTTTCTCAACAACATTCTGGGCCTTTGCCGACTCGATCAACAACCATAAAGACGCCCAAAACTACTATGGCTTTATCGTTGCGGGCTCTAAAATTGGCGGCATGCTCTCGGCAGGAAGTCTCTACCTTCTTTTGCGCTTTTTACCAACCAATAATCAAACCATGGTCCTTACCCGTGCATTTATCCTTGGCAGCCTCTTTTTGTTTGCTGCAGCCTACATGATTTACCGCCTTGTTCGACGCGTATCGCCAGACTTTATGCACGGCTACGAAATGGTTTACCAACACGAGCGTGGCAAAAAGCAAGAAAATCGTTCAATTATTGATTATCTCAAAAGCCCTATCGATGGGTTGTTATTGATCATAAAAAAACCCTTTGTTATGGGCATTTTTTCACTCACACTTTTTTATGAAATTATGATTGTTATTTTTGATTACTGGGTCAATATTGCCGCGGATCACGCCTCAACCAACGTTGGAAGCATGACCGCTTACTGGGCCGCTTATACATTTTTGTATAATACCGTTGGGCTCATGGTTTCCATTTTTGGCACTACGCCATTGTTACGTATTTTAGGCGTACGCATATCCCTTCTCACCTTCCCTATCTTTAGCGTTGCAATGTTGCTTATAGGATTCTTTTTTCCTACCGCCGGCGTATTATTTTGGGTTCTTGTCTTTTTACGAGCTTGCAACTATGCGCTTAACCATCCGGTTAGAGAAATTTTATATATCCCGACAACTAAGGATATTAAATTTAAAGCAAAAACATGGATCGATGCCTTTGGGTCACGCATCGCAAAAGGAATGGGATCAATTATCAACATCTCATTTAAAGGAGCAGCCCCATCGGCCGCGCTTGCCTCAAGTTTATCAATATGTTTAAGTTTTTCGACGATCTGGATTATTGTTGTTTATTTCTTGGGCAAAACACTTCAAGATGCTATTTCTAGCAAAAAAATCATTGGCGAAGAAAAGACACAAGACGCAAAAACTATATCTCAGCCAAACAATATAACGGTATAACGTACCTTATAAACCACCAAAAAGGACAAACAATGTTTTTTAAATCAACATCAAAATGGAGCGACAAAATTACTTCCTATCTCCAAATTGATAAACATGAAAAAACAAAACTCATTTGCCTTTCTATTGCCTTTTTATTTATTATTGGGTCATATTCGATTTTACGTTCATTAAAAACGTCAGTCTTTCTTGGATTTGTTGGCAAAGAATATCAACCAATTGCTAAAATCATGAGTATCATTCTCATGTTTCCGGCAATGCTTTTGTACTCAAAAATCATCGACTCATTACGCCGCTATCAAGTTGTTTATTTTTTTCTAGCCCTTTACGCCATTATTGGATTTACCTTTGCCTTTATTTTCAAACATCCTGTTTATGGTGTTCAAAACACAACACCAAGCATCTATAGAATAACCGGCTGGGCCTTTGAGTTTTTTATGGATTTTTATCAAGCATTTGTTGTGAGCTCATTTTGGAGTTTTATCAACTCAATAAGCACCCCAGACTTTGCCAATAAATCATATGGTATTATTTACGCAGTCTCACGCATAGGTGGTATCTTAACCACGAGTATCGGGTTGTTAATTTTAAGTTCAAGTCGCGTTAAAGAAGAAGCTTCTATTCCGCTTCTTACCATAATGGCTTCAATTTTTCTTCTTGGAGCAGCGGTAGCTATTTGGCGTATTATTAAAACCATTCCGCATGATCAATTATATGGCTACTCAGATGCACATACCTTCAAAAAACCAGCCAAGAAAAAACCCAATGTTCTTGAAGGATTAAAACTCATTCTCACCGAGCCATATGTTTTTGGCATTTTTGGGCTTGTTGCCTGCTATGAAATAACCAATATTATTTTTGATTATCAAATGCAGGTACTCATGTCAATTGAAACTAACAACAATATTCATGCCATGAGTAAATTCATGTTGTTTTATACACAATCATTTCAAATATTAAGCTTTATTTTTGCTCTTTTTGGAACAACAACACTGTTGAAAAAAATTGGGGCATCAAAATGCTTACTCATCATGCCTGTCGTAACCCTCGGCTTAGCGCTCTGGCTCTTGCACAACCCATCGCTTACAACTGTTTTTATCGTCATGGTGGCGTTACGTGGTCTTCAATACGGGTTTAACTCTCCTGTTCGAGAGGTACTCTACATTCCAACCGTTAAAGACATACAATTTAAATCTAAAGCATGGATTGATTCATTTGGCAGAACCTTTTCTAAATCGTCAGGATCGATTATCAACCTTTTGTCGATTATACAAAAAGCATCTGCCCTGCTGAGCTTCCAAGCAGTTTTTGTATTTGCAATATCTTCCGTTTGGCTCCTTGTATCACTATTTGTTGGTAAAACATACCAAAAAACAATTGACACTGATGGGCTTATCGGAAATAACCAACCACATGAGGACGCACCAACAAATAACATTTCTACTTGATTTTTATTCCTCATTTGGCATACTTAGCGTTGTCATTTGAAATTATAGTAAAACCTTGCTTCTTTGCTATGGGTGGTTAACATGCAAAGCGAAAAAACGCATGTACCCAAGAAGCAATAGTTATAACCCTACAAAGGAATTATACCATGCTCGATCTTCGTGAAATGCTTAAAGCCGGTGTTCATTTTGGTCATAGAACAGCCCGCTGGTGCCCAAAAATGCGTCCATTTATTTGGGGTGCCAAAAACAAAGTCCACCTTATCGATGTTTCTAAAACAGCATTCTTGCTTGAAAAAGCTGCAAGCTATATCAAAGCAGTGACCGCTGAAGGTGGAACATTGTTATGGATAGGTACAAAAAAACCAGCACAAGCAACAATGCAACGCATTGCAACCAGCCTTGAAATGCCCTATGTTATCAACCGCTGGGTTGGCGGAACATTGTCAAACTTTGACCAAGTTAAAAAAGCAATCACCCGTTTATTGCATCTTCGTGATGTTGTTAAAAAAGGTGGCAACCATTACAAGAAAAAAGAAATTGTAATGTTGAACAAAGAAATTGCTCGACTTGAAAAGAACGTTGGTGGTATTTTGGATCTTGAATATCCACCTGCAGCACTTATTGTTGTTGACGCCAAAAAAGAGCATGCTGCGGTAAAAGAAGCTTCAAATCTCAACATCCCAGTTATTGCGCTTATTGACACTAACACCGATCCAGAAGGTGTAAGTATGATTATTCCTGGCAATGACGACTCTCCTCGTTCGATTACCTTCATCCTTGATCATCTTGCAACAAGCGCTCACGAAGGTAAAAAATTGTATACTGAAAAACGCGAACGTGAAAGAGCAGAACAACTTGAAGCTAAAAAACAAAAAGTCAAAGAAATGACCAAGGAGCAGCAAAAACCTGTAGTGAAAAAAGAAGTTTCAGCTGAGCCTAAACAAGAACCAACATCAGAAGAAGCTGCTGCTAAGTAATTGACATTTTATAGTGTTACTAAGAACTACGCCATAATCTATGGAGAGGTGGCTGAGTGGACGAAAGCGCATGATTGGAAATCATGTATACTTCGAAAGGGGTATCGAGGGTTCGAATCCCTCCCTCTCCACCATGTTTTAGGTGTGGTCTAAAAAATTGGGGTAGGATAAGTTGCAACAATACACAATCTGTCAGGTCCGGAAGGAAGCAGCAGGGGTATTTGGGGCTCTGTATCTTACCCCTTTTTACTTTGTCTTGATTTTTTAGGGGGGATACCTATGCACATTCTCGCCGTATTGGCAAACGATAAAAAAAAATCACTTAATCGTTATATGCTTGAAACCATAACCAGTCATCTTACAAGCCAAGGACACACCGTTGATGTTCTTGATCTTTATACACATTGCCACGAAATACCATTTTATGTTCAACCAAAACCTGAGAATTCAATAACGCAGTCCACGCTTGAAGATTATCCGTTTTTTCAAAGCCATAAACAACGTGTAATGGCGGCAGATATGCTCGTCATCATTGCACCAATCTATTGGTACTCAGTCCCAGGTATCCTCAAAACATGGCTTGACCTGATCACTAATTTTGCATGGAAATACAAAGGGCAGCGTTATGCAACGCCAAACCATTCTATAAAAAAAGTTGTCCTTGTAACCACCATGGCTATGCCGTGGATCCATAAAACAATAATCCTTGGCAACGCAATCAAACGACACTTACGAGAAATTTTTCGCTTTATTGCCGTTCCGTCAATTGTTATACACGAAATAACCAGCGTTTACAAAAAAACCCCACAACAAATACAAAAACATCTTTCTTCAATCCTTAACTCATTATCATAACTATGCAAAGCCCCGCTGAATTGAATCTTGCGCGCAAATGGCGCCCTAAAACATTTGATACCATTGTAGGACAAGACATTCCTGTACGCATGCTCAAGAATGGTCTTTATTTGCAAAAATTTTTCCCTGTTTATCTTTTTGCAGGACAGCGCGGCTGCGGTAAAACCTCCACAGCACGCGTTTTTGCTGCCGCTCTTAACTGCCAAAAAACCGAAGAATTTCGACAAAACCCTCGCTTAACAATTCCATGCCTCGAATGCGAATCATGCATAGCAATGCTTAACGGCAATCACCCAGATTTTATCGAAATCGACGCAGCGTCACATACCGGCGTTGATAACGTCCGCCAGATCATAGAATCCTCTTCGTATATGCCACTTTTAGGAGCCAAAAAAATTTACCTCATCGATGAAGCTCATATGCTCAGTAAAGCCGCATTTAATGCTTTTTTAAAACTGCTCGAAGAGCCACCAAAATCGGTACTCTTTATTCTCGCCACAACAGAAACGCACAAAATACCAGAAACTGTTTTATCACGCTGTTTTCAAGTAATTTTTACCCCCATTGCCAACACCCCATTAAAAACCCACCTGCGTGCTATGTGCGATCAAGAATCAATTACCATTGACGATCAAGCGCTTGACCTTCTTATTCACGAAACCGACGGCTCCGCGCGTGATGCTATCAACTTGCTCGAACGCGTACGTTTTTCCAACACCCACATAACCGAAGAAACGCTTCTACACATTCTTGGTAAAATAAGTAATGCCGACCTATGCGCTCTATTGGAATATATCATTGACGCACAACCACACAACATCATTGCAACACTCCAAAGCCCATCCTTTGAATTAATCAATTCAACAATTATCTGGGACATGCTTATTGAATTGTGCCGTACACTCATATGCATAAAATACAAAGCAACTACTACACTGCCATCCTGGGCACAAACAAGTAGTATCCTTGCCGCCCTTGACGCAAAATGCTCATTAGAAAAATTATATACCATCAGCACAACCTTATGGCATCACGAAGAACTCTTTCATCAAACATCCAAGAAGAATATTTTTCTTGAAATGCTCTTGGTTCAACTTGCTTCGGGCATTACACCACTTACTACCAAGTCCCCAGCAACAGCGCCTTTTTTGCAAAAAACAAATGCTGCACCCTTGCCCCAAGCCACAAAAATTCAACAAGCTCAAACACCCTCTATAGAACAAACATCCAAGCCACTCGCCGAAGCCAAACAACCATCTACACTGTTACCAGCCTGGACATCTTTTCTAGAAGCTCTTAATCAAGCCGGAGATGCTCTTTTGGAATCGATTTTTAAACAAGCCACCCTTGTTGAACCCTTCGCTCCACAAACCCCACTTGTTATAAAACTTTCAGCAAAAAGTAAATTTTTTACCGACAAACTCAATGAATGCAAACAAATTTGGCAGCCGCTTATTAACAAGGCCTTCCCAGAGAATCAATCCATTTCATTTGCCGCCCCAACTGAACAGGAACCCTCCCCACGCCCTCGCCCCCCTCAGGTAGCTGAATCTGCCGCTGCGGCACCGCAGCCCCCCAGGCAACCACCGGTTCAATCCCAACAGCCAATAAAACCATGGCAGGGCAAAAAAAATTATCAAGCAGCACCAAAACAACCATCACCCAACGCGCTCAATCTTGAAAACATAGATGTACAAGACAAAGAGAAATGGCCTATTGCAAACTTGCTTATAAGCCATTTTCCCGGTAAAATAAAAAAGGTTACTCAATAAATTATTACGTAAGCAATTTCTAAACATCCAAAAAACGGTACTATAGACATGTCAAAACACAAAAAGCTCCCTAAAGTCCTTCTTGTTGGTAGAACAAACGTTGGCAAATCGACACTTTTTAACCGCCTTGTAAGCGACAAGCGAAGTATCGTTTTTGACCAAGAAGGCGTTACACGTGATTACATTGAAGAAACAATGACGTGGAAAGATACAACCTTTAACCTTATTGATACAGGCGGGATAACCCCAAAAAAAATAAAAGATGAACTCTGGCAAAAATCCCAAGCGCAAGTACATGCCCTTTTAGATCAGGCCGCTCTTCTTGTTTTTGTTGTCGATGGAAAAAATGGACTCACCGATGAAGATAGAGCCCTGTGCAAACTTTTTCACAAAACACAAAAACCCTTAGTCTTAATCATCAACAAAGCAGACTGTCAAAATGCTTTAGCCGAAACGATGGGGGATTTTTATACGCTTGGCATTAAAGACATCCTCACCATATCAAGCTTACATGGCACAGGCATTGCTCAATTGCTGGACTATATTGTTGAATCGCTCAATATAAACAATGGCCCAATCATCAATGACCCAGCACATCGTATAACCATTATTGGTAAACCCAATGTTGGTAAATCATCGCTGATGAATCTTCTTGTTGATCATGAACGATCAATTGTTTCGAACATTGCCGGAACAACACGAGAAGCTGTTTCTCAAAATCTTTTTTATTGCAGCGATCTTATTAAGCTTACCGATACCGCCGGTGTTCGCAAATCAGCACGAATCAACGATGATCTTGAAACACTCATGGTGCAAAGCTCATTTCATGCTGTTAAAGAAGCTGACACCATCATCATCATGATTGATGCTAGCCAAGGGGCTATCTCCGATCAAGAACTTAAATTACTTTTTTATGTCTTCGAACACAAGAAGCATATGCTTGTTGTCATGAATAAAATTGATTTACAAACTGACTATCACAAACAACTTCTTGAAAAAAGCTTAGAAGAATACGCATTTATTCTCTCCAAAGTATCGATCATTAATACCTCGTGCCTCACACAAAAAAATATTGGACGCATATTTCATGAAATACAAAAAATATGGACCCGCAGCGCCCAAACATTCGATCCTGAAAAATTAAAAGCTATTGTCCAAGATCAATTAACACGCAAAGTGCTTATGCACAATGGCGTTGCATTAACGGTTACCAGCATTCGCCAAATCAAAGCACCAATTCCGACATTTATGATCAAAGTTAATAAGCCTCAATTTTTTGGCCCAGCAGAGCAAAACTGTATCGAAAACATACTTAGAAAAACATTTGATTTAAAAGGTTGTCCTGTACAATTTAACTTAAAGCGTGATTAAATGTCATTTTTGTCAGTAAAAAATGTAACACTTACCCTTGGGAAAAAACAAATTCTCAATGACATGAGCATTGACGTCCCCTATGGAAAAACGGTTGTTTTGCTTGGACCAAATGGTGCGGGCAAAACAACGCTTTTAAAATCAATCATCGGAGTGCATCGCAATCCCTCACCATGCCTCTCATCAGAAAAAAATCTCTTTTACCTTGACAATCAACTCATTAATCACAAATCAATTCATGAACGAGTTGCAATGGGATTAGTGTATATGCCGCAACAAACCTCCTTATTTCAACACATGAATGTTTTGGAAAATCTTAAACTTGTTTTTGATTATCATCCCTATTGGCACAATCAACCATGGAGTACTTTCAAAACGGCAATGCATAAGTGGCTTGAACAAACAACACTCACCCATGCTCTTACCCAGGCTGCTCATAGCCTTTCCGGAGGACAAAAAAGAAAATTAGAGGTTGTTCGTGCACTCCTTATGCAACCCAAAGGCATAATCCTTGACGAACCATTTGCAGGTGTTGATCCAAAATCAATTTATGAACTTAAAAAAATTTTTGCCGAAATTCTTACAACCGGCATATCAATCGTCATTTCAGACCACCATGTAGACCAACTTCTTTCCATGGCCCAACATGTTTATGTTATACTTAATGGACACGTTGCATGCTCTGGAAATATTAAAGACGTACTTGAAAATACCGTAACAAAAAACACCTATCTTGGTAACCAATTTTATGAAGAAATGGCGCAACGATTTTTGTAAAAAAAGGTCACAAAACTAAACTCTTAACCGTCACTCTTGGTGACACAATGAAGGAGAAGCTATGATCAAGTCAAAAATCACGTTTCACAACATGCCTCATTCACCGACGCTCGAAGAACATGCATTGCAAAAACTCAATAGATTCCTCCAACTTCTTAAGGAAGAGGGAAATCAAACTCCATTATATGCTGAATTCTGGCTTAAGGCCAATCGACAACATCCTCATCATGCTGTAGAACTCCATCTTAAAACTCCTCAATTTGATCTTCATGCGCATGATGAAGGAACCGACATGTACATGGTTATTGACGCTGCCATTGATAAAATGAATACCTTATTTAAAAAAGAAAAAGGCAAACATAAAGACAAAATGAGAAGCGTTGACACACCAAAAAGTCAATTTAACAAGTAACCAAAATATCCACTCAAAGTAACCATCTGATACGATTTGTTTAGCAAATCGTATCAGATGGATTAGATTAAACCCGTGACCCCAAAAAAGAAATCAGTGCTCCATTATCGCATAACAAAGCATAGACAAGCAGCGGAAAAACCAATAAAGCACACACCGTCCCAATCAACATAAAAACACGCGAAGACAACGAATCATCCTTACCCCACAAATAGTAACACGCTCCAACAAACGATAAAAAACTCAGCGCACAAAACGCATAGGACTTACCAATATAGTCACGCAACATCCATATAGTTGCACCTATAAACATATGCATACAAAAAATCCACAGCTGCAAAATCGTTTTTTGTATCCTATGATATCGTCGATAATAGGTAAATAAAAGAATAAACA
>Ga0075567_113_pt1 | contig 43011 bp, 31 predicted proteins | sample RifGroF2_FD_68153 | JGI IMG/M metagenome (GOLD analysis project Ga0075567, IMG submission 68153) | candidate division TM6 bacterium GW2011_GWF2_38_10
CTGAGCATCTTATGTTGTCATTTTGGTACTCACGTAATTTTTCTTACTGGGAGGGTAATCGAGGTAAAATAGATCTTCCTTTGAGTAACATCGAACTACCACTTAAATCGGTAATCCCACTTATACGTGGAATCGAGAATGGCATTAATAAAAGTGATATCGTAGCACATATTAAAAAGTGTGAAGACTGGATAAATAAAAGCCCAATCGTTCTTCGCGGAATGAAGATTCAATCTCATTTTTTTACAAGCGTATCATTTTTAATTGTACTCTATCTTTTGATTGCACTTCCTGTGTATTCTTACAAAAGCATAGACATCAAAACATATTTACCCGAAAAAATAAGAACCTTTTTTCCCGATATCGACACTCTTTTTACATCCCCACTAGCTCTTGCATCGTTAAGCGGATTTGCCATGTGGACTCTTTCACATATCTGTCAAGAAAAAAACATGCGCGCAATGAAAGGCACACTTGAATTTGGATCCATAGTCACCAATCTATTGTTTTATATTGATTTTTTGAGCTCAAACAAAAGCAGCGATGTTATTTTTTACAAAAAAGTTGTTTATTTTTCACGTTATCTTAAGGAGCTACAATCGCTCACACAAACGATAGCAAGCAATAAAGAATTTGCAGCACAATTACCTCATTTTAACAATATTAATAACCACTTAGAACAACTTACCACCACCTCAAATGACCTAAACTACCTGTTTGAACTTTTGCAAAAAGAAACATTTAGCGGCAAATACTCTTCATGGAATATTTTTTGGGAACGTGTTGAAGTTGCATTTCGATTAATTGCACAATTAAAAGATTCCTTTATTGAAGTCATGCTTCTACTTGGTGAAATTGATTCCCAGATGTCAATTGTCCGCCTATGCAAAGAATTTAAAGATAAACGTGTTAACTTTTGCGCGCCTACGTATATTGATCCACTTATTGTCGATACTCCATCTGTCCAGATGATTGATTTTTGGAATCCATGTATCGATCCTGAAATTGTTATACCTAGCTCACTAACGGCCGGCGCCACATATCAACAACCTCAACATACGATTATCACCGGTCCAAACGCCAGCGGTAAATCAACCATTACCAAAGCGGCAATGATCGCAATTATCATGGCACAAAGTTTAGGGATAGCTCCTGCACAATCAATGACCCTCACCCCATTTAACAACATCATAACCTACCTTAACATCACCGACGACATCGCCGCGGGCAACTCACATTTTAAAGCGGGAGTGCTTCGTGCACGAAAGGTTAATGAAACGTTCAAATCTCTTACCCCGCACACTTTTGCAATTGCCGCTATTGATGAAGTTTTTAACGGCACCACACCAGCCGAAGGATGTGCAGCCGCCTATAGCCTCATAAAACTTTTAGGAAATCAACCATCAGGAATGTGTATTACCAACACACACTTTCACCTGATTACCGAACTTGAAGAAGAAACCAAAAACCAACTCCATGGTCAATTTGCCAACTACAAAGTTTCGGTTATCGACACCCCAGGAGAAAAAATTGCATATCCATTTAAGCTTGAACGTGGAGTTTCGCATCAAAATGTCGCTTTTAAAATTCTTCACGAAGAAGGATTTGGTGATGACTTTTTAAATCAAGCCCAAGAGGTATTGGATAGCAATTCAGTCATCGTTTTAAGTAAAATAAAATAACTTGGAATTTTTTTTGCTATTACATCAGCCATTTCTTCTTTGTATAAATGCGATGTAAAATTTCTCGACTTAAACATCGCAATCAAAACTTGAGCGTCATGTTCTGAAAAAATCTGAGCTTTACACCCCTCTCGAATAACATCACGTGGTGTGTTGCTAGATATCTGCACATATTTTTCTTGTTCCAAAAAATTTTTCAGATGTTTCCAAAATAACTCTATGCAAAATTCAAATCGTTGAATGAGTGAATCTCGTGCTGCTGTGTATATATCATCAAAAGCTACCTTGCCAGGCAAATCAACCGAATCATCAAGGTGCTTAACGTTGTCAAAATGGTTAAGCGCCTTATCAAGAGATTCAAGTGCAGCATGCAACGACGTATATGTTATTGATGATTTTCCCATACTATACCTTCCTTAATCACTTCATTTTTTAAAAGATCTGATGCAGTTGCAAGATCAACTAAGTCAACAAAAACAGGAATGTCTGTTTGTTCGATGGCATCTTGCAAAACACATAACGTATCAAATGCTATTGGCTCGCCAGCATCTAAGGCAAGATCTATGTCAGCTCCCGATTGTGCAGTACCACGAGCACGAGAGCCAAAAAGATATATGCGACAATGTGGTATTTTTTCTAAAATAAGATTCTCTAATATTTTTTTATATTTTTTTTCCATGCTCTTAACTTTTTTTATGTAACCACAAAGTACCACACACGTATGATAACATAACATCACACACATCAGCTCTTTTTTGTTATTTTATTTACTTTATCGCCAAAAATATCTCATACCTAGATTATTGTTGAGTTCCTGTAATTGTCAAAAAATAAAAAATTAAAAGGCAAAAACAATGAGCAATAACCGCTGGCTTAATAAAAATATTTTTGCAATGGGAATAACCAGTTTCTTATCAGACTTAAGTCACGAAACAGCCACCGCCCTCCTTCCCACGCTGATTATTGCAATTGGTGCGCCCGCAAGTGCCTTAGGAATTATTGAAGGATGTGCTAACGCATCAATAAGCATTATGAAACTTATATCTGGATGGCAAAGTGATTACAGCGGTAAACGCAAACCGGCTATCGCAATTGGATACTTGCTTGCAGCTCTTGGCGTCGGATCCTTTGCCCTATGCTCACAATGGATTCATATTTTTTCTGCACGAGTAATTGCATGGCTTGGCAAAGGCTTGCGCGAGCCATCTCGAGACGCTTTGCTCGTAGATTCTGTATCCTCCCCTAAATATTATGGACGTGTTTTTGGATTTCATAAAACCATGGATACCCTAGGCGGAATATGTGGTCCAGCATTAGCAGCTTTATTCATTCCATATATTTCACTAGCCTCAATGTTTACGCTTACCCTAATCCCTGGAATCTTAGCTTTTTTAACCATTATCATATTCGTTAAAGAAATTCCACAAGTATCACAAAAGAAAATTATTTTCTTTCAAAGTATCAAACAATTACCAAAATCTTTTTTCCTTTTTTTAAGCGCCGCCCTCACTTTTGGCATGGGGAATTTTGCAATATCTATGCTCATTTTGCAAGCGATAAAACTACAAAAAACGACATCACCGCAAACAACAATCATCAGCCTAAGTATTTTTTGCTACGTACTTTACAACATAACATACGCAATTTTTTCTTATCCTATGGGATGTTTGGGGGATATTATTAACAAAAAAATAATAGTATTTTGGGGATATATTACACTAGCACTCACTTACCTAGGGTTTACCCTTCACCCTTCGTCCATAACCACCATTGCCTCATTATTTATACTCGCAGGCTTTTCAAAAGCTCTTGTTAGCGGCGGAGAACGAGCAATTGCTGCAGAAATTCTACCAATAAATCTTCGCGGAACAGGATATGGCCTTTTATCACTAACACAAGGCATTGGCGATTTAGCATCAAGTGTCGCTGTTGGATTATTGTGGACCTATTTTTCTACTACTATTGGATTTATATATGCGGCTACTTGGTGTATTATTGGTGGAGTTATACTGTTAGCGCTCAGAAACAAATAAAACCCAAAAAAGGTATCACCATTCAGCTATAAAGCGCTAAAGCCTCACGCTCTTTATACCGTAAAAAATAGTCATAACGCATTAATAAAACCAAATAACCAGCATCGCTCAAAACCACAGAAGGCTGCAGTCCGCCCCCGCTATAAGCGCTTGAACGCAATTGTTCATATAATTTTGTTATTTTTTGAAAAAATACATCAAGACATTCATGAAGTTGTAATTTTCTATCTTCTCCTTTCATTTTTGCGCTTATCATAGGAATTGCGATTGAACAAGACGATAATAAAAAATTATACAAACAACTAACGCCCGTATTGGATAAAACATCAAACAATAAGCCCAACCCACCACACGATTGAAAATACTCATCAAGACGTGGAAGCAAGGTAAAAATAAAAAGAGAAAACTCGTAAGGCGAAAAAACAGTTATTATCTCATCTTGATACGCAAGTTTATGCATTAATAAAAAAACATAATGCACTAATAATGGATAACAGGCCCCAAACATAGAAATAGTTGATGAATGCATAGTCTTATATGCAAATGAATCAGCCATACAATCTGCATAAACAGGATTTGAACTCCCCTCAAGCTTGCGCGGCCGCTTATCGTTCACCATAAAGCCAATTTCACGGGCAAGCATAAAAAAGAATGTCTCAATCATGGAAGGATTTTTTAAAAAAAACAAAAAGGTGTAATACCCTATAATGACCGTTTGCCCTACTCTTTTTATACCCCAAAAAAATGACGTCATCTCTTCAGCCTGCGCAATAGATGTTCCATCTGCCCAAAGATAAAAACAAATTTTCTGTTTTTCAAAATAATCAACAGCACATTCCTGAATCCGCATAGATGCCATGCGAATAACAAAACGAATATCACCCAATGGACGAACTTGATCCTTAAGTCCACCAATAAGTTTTTGAAACATGCCAAAACACAAAGGTGTCATATGTTCATCAATGGCAATCCCGGCAAAATCCTCTAAAGAGGCATAATCGTGCTCAAATCGACCATCAATTTCCTTGCGTAATTCATCCGCTTTTTCTGAAATAAAAACCTGCATATGTTTGGCATGTTCTTGCGTAAAACATATGCAAGGACTGTTATAAGACATAATAGTATCAAACCGATATTTCATCTCTAAATTTGATGTATGAATAGCACAAAAAGCATACCCATGCACCACTATGCTCATAAACAATACAAAAGGATAACTCATAATCCTTTTAACAAAACAACACATAATAACCCTTATCACCAAAACCTAATAAACAATTTACTCTTCAATAAAGGTTATGGCTTGACCAACATTATCCGCCCGGCCCGTTCTGCCAATTCTATGAATATAATCTTCATGCGTTTGAGGCATATCAAAATTAATAACATGTGATACATTATCAATGTCAATACCACGAGCTACAACGTCGGTTGCCAAAAGAATAGTAACCCTACCATCCTTGAACAATTCAAGCGCTCTTTTTCGCTGAGCTTGTGTTTTATCACCATGAATAGTAGCGGTCGTAAATCCTCGCTCTTTCAAATTTTTAGACAATTTATCAGCCGCACGTTTTGTTCGGGCAAAAACAATAACTTTCGTAAATCCAGGTTTAATCAATAAATCGTGTAATGTTTCAATTTTATTATTAGTTTTAACAACATCCTGATTTACATTCTCAGAAACTGGTTTTGTTTTAACACTAATCGCAACAGGCTCATATAAAAAACGATCAGCTATTGCTTTAATTTCAGAAGAGACGGTGGCCGAAAAAAAGAGTGAATGTCTATTTTCGGGTAATTTATTAATAATATATTTCATATCGTTAATAAATCCCATATCAAGCATAGTATCAACCTCGTCAAGCACGATGGTGGTAAAATGAAAAAAATTGATAGCCCTATAATTGAGCTCCAAATCTTTTAATCTACCTGGAGTTCCTATAACAAATTCAGGATCTTGATCAAGCTGATTAAGCTGAGGATTAATATTTAAACCCCCAATACAGAGCGCTGTTTTGAATCCTGTTTTTTCTTTAAAAAAATGTAATTCACTATTAATTTGTGCCGCTAATTCTCGTGTTGGAGCAATGATCAAAACCTTTTTTGTTCTTTTTGTTAAAAGATTATTAACTAATGGAATCAAAAACGCAGCTGTTTTTCCGGTGCCCGTATTTGCCGTACCAATGACATCCTTACCCTCAAGCACCAAAGGAATTACTTGATCCTGGATGGGAGTTGGCGTTACGTATCCACGCTTTATAATATTTTTTTTAATTTGTTCATCAATTAAAAAATCGGAAAATGCATGCTTAGAAACATATGCCACCGCTGGCGTCTGCGCCTGAACCGTTTTAATAAAATTGGAAGGATTAAAATTTTTAATTTGTCTAACCGCCGCCCCCTTACCCATCCCACGCCGCGGGGCAGCCTTTGACGTTGAGCCACCACGAGCAGATGAGGCACTTGCTTTAGTCGAAGGGGATTTTAAAAAAGACGTTTTATCAACAGAACGACCAGCACCTTCATGAAAAAGTGAAATAGTGTCTGCTTGATCATGGTGATTACGTGAACGGTTTTTAGTTTTTTTTGCTAATGATTTTTTTTTGTTTTTACTATCAAACGAAGAATTCTGATTTTTGTTTTTTAGCATACCTATCCATGAAACATAATAATGTTTTTTATTAGTAAATAATTTTTCTTTTAATTGTATGCTGATAGTACCTATTTAAACAAACTTTGGCAAATGATTCTGTATTATTTTCACAAAACCTCCTTTTTCAATCTTTCCACCTTGAGTAGTTAATATTAATATGCAAATTGCAATGTATTCCAATGGGGATTCGTGCGGATCCATAGGAATAAAAATTAAACTTTATCCCCCCAATAGTTCTCTGGTAAAAATTATTTTGTACGAATTTTTATCAGGACCATAACAATGCGATTGCTGCGTTGTTTGATCAATCATAAAACCCATTTTTTGATGGGCCTTAATACTCCGTACATTATCCACCGCAACAAAGGCAAAAATTATATGCTCATCTGTTGATTCAAAATAATACGTTAAAAGTAACGATAATGCCTCTTGATAGCGCCCACCACCCCAAAAGTTTTCATTAACCCACGATCCCAATTGCCCATTTGGATGATCAGCACTTCGCACAACAATAGAACCAATAAGTTTATGTGTTTGATTATCAAAAATGCAAAAAAACATAAGGTGCTGAGGATCACACATGCATGCCTTAAGAAAATCTATAGTCTGCTGTAACTCACTCGTTGGAGGTATGCCCAAACGCTCACGAACAAGTGGCGAAAACATTGCATGATATTCTTCAAAAAAATCCTCGCGCAATCGCTTTAACGTAACGATGTTACCAATAAGACATGCCTGTTTTTCATTTCCGTCTATCATAATCCACACCCTATACATTAGTTTTACCCAAAAAGCTTCAACCCCCACCCGCATATGTTATTAAAGCAATTGTATCATATTAAATCTAAAATATGGCTAAAAGATTTAACGCGGATAGTGTGCAACATAATCCATTATCGCCCCAGGAAGATCGGCAACAAGAGCCTCATACGTAAGATACTTTTGAATATTTTTATCACCAGGTGATTGCATATGATAGTTCGGCAAAAGATCGTGAAAATACAATGAACATATCGTATCAACAAGCCCTTCCTTTTCCCAATGGCTCAACTGAAACCGTTGTACAATACCATCCTCAATACCGATATGCACCATTTCATGAATAATTGTCTTACACGTTTTTTTTCGTAAGCCCTTTTCATTAACATTTAATTCTATACCTCCTGTATCAGGCCTATATCCCCCACCAGCACCATAAAAAAGAGGGTAAATGGTATAACAAGGAAAAATGACAAAACCCCAATTTTTGTTAAGTACCTCACACCGTTGATACGCAGTTAATAATGTAGATGCATGTTTTTTTATTTTTCCCTCTATAAAGCTCGTGGGCAAAGGCTGATAAACTTCAGACAAAAATGTAACATATAAAGCATCCTGATCAATCGATGCTATTATCTCAGGATAAGCCTCAAGCTCTTTAAATGCTGGATGACCCGGCAAATTTTTATAAGAAGAAAAGTATATAATATCTGCAAGCAAAATGTTGTACGTTTCTCGTGCAGAGTAGGTAGAAACAAAAAAAATAGTTTCTATCTTTTTTTGAGCATCATCAGCGGATAACTTTAAAGCATTGCCATTTTTAACATATACAACAAAACACAACACCATCAACATAAAAAACAGATTCTTTTTTTTATATTGCATCGATAATCCTAAACTTATTTATCTTTAATCATTACATTTATTGTTCAACATAAAATTTTATTGTTCACAAAATTGAAAATTTTATGCGCCATAAAAATTGCCTCAATAAGATCTTTTTGGTGTACATAAAAACAATCATCAGGATAGCGAGAATGAGAGCCATAAGGATCTAAAATCTTACACTCACTTTGTAACAAAATAAATTCTTCATCAAATCTTGTACAACAATCCAATAAAATTCCCAAGTCATGTGTCTTAGGTATTTTTTCTCCAAGACCTACAAGAAATGCCTTTAATGCTTTTTCTACACTTTGATGAGTAAGATAAATTGCAGGGTCCAATGTTTCATCATCGCCGATTGCTTTTGTCGCTAATTTTACATCGCCCAATGATTTTCTTAACCAATCCTTAATCCCTGGCATAAAGAACCTTACCCTTTGTTTTTATTTCATACGTATTAGATTGTGGATCTTGAGCAAATGTATTAAATTCTTCTTTTGTAAAAACTACGACATTTTTAGGAATATGTAATCCTAATAAAGCCTCAAAAGCAAGATACCCCCTTTTAATAATTCTTTCATGAGATGCTTCAATAACAATTAATAAATCAAGAGAGCTTTCTTCATGTGGAATTCCCCAAGCATAATCACCATATAAATAAATTTGCAAAGGGTTATAAGCTTTAACAAGCCGCTTTATTGCTTCATTAATAGTTTCCTGTGATATCATAAATTCCTTTATTCATATATTAAAAAACATCACAAAAACCATAACAAAAGGCCTTGCAAAAATCCAGTCCTATTCTTAAAACCTTTAAACAAAATCCAACATCAATGGCTTTTAGCCATAACCATCTCGTCATAATAAAATACAAGAAATCCTATAATGATCAACCCAGCGGCATACACCATATTCATCGAAAGAGCCTCACCAAAATAGAGCCATCCCGTAATCGACGCCGACAAAGGTGCTATAAGGCTCCCAAGCGAAATAAGTGTTGCTGAATAAACCCGTAAAAGACGTGCATATAACGTAAAACAAAAGACATTTGTCATGAGAATAATTAAAAATAACCAGCTAAAAAAAATTGAGGGCGACGCAATAGTACACGCCTCCCCTGCCACACAAGCACTCCCCAATGATAACAACCCACCAAAAAACATCACGCGCCCGTTCAATGCAAACGGGAATAATGGTTGATGTGTTTGCAACTTTTTCATCACAATCCACCCATAACAAAAGCTCGTTACAGAAATCAACATCGTAATTTCAGCTACAGATACCCCCATCCAAAGAAATTTTGATGACTCAGTTGGATCAGCAGTTATCAACATAGGGATGATACTTACAAACCCAATCATCATACCCACCATCTTTTTGAATGTTACGCGTTCTTTAAGAAATAAATACGCAAAACCACATGAAATAAAAGGGCTTAAATTGTAGATAAAAGCTGTTTTGGCAACACTCAAATATTTTAAAGACCAATACCGCAACGAATAGGGAAGAAAAATACTAAACACTGCTATCTGCAAAAGACAAAATATCGTGTATTTATCATAGGTTACATTATTTTTTTTCAATAAAGAAGCTATAGCAGTCAACAATACCCCTGCCAAACACATGCGCAACCCAATAACAAATATAGGTTGAGAATATTGAAGCAAAATTTTACTAATGGTAAACGTTGCACCATACACAAGGTGTAGCAGAAGAATTTGAATCATATAACTCCTTAACCATATGAAATTAACAATTTTTGTGTCATAACATGTGCTACACATAACACACAATACACATCTGATACAACACAATAGATAAGCAGAAAAAAAGATTTTGAAATCTTTGCTCAAGAAAAAGCCAAAGCCCAACCCCAAACCAACTACCCATCAAGAATTTTTACATGCATATTTTTTAACAAAAAAAACACAAAACTGCAAATTAATTACACCCAAAGATCAACGGGCCAACATCCCATAAAAAAATAGTATCGACAGCACAACCACACCCCCAAAAAGCAAATCGCAACTAAACCCTATTTGCAATTTTAAGCAAGCCGCACTACTCGCCGCCACTTCACACAAAACCACCACCCACAGGCCACATAACTCTTGTCGACACTTTTCATTACCACAAAAACTTTCAAACTGCACAGTCAACACCCATACCCCTTTTGTAATTAAACCCAGACCCCATTAAACTGAAATAGAACCGTAAAATGTAAAATACATGTCTCGCCGTGGAGCACATGAATAATCGGTTAGAATCATTTCTTGGAGATCATACATTATGTTTTTCAAAGAATACCTTTCATTTATCAAATCACTACTTTTTGTAGCGATCGGGTTTGCGCTACTCTCTGGGCAAACAGCATTTGGAACAATAGTCCCACTCACCGGCACTCAACAACAACATAACCCTCTCAACGTAGTTGCTCAAATATGGACAACTAACGACAAACAGTCGCAAGACACACCAATCATCGAAAAACAAACGCCAATGCAACCATCATTTCTTGATCGCTTAGCTCAAACCAAAAAAAAATGTACTATGTGGATCAAAGGAAAAGTTGCATCAGGCATGGCTTTGGGAAAAAAAGCTCAAGATAAAGTAATGACCTTAATCAAAGCGCACCCAGGTATATCTCTAGGTATTATTGCACTTATAACAATAATAATACTTAGCAAAACAGTAAAAAAAGACTTTATAAATGAAAAGATTTGCGATAATAATAAGTGGTATAGTATGATGTGTGCTGAAAATAAACCTGATACGCTACAAAGACAAATTAAAAAATTGTTTAATAATTTGTCTGAAGATGCAAAAGACATTATAAAAGCTGATCGCGTAAATAGCAGATACTTTACGCTGCAAGCACTAAAAAATGAAAAGATTATAGAATATTTAAACAATGATTCTGAATTAAAAGAAATAGCAATAAAAGCATATAAAACATGGAGAGAAAATCCTACAAACGAAAAACATTGGGAAAAATGTTCTAACATGATAAAAAATTATACAGACATAAATGCCCATCAATCCAATTCTGAACAAAGCAATAAAACAAGTATTCTTGATAAAGTCAGCCGCTTTATACATATGCTTTCCCCCGACATAATTAGCAAAACCGCCGAAGAAATCAACAAACTAATATATTATAGCAACTATAATTATCTTCATCCTCTAGGAGTATTTTACGGAGAAGCAAAAAAATCTTATGAAAATCCACCATTTGCATCGCCAGAAGTTTATAAAGCTGCCGGATGTAATTTGTGCAACGCGTACACTGGAGATACAAGAGCGCTCGGCAGGAATCAACATATTTACGGTTAATTTGGCATAGATGAAAATTTCTTCATTGCTTTATCGGAACATTATCGGCATAATATAAGCATATTACAAACACTCTTTTGCCGTAAAAGAATGACCCAATGGAGTCAAACTTTAATTCTATTTATGTTATAAACCTTCACTCGCAAACAATTTAATACACGTCAAAGCAACACAACAAAAAAAACAATGTTTTTGCAATGATAACCCAAAAGTTACCGGTACAAACCTATACCCTTTTTCAACACTATTACACACTTCTTAATCACCAAGGCTACACAACCACAACCCCAAATCTTTAAGTTTACATACCCCGCACCATTACCATAGTTGCAATAAAAACAATGCCTTTGTATCCTAAAAAATAAGATAAGAAAACAACCTTCAATTTATAGCTCACTGTTGAGCGCATCAACAATAGGTTATTAACCATTTTTTAAAAGGAGTATACGTCATGTTTTTTAAAAAACATATTTCACCTATCAAATCACTACTTTTTGTAGCTATCGGGCTTACACTGCTCTCGGGGCAAGCATTTGGAACAAAAGTACCGCTCCCCAACACACAACAACAACAAAGCTCATGCAATGCAGATGCTCAAATATTGGCTCCTGATGAGAACCAATCGCAAGACACCCAAACTCCCGAAGGCACAGTAATCACCGAAGAGCAAACTCCAACACAACAATCATTTCTTGCCAGCTTAGCTCAAACCTGTACTGCGTGGATCGAATCACACCCATATATTGCTACAAGTGTTGCACTTATCGCATTCATAACACTGAGCGAAAAAATATATGATACATATCTAATCCATCAAGCAAATGCTGACTTACATGCTCTGATAAAGGAAGGTGAAAGGTTATTAATGCTTGACCTGAAAATACCGAACTGATCATCTAAAAATAAGATGCTTACGCTCATTTATCAGATAAGCAAAAACTCACAAAATGTTTCAACATAAACGAAGCATTTCATAACGCTTGTTACGCACAGGCCTTTGAAAGACGGTCCCAAATATCCGCCCATGCATCATCTTGCGGCGGTGCTTGCACAAAAATCTTATCAGGATTCGTTGCATCAAGCTCATGCAACGCTTTATAAAGCTCGCGAGCATAACAATCTTTATTCGTCGACATTTTTCGAGTTATGACATGCTGCGGGAATGGACCAAAATCAGAATAGTACATCACAGCGCAACGCTTGTTTTTTGTACACAACTCATCCAATGCTACTTGAATCTCCTCAAGCGACGCCAAAACAGTTTCGGCCTGAGGCTTATAATGAATTTTCATATTGCCCGGAACGCTTGACTGGTGTTGCGCAGGCATATGAACCACACCCTGCAAAACATGTTCTAGCATTGCCTGAGAAATTGGCCCAGGCCGCAATATTCTTGGTGTATCCCCTGTTACATCCACAATGGTCGATTCAAGACCAACGGCACAAGGCCCAGCATCTACAACAGCGGCGATGCGCCCGCCCAAACTAGAAAGGACATGTTCAGCGCTTGTAGGGCTTATACGCTTATGAAGGTTTGCTGATGGCGCCGCCAACCCTGTTTGCAATGTTTTTATAATACGTAAAAGCACAGGATGGCGCGGCACGCGTAAGGCAACAGTATCAAGCCCTCCCGTAACTGCATTACTAACATTTGAATGCTTTTTGAGCAAAATCGTTAAAGGTCCCGGCCAAAATGCTTGAGCAAGCTTAAGCGCCGCCGGCGGAACATCTTGAGCCCATTGAGATAAACATTCTGCCGAATGAATATGCACAATCAACGGATGGTTATTTGGTCTATTTTTAGCACTAAAAATCTTAGCAACCGCTGCAACATTTTTTGCATCTGCGGCAAGCCCATAAACCGTTTCTGTTGGCACCGCAACAACTTCTCCGGCCTTGAGCAGATCTATTGCAGTAAGAATATCACGCTCTTCAGACGCTTTTAAAACTTTGGTAACCATATAATAACTCTTTTTTTTAAAACCTTTACAAAATCAAATGCCCATCATTGTGCAATATAAAAACTTTACTCTAAAACCATATATGCTAGAGTTAATCATAAAATAATTTTATTGCAATAGATACACCCGTAGGAATCAATACGTTAACCACAAATCTAAGGAGTTTTGCAATGAACAAGTACACAATTTTTTTGAGCTTATTATTATGCAATACGATACCAAACAATGCAATAGCAATGTTTACACACCCAAAGCCAAACCTCGAAGAAAAAACACCGCAACAAGCACAAGCTGATCTATTTTATTACGTTAAACTTTCGGGCAACCCCTTTGAAGCTTTTATCAACATTTTACCAACCCTTGAAAAATTCAATGACAATCCCGAATTTGATATCAATAAAACAAATGTCCTATCTCAAACCCTTCTAGAAGTGGCAACTGTCCACGCAGTCATCAAAAGATTAACAAAGCAAGATGAGTGTTGTGACTGCGATTCAAATAACAATGAAAGCCTCTGTCCTTGTTTGAAAATTATTGAATACTTATTAACCTATGGAGCAAATCCTAATATACCAGGAAGCAGAGGCCTCACACCGCTTCAAATAGCCATTCAATATTCTCATCTTAATAATGCACACATTCGTAATATAATAAAACTACTCTTGCAGCACGGCGCCGACACTTCAAATATAAATTGGCGTGAAGTTCCTAGAGAAATAACCAACCACGAAAGCATTTTGCCATTTTTACCTGCAAATGCACAAACTTTATCAACAGAAACTTGCCTACTTTTCTAAAAAAGGTATCTAACACTTTATTAGATCTTGTACACAATACGCATGTTAACATAAAAAATATGGCCGTCCTATCAAAAGGACGGCCATAACGTCTTAAGCCAAAAACTTTTTCTTCATATCAATAATTAACCTTGCCCAATAATCCATAAAAAGCTTTTCTTTAAGAACTGGACGGTTTTTAAGCTGCTCATATTTTTTTGTCACAATTTCCTCGGTACACTCAGACCAATCGTCAAGAATTACTACCGGCAACCCTTGATAAAGCGGATCAAGCCCCGACGTTTTTACAACAGGAACACACCCTACCAATAAGGCCTCCCATGTTCTAAAACAATCAAGACCAGCGCCAAACGGACTCAAAACATAACGATAGGTTGCCATCTCTTTAAAATAATCCTTAAATGGCTTAGGGCCCGCTGTAAACGAAAAGTTATTTTTTTCAACCTGCGCAACAACATCAACCCTCCCTCGAACATTGATATATATAAGATTTTTGCGCGGCCAATCACTATTTTCAGCTAATTCTTTTAAAAAGGCATCATGTATTTTGGTTTTACCATTTTTCCACTGAGGATTACCAAGCCCAATCGGAATTGGCGTAAACTTTGGATGAAGCGGCTTTATATCACAATTTTGACCAAACCAATGAATAATATTTGGATGATCCAAATAATGCGCAAATTTACCAGGTGCCGGCAAATCACTATTTTGTGTTATTAAAATGACAGGATGGCGTAACGTTTTAAAAACCGCAGAAAAAAAGAATTCTAAAAATGACGCGTCAATAAAAATAATACTTCCTGGCACAACGCGTCGCGGGTCCAAAATCATATTGATAAAAAAAATAATAAAAAAAAAGGAAGTGGCTCCCGGAGCAGGATTCGAACCTGCGACCCAACGATTAACAGTCGTTTGCTCTACCGACTGAGCTATCCGGGAACTAATTTTTGATTCGTATGTTATAGATCTCTCACACCGTCGCTTTATGGTGGGCGAAACAGGATTCGAACCTGTGACCCCCTGCTTGTAAGGCAGGTGCTCTAACCAACTGAGCTATTCGCCCTAGGTGCTCGTCTTTCTCTGTAGCAATATACTATCTAAAAATAGTATCTTCGTCAAAAAAAATTTTACTTTTTTTATTATTTTTTTATTTATTACAAGCAAATTGCTATAAAAACACACTAGTTGAGCGTTTTGACTTTTTTCAAGGTACATCCAATAATAACATAACACACAATAAACGAAACAATATGCAAGAGTTGATCTACGATTAACAATACCTGAGACTGCTCACAAAAAGAACCCAAAACATCTTTATGCGTTGCAAAAAAATACGTATAAAATTTACCATAATCAATAATGGTATGGCTTATGAGTAAAATTAACGTAACACTCAGCAGCAGCGGCCAAGGGAATTCGCCATCTTTTATTCCTTGAGTTGTATTCCAAAAAAGTCCCATCCGCGCAATAGCAAAAAAACCAACCAGCATAATCCCCGTCCACACACTTGCATGAATAATGCAAATTAACAAAGATTTAACTTTATAAAGAGCAATACTTTTTGTCTGCAACGAATAATCACCAATACAATGCGCGCACCACAACATACTCAACGCCGTAAAAAATTTACCGAGTGCTTGCCCATAAAATCGCCAAGATGTTTTTTGTTTTTTCATGCGCATCCTTTATTGCAGCAATTTGCGTAGCTTAAGAATTTTATCACGCATATCAATAGCGGTTTCAAAATCCAACGCTTCTGCCGCTTGTTGCATCTCTTGTTGGTATTGCACAATAAGAGCCTCGACTTCTTCAACGCTTTTAGGTTTTGGCATTGTTGATCGCGCACTAGCCTTAGAGGCCTGCGCAATTGCCGACTGTAATTTTGAAATACTTTTAGTTACCTCACGCTGCACCGACTCTGGAGTTATGCCATGCTGCTCATTATACGCAAGCTGTAGCGCACGGCGCCGACTTGTTTCCTGCAATGCTTTTTCCATTGATTGCGTTATTTTATCCGCATAAAAAATAACCTTGCTTTCTACATTACGCGCAGCACGGCCAATCGTTTGAATCAACGAACGCGTATCACGTAAAAAACTTTCAATGTCAGCATCAAGAATAGCAACCAATGCAACCTCAGGCAAGTCAAGCCCCTCGCGCAACAAATTGATGCCCACCAAACAGTCAAAAACCCCAAGGCGTAATTTATGAAGTAATTCAGTTCGCTGCGGAGTTTTAATCTCACTGTGCATATAACACACTTTAATTTTTTTTTGCTGCAAATATTTTGCTAAATCCTCAGCAGATTTTTTGGTCAACACCGTCACCAACGTTCTAAAACCTTTTGCCGCCGTAGCATTAATCTGTTCAATTAAATGATCAAGCTGTCCCTCGCGCTTTACTATCTCAATCTCTGGATCGACGATGCCTGTAGGACGAACAATCTGCTCGGCTACCGTATCGGCATGATTCATTTCATAGGCAGACGGCGTAGCCGAAACAAAAATAACGTCCTTAAAATACCGCTCTATTTCCTCAAACTGTAATGGTCTATTATCGTAAGCCGATGGCAACCTAAACCCAAAATCAACCAATGATTTTTTACGCGCGCGATCACCTTTGTACATGCCAACCAATTGAGGAATAGTAATGTGAGACTCGTCGATAATCATTAAAAAATCTTTGGGAAAGAAGTCAAGCAAACTAAATGGGGCATCCCCTGGAGCACGGCCATCAAAATACCGTGAATAATTTTCAATCCCATTACAATAACCCGTTTGCTCAAGCATATCAATATCATGATTTACACGTGTTAACAACCGTTCACGATAAAGAGGATTTTGCATTGTTGCCGCATGTTCTTCAAGATCTTTTTTGATCATCTGAATGGCAGCCTCACGCTTATCTTTGGTTGTTAAAAAATGCTTTGCTGGAAAAATAAGCATGTTGTCAAGCACCGATAAAACGGTATTATTATGTCGATCAACAAGCTCAAGTTGTTCTATTTCATCACCAAACAACTCAATCCGCACATTATCACGCATGTAAGGCAGATTGATTGTAATGGTATTACCAAGTACCTTAAATGTTCCATGGGTACTTTCAAGATCATTGCGTTTGTATTGAATAAAAATAAGTTTATCGATCAATTCCTTGCGCGAAATTTTTTGCCCCACCGTTATAGAAAAAGTAAGATCACGATAGTCTTGAGGATTACCCAACGAATAAATACTCGAAACAGACGAGATAATAATCACATCATTACGATTAATCAGTGATGCGGTTGCCTGAACACGCAATCGCTCAATTTCACTATTAATTTTAGTTTCTTTAGGAATATAAATATCTTGCGCAGGAAGGTATGATTCAGGTTGATAGTAGTCATAATAACTCACAAAATAGTTAATACTATTTTCGGGAAAAAAAAGACTAAACTCTTCATAAAGCTGCGCCGCTAAGGTTTTATTTGGCGATAAAATAAGTGTTGGTTTATTGTGCGCAGCAATAACATTTGCCATAGTAAATGTTTTGCCCGACCCGGTAACCCCCAACAATATGGACTTGCCTGGTCGATGCTTATTTAAAAGCTCAATAGCCCGCGGTTGGTCACCAGTAGGCTTAAACGGTGATGACAAGGTAAATGATTTTTTTTCATTTTTCATAATAATCCATCTTATCACATACCACACGAACCGCAACAAGAGAAAAAAATAGAAAAAAAAAATAAACAGCATATACTACCAAACGTTTACCATCGTATAACGTTGAAAAAGAGGATTTTATATGAACTCATTTTTGAAAACAATAGTTCGCTTTGTAATGTTTGGCGTACTAGGTTACACAGCACTTATTGGATTTCGCTACTATAAACGCTGTACCAATCTCCCCATAAGTTACCCAATGATCGGGTCATACGGATTTCGCCACGTTGCCCAACATTTTTTTGATCATCCTAAAAAAATATGGATCAAACTTTTTGGCAAATCAATTAACCCACTTGACGTTAAAGAAGGCGATATCGTTTTTATTAAAAATGATCCCTACTACCTCAACCAATTTTTTAAGAATGTCCACCCCTACATCAAGCATAATTACATACTCCTTTCTCATAATGGTGACGAAACAATTCCCGGAGTATGGGAAAAATACCTTGACGACTCTCACCTTATCGGTTGGTGCGGCTGCAACGTCGGCCCAACCACCCATCCTAAAATGCATGCCCTCCCGCTGGGCGTTTTAGGTGGTCTTAACAAATACCTTCCGGCTGATGCTCATGAAGCATGGGGACGCGTTTTACTTGATATTACAAGTAAAAAAATAACCAAAACAAATATGGTATATCTCAACCTCAACGTCACAACCAATATTTCTGAACGAGGCAAAGCATTAGCCTATTTTAAAAATAAACCATTCTGTACCAGCACACGCGGCCGCCCTTACGAACACTATTTGCGAGAAATGGCAACATTCAAATTTGTTGTAAGTCCTCACGGCCACGGGCTTGATTGCTATCGCACCTGGGAAGCACTTATGCTCGGCTGCATTCCTATTGTAAAAAAATCATGCCTAGATCCACTGTACGAAGGACTTCCAGTACTTATTGTTGACAATTGGGAAGACGTAACCGAAGCATACCTTGAACAAGCATACGAAAAAATGAGCCGCACCACGTACCACATGGAACGGCTATCGATAGACTATTGGATTTTAAAAATTATAGCACTCAAACCAAAAACGACATAATTATCGTTTTTTACACAATAAAAACGCTTGTGTATTATTAGGAAAGTGCCACTGTTGCTTTTTGAGCGAATCCTTGTCCTCGTACATACCAAGAAAAAAATCAAGCTGATACAGGTTGTTGATAAATGCTCCACCAGTATCAGCTAACACCCCAAGATGCACCTCTGGCTGTTTTGTTGATGGATTAGTATGTCGAATGGCAATAATTTTCCCAATGCCAATATTGTTAATATCTCCCGCAAAAACAACTTTTTGCCGACTCTGCAAGCGCTCTTTAAATTCATTAATAGACTGCAAGCTATTTTTACCCTCGCGGAAGTACCAGTAACGCTTTTGATCCCGAGGATTTCTAATTTTTTTGTTGTATGGAATACCATTGCACACATTGACCATAAAAATCTTAAATGATTGGTCGGGCATACGAACAAGTGTTGACCCCTGCATAAGCGCCTCCTCAAAATCAGTGCGTGAAAGCCACACAAGCGGCTTTACTTTCTTACGATACGCTGGACGCTCAAAAATTCCCGATAAAATCTGCTGTTTGGTAAATTTTTGCGCCAACGAAGTATCCAACAATTCGTACAAAGCACATGAATGACTTTTTGTTTTCCTTACACTCCCCGCAACTGAATACACAACATAATTCGTTAATTTAATGTTTCCATCCTGGGGTAAATTAATGTTATTTTTTACTGCAGATCCTCGATCAGCCTTCCACTTAATAAACGTAAAATGTTCATTCAAAAACTGAGGATCTTGAATTCTAAAATGCTTCCCCCCAGCCGCCAAATCTTCTTCTATGGTATCAACAATAAATTGCAACGTTGCCTGCACATAAGAAAATGGCATAATTTTTTTAAATTGAAATGGTTCAAGAACCTGTCGATACTTGCCCTGTTTATGCTGCAAGTAAAATAACGTATCTTTTGCCGCTTGCAACAAAGCTTTTGGAGCCGTTGCCACAACTTCACGAGCAAGCGGTGAATTCACCGGTGAAAAAAAAACGTGTGCCTTAGGATTAATCAGCGTTTTATCAATTGGCTTATCGTACGCTGTTTTTACATTATCGATGTGAAAAGCCCCCACAAAACCCCAACCCCCAATTATAGCACAGCATGCCGCCTGCATACTGCGTAAACATACCCTAACATACATAACGCCCCCTTCCCCTTAATAGTGTTTTTTCCATCTTTTAGTAAACCATAGATTCAACACTAAGGTCAATAGTGTTATTTTTTAGGATTTTTTTTATAATCCCATGCTATACTTTCTATCAAAGGGCACAAAACCCTCACTATCCCAAAAATACGTAAATAAATAAAAATATAAAACGGCCCAATGGGGAATGGTACCATTATGGAAATACAAACACATACAGAAAAAAACGTTGTCCTTAAACGCTTTTATCCCCACCGCCAAAAAATATCACTGTTAACATATGCCCATGGAAGAATTAATGTCTCCTACAACCTTAAAGAACAAGGACACCGCATATGGCCTGGAATGGAAATAAGTGGAGCCATAGAACGCTTACATGACAGTTGGAATATTTCAGAAATAAAAATAATGCAAACTCCCTGTTTTCAAAATCATAATCATATGCTATGGTTACACCATATTCTAGAGCTCTGTTACTACTTTTTGCCCCTTGATAATCCAGTACCTGAAGTATATTTTTTTTTACAAGACTATTATTTCATCATAGAAAAAAGTAAAAAGCTTACACCATCACAACAAGTAGGCTTGCACGAGTTATGCGTAATTCGATTTTTAACCCTAACAGGGGCATACCACATTACGCACATTGCCAACTATATTTCATTATTTAATGAAATTGCTCAAGGCTTTATTGACTTTGACGACACAACATGCATAGAATATTATGAAAAAAAAATAACACTATTACAACCTGCTAAGGCAAGAACGTGGATCATGGATTGTTTGCAAAAACATCCTATGATCAAAGCCTTTAAAACAGTACATGATCTTTATTAGTACAAAGGAGTTACTATGCTTAACATTTCCCGCGCTTTACTCATGCTTGCGCTCCTTGCATGCTCCCCAACCCCTGCTCAAGGATTATTCTCTTCTAAAAAAGAATCAAAACCTCTGATAAGCTTACCATTTTTGGGAGCTGCACAAGAGCTGTCATTTGCCGAACAACTTGAAAAAAAACTTGATCAACAAAAAAAAGCATTTGAAAATTCAATAAAAACAATTAACAAAAACCTTACGTTAGTTAACCATGAACTTGCACAAACCCAGGCAAAAATAAAAAAAACGCAAGATGAATCATTTGATTACATTAACAAAAAGATATCAATCCTCACCGCACGCAAGCAACTTTTGACCAATCACCAGGAATTATGGAAAGAGTTTATTACGCTTATTGAATCACATATAGCACTTTTAAAAAACAAAATAGAGTTTCAACTTAATGTTGAAAAACAAAAACCTAACCCTGTTTATTCGTGGTCAGATTTTAAAGCCGCTCAAACAAAGTACGCCGAAAACACGGCCGCTTTAGAAAGCCACGCAAAAAAACTTGATGCCCTCAAAAAGCAAATTGGTATAGAAAAAGAACACATAACGTTTGCTCAAAAACAACTTGATAATCGCCAAAAAGAACAAGAACGGTTAACACAAGACGCAACAACTTCCACATCACACGCTGAAAGCGTTATAACCATACGACAAAAAAGCGATATACTGACCCAAGAAATAGCTCAACTTGAAGAAAAAATTGATTATACAAAACTAAAAATAGAAAAACTTACCTTTGATGAAAAATATCAAGAAGACGAATTATCGTTCCTTCACACAAAGCTCCAACAAGAAAAAATGCTTCTTGATACCATCGAAAAACGACTTATGCTCGATATTAAAGATGTCGAAATTGCAAAAACTGACTGGACAGAGGAAACTAAAAAAGCCATTCAACAGAAGGAAAAGTTTACAAAAGAGCAAGAAGAGAAAATTTCAGAGAAAGAACAATTATCATTAGATTTAGCATTTGTACGAGAAAAATTAAAAACACTCCAAGCCGAAATAGACATTGAAAGCAACGGAGAAGCCCGCCTTGCTCAGTCAAATGCCCAGCGCATCGAAACCAATATCCAACGCATTGAAAAAGAACTTCTTTTAATCAATAGTAAAAAAGATCAAATTGACATCAGCGTTAAAACAAAAGAAATGCACTACCTCATGATCGATCTTCGTTATCGCTTACGTCAAGAAGATGCAACATTTGATGAGCTATTAAGCAGCTTTAAAAACAAATATGATACTGAGGCAGTGTTGCTTAAGTCGTTTAAAGATAAACGCTTTGAATCGATACATTCCTTAATAGAAAACAAAAGAACAAGCGAAGACATAAAACAAAAAACAGCAGTCTTAAAAGATCAAAAAATAGAACAAAAGATAGAACAACCTATTCTCCATGCAATTATTAAAAATTATAATGAAATACGCAAAGAACTTGTGCAAACAACTCAAATAACACAAGATTTTCTGGCAGTATGTGAAGATATCATCCTACAACAAGAAAATGTGCTAAAATCATATACCCTCATTATCAATGACTTAGAATCTCGAAAAATGATTCAAAGCATTTGGAAGCGATCACCTCAAGCAATATCGTTCAAAGCATTTTTAATAGGGCTCTCTGAAGCAGAAGTTATTGCAAAAAAATTCTTTTGGGATACCCCAGCCCACATCTCTCCCAGCGCACTTATAAGCACCATAAAAAATCTATCCGCCAAAGATCTTTTTTCATGCTTACTCTTTTTCCTCCTTTTTTTTGCACTCTTTGCTCTTATGCGTTTTATTGTTTGGATAACACACTACAAGAGCTCACAGCTCATTCAAAAAAAGACAACCCAAACAAAAACATTATATTACAATATATTCAATGCAATAACGTCGTTTGCCTCTGAACACTTTACGTCAATTTTCTCACTTCTTTTTATTTATGCTCATCTTGTCTTTAATTTCCGCTTTATATTCAACTTGCTCAAAGCATACGCAAGCCCTTACAACATTGCACTTTTTCACCTCATTTCAATCCCCATCTTGGTATACCTTTCAGGCGCCTTGCTTACAGAATTAAAAGAGCTTAACAAACGTCTTAGTTACCTCTTTTTTACAGAAAATTTTCAGGAGCGTTTTTTAACCCTCCTTTCTTTTATTTTCTATTCAACTGCTCTTATCCTCCCGCTCAAAGCTGCATTTACAACCTACAGCGGCGGACATCCAATATCATTTCCAAGCATTCTTATGGCCGGATATTCTCTCTTTGTCTTAGTTGTTATTTTGTTATTTTTTAACAAAGAAGATGTTTTAACCATTATTCCTCAAGGAACTCAATTTACTATTTGGCTCAAACGAAAAATAGAGAAATATTATTATCCCGTTTTTGGTTTTATTATGAGCCTCCTCATCTTATCAAACCACTCAATAGGATACTCAAACCTTGCATGGTTTTTAGCATTTGCCGTACCTCTTTCACTTGGCATATTGTATCTTTTATTCCTTATCCACCACTATATTCGCCAATACTCGGTATTCTTATTCATGATCGAAGACGAAGATGAAATCAGAGATAAATATGAACACGCAAAAACCTATTATGGATTCTTTGTTATTGTCTCATTTTTGGCACTTCTTTTTGTTACCGTCATCGCGCTCGCTCGAATTTGGGGACTTAATGTTTCGCCGCTTGACTTGTGGAACCTCCTTTCAAACACATGGGTTATTGAACTGGGTAGTGGGAACAAGCTTGGCTTTGTTCAATTTGTAACACTTGTTATGTTTATCATTGGTGGTTTTTTAACGTCATCACTCGTTTACAAATTTATCCTCAATAAATTATTTGATATCCTCAGAACTGAGCCAGGATTACAAAATACCATTACACGCGTTTTGCATTACCTCATTATAGGTGTAGCAATTATTTTAGGCATGGTAACCATTCATATCGACTACTACATAATTTTAACCGTAGGTGGTATGTTAACGGTTGGCTTAGGTCTTGCACTTAAAGAAATTTTAACTGACTTTGTCGGTGGTTTTTTAATCTTACTCGAACGCCCCATCGAAATTGGCAATTATATTCAAATTGATAGCCTGCGCGGCACCGTTCATAAAATTTCTGCTCGTACAACCACTATTGTAACATCTAAAAACCACTCAATCATCGTACCTAATCGAGAATTACTCTCAAAAATACTTATCAACTGGGGACGAGGGCGCTTCGCCGTCGGCTTTGAAGTTGATGTTCGTGTATGCCATGAAACTGACCCTGATCTGGTAAAAAAACTACTACTTGGGATAGCCCAAAACAACAGTACTATTTTACGCGTTCCATCAAGCATCGTCCGCCTAGAAGCCTTTGAAGAAAATGCTCTTTACTTTTTTTTGCGTGTTTTTATAAGCGCACGACGCGTAAAAGACCAGTGGGAAGTAGCTTCACAACTTCGTAACGAAATTATCAAAACGTTTAAAGAACATAATGTTAAACTTGCCTGGCCACATCATCACGTTGACATCAACGCCAATATCTCCCCTGACAAAAATCCATTGTCAATAAAATTTAAGGGGGATGTTTCATAAGATATGCAAAAAGGCCGCTATCCATACAAAGATAGCGGCCTTTACTTTTTTATAAAAAAGTTGGTGGAGCAACACATGCTTTAAGCACTACATGTTTAGCTCTCGAATATTCTCTTACCCCTCCTCAAGAGCACAAAATGAGTAAGAGCCGGTTGTGTGATACTTTTGGACTACACAACAAAAAATCCTTATCCAAAAGACCTATCATTGGTTAATACGAGAACAAATCACGGATAGATACGATCATTGTTCAAGCTTCTTAGTTTTGCTAATTAAGCAAAAGCATAAGAAGAAGCATTATTAGATGCTTCATTTATTGGTTTATGAATGTTTTTTAACGAGATTCATTCAAAACCTCGACATGCTCTTAAAACACACATCACTACGTCGAGACCAAATACGCCCCCGAACTTTTTCAAAGATCACATAATCATCATTGTTATTATCGTATAAAAAAATATTCTAACAGTCAAGGCAAATTATTCCGTTGCAGCTCCCCACAAAACATGCGCCAAATAACGCCCCGTAATACTTGTTTTTTTAGATGCAACTTGTTTAGGGGTTCCCGCCGCCACAAGAGATCCACCCTGATCGCCCCCTTCGGGCCCAACGTCAATCAGATAATCAACGCACTTAAGCACGTCTAAATTATGCTCAATTAAAAGCACCGAATTCCCGCGATTTACGAGTTTATTAAGCACCCCTAATAAGCGATCCACATCGACACTATGCAACCCTGTGGTGGGTTCATCAAGAATATACATGGTATTGCGATCGCGTTTGGCAAGCTCATTAACCAATTTAATACGCTGCGCCTCACCACCAGAAAGCGTGGTTGATGATTGCCCAAGCTTAATATAATCAAGCCCAACATCACACAAAAGATCAAGGCGTTTTTTCAGCCGCGCAAATGATGCAAAAAAGTCACGAGCCTCAAGAACCGACATATCAAGAACATCAGCAATATTTTTGCCTTTGTACGTTATTTCAAGCGTTTTTTGATTATATCGTTTTCCGTTACACGCTTTGCACACCATATGAACATCTTCTAAAAAATGCATGGGCACGGTGATGGTTCCCTCACCATTACACTCAAAGCAACGCCCCACCGCAACGTTAAAACTAAACCGCCCCGGCGCATACCCACGAGCATTACTTTCGGGCAAGCTTGCAAACAAATTACGAATCTCGTCAAAAATACCCAGATACGTTGCTGGATTTGAACGCGGGGTTCGACCAATCGGACTTTGGTCCACCAATACAACGTTATTAAGCTGCTCAACCCCTTCAATCTCATCAAAATCACGACCTATGCTAAAACCGCGACTAAAATGTTGCGTCAAAGCTTTTGCCAAGGTGTGCATAACCAAGCTACTTTTCCCTGATCCAGAAACACCGCACACCGCCCCCAAGACCCCTAAAGGAAATTGCACGTCAATATTTTTTAAATTATTTGCCCGCGCACCTTTAAGCGTAATAAACCCGGTAGGAATTCGATACGAGGTTGGAGCTTCAATTTTTTTAGTTCCACTCAAATAGGCCCCGGTTAATGAATGTTCATTGCGAGCAAGCTCAGAAGGTAGCCCTGCAGCGGTAACCTCTCCACCAAGAATACCAGCCGCTGGCCCCATATCAATTAAATAATCAGCCTGCGCAATGGTATCCATGTCATGCTCAACCACAACAATCGTATTACCCAAATCACGCAATGTTTTAAGCGTGCTAATCAACCGATCATTATCACGCTGGTGCAACCCGATGCTTGGCTCATCAAGAATGTACAAAACGCCACTCAGCGCCGACCCAATCTGAGTTGCCAAACGAATACGCTGCCCCTCGCCGCCAGAAAGCGTACGCGCCGGGCGGCTTAAGGTTAAATACGTTAAGCCCACATCTGCCAAAAAGGTTAATCGCGCCATAACTTCACGCAAAAGCGGCTCGGCTATCTCAACAACATCGTCTGGTAACTGTAAGGTACTGCAGAATGCTAATAAGTCTTTTATCGCCAACGAAGAAAAATCATGAATATTTTTACCACCTATTTTAACCGCAAGTGCCTCATCCTTAAGGCGTTTACCTTGACAATAATCACAGACGCGCTCATGCTCGCCATAGGTTAAATACGAAGATACTGGTGCATCAAACGTAGTCGTGCGCATATCATGTTCTCGGCTGTATGATTCATACGTAAAACCAAGCCCATGGCAATGCGGGCAAGCCCCAATGGGAGAGTTAAACGAAAAAAAGCGCGGTTCAAGTTCAGGAAACGAGCGTACACAGTCAAGGCAAATACGCTTGGATGAGTACATACGTTCAACACCCTGCTGATCAACAACGCTGCACAAGCCCCCGTTTAAACCAAAAGCCTTTTCAATCGCTTCTTGTACACGCGCGCCATCAGCTTGATTCACCGTCATTTTATCAACTAAAACACTAATCGTATGTTTGGCATTTTTGCTCAGCCGCAACGCCTTGATATCAGCAACATCCTTAAACCGATGTGCTACACCATCAATTAAAAAGCGATAGTATCCATCTAAAAAAAACTTTTCAAGTGCATGAATAAATTCGCCTTTTTTTTCAACAGCAATAGGAGCCCCAATGGTTATTTCTTGACCATTAAACGTATGCAAAAGCATTCGAACAACACGATCAGGAGAGGCTGCCTGAATCTCTTTATCACATTCAGGACAATGCGGCGTTCCAATCCGTGCAAATAACACACGTAAATAATCATAAATTTCGGTAATCGTTCCAACCGTTGATCGTGGATTATACCCAACCGTTTTTTGATCGATAGCTATCGCAGGGCATAATCCTTCAATACGATCGACATCCGGACGCTTTGCCACCCCCAAAAACTGCCGCGCATACGAAGAAAGCGATTCGACATAACGCCGCTGCCCCTCGGCAAACAACGTATCCATTGCAAGCGAACTTTTACCCGATCCAGAAGGCCCTGTAATAACAACGAGCTTTCCTTTGGGAATTTCAACCGTCACATTTTTAAGGTTGTGCTCCCGCGCACCTTTTACCACAATTTTATCATTATTCACAAGAACCCCCGGCTTAACATTATTTTCAATTATAATTAATTATCTTTTTTTAAATCACTCCAAGAGTAGCAAAAATATCACCAATTGTCACTACACCCCCCAAAAAACACCTTTTTACTGGGTAAATCCCCGCACCCGTTTGATAAAATCTATAAAAATCCTAACCTAAAAATACATACTTGTGTAATACAAAAAACAAATAAAATATCACTTCAAAGCCACTTAAACCGAGGTGCTCTGATGACTAAAAAATTTCCAATGATTTTCAATAAAAAAATACATACGATACTTACCGTAATGTTTATTACTATGTTCTCCTTCAATACCCATGCCATGGTCTGCAATAACGGCTCTGATGATCAAGCACTAAGAAGAGAAAAAATATTAGAGCTTTTATCAGCATTTGAAAAAAATATCTACACAGAAACCCTTGCCAACGGCCTCAAGGTTGTTTTATACCACTATAAAAACAGTCCCCAAGTATTCATTGATATGATCTACAATGTTGGCTCAAAAGATGAAACATCTGAAACATATGGTTTTGCTCATTTTATAGAACATATGATTTTTAAAGGAACTCAAAAACTATCAGAACAAGATATATTTCACATAGCAGATAAATTTGGGATAGAAAAGCCAGGTGCAGAAACATCTCACGATACTACCAGTTATTACTTTATAACCGATAATAAAAACTACCCTATTTTTCTTAATATTCTTGCTGACTGCATGCATAATGCAACCTTTGATGAAGAACATATAGCATCTGAGCTCCACACAGTTTTTAATGAATTAAAAAATGGCAACGATGATGGGCTTGCTGGAAGGGTACCTGGTTTTTTTACAGAATATCTACCGGCAAACCATCCTTATCATCACCCTGTTCTTGGATACAAAGAAGCCCTTTTTACACTCAACCGCGATACGTTGTTACAGTTTTATAAGACATACTATCAACCACATAATGCAACACTTTTGATTACCGGTAACCTTGACCCCAAAACCGTCATGCCTACAATAAGAAGCATATTTGAATCGCTCCCTGTTACCCAACCACCGTCAAAAAAACCATTACATATACCTTTTCACAAAGATCTCTTTCAAAAAAAAATTACGCTTTACAGCGCTAATTCGAACGGATTTGGTTTTACACCACGAACTAACGTACAACTTTTCTGGCAAGTGCCTGGTTATAATAATGATAATTTTTTCATAGCAAATATCATTGCACGCATACTCGGCACAAAACTTAGAGAAAAATTTCCGAACGAAAACATATCCCCATATACTGAACAGCTTGCATATGAAGGGTGTTGTATAATACCCTTTTATCCACAAGAATCTCAAGGCTTTTTATTTTGGAAAAAACAATCCGAAGAAATAATAACAACAACCATCAATGAAATAATCAAGGAACTTGAAAATATAAGTACTTATGGCGTTCCCCAAAAAGATCTTAATTTCTATAAAACACTCACCATAAGTGAAGATCTAGAATATTTCGAAGCTATAGACGAAATCCACTACATACTAAAATCTTCTATCAAAAATAATTTCAACCTTGAACATAATGAATTAGCGTGGCTCAACAAGCTTAAAAAAATAAATGCCTGTACAAATGAAGATATACAAGCATTCACAAAACAATATCTCCAAAAAAATGCCATGCACTCTCTTTACGCATATCCACTACAAGAAGAATCTGACAAAATAGCACAACAAAAAAAACTTGCCGCGACTGATGCTTATGACCAAGCCCTACTTGCATTACGCCATAGAACCGCTCCAATTCAAAAACCAATCAAGGCTTTATCGCTACCTTCACCAGAACAACTTGAAATACTTCCTCTACCAAAACCCCACGAAATAACTCTTTCTAATGGTCTTACTATTTTTTTCATTCATAATCAAGATACATCGTATTTAGACGGTAGGCTTTATTTTAAAAACCAAGCGGCTTTTAGTCGTTTTTTAGAAGAAACAAATCAAACAATATGCTTCGATTGTACCAGAAATCTTATGACAAAAAAAACGGCGCTCCATACAGAAGAAGAAAATACTCTATTTTTTCAATCATATGGAGCAGCAGTCTACAATACATCTTTCAAATGTTTAGCGTATGATCATGAAATTATCATCAACCGTTTTTTAGAAATTCAAACAACACCAATTTATGAACAAGCTGCTTTAAAAAAATATAAAAAAGAACGATACTTACAAATCCCCTCTAAAGAAAAAAAATTAAATATTTTTGAAATAACTAACCAAGCAATAGAAAAACTCTTTAATGATTCTAATACATCTTATAATACCAATGATCGCACAAATAAAATGCTTTCATCGCTCACACTTAATGATATTATTACAACACATAAAAAATTCTTTAATCCTGCAAATATGAAACTCATCATAACTGGTGATTTTAGTATGCCTGATAGTAAAGAAAAAATATGCACACTTTTTGAGCAATGGAAAAATCAAAAAGAATACTTCGACATAACCGCCCTAAAACCACAAAACTCATCACCCGATAACCCAAGTAAAACAACTATTGATAACCCAACTCCAACAACAATAAACATTCCAACTGAAGAAGAACAAATCCTCTTAAAAGCAATACGCAAAGGCCCCTCAACAAACATGAAGGAAGAAAACAAAGCTTTATCTTTTTTATCAACGCTTGTTAATGCCAAGCTTTTTGAAATACGAGAATCTCAAGGACTTTTTTACAATTGTTCATTTGACATTGAACGTAACCACGTTTGCCAAGAACAACTCTTAACCATTACAACACAAGTATCAAAAACCAATTACAACACTGTGCTGCAATGTATCAAAGATACACTCAAAAACATTTATGATGCACCCTATCCTCAAGATGTTTTTGATTCTACTCGATCCCAATTTATCAATTATTTTGCAACAGAAAGTCAAGACATACAACGAACACAAGAAATAGTAAAAAACCGTATAGAAAACGATCAGCCAATCGATTCTTATCATCAACGCATAGAAAGCATCTTGCGCTTAACACCTGAAGATATTACCGCCGTTGCAAAAAAATATCTTGATCCTTCAACATGGTCTTTTATTATAGTGGGAAAAATTGACGAATAACCCTTTAAAGAAAAATATCCATTAAACAATAACATCTTTAAAAACTCATTATAACTCTTGCATAACCCATGCCACTCGGCTGAAAAGTATAGTACCAAGTTTATGCAAGAGTTATAGTACATAACGAGGTGTTCTGATGACTAAAAAATTTCCAATGATTTTCAATAAAAAAATACATGCGACACTTGCCGTAATGGTTATTACTATGTTCTCCTTCAATACCCATGCCATGGTCTGCAAGAGCACTTCTGATGATCAAGCACTAAGAAGAGAAAAAATATTAGAGCTTTTATCAGCATTTGAAAAAAATATCTACACAGAAACCCTTGCCAATGGCCTCAAGGTTGTTTTATACCACTATAAAAACAGTCCCCAAGTATTCATTGATATGATCTACAATGTTGGCTCAAAAGATGAAACATCTGAAACTTATGGTTTTGCTCATTTTATAGAACATATGATTTTTAAGGGGACTCAAAAACTATCCGAACAAGATATATTTCACATAGCAGATAAATTTGGAGCAGGACGCAATGCAGAAACATCTTACGACACTACCAGTTATTACTTTATAACCGATAATAAAAACTACCCTATTTTCCTTGATATTCTTGCTGACTGTATGCATAATGCAACCTTTGATGAAGAACATATAGCATCTGAGCTCCACACAGTTTTTAGTGAATTAAAAAATGGCAACGATGATGGACTTAATATGCTTACAGAATTTCTACCGGCAAACCATCCCTATCATCACCCTATTATTGGATACAAGGAAACCCTTTTTACGCTCAACCGCGATACGTTGTTACAGTTTTATAAGACATACTATCAACCACATAATGCAACACTTTTGATTACCGGCAACCTTGACCCCAAAACCACCATGCCTACAATAAGAAGCATATTTGAATCGCTCCCCGTTACCCAACCACCGTCAAAAAAACCATTACACATCCCTTTTCACAAAGATCTCTTTCAAAAAAAAATTACGCTTTACAACGCTGAAATACCACAAACTTGCGTACAACTTTTCTGGCAAACTCCAGGTTATAATCATGATAATTTTTTCATAGCAGATATCATTGCATCCATCCTCGGCGCAAAATTCAGAGAAAAATTTTCAAACGAGATGATAGGCACGAATACTCACCAATTTGCATATGAAGGTTGTTTTATGATACCCTTTTGTCCACAAGAATCTCAAGGCTTTTTATTTTGGAAAAAACAATCCGAAGAAATTATAACTGAAACCATCAATAAAATTCTTAAAGAATTGGAAACCATTAGTCTTGATGGTGTATTTCAAGGAAATCTTGAGGCCATAAAAACAGAAAATATCTGGAATGCTTTAAACATTTTAGAAAAAATAAACAATATCCACGCCATGCTAAAAAAATCAATCACTAATAATTTCAACCTTGAACATAATGAATTAGCTTGGCTGAACCTGTTAAAAAAAATAAATACCTGTACAAATGAAGATATACAAGCATTCACAAAAAAATATCTCCAAAAAAATGCCATGCACTCTCTTTACGCATACCCACTACAAGAAGAATCTGACAAAATAGCACAACAAAAAAAACTTGCCGCAACTGATGCTTATGACCAAGCCCTACTTGCATTACGCCATAGAACCGCTCCAATTCAAAAACCAATCAAGGCTTTATCGCTACCTTCACCAGAAAAGCTGGAAATACTACCTTTCCAAAAACCTCAAGAGATAACTCTTTCTAATGGTCTTACTATTTTTTTCATTCATCAGCCAGATACTCTAATTCTTAATGGTAATCTTTATTTTAAAAACCAAGCGGCTTTTAGTCGCTTTTTAAAAGAAACAAATCAAACAATATGTTTCAATGGCTCTCATACTCTTATGACAAAAAAAACGGCGCTCCATACAGAAGAAGAAAACAGGCTATTTTTTGGCTCATATGGAGCAGACGTCACCGATACATCTTTCAAATGTTTAGCGTATGATTATGAAATTATCATCAACCGTTTTTTAGAAATTCAAACAACACCAATGTATGAGCAAGCTGCTTTAAAAAAATATAAAAAAGAACAAACCTTAGAAATACTTTCTCAAGAAAAAAAATCAAACGTTTTTCAAGCCGAACAAACAATAGAAAAGCTTTTTCATGCCTCTGATCCATTTTATAATACCAATGATCGCATTAAAAAAATGCTTTCATCGCTCACACTCAATGATATTATTACAGCCCATAAAAAATTCTTTAATCCTGCAAATATGAACCTCATCATAACTGGTGATTTTAGTAAGCCTGATAGTAAAGAAAAAATATGCACACTTTTTAAACAATGGAAAAATCAAAAAGAATACTTCGACATAACCACCCTAACAAACAATCACCCACCACTTGATACCCCATCGCCCGCAATAAGAAAAATTCCAACCGAAGAGGAACAAATTCTCTTAAAAGCAATACACAAAGGCCCATCAAATAACATGCTAAAAGACAATGCTGCCTTGTCATTTTTATCAACGCTTGTTAACGCCAAGCTTTTGGAAATACGAGAATCTCAAGGACTTTTTTACAATTGTTCATTTGACATTGAACGTAACCACGTTGGGCAAGAACATCTATTAACCATTACAACACAAGTATCAAAAGCAAATTATAACACCGCGCTGCAATGTATAATCGATACGCTCCAAGACATTATCAACACACCCTATCCTCAAGATGTTTTCGATTCTTTTTGTTCAAGTGAAATTAACACTTTGGCAATAAATACCCAAACCCCAGAAAATGCACATTTTATCTTAAAAAACCTTATAAGCAAAGATTATCCACTCGATTATCTCCATCAAAAAGTAGAAAATATCTTGCGCTTAACACCTGAAGATATTACCGCCGTTGCAAAAAAATATCTTGATCCTTCTGTGTGGTCTTTTATTATAGTGGGAAGAATTAACGAATAAAAAACTAACCTACCCCACTAAAACATAAAGGAAAATGTATGTTAGCAGCCACACACGAAAAACAAAAAGCGGCACCCACAGCACACCAAGCTCTACCAATAAAACGCTTTATTGAAGATTCTATTGGTTTTGTCGAGCTTCTTGAAGTTTTTGGCGACGATCTCACCGTCGCCAATGCAGCACGAGTCTCATACCATAAAGAATCGGCCTATGAATTCAACCAGGCTCAAGGAGAAGAAGTACGAGAACTTTCCAAACGCGATAAAGGCCTTATTTCTTTTCTTGCCAAGCATCGCCATGCAACACCTTTTTTCCATCCGCAGGCACGATTCCGCATAAAAATGCCGATCTTTATTGCTCGCGAATGGTACCGCCACACGGTTGGCTTTGCTCGCAATGAAATGTCTCGCCGCTATGTGACCGATGCACCAGAATTTTATATTCCTGCCAATCTGCGCCAACGCGATAAAGACATTAAGCAAGGCTCAAGCAAAGAAATTGTTCATAATAATCAAGAACTTGTAGCAAAAATGTCTGCCAACATACAAGCATCATTTGACCTTTATAATAAACTTTTGGATCAAAATGTATGCCCAGAACAAGCACGAACCATTTTACCCCAATCGATGTATACTGAATTTATCGAAACTGCAAGCCTTGCCGGTTATGCACGCCTTGCGGTGCTCCGCTTAGACCCGGCAGCCCAAAAAGAAATTAGAGACTACGCACACTTAGTAAGCGAATTAATGGAACAACAATTTCCTGTGAGCTGGAAAGCATTAATCAATGCTGGTAACTTATAAAAAAAGGATTCTCATGAGTATCAAATCTGATAAATGGATATGCAAAATGGCTGAAGAACATGGCATGATCAGCCCGTTTGCAGCCACTCAAGTTCGCTCCAAAGAAAATAGTCTTGGAGTACCCGAAAAGGCAATTAGCTATGGTGTTTCAAGTTATGGATACGATCTACGCGTTGCAGATGAATTTAGAGTTTTTACCAACGTTTACAATTCAATTGTTGATCCAAAAGATTTTCAAGACTCTGCTTTTATATCCATCAAATCAGATGTTTGCATTGTCCCACCAAATTCTTTTGCGCTCGCTCGTAGCGTTGAATATTTTAAAATTCCACGCGATGTTTTGACCATTTGCCTTGGCAAATCAACCTATGCACGATGCGGCATTATTGTTAACGTCACGCCATTTGAGCCCGAGTGGGAAGGTTATGTAACCATAGAAATATCAAACACAACCCCTCTCCCTGCAAAAATTTACGCACACGAAGGCATTGCTCAGGTACTCTTTTTTCAAGCCGATGAACCATGCACAACATCCTATGCTGATCGCGGTGGAAAATACATGAAACAAGTTGGCGTTACACTCGCTCGCTTATAAAGTACTCTTGTTTTCTTATGAATGGATTTTCTGATTTTGGGCTATACTTCGATACAACGCAGAATCTTAATCCGCCGTTCAACCTGCCCCTTCGACGTTGCTCAGGGTGAAGTCGAAGGGCCCGAGCGCTACCCTTTTGCCCCCATTCGACGTTGCTCAGAGCAAAGCCCTTCTTAAGGCGAAGTCGAATGGGTGGAAAAAAATGATGCAGTGTGGTACGCTGGACAAGAAATAGGTAATGGGTGCGAAAAATAAAGGGTGATAAATATGAGCAAAAAGATAATAAGTCAAGGTATTCACGATTTTAAAGAGTTGATCGAGCGTAATTTTTATTACGTTGATAAATCAATGTTTATTCATGAACTTGTAGCACAAGGACCAAACAAAGTCACCATCATCCCCCGCCCCCGCCGCTTTGGAAAAACCCTCAACATGACGATGCTCAAATATTTTTTTGAAAAACCACTTGATGGCTCATGCAATGCACACCTTTTTGAAGGCCTTGCAATTACCCAATACACCGAAATTATGGCACGGCAAGGCACGCATCCCATTATTTTTATTACGTTTAAGGGGATAAAAAGTTCGACATGGGAAAAATGTTACAAAGAACTTGTTGATGTTATTGTTGAAGAATGTGAACGACATAAGAATCTTTTGGATAGTAATGTAATTGACCAATCATGGAAAGATCATTTGAAAGCGCTTATTGATAAAAAAACTGATGAAGTAGACTATGCAAAGTCGTTATATTTTTTATCAAAAGCATTACATGCAATGTATCAGACCAAGCCAATAATTCTCATCGACGAATACGATGCCCCTATGCACGCAGGGTTTGAGTTTGATTATTATGAAAAAATAAAAAATTTCATGTACAGTTTTTTCTGCGCGGGGCTCAAGGACAATAATAATCTTGAATTTTCGGTGATTACGGGTATTTTGCGCATTTCAAAAGAAAGTCTTTTTTCGGGAATCAACAACACCGCAACCTTTTCACTTCTGAACGATGTTTATGCTGATAAATTTGGCTTTACGCATGATGAAGTTGCGGCCATCCATGATTACTATAAACTCCCTTTTGATCTTACCGAAATCAAAAAATGGTACAACGGATATCGTGTGGGTTCGGAAAAAGAAGATGGTACATTTATCACCATGTATAACCCATGGTCGATTATTGAATGTGTAAGCAATAAAAAAATAGGACCTTTTTGGATCAATACCGGCGGGCACTTTCTCATCCAGGAAACCATGAAATGCGCATCGGCAGAAGATAAAGATGCGTTGCAATCGATTTTGGATGGCAACGCAGTTACACAAACCATTAATGATGCAATTGTATTTGATACCATTTATACCGATTCAAGCTCTATGTGGTCGTTTTTGGTTTTTACTGGGTATTTAACGTGGGAAGCGCGCACCGATATGATTGGCAAAACAACAGCAGCACTCATAGCCCCAAACTTTGAAGTACAAGATGCGCTTAAAACAATGGTTATGTCGTGGTTTTCAAGCGCTGGCATTGAAGATACGTTTAAAGAAATGGTGTATGCGTTGATTAATCTTAATCTCCCTTATTTTGGCGAATTATTTTCTGAAAGCGTGATGGCATCAGTAAGCTTTTTTGATGTGCCCAAAGTTCGGCCAGAAAACATGTACCACGCCTTTGTGCTCGGTATGTTTGTTACCCTTGCTGATACGTATGTTATAACATCCAACCTTGAGGCAGGTAAAGGCCGCTACGACGTTGCAATTGTTCCTAAAGATAAACAACAGCCCGGCGCAGTTTTTGAATTTAAGCGCAAACTCAAAAAAGACCCACGAACACTTGAGCAGGTGGCGCAAGAAGCCCTTGAACAAATTGATGAGCGCAACTACACCTTACCACTCAAAAAACAAGGCGTTACGCAGATTGCAAAAGTAGGCATTGCTTTTCAAGGCAAAGAAGTTGAGGTGGCGTTTGCCGTTGAAAAGACAATCCTATAGGCCATGGTTGTCCCCTGGAAAAAAATGATACAATGTGGTACGCTCTACAGGAAAAGAGATTGCTTATGCATCGCCATAGGGTTTTATACGATACACATCCTTAAATAATCCATCGGGATAATACATCCCAAAATAAAGTGGCAATGTACACTTTTCAAATAACAAAAGTGCCGCAGCATAATCATCTTGATTCCCAGAACGAATAACAATATCAGCATCCGGATCTTTTACCATCATATCCATGGTTGTAACAAGCCGTATAAAAAATTTAATCGCTGATTTGTAGTCAGCGTCCCCAACATACACCGTTTTGTGTCCCAGCAACGCAGCTGTTATGCCATGCACAGGGAGCTTTCCACTGGCAACTGCAAGCGCTTTCATTTGCTCAAAAAAAACTTCACCTATTGAACCACTCGTTACATCTTTGTACAAAGAACTTGTTGGATATACAAGCCCACCGTTTTCTGCGCGATATTTTGTAAGCCATAAATTCACCAACGAATTCTGATCTTGCTCACGTGCTTCACCTTGACCGCGAGCATCGCACCCACCAGAATATGCATAAAGAGCAACGTTTGTTCCACCAACATCCCACGCATGCAAATAAGGTCTCTTTTCAAATTCAGCAAAATATCCATGCTTTGCATCAACATTAAACCGCTTATAAATAGCATCAATTACCGTTGATATTTTTGCGTCTTTATTCCAAGCTGTAAACGGATCAACAGGCTCAACAAGATATAACATACCGTTATTATCTTTTTTAAGCATTAACGGAACAACCCAAAATTGTTCGTCTTTAAGATAATACGTTCCACGGTCATGTTTTTGAGCAAACAAAAAATTACACAAAGACAAATACCAGCGCGCTCGTATAAGACGCAATGCCGGCGTTAAAAGAGCAACATCTTTTGTTTGTACATTAAGCGCATACAACACGCGAACGGTTTTTTCTTTGGTAGTAGAAACATAAAGATCAGTTTGAATCCCTTGCTGATATGGCCGATCTAATAAAAGCTCCCCAACATCATCCCACAATTTGTTCAGCGAATCACATTGCAGAACTTCACGAAAAATATGTTCAATTTTTTGGCCAAACAAATAAACATCGTCAAGATTACTCTGCTGAACGTTTACAAACGATTTTGATAAGCCAAAATGCTTCTGTAATTGCTCAATCTGCAACGCACATTTTTGATCAACCATCTCGTTAATCAAAGCATTATCCTGATCTGAAATATGCCCCATAACATCGCGCAAAACAGGCGTTAATGATGCAAGACTAATCCCCGCCAACGAACGATTAAGTCGTCCATCCTCTATGCAACAACTTAATGCCAAGCGTACCTTTGTTTCCAATGCAAAAAATGATCTAAAAGCATCACCAAGCTCTTTGTCCTGAAAATTATGCAATAATTCCCCGCCGCTCACAAACGAACGATACAAACTATGGTCAACAACAAACGAACGCTCAAGCAATGCCATTTGCTGCAATAAAAAATTGATACGGACATTTTCTCGCGAAGACCGAGGATACATACTTAAAAAATCAACAAATATAACTTTTTTTATCCCCTGCGCCGCAAGTCGCTCAAGCAAATCATTAACAAAATCGTTATACCACAGCGGAAATCGAACTCCATGAATAAAATGCATCTGCTCAGCATCAATATTTTTTAGACCCTCTGATCGCACTAATCCTAAGTCTTGTAACACACGCAGTTCCCACGGATGCTCACGATGACACAAACACCACTGCCCCTGATATAAAAAAGGAATCCATGTATTTGTTGCTTGCTTTGCTAATAAAACAATATTTTTATAAAACCAGGCAATATCATCACCTTGATTATCAGCATGATCAAAAAAATCTCCACGAGCAACCGCAGTTTGAGCCTCCGCAAGCCGTACATAATAATCAGATTCAAGCTGCGGCAAAATAGTTCTTGCATAGTCACTCATCTGCGCAAGCCGTTCTTGAGATAATTCCGTTGCAGCATCTACAAACACTATGCCATCTGGTTTATAGGTAAAATGACTAATTTGAGCGGGCATATCCGCAATAAAAACCTTATCTTTGTACTGAAATAATTCGCACAGCTGCGATGACGAATTGTTAACATGCTCAAATTGTTCATACTGTAAGCCATGTTTCATTGAATTTTGAATATTCCCCAGCATCGTACTTTTGCCAACGCCATCAACAAAACTACAAAAAATATAAACCGTATTTTGCTCATCTACTGGCTGCAAGTGTGGCAAAAACTGTTGCACAAAAGTTTGCGCATTGCGCGTTGCATCTTTTTTCTGTTTTGATGAAATTTCAATAGGATAGGTAATATCAGGGCCTGTAAAAAATTTTAAACATGGCAATGTCGACTCCGTAAGATAATTAAGATACTCAATTGAAAAAAGAATATCCTGCGTCCCCGCAACCTGCCGGGTTCCTATTTTAAATTCGTCACGATACAAAATATGCCAATACTCACAAACAAGTTGAAAAAGCGTTTTGATATCACCTTTTTTGTACGCGGCAGCCACAGCCTTTTTTACACGACACATAATAGAAAAAAATTCACCAAACGCATCTTCTTGAAAAATAGCCGCGCGATCGTCAAATACCAAAATACTCTCAGGGTTAACATGCTCTAAAAGCGCCATCCCTTCAAAATATTGTCGATTAATTTCGTTAACGTCTTTAAATAAAAAGCCCGTCATAATCCCAAACATATTATGCAATTTCATAGACCATCCAGCATCTTTTTTGAATGATGCTTCATCATTAATTTTTGGCATACAAAAATTAGTATAGTACGATGGTATCGCCTGTTCTTCATAACCAAAAATAATCATGCGCCCAGAAAGATCAAAAGATTGATCACGCAACCGCTGCTCAAGCGTCTTAAAACTTTGTGCGGTACGCTCCAATAAAAAAGGGTGATATTCATGCGTATAGCGCCCCTCAGGAGTACTTTCATAGTGCTTAATAAAACTTTTTATAAAGGCACTATGACTCATAGCATCATGCTGCCCAAAACTCGTCTTGACCGTAGCAAAGCTTACGATAAAAACACTTAGATAACCTATCATTCGTAGATGAATATGAACCATGCGGCCCCCGTTTTTCTGAATGCGCTACGACAAATATTTTTTTAACGAAAACTGCCCTTTGCTATCTGCATCTAGTAATTCTCGCACCATTTGCTCCTTATCTTGCCCCAATTTGCGTTGCAATAATTGTAATAAATCACGAACCTTTTTATACGCTTCTTGATACAGCTCTTCATAGGGCGTTGTTGCAAGAAGCGGAACAATAGTCTCGATATCTTTATAAAAACGCTCCGCTTTGCCAATGTCCTTAGCAAGCACCCCTTCATTAAAAAGTTTTACTGCATAATCAAAACACAATGCATAAAACTGACCGTAAATCTCGGGATACTCTCGCTTAATAAAAACGCTCAAGGGCTCAAGAGGCATGTTATCAAGCGCATCAAATTCCGTTCCACCCAAAAAAGAAAACCCTGTGTTCCGTGGAACATACACCCGGCCATCAACACCGCTTATGAATGCCTTGCGCACATATGCATGCAACAACGAACATTGATCTAAAAAAAACTCCCAATAATACATTAATGAAAATCCATCAGGCTTATTGGCAACATAAAACCATGGCTCGTGCGCAATAAGATCAATGATCGTTTTTAAACGACCTGCAACAACATGCGGCTCCTGCCCCGAAAAAAAATAATCACGAATAGCTAATGCTTTAGGATAATAATGCTGAACATAGGAACTATAAAACTCTTGCGCATGCGCTGCAATGGCAACCGTTTCATCCGCACAAGGATTGTCATCAAAACGTGCTAACATGCTGGCCTGCAAGCAACACACACATAAAGCACAGCATATTTTTTTTATCGTTATGGCCATAGCAACTCCTCAACCTACGCTAAAATATTTTTGCCTAAAGTTGTAATACAATGGGCCACCTGCGCAAAATAAGCATCTTGCGTCGCACGAATGCGTTCAAAATCCTCAGCGCAAGGATGATCAAAATAATCCTGCATGTTACCTGTGTACGTTTCGCACGATGCTATAACAAGCTTTTTTTGCTCATGAAAATTTTTTAAAAAACCTCTATCATCAGCATGTTTTTTGCGTGCCAAAGCAGATAAAAAACCAAGAGCATCTTCGAGCGTCACTATAAAAGATTCATGTTGACGCTGTAACTCTTGAGCTAAAAACAACGCACATGAATCGCCCTGCAATGCTTGCTGCGCTTCATTGCACGCTATGTTATAAAGTTCCATAGTATGGCCCGTAGATTGTGCTATCACATCAAGTAATAAACAATAAAAATCCAAACGAGAATCTGCGCTAAAAAAAGCCTTCATCTTGTTAATCATGTTTAATGTCCATTCACGACCTGATCCAAATGTAGTAAGAAAAAATCCACCAAGCGCAACATACAATGCTTTTTTAAATGATTTTTCAATAACTCCTGAAATCGTTTTTTTATACTGCTGTTCTTTTCTTTGCTGTTGAAAAAAACTTTCCATATCATGATGCACCGAATCAACATTATCAGATTTTTTTGCTGACTGAACATCATCCCTGCCGGCCGCGTGCTGTTTATATTTGTTTATTACCCACCACACGCCAGCAGCCGCGCCGACCCCCGCAGCACACCACATTGACGTATGAACAAGCGCCATTGTGCGCAATTCTTGTGCAGCATTTTGTTCAGCAACGGCACTCCGCTCATGCGAAAAATGTTGCAAAACAACTTGCTGTGCGCCGAGCAAGCAGCCCACAAAACTCATTAAAAAAGCAAATCCGCCACCCCACTTAATTTGCATCATATCCACTCATTGACTGTGGGTATCCCGCCATCCCGGCATAACGACTGGTTGGTTTTGCATTACCAAGATCAAAAGACTCACTACGTGGTGCTTCTTTAGGATCTGTTATTAATAATCGATCAAGTTTTTCAAATAAATTATCAATATTTGCTGATATTTCATCAATAATTTTTGATCGTACCCCAACACCCATTTTTGCTGCCAAATCTTTAATCGATGCCGTAGAACGCAACATCGTGGTAACTTGAGTAAGCCATGAACCCAACTGCTTAGCAATAAAAACAATCTCAGGATTTTTTGATTGATTATAATATCCAACACGATCATTAATCATATCAGCAAAAAAATTAAATTGATCAGCATAATGCATGAGCAACAACCCACCCATCACCTGTTCCTGATCTGCCTCTTGCGAGCCATCTTCAAATGACATCATCCGCGACGTAACATCGCGCCCGCGAGACTCAATGCCCATATAACCACTAACAAGCCCATTCAATCCTGTAAAGCAGGACTTTACCGTTGCGCGCCAGATTCTTACATCTGCAGATCTAAATCCACGTTTACCATGATGAAAAAGATATGAATGTAACGTTTCACATGACTCACTTACCCAACGACTAACACTTTTCCAGGCCTCTCCAAGTACGCCATTAACGGTCGTCTCGGTAACTTTACCAACAAAGTCTCCAATGGCAGAAGCGCCTCGCGCATAACATCCTTGTTTTATACCTTCTACAACATCATCACCCAACGTTAAATCACGAAACATTTCAATATTATCCTTACCCGCAATGCCTCGCGCCATAATATCTGCCATTCCTCTTTTTTTACCAGCATCAGCCAATTCTTGCTTTAATTTTTCAATCTCCTTATCTATTAACATCATCACCTTTTCTTCAGTTGCCAGCTTTCGTTGTTTTTCAAGTTCAGACAACTGCCTTAGCACTTCTGTTTTAAACTTAAATTGCATTGTTAGAGAAGAATCATTTCCATAATAATTATATCCCCAAGGAACATTCCAACCAGGATAGTCATGAGACTTAGACCCTGATAATGGAAAAAAATTAATTATTCCACAAAAAATTACAATTGCCTGAGTAACTCGTTTACACATCATATATCATTCCTTAACATTATTAATAGTACTGATCAGCATGCATATACAACGATATACCATATC
>Ga0075567_111_pt1 | contig 42109 bp, 37 predicted proteins | sample RifGroF2_FD_68153 | JGI IMG/M metagenome (GOLD analysis project Ga0075567, IMG submission 68153) | candidate division TM6 bacterium GW2011_GWF2_38_10
TTTCAAACAAGAATTTAAATTTCCATCTTTACAATGTGCAGTATTTCCAAAAAGCCACTCTCAACAAACTCAGAACCGCTTTTTGATGACATTTGATCTTACCATCAGGAATATCTAAAATACTAAATCGTTGAGCTAAGGCAATAATACAAGGGATAAGCCCTACTACAAAAAAAAATGTTACCCCACCAGCAAGAATATACTGCATAATGCCCACCATACACACACTCCCTTTTTTCCAAAAACCTGTTGTTTTATTCACATAATCGTTTTTTCAAAAACTCAGTAAAAAAACTATACTCTTGGTACGATAAAAATTCAATGGAAACCGTTGTAATCAAAAAAAATTTTTTATAATCATCGCGCATATGTACAAGGGGCCCAAGTTTTTCCCAATCTTTTTGTGTTGTAATCACATAAGAAGCTCCTGTATTTTTCATAGTAGCAATAATTTCAATAAGGTCAGATCGTGTATAAGCGTGATGATCAGGATATTCACACACTCCACCGATGTTAAAACCACAATTTTTTATATTACTTAAAAAATGCGAAAAATTTCCTATGGCGGCAACAACTAAACACGTACAACCTGATGCCTCTTTATTATCAAAAATAATATCATAAGGATTATATATTTTCTTAATAACATGTTTTGTTGCAACCACTAACGCCTGCGGTATTTTTGTTTGCAGGTCATTTTTTATCTTAGCAAGATCATGAGAAACTACATTATCTGCATGGGTTATAAAAACACAATCGGCACGCGATAGATCCTTTTCCCGTAAAGGTCCCGCCGGCAAGCAATGTCCATTACCATATGGAGCAGTTGCATCAAGTAACACTATTTCTAAATCCTTAACTAAGGCATGATTTTGATAAGCATCATCCAATATAAAAAATACAGGGTGCGGATGAATATTCTTATAAACAATTTGAATGGCCATTTTTCTATTGCTGCCTACAGCAACCGTGCATCCTAAGTTTCGAGCAGCCATTAATGCTTCATCACCAGCATTTTCCACCGTTGTTATAATGCGTTTACCATCACCTACCAAAAGAGCTGGTTGCTTATCCTTTTTGCCATACCCCCTTAAAATAACGCCACAAGCAGATGGGTTAAGTAAATCAACTAAAAAAGCAGCAACTACCGACTTCCCAGTTCCACCAACACTAATATTGCCTACGCTTATAACATAGGCATTTGGTACTTTATATTTTTTTTTATGCTTACGCACATATTGATGCACATAAAAAAACCATCTGTAACTATATTCTATACAACAAAGCATAATAAAAAAAATACGCTCACAATGCGATAGCTTTTGCTTACAAATTGTTTTTTTCCACAATGATTGAATATAAAGCGCTATAAACTTCCACTGAAATAATCGAGCCATATCAACACCAAAAAAAATGGCCGGAGTATAATCTCTCCGGCCATATAAATCTTATTTTCTAACTTACTTATGTTTTTCTTTAACCTGTGCATAGGCATAAACCGTATCGCCTTCTGCCCAATCGTTAAAATTGTCACACATAAAGCCACACTCAAATCCAGCATGAACTTCTTTGACACTTTTTTTATCTCTTTGTAAGCTGCTAATTTTTGCTTCGCCAATTTCTTTACCATTTCGAACGCAAACAACTTTATGCTCGCGAGTCAAAATTCCATCACGCATGTAACACCCAGCGATAACACCAACACCTTTAATGTCGAAAACCTTTTTAACAACAGCTTCACCAACTTTTTGCCATGTAATTTCAACTTCTTTTTTGCTGAGTAAAAGCTTTTCAAGATCTTCAACAAGATGATAAATAATGCTATGCAATAAAACAGTTACATTTTTTTGTTTAGCCAACAGTGCTGCATTTTTTTCCTGTTTTACATGCAGGCCAACAATCATTGAGTTGGTATTTTCTGCAAAATCAATATCACCTTCAGTAATATCACCAATACTTGATGAAACAATGTAAATAGGACACTTAACTTCTTTGCTTAATTTGCCAAGCTTTTCAATGCATCCTACAAGAGCTTCTTTAGATCCTCGAGTATCAGCCTTAATGATAACATTAATACTTTTTTGTTTTTGTGTAGCATTTTGCAATAAAACAGGGACAGATCCAGCTTCGCTTGTTGTTGTAACTTGCGTTGATTCATCATTTTTACCAGCACGCGCTTTTGCATACACATCCTGCGTAACAACAATTAAAGATTCACCAATTGAAGAGAATGAATCAAAGCCAACGACTTGAGCTGGAATCCCAGGAGTAATGTGTGGGACTTTCTTTCCATAAGTATTAATTAACAAACGAACACGCCCAGCTGTTCCACCACAAACAAAAAAATCGCCCTGGCGCAAAACACCTTGTGTACAAATAACTGTTGCAACTGGCCCGAATCCACGCTCAACTTTTGACTCAAGAACAAACGCTTGAGTTGGAGCTTTTTCATCAGCCTTTAATTCCATCAACTGAGATTGTAAAACAATAAGTTCAAGAAGGTCATCAACGCCTTGGCCCGTTTTAGCCGAAATAGGAACAACAACGGTTTGTCCACCCCAATCTTCTGGCATTAATTCATGCTGAGCAAGTTGACGCTTAACTGTTTCAATAGCTGCAGGAGATTGAACTTTATCAATTTTATTAACAGCAACAATAATAGGAACCCCTGCTTTTTTAGCATGATTAATAGCCTCTACCGTTTGAGGTTTAATGCCATCATCAGCAGCAACAACAAGAACAGCTATATCAGTTATTCGTGATCCTTGCTCACGAATATAGGTAAAAGCTTCGTGCCCCGGAGTATCAAGAAAAACAACTTTACCATGCGTACTTGCAACCTCATAAGCTCCAAGATGTTGCGTTATTCCACCTTTTTCACCACCCGCAACATTCATTTTTCGTATATAATCAAGTAATGTTGTTTTACCATGATCAACATGTCCCATAACAACAACAATAGGCCAGCGAGGCATTAAATGTTGTGTATCAGCTGCATGTTGACGTAGAGCGGCCGCCGTATCAACAGCATTTTCAGCTGTTGACATAGTAACAGCTATGCCAAACTGATCAGCCAAGCTTTTAATGGTATCAGGATTTAAAACATAATTTCGATTGCACATCATGCCGCGTTTAATAAGTGCAGTTATAAGCTCACCAGGCAACCTACCAAACATATCAGCAACCTCAAAAAGGGGCATACTTTTATCAACGATAACATTTGTTACTACTTTAGGTACAGCTTGTTCTCTAACTTCTCGCACTCGTCTTCTTCTGCGACGTCTAAATGAACGAGGAGCCCCCGCAACATCAGCTATTTTTTTTGTTAAAAATCGATCGATTTTTTCTCGACCTTTACTTAGTGCACCAAGGTTAAGACTTTCGTCTAATAAATTAGCGCCTCCACCAACTGCAACATTTTCAAATAGATCTTGATCATTGAAAACATCTGTTTTTTCTTCATTCTTTTCATGTTGATTTTGAGCGTAAACAATTCCCTCTATACTCTTTTTTGGTGTCTTTTTTTCGCTTTGTTTATACATCATACGTTGTTCAGCAGGCTTGGCCGCAGGCTCCTTGGTTTCATGTTTATTAAGAGGCTCAACACGAGCAGATTTTGTGCTCTGCGTTGGCGCAGTATACTTTTTTCTTACAGCATCGAGAGCATCATCAGATAAAACCGACATATGACTCGCAACAGCAAAACCACCTTCTTTTAAAAAAGAAACTATTTCTTTGCTGTTTACACCAAGTTCTTTTGCTATTTCATAAACTCTCATGCTTCATTCACCTAAAAACTTTAGAAAACTACAATGCGCTTTTAATCAGCATCATTGTCAACATTACCACCATCTTCGTCCTCAACGACAATGCTATCAACTCCCGCTGCTGCAGGCGCTATGTCTTGCAACTGAATTTCAAGCCCAACAAGACGAGATGCCAATTTTATATTTTGTCCCATCTTGCCAATAGCCAAAGATCTTTGATCTTGAGGGAACCACACAACGGCTTTTTTGTCCCCAACAAGCTCAACTCTTTCAACATCAGCAGGTTTCAAGCTTCCTTTTACAAGATCTTCAACAGACTCTGACCATCCGATAAGATCTATTTTTTCCTGACCAAGCTCTCTTAAAATAGGCTTTATACGAGCTCCACCAACCCCTACACACGTTCCAACAGGATCAACCTCAGCGCTTGATGATGAAACAATAGCTTTCGTTTTGTAGCCAGGAATGCGTACAATTTTTACAATTTCCACAAGTCCTTCAAATACCTCTGGAATTTCGGCACTCAATAAACATTGCACAAACTCTGCACTGGCACGATCGAGAATGAGTTGATAATCCCCTTTTGGAGCGGAGAGAACTTCTTTTAATAATGCTCGGACAGGATATCCAACTCGTAACACTTCGCCAGGGATCATGGACTCTTGCGGAAGAAGAGCCATAACATCGCCAAGCTTAACCGCAAACCCAGCACGCTCACGCTTATGAACCATGCCACTTATAATAGTGCCTTGCTTATCTTTGAATTCGTTATAAACCGCCATTTGCTCAAGTTCACGAATTTTTCCTGATATAATTTGTTTGGCTGTAAGAATTTCTATACGACCAATCTGTTCTTCAAATGGTACTAGTATTTCATCGCCAATGGAACAATTCGGATCTATCGTTTTTGCTTTGCGAAAGGAAATATCAACATCATCGTCATCAACAACAGACGCAACAAGTTTTCTTACGAAAATATCAAGGTTGCCAGACTTATTGTTGTACACAACTTCAAAATCAGCATAAGGAAATTTCTTAGTATATGCCGTTTTTATACCGTCACAAACAATTGAAATGACTTTTTCTCTGTCGAGCCCACGCTCTTCTACCAAATCTTCAATAACATGAGATAAATTCACAGTTTCTGCCCCTACATAGATTTTGAATGGTCTTTAAACTTTTCGCATTAGCTTTAAACAAACACTGGTCAATATTAGATTAAATTTTCAGGAAAGTGAAGGCCTAAGTTCCTTTTCGGTAATATTTTTATCTTAATTTTCTAATAGAATTTGCAAATCAAGGGGTGGGTTTTTTTGGGGGAAATCTTAATAACTCTTTAATTATATAAATATATATAAATTAATAATAATAGGCGACGAGGTTTTTGTGGATAACTTTGTATTTTATAGACGGGTTTTATCTCTGGATCGCTCTTTTGGCGTTTTTAACTCTTGTGGATAACCTGTTGATAACTTGTGGATAACCTGTTGATAAGTTTTCAGGGCTCTTTCAAAACATTGATTGGTGGGCACCTTTGGTTAATTATTTTTTTAAGCCTATTCAGAGATGCCATTAGATCATTACTTTCAGAGGTGGTGAAAAAGTTATCCACAAGTTATCAACAGGTTATCCACAAGTTATCAACAGGTTATCCACAATGACAAATAGAGATATTATTGATATTATTGTCAATTATGCTATTTTTGTTAATTTTAATTTCAATTTAAATTAATTCCCACTTTTTACTGGAAGTGATAACCCTAAAACATTCATTATTTTTTTCATATCTTCCCATACTATTTTTTTTGCCTGTGGATTTCTTAAAAGATATGCCGGATGATAGGTTGGCATGGTAAGAATAGTGCGAAAAGTGAAAAAAGCCCCCCGTGTTGGGGAAATTTTCATATCGTTTCCCAAAAGAGCTTGAGTTGCTGTTGCTCCTAGTAGACAAATAACTTTGGGTTGGATGATATCAATTTCAGCAAAGAGCATTTTTTTACATGTTTCTCGTTCATCTGGTAATGGTGTTCTATTGTTGGGCGGGCGACATTTTACCACATTGGAGATATAAACTTGTTCTCGTGTAAGGTTCATGGCTTGAATAATTTTAGTAAGTAATTGTCCTGCTCTGCCAATAAAGGGGATTCCGTGGATGTCTTCGTCCCTTCCTGGTGCTTCTCCTATGAACATAAGGCTTGCTTGAGGGTTCCCTTGCCCAAAAACGATGTGTTTTCGGCCTTGTTGTGCTAGTGGGCAGCGTGAGCATTGTTCGTAATCCTTATAAAGAGATTCGAGTTTGGCTTGCTGGTTCTTTGTTGTATTTTTGTGGTTGAGCATATTGTGGGTTTCTGCATTCATCGTGTTCCTCATATTCATTTGGGTTGATGATTTTGGTCAAAAATAATGTAACATCTGATGAGATGTTGTGCAGTTTAACAAAATTTTTTTTTAAAACCTAGGGATGGATTATCCATCTTTACCAGGCGGCGATAATGATAATGGGGAAAAGAGACGAAAGTATAGTATTTATAGAAAATAATTGACAAACTATAAATATTGTCGATAGGCTAAACATAGAATAAAAAAGGTGGTTTTTAACAATGAAGCGAGTTTTTTTGCATTTATCATTTGATTTAAATGTGATGCTCGGGTATACGTAGTAAGAACCACAGGTAGTAGCGTATAAGTAACGTGTGGGGGGCAAGATGGGCAGAAGAAAAAAGACTATGAATGAAAAAGGACCAAAGCTTCTTATTGTTGAGTCGCCAGCAAAAATTAAGACGATATCAAAGTTTTTGGGAAAAGATTTTAGAATCATGTCTACGTTTGGACATGTTATGGATTTTCCTGAGCGTCGACTGGGTGTTGCTTTTACGCAGGACAATAAGATAGAATTAGAATACGTTCCATTAAAAACAAAATCGACAACGATTAACGATATTTGTAAGCAAGCTCGTGAGTGTAGCGAAGTTTTTCTTGCTTCTGACCCTGATCGAGAGGGAGAGATTATTTCATGGCATATTGGTCAACAAATTGAAAAGGTTTTTGCTGATGAGTCAAAAATTCACAGAATCACCTTTAACGAAATTACAAAACCAGCCATCATTGAGGCTATTAAACATAAGGCTAAAGTTGATATTAATAAAGTGTACGCTCAACAGGCACGGCGTGTGCTTGATCGATGGGTTGGTTACGAAGTTTCTCCTATCTTGTGGAAAAAAATTGCCAAAGGACTATCGGCAGGACGTGTTCAATCGGTTGCGTTGCTTTTAGTATGTGATCGCGAGCAAGAAATTCAGACGTTTAAACCTGAAGAACATTGGTCTATTCATGCCCAATTTATGCTTTCAACAAAACAAGTTTTATCGGCTGAACTTTTTAAAATAAGCAGTAAAGCATTTAAATTAAAAAACAAGGAAGAGGCGCATAAGGTTTTGAATGCGCTCGCGAGCGAACAGTTTGCAGTAACAAAAATTACGGATAAAAAACGATTAAAAAATCCACAGCCACCGTTTATGACGAGTACCTTGCAACAAGATGCTTATAATAAATTAGGTTTCGCCGTTGAAAAAACGATGAAAATTGCCCAACGTTTGTATGAAGGTGTTCCGTTGGCTGATGGATCACCCGAGGCGTTAATTACGTATATGCGTACCGATTCGTTGCGTATAGCGGATACTGCATTGTCTGCTGTGAGGGAGTTTATTGGTGGTGAGTATGGTAAAGATTATTTGCCTAAATCGGCATTTACCTACGCAAAAAAAGGGGCGCAAGATGCTCACGAAGCTATTCGTCCTATTGATGTGCGTATAACGCCGACTCAGATAGCTCGATTCCTTTCACCTGATGAAGCAAAGCTTTATACACTTATTTGGAAACGCTTTGTAGCTTGCCAGATGGAGGCAGCCGAATATTTTCAACGTCAAGTACTTATTGATGGTGGTAAATTTACGTTTAAAGCAACAGGATCAACGCTTATGTTTGATGGATTTTTAAAGGTGTATATTGTGGAAGACGAGGAAGAGGAAGAAAACGTAAAAATTCCAAAAGAACTTGAAGAGAAAATGCCTCTTGTCTTGCAAAAACCTGATTCAAAACAACATTTTACGCAGCCGCCGCCACGGTATACTGAAGCAAGTTTAGTTAAGGAACTTGAAAAAAAGGGAGTGGGACGTCCAAGTACCTATGCTGCTATTTTGTCAACAATTCAAAAGCGAGGATATGTTGATAAAGAGAATAAGCGTTTTATGCCAACTGAGCTTGGAAAAGCTGTTACTGAGATGTTGGTAAAAAATCTGCCGGACATTGTGAATGTTAATTTTACTGCAAAGATGGAAGATAGCCTTGATAAGATTGAACAGGGCAAAGAAAATAGAGATAACGTATTACTCTCCTTTTATGAAAAATTTAAAGAAGACCTAGAAAAATTTGGTGGTCAAGAAGCTTCTCGGAAGGTCATTGTTACCGATGTGCCATGTCCTGAATGTGGTAGTCCATTAGCAATTCGTTTTGGGCGGACGGGTGAATTTCTTGGTTGTTCAAAATATCCTGAATGTAAGTTTACATCACCATTTACGCGGGATGAACAGGGTAAAATTACGCTTATTGAAAAAACAGCTGCAGAAAGCGAACTTACTTGTCCGCAGTGTGGCAAAAATCTTGTTAAGAAAATGGGTAAATTTGGGCCATTCTTAAGTTGTCCAGGGTATCCAGAGTGCAAGTATATTCATCAAGAAAAACTTAAAATGCCTTGCCCTTTGTGTGGAAAGGCTGTAACAAAACGACGCTGGCGTGGAGGTAGTTTTTGGGGTTGTTCTGGTTATCCTACATGTAAATTTGCAATATTTGGTGCTGTGCATGAAGAGCCATGTCCAAAATGTGCATCTCCCTATTTATTGGTTGTCAAAAATAAGGATGGGTCAACATCTCACGTTTGCCCCGATAAGGCGTGTGGTTATAGCGTAGTTATTGCAGGTCCTGAATCGGCGGATACATAAGGCATATGTGGTTGTGTTACGGTAACTGTTTTATTGTTAACCGTGAGCATAATATCAACATTATGAAGTATTGTAGGGCGGTGAGATACGATAAAAAGTGTTTTAACGCCCTTTAACTCATTAATAGTTTGTTGAATAAATTGTTCCGATTCTTGGTCAAGCGAGGATGTCGCTTCGTCAAATATAATGATATCAGGATTTTTCAATAGTGCTCGAGCAATTGTTATTCGTTGTTTTTGGCCTCCTGACAAGCAGACTCCATTTTCCCCAACGATAGTGTTGTACCCTTGCGGTAATTGTTCAATAAAATTATGCGCATATGCTGCGGTACATGTGCGAACAATATCAGCGTGGGTTGCCTGGGGATTTGCGTAGGCAATATTATTGTAAATGGTATCGTTAAATAAAAATGGACGTTGCCCAACATAGCCTATTCGATTGCGTAAACTCTGGTATGAAATATCAACAAGGTCTATAGAGTTGATTGTTATGGTGCCATGTGTTGGATGAATAAAGCCAAGAAGTAAATCACACAGGGTACTTTTCCCCCCTCCAGATGGGCCAACAATGCCAACGCATGATCCTCAAAAACAGTTGAATGATCATTATACGAAAATCCTACCTGTTTAAAACAAAGTGTTTTTATGGGCGGGGTGAGATCTTTGGTTTTGTAGAGTGCGGTAGGGGCTATTTCGTCCATAAGGGTGAATATTCGTTCGGCTGCAGCAATACCATACTGGATGTCTCCAAATATGTTAATGATTTTTTTGAGTGGTTGAAAAGCAAGGATGATAGCGGCAGCAAATGATGTTAGCTGTCCGGCTGTTATTGAACCTTTGAGTATTTGTTGGGTTGCAATAAAAAATACAATGCCGCCACCAGTCATTGCAATGACTTCCACACATGCAGGAGCAAGTGCTTCAATTTTTGCATTTTTCATAATGGACGAAAAACAGTTTTTTAAAAGATGTTTAAATTGTTTAACTTCTGTATTTTCAGCATTAAACGCTTTTATTTCTCGAATGCCAACAAATGATTCTTGAAGCATGTTACTAACACGCCCCATTTCTTGTTGAATAGCACGGGATGCTTTTTTTCGGGCTTTACTCATAATGCTTATCGTAATTCCGATAAACGGGCCGATCAGGAGAGTTAGAGTAGTAAGTTGCCAGTTTTGGTAAAAAGCTATTATGACAAGACAAAGGGCTTCAAAAACACTACGTACTCCATCCTTAATGACGTTGGAGGCGGTCGCTTGTATCATTTGTACATCATTGAGAAAATGTGACATAAGTTGACCGGTTGTTGTTTTTTGGTAAAAAGATAAAGGAAAATGAATAATTTTTTCAAGTAATGAACTTCGAATATCGTTTACCACTTTATTGCCGACCCAATGCATGAGATATGATGAAAGATACATAAACAATCCTTTTAATGCGAAAAAAAGAATAAATGCGCCAATAAAAGGAATAATGAGATGATGAAATTGTTTAATAAAAATATCATCAATGGTATGTTTCAATAAATATGCCGGAGCTGATGATGTTATACCAAAAAGCGTTGCGCACATAATGGAAAGAACCAGCCGCTTCCAGTATGGTTGCGCATAAAGAAGAACTCGTTGCAAGGATGTGTTCATGAGGGTCTCAAATAAAATAGCTTAAAACAGATCATTATTTCATAACAGTATTACTTGACAAGGTGTGTGGATAAACATTCCCTGCCAAGTAACGTTATAATAGCTTTTTTATTAAAGATTTCAATCAATCATTTTTATATGACATGTTGTAATTGAGTTCCATCAAATGAAAATATAGAGCATCCATTGGGTAATATGGTATCACCTTGGCATGTAGGGTTGCATGAGCCTATGGCAATATAATCCATATCATTGTTCCAATAAATTGATTGGTCAGTAAATATATGAGAAGTTGTTGTTATAAGCGTTGATTCTTGCGATGTAACATAGTAAATGGAGAGCGTATCGTCAACTCCAACAGCTATATGGTGTTCATCGGGAGCCCATGCAATACATGATACATAACTAGGTAAATTAAATGAATTAATTACGTCTATGGTACTTTCTGTAAGGGAATATATGGTGAGTTGGTTTGCGTGAGCAAGTGCTATAAAACTTCCTGATGGTGTTATTTCAATACATTCTGCAGATTGTGCAAAAAACGTTGAGGCCAATGTAGAGAGGGTATTATTTTCATATAAAAAAATAATAATTTGAAATACTGCACCGCGAATGCAAGCCATTAATTTTGTGTTGTTATTAAACCATTGGAGTGATGAAATAGATACAAAATCTTCTGTTTCGGTTGGGCTTATGCTTGTTGTGTATGATATTGTTTCAAGTATTGGATCATAGTTTAAAATATTAATTTTAGGGTTATAACCGCTTTCTCCTACTGCAATAATGTTCTCTGTTATGTTAACGCTTGTGCTTGTTATATTTTGGCCATTATCAAGTTGATATGATATGCACTGTGAAGGATTTGTGTTGTTCGGAATTAATGTGAAACTATCGTTGTAAATAGATATGCGAGGGTTGCTTAGTTCCTCAGCGCATACATTGTGCGAATATGTGCATGCGTATAATATAAAAAATATAATGTGAGTTTTTTGTTTAAACAATGATGTTGCCGTGGATGCTAACATGAGATCCTCCTTCAAGTACTATTTTTGTGTTATCTATTTCTTCCTCATTGGTAAAGGTAATAAAGCTTTTTCTTTGTTCTTGTGCATTGGCACCAAATGTAATTTTGAATGTTCTACAATTTGGTCCTGCGCCATCTGCTCGGCCTACGAGAATATATTCTCCAGATAAGCCCCATTGAGAAAATCCATCCGCATTATAAAGAGATTGCGTAAAGCGTTGTGTTAATTCTTCGTTGGTGCAATCATAAATTCTTAACCCAGGTAATGTGCCCGAGAGTGCAGATACAGATTGTCCATTTGGAGCACAATTTGAAATATGGGTACAGGCAATATCATCCGTTTGATCAATAAGGGATAATGTGTTATTTGCAAATTTAACAAGTTGTAGAGGGCGAGTACCTCCGGTACCGACGTCTCCAGGAGTGGTAATAATATAGGTATTATTTGGTGAAAATTGTACACAATATACTGAGGTTCCTCCAAGATCTATAGAAGAAACTGGTTCAAGTGTTGTTCCTGTAAAATAATACAGTCGTATTTTGTGGGAATTATTAAATCCGCCAACCGGATCTGGCAATCGTCCTCCCAGGAGCAAGTATTTACCATCATTTGACCATGAAAGATCGTATGGACGTGCCCATGTGGTAGAATTTCCATAAGGGCGGGATGTAACAGGTGTTACACTGTTGCCATCAAACGCATAGACGCGGATTTGATCTCTGTTGTCAAAACCTCCCATGTTTTCAGTAGCTCCTAATCCAGCTATTGCTACATAGTGGCTATCGGGAGAAAATCGTATGGCAAAAGGAATACATGCGATAAGTACTAGTCCTTCTCCATCAACCTTTTCAGTACCCCAGTCTACATCGGTAACTTTTTGAAGGGATGAGCCATTAAAATAAAAAATATACAGTTTTGCATTGATTCCACTTGCATAGCTCGCTTGGTTTGCTGCAGCTACATATTTGCCACATGGTGACCAAGTAATACAGTTTACCCTATTTAAAAGATGAGCTGAGGCTACTTGGTCTATACTTGAAGTGTTAATTTTAAAAACACGGACGTTGCTTGACGCATGGTCTCCTGCAACAGCGATATATTGTTCATTTGGAGAAAAACTCATGGCACGGATGTATGATAGACCTGTATTAACGCTTAGATCTAATGTTGTTGCTGCTGGATGTATTCCTGCTAAAGAATTGAGTTTTGTATTGTTTTTAAAAATAATTGTTCCATCGACAATTTTCATGCCGGTATTGGTTGCAAGAATAGAACACCCATCACACGTGATTTTAGACGATTCGTCTTTGCAGTAAATACGTCTGCTCAATGGTATTGTGGGAGCAAATGAAAAAGTGATATCATGATCAAGGTAAAGATGGCTATTGTCGGTAATAAAACTTGGTGCTGTTGATTGATATACAATTCCATGGTTTTTTCCTGTAAAAATAACATCATTTGTGAAAAATAATGATCCATTATTAACATACCAATCATCGCCCATTTCAAATACAACATTATCGAGGGTTAGGTGACTTAAACTACTGGAAATAGTAAGTGAAGGCTGCCCGGGATATGCATGATTTGTTTTTATAATCATATTGCGTAATGTTAAGGTACTATCATTATCAAGGATTAGTTGGGCATCATCACCGATAGTTAACGTATTGCCTTTTCCATTTATAACAAGGTTGCCATGACAATGTAAAGCTGCATTATCGGGTAGGGTAAAATTTCCTTGTAATGTAATAGATTTACCATTGCCTTCAATATAACCACCTGATGAAAATGTAATACTTGCATCAAATATAATATTATTTTCAAGAATGATTCTTCCGTAATTATGTAAATCAATAGGGCCTGAAAGAGGTATATTGATATCAAGACTTATGGTTGCAGCCGGTTGTTTAAAGCCTGATGTGGTTGTAAATCCATTATCAAATCGAATAAATCCTGATGTGGTATTAGATGTGTTATAAAAAACATGATGATATTGTTTGTAGACAGGGTTTGTTGTTCCATCAATATGAATGGCAGAGCCCATAGTGAATATACCATATAAAAATGCGAGGTAACGAATACAATTCTTCATAATGATATCCTTCTCCTTTTGTGGTTTTTAAGGCTATTTTATAGCAAAATAGCCTTATCTGTATTATTGAATTTTAAATATTTTATGTTTTCCAACTTTGATAATCATCTGAGATTCTACAGAAATTTTTGCTTTAAAATCGTTTACAATTTGTTCATTTACTGAAACAGCATTTGATTCAATAAGACGTTTTGCTTCAGATGATGTTTTTAGAGCCTTTAATTCTTTTAAAAGATCTACTATCCATAATTCACAAGGAAGAGCGTGGTTTAACGTAATTTCTTGAGCTTTAGAATAATCTTGTTTTTGAAAAAGAGCTTCAAAATTTTGTTGAGCGTCTTGTGCTTCTTGGGCGGACCAAAAACGTGCAACAATATCATGAGCCATTATTTTTTTGAGTTTCATAGGGTGTTGAACTTCATTATACACATCGGCTTGCATATGTTTAATGTCATCTTCTGTTTTATGAAGTAAAAGATGATAATAACGCCACATAAGTTCGTCTGAAATTGACATGAGTTTGCCATAAGCTTGAGTTGCTGGCTCCCATAGCCCGACATAATTGCCTAAACTTTTAGACATTTTGTTCACGCCATCGAGTCCTTCTAATATAGGCATGGTGAGAACAACTTGGGGTTCTTGTCCATACTGTTCTTGTAAAAAACGCCCCATAAGAACATTAAATGTTTGGTCGGTGCCGCCAAGTTCAACGTCTGCTTTAAGAGCGACAGAATCATATCCTTGCATAAGTGGATAGAGCATTTCGTGAAAGCCTATAGGTGTTTTTTCAGCAAGTCTTTTTTGAAAGTCTTCTCGTTCAATAAGACGAGCAAGTGTCACTTTGCCAGCAAGCTGTAAAACATCAGCAAATGATAATTGCGAAAGCCATTCTGAATTGTAGCGGACTTTTGTTTTTTGTGGATCAAGAATTTTGCAAACTTGATCAAAATAAGTTTGGGCATTTTTTTTAATTTCTTCTTCAGTAAGTGGAGGTCGTGTTTTGCTGCGTCCTGTTGGGTCGCCAATACGTGTTGTATAATCGCCAATAAGAAAAATAACCTCATGGCCCAAATCTTGAAATTGACGCATTTTTAAAAGAACTACGGCATGACCAAGATGGAGGTCCGGTGCTGTTGGATCCATACCTAATTTTATGCGTAATGGACGTCCTGTTTGAAGTTTTTTAATAAGATCGGCTTCGGGTAAAATATGAGCGGCGCCATTTTTTATGATGGCGAATGCTTGTGTTATATGTGCTTCCATAAAAACCTTTTTTTTAGATGACAAGGATTGTGAGTATTTGTTTTACGATTTGGATAAGATATATAAATCCCATTCGGATTGGTGGCGCTAAAAAAATAAAAATAAAAATAAAAATTGAATACCGATAAAACCATTCAATAATATGGGGATATTTTTTTATAAGAAAAATCATAAGAATATGGCTACCATCAAGAGGTGGAATGGGGAGAAGATTAAAGACGCCTAACCCAATATTAATATAAACAAGCGCATACATGATTTGTTGTAGGGTTATAAGACTAATATTGGATATTCCTAGTAGTGGGGCGTATTTCAAAATATAAAGGCCTACAAGTGCCAAAAGAAAATTTGCAAAAGGACCGGCAAGTGCTGTAAAAACTGTATATAAGCGAGGTTTTTTAAAATTTCGCGCATCAAAAATAACGGCTTTTGCCCAACCAACCCTAAAGAGCATAAGAAAAATGAGACCCATTGGGTCAATATGAGCTATGGGATTAAGCGTCAAACGTCCTTGATTCTTTGCTGTAGGGTCACCCAAAAGATATGCAGTAAGTGCGTGTGCATATTCATGCACGGAAAGAGCAAGAAGAAATGCAGGAAGAAATATAACCATGGAGGCTATAAGTGTTGAAAATGATGAATGCATTATTGTCCTTTTTTATAAAACAAACCCAAGTAACATTTTTTTTATAATCATGGTACAAAGTGAAAGAAAAGCAAAAAAAGTTTCGCTTATTCCTGGTAAAAAGAATAAAGCAAAAAAAATAAAAAGAGAATAGTGTTCAAGTTGATGAATAATACGGTGATAAGCTGTGGGGACTATGTAATAAAGCATATGTCCTCCTGTAAATGGCGGGAGTGGAATAAGATTGAGTATTCCGAATAAAATGGCGATATTGATAATCGTTTTAAACAGCATAACAAAGCTTAATGTTACTGCATAGGGGAGGTTGAGGAGAATAACTCCTTTCAGACAAAGCGCGGATAAAAAAGCAAGTAAAAAATTACCAAATGTACCTGAGAAAATAGTGAGCAGTCCGCCAAGGCGGATGTATTTAAAATGAGCATCGTTGATAGGTGGTTGGATTATCATGTGTGAACCAAATGCTAAGATGATGACGCAAAACATTTCTTTAGAAAAAGGTTCGCCAAAGAGTATACCAATAAGCAAATAAGTTATAAGAATAATAAATAATCCTAATAAATCTATATGAGCAAGTGGGTTAAAGGTTAAAAATCCAAGGTTATATGCTGTGGTATCGCCCATAATTTTTGCGGTTAATGTTTTAAAAAAACCATTAAAGGTGAAAATAAGCAATAAGCAAGGAAAGAGGATGACCATTTCATTGACAAGGGAAAAAAGAGGATTATGTGTCATAATATCCTTTTGAAAAAATAAAACATTTAAAAGGCTTTTTAAATCTTTCTTAGCATAAGTTATAAGGGGATTCTGGTCAAATGGACTTTATAACATAATAATTAAAAAAGGGTAGATGCTTGCTTTTTACGTTCTTTTTTTTATACGGTTTTTTGGTGTTAGATTGTAGGGTTTATTCATTAAGGAGAATATTATGAATAAAGCATTATGTCGTGGATTATTGCTTTCTTTTGTGCTGTATAGTGGGTTTGTTTGTATGAGTTATGCACAAAGAGTTACATGGAGTATTTTATGCTATATTCAAGCTGACAATAATTTAGATGCACAGGCTTATGCTAATATTCGTGATATGGTGGAGGCTTTTAAAAAAAATAAGAGTAATGCATCATATGTAAATATGATTATTCAGTGGGACCAGCCGAGGAATAATAAAACATGGCGTTATCTTGTTACGTCAAGTGGGCTTGTTGAATGTGGTTCTCTTTCAACTGAAATGGGCATTCGTCCTGAACAAGAACTTATTGATGCTATGCAATGGGTTGCAACATCATTTCCTGCTGAACATTACGCATTAATTTTATGGAATCATGGAAGTGGTATTGAAGATTATAAGCAATTTAAAGGAGTTGATAATCCATTTATTTATTCTTATTCTCTTACCGGATCATGGCTTACTCCTCCAGGTTTTTTGCTGGATGACCGAGGTATTTTATATGATGATACGCAAAAAACGTGTTTAACCAATCAAGGGCTTGCGCGTGCGTGTAAGGAGATTGCGCGTATATTAGGTAAAAAATTGGATATTTTAGGAATGGATGCTTGTTTGATGGCAATGGTTGAAGTTGCCTATCAAGTGCAGGATTGGGTTGATTATTTAGTAGCATCTGAAGAATCTGAGCCGGCAGAAGGGTGGCCTTACGAATCTATATTGGCAAATCTTTTAAAAAATCCAACAATGTCATCGAAAGTACTTTCTCAGGTTATTGTAAATTCTTATGGTATTTTTTATCATAAACGTTTTTCATGGTGTACATTATCTGCTATAGATCTTGCCTTGTGTGATCGTGTTGTAAAACAATTTAATCGCATATTACAAAAACTTGAGAGTAACGCACGGCTTACACCAAAAGATGTAAAAGACAAGATTATAAAAGCGCGCCGAGCTGCTTGTGCAATGAGTTATAATAGTTATGTGGATATGTATTCTTTTTTGCAAGAGCTTGAAAAACAGAATCGTCGAGTGGTTGCAAAATCTGCAAAAATTATCGATCGCGTATCAAGCTCAAGAAAAAAATCATATAAAAAGAATACATCAACGCTTTTGAATTATATTAGGTTGGAAAAAAAATATTTAGCACAAATGGTGGTACGTTCCTATGCAGGTACAAAAATAAAGCGTGCGCGTGGTTGTTCTTTGTATTATCCTCATGTTCGTTATTCTTCTTCGGCTATCCATTCTTCTTATTATGAGACTCGTTTTGCAAAAGATACAAAATGGGTTAGTTTTATTACAAAAAATCGTTGAGCGTAGCTTTTTTTGATTTTTGTGACATACTTTTGAAAATTGTTTGTTAATGTTCTTTGGTTATTATGGTTGCATGGGAGATTATGCTTATTAATCAGAATAAAAATCACACTCCAGTGGTCCTTAAAAAAGATGAAGAAATTTTAGTGGTGCAGCGTAAAAATATTTTTTCTGTGATTGAACCTTTTACTGGGTTTTCTCCTGTTCATGATTTTGCAAAGTTGCAACAATCACTTGCTCCCTATTATGAGTTTCATTGGCGGAGTATGATGGAATCTGATGTTCTTTATAAACAAATTATCCCCTATCTTATTTTTGAATATAATAAACAATTTTTTGTTATGAAACGTCGAGAAAATGCGAGTGAAGCACGATTGCAAAATAAATATTCCTTAGGAATTGGTGGGCATATTCGCCAAGCTGATATAACTTCAGGGAATATTATAGATTGGGCATGCCGTGAGTTTCATGAAGAAGTTGATTACTCTGGAAATGTTGTTTCCATCCCACTTGGAATGATTAATGATGAAAGTAATTCGGTTGGGCAGGTTCATATAGGATTTGTATTTTTATTGCATGGTGATTCTCCTTGTATTTCAATAAAATCTGAACATAAAGAAGGTTATTTGATTGATTTGCAAGGGTGCAAGGATCGTTTTAATGAGCTTGAATCTTGGAGTCAAGTGATTGTGCCCCACTTAGAATCTTTAACAATATAGGGTTGTATATGTTGAGCCAAAGCGTGTTATATGATTTAAGAAAAGCAGCATTAAATTTGCGTATTGATGTTATTCGTGCTACAACCGCAAGTAAATCAGGACATCCGACATCCTGTTTTTCTGCTGTTGAAATTATGACCGTATTATTTCGTTATTATCTTTCGTTTGCGGTTGACCGACTTCATTGTTGCGATAATGATCGCTTTATTCTCTCAAAAGGGCATGCTGTTCCATTATTGTATGCAGCTTGGAAGATGCGTGGGGTGGTGACCGATGAACAATTAATGAGTTTGCGTAAGGTAGATTCAGTTTTTGAAGGACATCCTACACCGCGGTTTCCTTATAATGAGGCCGCAACAGGGTCTCTCGGTCAGGGGCTTGCTATTGGTTTGGGTATGTCTTTAGCTTCGCGCATTGACAGTGATAGATTTATTACCTACGTTTTGCTTGGGGATGGTGAGTTGGCGGAGGGTTCGGTCTGGGAGGCGGCTGCTTTGGCAGCATATCATCAAGCTCCTCGATTGGTTGCTATTGTTGACGTCAATCGTTTGGGACAATCTGGAGCGACGATGTATGAGCATGATGTTGAACAGTATGAAAAAAAATTCAGCGCATTTGGGTGGGAGACTTTTGTTATTGATGGTCATTCATTTGAAGAAATCGTAGATGTTTTTGAAATAATCAAAGACCGACAGTATGATAAACCGAATTTTCGGATTGCTATTATTGCTAAAACGATCAAAGGGTATGGGCTGAGAGAATTTGCTGATAATCCTAAATGGCATGGAAAACCATTTACTGAGGAAGAGGCGGCAGTTGTAATTAAAAAGCTTGAAGATGATAATCGCGCCGTGGCACCCCAATTTTTTGGTCCTGAAACACAATGCTTGCAAGATCGTATGAAAAGCCTCAATAGAAAAGGCATAGATCATTATGATCCGGTTATTCCATTTACGGGCGTTGATTTACAAAAAGATGAAAATCAAGCATTATTTGAACGTGGAAAAAAAATGTCAACGCGTAAAGCATTTGGTTATGCATTGGTAGCACTAGGTAAGACTAATGAAAAAATAGTTGTGTTGGATGCGGATGTGCAAAATTCAACATTTACGGAATTTTTTGCCCAAAAATATCCTACGCGTTTTGTTCAATGTTTTATTGCTGAACAATCAATGATTGGTATAGCAACGGGGATAGAACATCGTGGCCTTATACCTGTTGCAGCTACATTTGGAGCCTTCTTTGCTCGTGCTTATGATCAGATTCGTATGGCTGGTATTGGGCGTAATGCGCTACGTTTGTGTGGTTCTCACTGTGGTGTTTCAATAGGACAAGACGGTCCGTCGCAAATGGCATTAGAAGACATTGCTTTAATGGCGGCTATTCCTCAGTCAATTATACTGTATCCAAGTGATGCCGTTTCTGCGTATTATTTAACGCAGCTTTCTGGAAGTTATTTTGGTGGTATTTCGTATCTACGTACAACGCGTGCCGATACTCCTATTTTATATGATCAAAATCAAACATTTACGGTGGGTGGAAGTCATATTTTACGACAAAGTAATCACGATGTTGCTTGCGTGGTAGCAGCTGGGATAACAGTACATGAGGCACTTAAGGCATATGAGCTTTTAAAGCAAGAAGGGATATCTATTGCCGTTATTGATGCGTATTCGATTAAACCTCTTGACACAAAGACAATTATGGATGTGGGGCAGCTTTGTGGTGGAAATATTGTGACTATTGAAGATCATTATGAATATGGTGGGCTTGGGAGTATGGTTGCCATGACAGCAACACAGCATGCATGTCGTGTTACGATGTTGTGTGTTAAAGAGCTTTCTCGCTCAGGATCACCTGAAGCACTAATGAAGTTGGCTGGTATAGATGCTGATACACTTGTACAAACTATTAAAAAATTGCATAAAATGTCATAAGGTATGTGGCAGATTATAAAAGTATGGTAGTGTAATGCGTACGGGAAGTTTAATGTTTTATAGAGAAGGAGTGGTTATGAAAAAATGTATGCATATTGCAGGTTTTTGTATTTTTGGTATTACATTAAGTGCCTTTGGAATGCAGAATGTTGATTCTTTTTTAAGTAGTTCATCTGAAAGTGAATTACCGGTGAATAGTCCTTCTTTTGATATCAAAAAAGATTCATCAAAAGATTTTGATCCGCTTGTTTTTTTAAGCCCAGATGTTCACGATGCTCAGGTTAATTTTTTATCCACCACATCTTCAGAAGATGATTTATCAGCACAATTATTTATTACCAATGATGAATTGAAAACTATTTATAATTTGCTTGATGGTAAAGATATTGATGAGAGCACATGTAATGATGTTGCGCTTATTTTATCAAAACGAAAACCTAATTTTTATGATAAAGAAAGCATTGAATTATATAATGCAATAGCCGCAAAGTTTTTTAGTCTCTTAGACGCACAAATAGCCACATTACTTGATTTTTATGAAAAAAATAGTAATACGATATCCTTGCAGGAATGTAATTTTGATTTTCAAGAATCATTATGTAGATTAAAGGAATTACACGAAAAATTGAGTGTTTTTGTTTCAAATGAAAAAGAAGATAATGTTAAAAAGTTAACGGTATCAACACAAATTATTGGAACGCTTATTCATCAAAGTATTCCTGTGATTATGTTTTTGCAAAAGCAATTTTCAACAAGTTTAGAAGTATTAGGTGTTGCGGCTGCCGCTCAGATTTGTGTTGCGCCACAAGCTTCGTTGGCGAAAAAACTTGTAATAACAACAATGATTACCGGAACTATCGCTATTACGCTTACCTATGTTGGTAATTATTTGGGATGGTGGGTTTTGCCTGCGCCACAAGTAACAGTAACTGATTTTATGGGAAATGCATCATTGTTGTTACATCATTATGGTCAAAATATAAAAGAAGGTGCACAAGAAATTATTAAAAGATTACCTTTTTTTAAAAAATAAAGAATTTTAAACTTCTAAAACCTTTTGTAAAGTATATCAAGGTTTACTTGGTTTAGAGCAAAAATAAACATCACCCCAACAAAAATATTGCTATTTTTGTTGGGGTGATGCTACTTTAATGCGTTGTTGGGTAATTTTTTGTTATTACGCATGAGGAGGAAGGTATGAAATTGGTATGGAGACGAATGAGTGCATACACACTTTTTTTGATTTCATTTTTTTTCTTAAAAGCGGGAGCGCTAGACTTAGAGGTGCTTGATAAAACATCATTAGCTACTCTTGTAGAACAAGCTGATGGAGTTACCATTGAGTCGTCGGTTGCACGTGCTAATCAGGCTCGTAAGGATTGGAATTTTTTAGTTTATTTTGCTGCTAATAATAATTTGTATCGTTTTGCCATTGAAAATATTAAACAAATGGCCAAGATTGGGTCAACAAGTAATGTTAACGTTATTATTCAACTTGATGAACTTGGCGCGAAAAATATGACACGTTATTACGTTCAAAAAAATGCTTTAACCAATATTCATAAAGAGAGTAATACTGCGGCTAGCATTAGTGGGACACGAGAAAGTCTTTATGAGTTTTTAACATGGACAATTGCTCACTACCCAGCCAATCATCATTGTTTAGTTCTTTGGAACCATGGTTCAGGCATTAAAGATCCGAGTATGTGGGGTAAGTTTTTTCTCACTCACCGTGATGAATTGTTCTCATTAAATGAGGATACGGGTCTCTATGAACTTAATAGAAAATTATCGCGACAATATGCGGCGGCCCAGGATGCAAAGTCATTGGTATTAGAGTATGATAGGGGTATTTCCTTTAATGATACCTTTGAAACATATTTAACAAATCAGGATTTACAAATAGTATTAGATCAAGTATGCCGAGAATCATTGCATGGTAAAAAAATAGATATTATTTGTATGGATGCATGTTTGATGGCTATGGCTGAGGTGGCTGCTCAGGTTGAGGGTGCGAGCGACTATTTAGTGGCGTCACAAGAAGTTGAACCAGGTTCTGGATATGATTATTCTATAGTATTGGCACCTTTTGCTAATACAACACTTACGCCAGAGGCTTTTTCTAAATTTATTGTTCAGGCTTATGGGTTACAATATTATTCAAAATGTGCTGATTATACGCAGTCAGCAATATCTATAGCTTATATGTCTGAGCTTGAAAAGAACTTTGCAACAGTAGTTGCGTATCTCACTAAGGCTATGAATTCTTCTCAAAAAGATCTTTGTATAAAGTTACTAAAAAATATTCGATTAAATAGTAAAAAAACACTTGAATTTGATGATCCTGATTATATCGATATGGGTATTTTTTATGCATCGTTATATGAGTTAATTGCTCAGGATAAGTTATTTGCAAAATTTGGTAATTCTCCTGTTGCTTTTAAAGATACCGTAAAGGCTGGCCTAGGTATTATAGCTGCGATGGTTTGTGCAAATGTTGCTGGTAGTAATGTGAATAGGGCTACTGGCGTATCCTTTTTCTTCCCTACGAGGGCGATTCATGCTTCGTATAAAAAAACGATTTTTGACCAAAAAACAAAATGGTCAACATTATTGGCTTTGTTTTTAAAAAACGTAAAATAGTAAAAAAAGGCGGCGTAATGAGTCATTGTTACGTCGCCTTTTTTAAGCTTCTAATGCTTCTTCGGCCTCTTCTTCTTCATCTATAAAAATAAACCCAAAGTCATATGCAGCATCGTAAATTGGGCTATAGCTTGTTTGGTATGATGCATAAAGCATAGGTTTATGAGTTTGGGTGATGGCTAAGTTTGTATTTTCCATAACATTCCTTAATGGTTAATCGTATGTTCAAGATAGAAATATACTACGCATATTAGATTTAGCAATCACTTAATAAAAAAAATACAAAATTGAATAACTGAAATTATAAAAATGATTGAATTCTTGATAAAAATAATTTTAATCTGCGATAGTCATTACCGGTAAGAAGTGAAAATGTTTGGCAGAGATTGCGTATTGTTTCGGGTGATATTAGCTTCTTTTCAAGAAGCTGATAATTAAGTGCAAGCAGTAATTCATCAATATTGTAAAGATTAGTTGCGTGGGCAAATAAAACATGAAGGTAGTCTGGTTTTTGGAAAAAAAGGTGTACAAGGTGTGGTGGTGTATATTCCACAAAAGTGTGGATTTTTGCTGGCTGCAGGGGAGTCATATAAAGAATGTTATGATTATTTGGCGTTTGATGTATTTGTCCTAGCATTTGAATGGTAAATGTTGTTTTTAAAAACTCAAAAATTTGCGGTTGTTCTTGTCGTAGTTCAGCTTCAGTTTTTTTGTAGGGATAGGGATATCTCATTGGATCCATAGATCCGGTTGTTACATGAGTTACACATCCTAATGTGACTATGTCAGGACTTGAGGAAAAACTTATAACTGATCCAAATAATGGAAGATTATCCCATTCCCAGCATTGCGCTGTACTTTTGTCTAATGAGCTTTCTATGATTTCTGCAAAAGCCTTAGAGTTTGTATTAGAGGTTGAAGATGGATGTTTGTTGGTCATGTTCACCTTTATCTAGAATTGATTTTATAAATGTTTGGCGATGAATGGTACTTGGTCCGTGAGTAAGGAGTTCGTCTAGGTGATTCGCGGTGCCATAGCCTTTATGTTTGCCAAAGGTAAAGTGTGGAAATAGGTGTTCCATGGTGTTCATGTATTCATCTCGAACTACTTTTGCAACGATTGATGCGGCGGCAATGGTGGTTGAAATACTTTCACCAAAGGGAAAATGATGTAATTCATATTGGTTAGGGATGTTATTTTGTCCAAGTGATAATGGGAGAGCGTCAGTAATAAGAGCGTTTAGGTGGAAGGGGGTAATTGTATGATATAACTGGTTAATTAATCGTAGAGAAGCATTTTTAGCGGCATGGCGTGTTGCTTGATATACATTAATGTGATCAACGAGATTATGGTCTGCAAATGCGACTGCATAAAAAGCATGTTGTGTTATCCATTCAAATGCTTCGATTCGTTGTTTAAGTGTTGTTTTTTTTGAGTCAGGAAATTGATAGGGTGTATTTGGTGGTAATACAACGGCGGCAACAACAACGGGTCCTGCAAGACATCCTCTTCCAGCTTCATCAACCCCGCATACATAATGGTTTTTTATCCATGCTTTTTTTTCAAAAAAATTGTAAGGGATTTTTATTTGTTTTTTCATAAAAATTATCCTATCACGTCTTTTATAAAAAGAAAACGAATTGTTGGGAGGATTTTTTTGTTGTTGTATGCATTAAAATTATTGATTTTAGTGTGTATGACATGTGAGCTATTATTTTTTTCTTGATTCATTTTGAAATTTTAGTAGCCTTTCATTTTGACATTGATTATATTAATTGAATGAAAAAAAACAAGAGGGTGGTCGTGTTAACGACAAACAAGTGAAAGGTTACACTATGTCTTCCACAGAATTACGCGTTAAAGAGCTCTTGCGGGAGCGAGGATGGACAACGAAAGTTTTGGCAGAAAAAACTGGCATGTCTGAGAGTTATTTAACTCATATTAAAAATGGAACTCGTCGGTGGAACGAGGATGCTTTAAAAAAACTTGCTTTGGCATTTGGCACGCATCCTGTTGATTTGTTTGCTCAACGTAAAAGCAGAACTGATAATGTTGAAAAAGCAGTAACAATGCCCGAAGAAACAACGGTTGATTTGCAATTAAAGATTGTTCCTGTTATGGGTGATATCCCTTCTAATCCATCACCTTATAATAATCAGTTAATGCAGGTGACCACAGGATATAAAGATGTTTTTGTTCCTGTTTTTAATAGTTCTGATGAAGGCATTTTTTGTTTGTGTGTTGAAAATAATTCTATGGCACCTAATTTTGTTAAAGGTGACTATTTAATTGTATATCCTGAAGCATGGACACGATCAGGGGATATTGCCGCTGTTGAGTATGGCAACGAAAATCCAACAAAAGCGATTATGCAAGTAACCTATATGGAAGATTTTATTGTATTGGAATCAGTAAATCATAAATCGCCGCCGGTTGCTTTGATTCGTGGTAAAGATAACTTTAGAGTCATTGGTAAAGTAGCATATCGTTATCAACGCCTTGGCTAGATGTTATATTTTTTTAAAAAAAAGCCCTTACGATTATCATAATTGTAAGGGCTTTTTTAATGTATTAATAAATTGTTGGGAGGGATTTTTCTTTAGTCCATGTATCAAGATCTTTAAGATAAAGAACAAGATCTTCAAGTTGCGATAGGCGAATGGAGTTTGGACCATCGCATAATGCCTTTTCAGGTTCTTGGTGAACCTCCATAAAAATGCCCGCTATGCCTTGAACAACTGCCGCGGCGGCTAATGGTCTAACAAAGGTTCGATCGCCGCCTGAAGAGCATCCTTGCGCGCTTGGTTTTTGCACCGAGTGTGTTGCGTCAAAGACAAGTGGATAGCCAAATTCTTTCATAATGGGAAAATTTCTATAGTCGACCACGAGATTGCCGTATCCCATAACATAACCACGCTCGCAGCCCCAAATATTTTTGTTACCTGTAGTCGCTATTTTTTGGTATACCGATTCCATAATTTCAGGTGCTAAAAATTGACCTTTTTTTACATGAATCACTTTTTGTGTTAAGCCTGCAGCAACCAGAAGATCAGTTTGTCGGCACAAAAATGCTGGTATTTGTAAAATATCAACGACGTTTGCTATCTCGTCAATATGACCTGTTTCGTGAATGTCAGTAATGATAGGGAGATCAAATGAGGCGCGAACTTTTGCAAGAATTTCTAATCCCTGTGCAAGTCCCGCGCCTCGATAATTTTGCAAAGACGTTCTATTTGCTTTGTCAAAGGAACTTTTGAAAACAACGTTAAGTGAATGCTGTGTTGCTAGTTGTTTAATATGTTCTGCTGTTTTAAGTGTTGAATATTCATCTTCAATAACACAGGGTCCCAATATAAAAAAGAGCGGTGTTGTGTTACTGCGTGTTGTAAGCCATTCATATGATGTTTTCATGCATTCCTTTATACTAACTAGATAATTTCTTTGTCTTTTGCAATAGTAAGCCCCATAGATTTACAGATCTCGTCAAGAATGCCATTAATAAATTTATAAGCATCTTTTTCGGCGAACATTTTTGCTAATTCAACAGCTTCATTAATAACAATTGAAGGTATACTGTCTTTTTGATTGAGTTCCCATAATGCTAATCGTAGAATGAGACGTGTGCAACATCCTAAGCGTTCAATTTTCCAGTTTTTAAGGTGAGGTTTTATTTGTTCATCAAGTTGCGTGTAATCATGAACGGCTCCTTTTGCCAATGAAACGGCAAATGAATCATGGGGGATGTCAATATCAAAACCAAGTTTGAATTGATCTAAAACGTCAGCAACCTCAACATCATAGTCAAATCGGTCTACGGCGTAGGTAATAAAAAAAGCAATAACGCGTTCATCTTTTCGTGATGTTACCTTGAGGTTTTTGATAATTTCTTCAATATCAATAACTTCTTCTTGAGATAATTCTTCTTCAAGTGTTGCCTGGTCAAGTTCGGCATCAATTGGAGTTGTATTTAATTCGTCGTTGAGCTTATGATTCATAGTGGGCCTTATTTGCGGTCTTCTACTCGTTCTATGTATTTGTTATCGCGTGTATCAACTTTGATTTTTTCGCCTTCTGTTACAAAAAGGGGAACTTGGACGACAAGTCCAGTTTCAAGTGTTGCAGGTTTGCTGCCGCCTTGTGCTGTATCGCCTTTTACACCAGGGATGGTTTCGGTAATGGTAAGAACCATAAACATTGGAGGTTCAACCATAATGGGTTCACCGCGAAATTTTAAAACGTTATAAACAATACCTTCCTTAAGATATTTTTTTGCAGTTTCTACGTGTTCTTCGTTAAAATCTGCTTGTTCATAACTTGCTTGATCCATAAAATGGTAAAGATCGTCAGCATAGAGATATTGCATTTGGCAATATTCAAGATCAGGCTCTTCAAATTTTTCAGCCGAGCGGAAGGTTTCTTCAAGCATGCGGCCTGTTATCATGTTTTTCATTTTTGTGCGATAATAGGTGCCGCCTTTACCTGGTTTTACCATAAGCCAATCAATAATAATCCATGGCTCGTTGTTCCACAAAATTTTTGTTGATCCTTTTCTGAAGTCTGACGTTGAAATCACGGGGTATCCTTTTTTTAAAAAAATACAACTTACCTTTTACATAATGCATATCAAAACAACCGCAATCGGTTGGCTTTTTAAGGTAATACAGAAAACGATCTTTTGCAATAAGATCATTGGTTCGGGCATTAATTTTATGCTAAATATTTTTTTATTGACAAATAATCAGGTTTATTGCTTTTTCTAGTGCTAAAGGCATGTTCAGTATCTCTTCTTTGCTAAAATTTGCAAGAACGTAGTTAGGAACATCCGCTTTATCAGTTGGACGGCCGATGCCAAACCGTAGGCGCCAAAATCCCTCGCCTATAACGCTGATAATTGATTTTAGGCCATTATGCCCTCGAGCACTCCCTCCAAGCCGTACTTGAGATAGACCAAATGATTTTTCAAGTTCATCGTGTATAACAAGAATTTCATGAGGCTTAATCCCTTTTTTTTGTAAAAGATGTATAACCTTTCCTGAGTTATTCATGTAGGTTTGTGGCTTTATAAGAAGTATTGGATGTGGTGTTGCATTAATAGAAAGTTGGATGGTGCTTATAAAAGCATTGTCATGCTCTTTCCATGATCCTTCGTATTGGTGTGCAAGAGCGTCCACGATACAAAAACCAATATTATGGCGATTTTTTTCATATTGTTTTCCTGGATTGCCAAGGCCAATAATAGCTTTTATTGTTGTAATAGAAAATGATGTTTCCATAGAATCCTTTGGATAAGTTTTCAATATTGAGCAGGGGTATAACCTTTTATTATTTCTTGAACAAAAAAATGGTTAATGTCTGCACATGTAATGTGTGAAGGTTGCGTTTGTATTCCCAAAATAGTATTGCTCAAAAATATCTGAGAAAATGGCGCATTGGCCACCAGATGATAAGCATGTGGTGAAAATATGCCATGAGTAAAACAGCCGGTTACCGACAACGCTCCATGCTCTAATAATGCTAAGCATGCTTTTACTGCCGTATTGCCTGTATCGAGCATATCATCGAATATAACGCAGTGCATTCCATCTACAACGCCTTCAAGGTGTGTAATAACGCAGGTGTTTTTTGAAGGTCGATGTTTATGTAACTGCGCATAGGAACATCCTATTTGTTTGGATAATGACTGTGCAGCTGCCGCGCCGCCGGTATCTGGCGAAACAATACAGAGTTTTTGTAAAGGGTAATGTTGAGTTGTAAGAAGTGTTTTCCAAAATGGAGTGGTTGCGAACGTAGTTATCTTTTCGCCAAAGCAGTGAGCACTTGCCGGACTGTGAATATCGCACGTTATTATGTGATCGGCTCCAGCTGTAAATAATTGTTGCGCCCAGGCATTGCATGAACACATAATATCTTTTCCTGCATTTCTGGTGTAGGGGATATAGGGGAGTATAAGGGTTATTTTTTTACGATATGATGTGCGCAGAGCATGAATTAAAAAAAGTAATGCCATAGCTTGATCATTAACGGAAATGTGTTGATTGGTAGCGTGATGATAATTCCATTGGAAAACTATAAAAAGATGATAGCAATCGATAGTATCAAGGTGCTGAAATGCAATATGTGGTTCGCCATTTGCAAACCAAGAAAGATGGTATGGATAGAGCGGTGCATCATAGGCGGCACATAAGGTTGCCCCGAGCAATGAATCTTGTGGTGCACAGATACCAATCACATATTCCTTGTTCATAACATTATCCCCATAGACGTTTTTTTATTTTTCCCCAGAGCGAAAGATTATGATATTCAGCCGCCGTTTTAAATGATGCTACTAATTTGCTCCATTCAGGTAATCGCAATGTTGTTGCATAGATTCTTTTCCATAGACCAAACTCTATCGCCGGAATGCCGCTGACGGTTTGACCAGGATTTACGTTGCTGAGCACGCCGCTTTTTGAGACAATTTTAGCACCATCACCGATGGTGATATCATTTTTTATCGCGACTTGCCCACCAATTTGGCAACCTCTTCCTATTTTTGCGCTTCCAGCAATGCCAGTTTGAGCAAGTATAGCGCTGCCGTCGCCGATGATTACATTGTGAGCAATATGGACGGCATTGTCGATTTTAACCCCATTCCCTATAATTGTTTTGTCAAAAGATGCACGATCAATAGCGCATTGAGCGCCGATTTCTGCCATCTTGCCAATTATTACAATCCCAATTTGTGGGATCTTGCGTAGGCCTTTTGATGTTACTTGGTATCCAAAGCCATCAGAGCCGATAACGGCATTAGCGTGAATAATACTTCCTGCTCCTACGATGCAATCTTCAAGAATGCGCACGCCAGGATGGACCGTTACGTAGTCTTCTATAACGCAATTTTGGCCAATAAAAACATGTGAATAAATGATGCAATGGGCTCCGATGCTTGCATTGGCTGAAATGATTGCACCGCTGTGAATGATTGCGGTTGGATGAATGGTTGCGGATGGGCTTACAAGGGCATGTGTTGGGGTTGGGGCATAATCATCTTGTGTTCTGCGAATAGCCTGGGCGCGGTCAACAATTTTTTGAAATGCATCGAGTGGGTCCTCAACAATAATATATTGTTTCCCTTCGACCACGGGCTTATGTGCAATAATAAAGCTGGCATTGCAGTTTTTGATTTTTTCTAATGAAAGAGCATCAAAGACTGAGGCATCTCCTCGATCTAAAACAATAGCAACATCATCTTCTTGTGCTTGTTCAAGTGATGTAATATTTTTTATTAATTGGTTAGGTTGATAATCAAGTGTTATATTTAAAAGTGTGCTTAGTTCTTTAATAGTTATGTTAAGAATCATGAATATCCTGGTATAGTTGTATAAAAGAGTAATCCTCGGCAAAAAAACCTAATCAAGGTTATTGGCCGAGGATTTTTAACTTATGCTTGATACTAAAAAAACGGGTAGTAGTGCTTAATTACGCTACTTTAATATCTTTTTTAGCATCTTTATTTTTGGCCATTGTGGTTGTTTGTTTAGTCATTGTTGTTTGTGGCGCATATTTTTCGTTAACAGCTTTAAGTACTACATCTGTTTTGTCGATGCTTTTTGAGGCGAATAAAACGCCTGGGGTGTTTTTATCAACAATCATATCCCATTGTTCTTTTTCGCTAATTTCATGAGCAATTTTAAGTTGTTTATCGCGAAGTGCCATTTGTTTTCTTTGTATGACACCACGGAGTGTTTCTTCTTTATCAGAAAGCTCACGTTCAAGATCCTTTTTCTTTTTTGTGATAGATTCTGTTTTTTCTGCAAGGGCGTCTTGACTTAAAAGGGCTGTTTTTTTATTAAGATCTTCTTGCATCGCCATTAACTCTTGTTGAGATTTTTGTACTTGTGCTTGAAAAGAATCGATATCTTTTTGAATTTCAGCTGTAATATCTCTTCCTTCATTTGATTCTTGCATAATTTTTAAGCTATCAATCGAAACAATCGTTAAATTGGTTGCTGCTACAAATGAGCATGGAATTAAAAGACTTGCACTGACCAATAATGCTAACTTTTTCATAATTACTCCTTTAAAAAGTTTCAATGATCCATAACGACGATTTATCCTACCGTTTTTATAACAAAGCGTCAATTTTTGAAAAAGACTGAACGATATGTGTTTTTTGTTGTTTTGCGTTTTTTTTAGTTGTATACTCCACGAGAGTAGTTTGGGGCCATTTTAAACGGCTTTTTGAGTATAAAAAGGAGATCTATGATATTATTTAAAAATTATTTATTTGTTGTAATGAGCTTATGTTCAGTTTTAAGTTATGCGCAGGTAGATCTACCAAATGATATTACCTTTGGCATTGTTGATTTAAAATTTGATGGTAAACAGGTTAAAATATGCGAAATGGGTGAGGGGTTATATTCTGGTTTTGAGGGACATAGAAGAATTTATGGAAAAGATATTATATGGGCTTTGTTGTGTGAAAAGCTTGCTCAATTGCACCCATCTTTATATTTTTATTCTGGAAAATATGAGCATAAACCACTTTCTATTGCTTTATTAAAAAGAGCAAATAATTTATTATATCCTGTATTTCATTATAAAGATGATGTACTTAATTTTTTTAAAAAAAATTACTCCTCAGGTTTGAGTAATAATAAAAAATTAGTCGATTATAAAGGTATTTTTTTATATAGAAAATTGAAGGACTTTGTTTCTCATATATCATCTTATACTGATGAATTTATAATTGTTAGTAAATTTTCTCGATGTATTTTTCCTCATAAATGCTTAACCCAGCGTTATATTTTTGCTGAGGATGCTGTGTTGTCGTTATTTCGCCCTAAGGCGAAAGTGTATCCTGCTATTTATTCTAAAGATTTGGCCATGCAAATTAAGCATGATTTAGATTGTGAGTATTTTGTTCTTAAGCCAGAAATTGGTTGTCAGGGTGCAGGTATCATTTTTACTGATGCTAAAAAATTGGATAGTGATTTAAGGAGGATGTTTGGTAACGAGTCATCTTATTGTACTCACGCTAAAAATGCGTATAGTTATTGGAGGAGTAAAAAACAGCAACGTTTTATAGCTGAGGAATTTGTTTCATCAAAGTCAATTATGGTTGATGGATGTACATATGATCCAACGATGCGTGTTTGTTTTCTTGCATATTGTGAAAATCAACATATCAGTATTGATATTTTTGCTGCTTATTGGAAGTTGCCTGTGATGTCATTGGAAAAGAACGGAACGTTTGAAGATAAGCATCGTTCTTGCATTTATTCAAAACAAAAAAATGTATCGGCAGCGGTTGAACAAGGTGATTTTTCTGAAGTAGTAAAACAATTAGGTATTGCGTTACCAAGAATCTATAAAAATTTGTTAACAGCATGTGTAACTTTCAATATTAAGGAAGGAGTATGGAATGAAAATGAGTAAAAAAGTTCTATTATGTTTTTTTTATATTTTTATAAGTGTGAATTTAGCGGATATGCAGTGTTCTGATTCTTGGCTGAATGAGAACATTTTGACGCGTCTTGATGATGTGACTGAAAAGAAAACTTATTTAAGACAAAAACCAGTTATTGGTTATTTTTCTTTGGATATTAAATTTGATGGCGAGCATATAAAAATATGTGAAATTGGCAATGGATTGTATAATTATCCTCGTGGTGGTCATGATCTTAAGGGACACTATGCATCTATTAATGGAGTTGATGAAGTTTTGTATACTCCTTATTGGGATATTTTTTGGGTTTATTTAAGTAGATTTAATCAACCTATACATATTGTAGGGCCTTACGATACTCATAATGCTCATATTCGAGGACTAGGTACGGCACAGCTACTTGGTGCATCATTTTCTATTTCACGAGAAAGTTTTGCTAGAAACTTTAGGCAATTTAGCAAGAGAAAGATATGGAATAATGGGAATGATGGTTTGGCCATGAGTGATTATGATGGAGTTATTGTTCATACGGGAGATCGTGATGTTCCCAAGATTTCCGATTTTATTAAACAACATTCTAATTATCTTTTTGTTAATCCTTTTAAAAAACTTTTTGCATGTGATAAATATGGAATACATAGGTTTTTTGAGCATAAAGAAATTGCTTATTTAAGGCCTATTTCTAAATCATACAAAAAAGAAGATATAGCATTATTGCCTGATGTGATTAATCGAGATATACCTGGTAAATTATGTGTAATAAAACCAAATTCTGGTGGCCAATCGAGTGGTGTGTTATTGGTTGAAAAAAAAGATATCAAAAATGTATTAGAAAATATTATAGGGCATGGGAATCAATTAGATTCTTTTAAAAAAATAGAAAAAATTAAAGATTGGAAAAAGAAAGCGCAGCAAAAAACGTTCTTAGTTGAAGAATTTGCAGAATCTAAAGTAGTTTACTATGACAATAAACCTTATGATCCAACATTGCGAGCTACTTTTATAGCATTTTATGAGGGAGATACGATTAAAACAACGCTTTTATCAGCATTTTGGAAATTTCCTCCAGCAAGTTTAGATGATGTTAAGGCAAGTTTAACTGAAAAACATATTACGCGGTCTATGAGTAGTAATAGCAGTATTGCTCCAGCAATGAGTAGCTATGATATGAAAAAATTCAAGAATAAATTTGATAAAATAGCTCCTTTGTTATTTGAGAAAATGATTGAAGGATCCGTGCAATTTTAATAAAAATAAAAAGAAAAGAGATAAAAAAATGACGATAAGAAGAAATATATTTATAATTTTATTTTTAAATATTTTAATTATAAATAGTTATGCAATTATTAAAAAAGTAGATGAAAAATTATTATCCATTGTTATTCCTTCGTATAATAATTCTGAGTGGTATGCGACTAATTTAGCATCAATATTTTCTCAGGTTTATACAAATTATCATGTGTATTATATTGATGATTATTCTTCTGACGGAACTTATGAATTAGTTAAAAAGTATATTCAAGTTCATCACTTAGAAGATAAGGTTACGTTATTGCAGAATAAGAAACGCTTAGGTGCTGCAGGTAGCCGTGATTTTGGTATTTCTTTATGTCCAGATGAGTCTATAGTAATTAATATTGATGGTGATGATTGGTTTTCGCGTGATGATTTTTTTTCAACAATTAATATTATATATAATGATAAAAATATTTGGTTAACCTATGGCCAACATTTTAATTGGCCAACAAATTCATTTGGATATGGAGAAGATTTTCCACGGAAATATGTTCTTAAGCGTGATTTTAGAGATTTTAAGTGGATTGTTGGGCATCCTCGTACTTTTTATGCTTGGCTATATAAGCAAATAGATAAAAATGATTTATATCGAGATGGGAAATTTTTCACGGCGGCAACTGATTGTGCTATTATGTATCCATTATTAGAGATGGTTGGAAGTAGGTATAAATTTATATCTACTATTTTTTATAATAGAAATGTTGCTAGTGAAATTAATGTTTTTAAGACTGACGATAGAAATAAACAAAGAGATAATTTACTTTTCATTAAAAAGAAAAATAAATATCCAATAATTTCTAGTTTGCCTTTTAATTGTGATAAAACCCAAAAATCGTATATATACACCATAAAAAAAGCAGGAAGTTGTAAAAAACAATGGAGTTCACAGGAACTAACTACGAGTTAATTTAGGTTACATATTGTATTATTTAACCTTATTAGAAGAAAGGGATATATTATCGCATATTTTTATTTTTAATTGATTTAATAATGTTTAGTTATTGGAGTAGTATTATGATTAATGTAAGGTTTTTTTATTTTTTTATATTAATTTTTATTAATAATGTAATTAATATAAATGCGTTTATTACGACTACATGTCCTCAAAATATAGCGATTGTTGGTAGTGGGTATGTTGGTATTGTTTCGGGAGCTGGCTTGGCAGAGCTTGGTCACAATGTTGTATGTCTTGATATTGATGAGAAAAAAATAAATACATTAAACCAAGGTAAGATGCCTATATATGAACCAGGCCTTGAAGAACTCGTTCTTAAAAATATAGATAATAAACAGTTATATTTTTCTAGTGATATTGAAAGTAATTTACGAAATGCATCAATTATTATAATTGCAGTTGGTACTCCTATGGGGGATGATGGTAATGCAAATTTATCAGCATTATGGGCGGTAGTTGATTCTATAGCAAAGGTTTTAAAGCCAGGTAACCATAAACTGGTTTGTATAAAAAGTACTGTGCCTATTAAAACACATAATAAAGTTCAACAAAGATTAAGTACACTAGTTGAACCAGGGGCTTCTTATAATATTATTTCGAATCCAGAATTTTTAAGAGAGGGCTCTGCTATTAATGATTTCTTTTTTCAAAATCCGATTGTGCTTGGTGGAGACAATGAAAAGGCTTTAGAATGTATGGTATCTATTTATGAGCCACTTATTAAAAATGGATCATTGTTAATAAAAACCGACAATGCAAGTGCAGAAATGATAAAATATGCTTGGAATGCATATTCAGCAATAAAGATATCATATATTAATCAATTATCATTATTATGCAATAAGGTTGACGCAAATATCGTATCAGTGATACAAGGTATCGCTCAAAGTGAAAAATTATTACCGATTAGTAAGGTGCGTCCTGGTCCTGGGTTTGGTGGTTCTTGTTTACCAAAAGATACTGCAGCGTTTGCAGTCTTAGCCCAGCATTGGGGCATTGATTTAAGTTTAGTTAAAGAAGCTCGTAATGCTAATGTAATACATAAGCAAAATATCGTTGAGAGTTTTATTGATTTATGTTCTGGGTCAGTAAAAGATAAAAAAATAGGGATATTGGGATTAGCTTTTAAAGCAAATACTGATGATATTCGTTATTCGCCTGCGCTGGATATAATTCCACAGTTACTACAAGAAGGTGCTCTTATTTATGCATATGATCCCAAGGCTATGGATAATATGAAAAAAGAGTTGCCTTCTATCCAATATGCTCAAGATGTATATGGAGTTATTGATAATGCAGATGCATTATTGGTATTAACAGAGTGGGATGAATTTAAGCATATTGATATTGAATATATTAAAGATCATATGAAAAATGCTGTATTAATGGATACGCGAAATGTGTTTGATGGAAAATTATTATCAATCCATGGTATTTTTCATAAGTCATTAGGGTATAAATAATTGGTTTGTATTTTAAATAATATTTTAATTTAGTTAAAAGGTTATTATGATATATAAAAAAATTTTATTATTTTTGTTCATGATGAATGGCTTGAATATTATTCAGGCTAAACATAAAGAATCTATGCGTGCCACAATCGTTAAAGAGCGTCCTATTGTTGTTCTTGTTCCGTCATATAATAATAAAGATTGGGCAGCGGTAAATCTTGCTTCTATTTTTTTTCAATGCTATACAAATTATCGTGTGATTTATATCGATGATTGTTCGACTGACGGAACAGGTGATATTGTTGAGGCTTATATTAAAGAACATAAACTTGAAAATAAAATAACTATTATTAAAAATAAAGAGAGGTTATTTGCGGCGGCTAATCGTTATTTTGCTATTCATACATGTAGGGATGATGAGATTATCGTAAATATAGATGGTGATGATTGGTTCTCTAGGGATGATGTTTTATCTGAAATTAATGCCGCGTATTCTAGCGATGAAGTGTGGTTGACATATGGAAATTTTATAAATTGGCCATCTAGTTTACTTGGGTATGGTCAACGTTATCCTAAAAATATTATCGATAGAAGAGCATTTCGTGAGCATAGATGGGTCATTGGGCAGCCGCGAACTTTTTATGCAGGCTTGTTTAAATTTATTAAGAAAGAAGATTTAATGTATGAAGGCGCTTTTGTTCGTTCCGGAACTGATGTTGCAATGATGTTTCCATTATTAGAAATGGTTGGCAATCATTTAAAATATTTAGGTAATATTTCTTATATTCGCAACGTTGCTACAGATTTAAATATATTTAAAACATTTAGGGATGATCAAAAAGTAAGTAGTCAGTATTATCGTAATAAAAATAAATATACAACTTTCTTAGAGTTGCCGTTTGAAGTTAATAATAATATTATTACTTATTCGTATAAATTTTCTATTACGCATGGATCGTATCGTTGTTGGGTTGCTAAGGTTGTAGAATAAGTAATGCTTAGTAATTTATAAGATTTATAATGATGTATAAATAAAAGTTGTTTTAATGGTACCAATTAAAACAACTTTTATTTACTTTATAATGAAGAACTGGTTACTACATGGTTAGATATTTTTTTATATCAATGGTGACCATTAAAGGAGAGGCTGTGGTATTTATAGGACAATCATTGTTTTTGAGTATCTTTTTTTTTATCCTATTAAATCATATAAATTGTTTCGGGAGGGGTATTGATATTCAAGAGCAAGATATTTGGTATTCTCACAATAAGTCTTTATTGAAGCCTATTAAATTTTTTAGAGGTAAAGACGTTATTAATTATAGGGACGATGTACCAAAAGTTTTGAATGTATGTTTAAGTGTATTGCATGGTGGAATTGTAACTCAAAAAATAGCTTTATATGAATATTTATTAGCCAAGAGATATCCTGTTTTTTTACTTGTTCCTTATGGTTCAATGATCAAAAAAGAGTTAAAGCGAAAAAAACTACCTTTTTTTGCTGGTGATTTTTATAAAAATAAAGCACTTTTTAAAAAGGATTTTAATTTAGGAAATAATTTTATACCACAATATTATTATGAGAATATAAAAAAACTTTGTCAAAAGTGTTCTATTAATATTTTGCATGGTAGCAAAGATTTCGAATATTGTTTAATAAAAAAAATATCCCAAGAACTTTCTATACGATCCTTAGCTCAATATCATTCATATAAGTTTTTTAGTGCAGATGTATTTCAAGATTTTGATGGGATTATTACAAGCTCTCCCCGTGTTGCTGCAAAAATAAAGAATTTAAAATTATGTTCGATAGTTGATTTTGTGCACCCTCCCCATGAAGAAAGAAAATTTTTAGAGTACGTGTCATCTTTTTCACGAAAAGTTTTTTTTAAGAATTTTTTTAATATCGATATATCTTCGGGTTATGTTATATCTATGGTTGCTAACGGAGATAAGCAATATGACTTATTACTTGATTTAGCGTATTTATTAAAATATCAATATCATATAAAAATTAATATTATTATTGCTGGCTTTGTTGATTTAATAAAAAAAAATAAAAATTTGTATTCAAAAATAACTAAATTGCATCTAAATGACACTATTCATTTTATTGGTTATACTGATTTAATACCTGATTTACTCTATTATAGTGATATTAATATTTTAACAAGTAGACATGAAGCATTTGGAATAGCCATATTAGAGGCAGGTCTTATGAAAAAGCCAGTAGTTATTTCAAAGGAGGCTGATGTTGCTGGAATTTTAGTGAAAGATCAAGAGTCAGGATTACTTGCAAGTTCTTTTAGCGCAGATGAATTTGCTCAAAAAATAAAGATGTATATAGAAGATCCTATATTATGCAAAAACATGAGTGAAAATTTATATCAACGAGTGACAACTATTTTTTCAAATGAAGAGGCTATAAAAAAAATTGAAAATATTTATTTACAATTAGGAGAATTGAAAAAATGAAAAGGATGCAATTTATTTATTTTTTTGTGTTAAGTTGTTGTTGTGTTGCTTATGGTAGTAATTTGATTAATGTTGCTTGCAATAAGTTGAATAGTGAAAGTTTATTCTTAGATGAATCTAAGTCTATTGTAAATCAAAAAAATATAACTAAAGATAAAATATTATACATTATTGAAAAATATCAAAAAGTTATGAATGGAAAAGAATATTTATTTTATCCATCAAAAAAAACTAAAAAATTGGTCATTATTTTTAATGGGGCAAATAAAGGAAAATATTCTCAATTTACATGGTGGTGGGATGACAAAGAAGAATGGGCCAATGGAATTTCCTTTTTATTTTTAAAGGATGATGATTTTACATGGTATTTAGGTAATAATGAGCATGATTTTATTCAAGATTATAGGGCCATTATAGAGTTTCATATTAATTTATGTAATATTTCTTGTGATGCTGTATTTACTATGGGTAGTTCAATGGGGGGATATGCTTCAATTTTTTATGCGACATTATTAAAATTAAAAGGAGCTTGTGTTATTAATCCACAGGTGAATAAGGCAAGTAATATTAATACTCGCTTTGGATTACATAATGCTGAAGATCGCTGGGTGGATCTTGATGCATTGTTATTATCAGCAAAAAAAATTCCTTATATATCTCTTATTTATGGACAGTATAAACCAGATCTTCTTGCTGCTGAATGTTTAATTGATGTTTTAAAGCAGAGGGCATCTCTTTTTATTGTTCGTACTAGTTCTCTTTCAGATCATTATATTACTTCCTATGTGTATACTAAAGAATTTTTATTAAAAGAGTTGCATTATATGGATGTTGCTGATTCTTTTATGGATGATAAAGATAATAAAAAATATATTGATGTATTAGAGGATGAACGTGTTGATTAAATAATTCTTTTAAATACTAATTCTTATACATAATAGGAATGATAATGTTGAAAAAGATGTACTTTTTCTTATTAGTGTTTGGCGTTGTTTATGCTCATGATGATGTATGTCAAAATGACTTTCAAGAGCATATTGTTTATTGGGATAAACAGGCACATAATCTTGAGTGGTTTGTGCCGTGGCATACTACAGTGACATGGCAAGCTCCCGATGCTCAATGGTTTTTAGGGGGAAAGATTAATGCATCGTATAATTGTTTGGATAGGCATATTAAAGAGGGACTCAGTGAAAAACCAGCATTGATTTGTCGTAGTGAGTATGGAAAAGATGAGATTTATACTTATGGTAAATTATATGAAGAGGTTTGTAAGTTTGCTTTGGGGCTCAAAAAAATAGGGGTAAAAAAAGGTGAATTTGTTGCTCTTTATATGCCTATGGTTGCAGAAGCTGTTGTTGCATTATTGGCTTGCGCTCGTATTGGAGCTCCTCATATGGTCATCTTTGGGGGGATTGGGTCTGATGGGATATATGATCGTTTAAAAGAAAGTAAAGCGCGATACATTATCACGGTTGACGGAACGAAGCGTCGAGGGAGAGTTTTGACGCATAAGGCGACTATTGATAAAGCGTTATCAGTAGGTAATAATTGTGTAGAAAAAGTTATCATCGTGAATAAACTTGGATTGTCACTATCATTGAATGAATCACGTGATATTTGGTATCGTGATTTACTTATTCATGATGCTTATGCATGTGATCCAGAGTGGATGGATGCTGAAGATCTTTTATTTATGCTCTATACATCTGGATCTACGGGTAAGCCTAAAGGAATTCTGCACAGTACCGGTGGATATTTAGTTGGTGTTTATACTACCTTTGCGATGGCTTTTGATATTAAATCCGATGATATTTTCTGGTCGACATCAGATATTGGATGGATTACAGGACATAGTTATGCTGTTTATGCTCCCTTATTATATGGAATAACAACTGTTTTGTATGATGGGGCGCCAGATTATCCAGATAAGGATTGTTTTTGGAAGTTGATAGAAGATTATAAAATAACGCTATTTTATACGGCTCCAACAGCTATTCGTATGTTTATTAAATGGGGAAATGAGCATATAGAAAAACATGATATTTCATCTTTACGCTTGTTAGGTTCGGTTGGCGAAACGATAAATCCTGAAGTTTGGAAGTGGTATGATACGGTAATTGGTGGGGGGAGGTGTCCAATTATTGATACATGGTTTCAAACAGAAACTGGCTGTTTTGTAATAGCGCCTATTCCTGGAGTAACTACGTTAAAACCAGGATCGGCAACACGCCCGTTGCCAGGGTATGATGTTGCGATTTTGGATGAGCAGGGGAATGAAGTCGATAAAGGATTTTTAGCTATTAAAGGTCCTTTTCCATCTATGTTGCGTGGAATATTTGGAGATTATGATCGTTATAAAAAAACATACTGGAGCAAGTGGGATGGGCGTTATTATTATACAGGTGATGAGGCAATAAGGGATGCTAATGGTTATATATGGATTAATGGTCGTCTTGATGATGTACTAAAAATATCTGGACATCGTATTGGTTGTGCGGAAGTAGAAAATGTTGTTGTTGAGCATCCTGCAGTTGCCGAAGCTGTGGCCGTTGGTATAGATGATGCTATTAAAGGGACAGAGCTTGTTGTTTTTGTGGTGTTAAAAGAACATACTTATACTAAGGACATTGAGAATATTATAAAATATAAAGTAAGTAGTGGAATTGGGGTGTATGCGCGGCCATTGCATGTTATTGTTGTTGATCAATTTCCTAAAAATCATAGTGGTAAAATTATGCGTCGATTATTGCGAGACCTAATAGCAGGAAAGCCGCTCGGAGATCTTACAACGTTAGAAAATCCTTATGTTCTTGATATTATTAAAGAATGCTATGACAGGGTAAATGTACGTGGGATTGAAACAATTGATTTTCCTTTATTTATATAAAATACGTATTTATACTCATTAAAACGATTCACCAAGTGTTAAGTACCAACAATAGGCGCTGTCTTTTTCAAGGCGGCGCTTCCATTTCCATCCAATATCAAAGCGTAACGCTCCTATTGGGGTTTTGTAGCGCAATCCAAATCCTGACGCTGGATACCATTTTTCTTTAAAGCCCGCAAGCCCGGACTGGCTTAAAACGCCCACATCTTGGAATGCTACTCCACCAAGATTTTTAATAAGTGGAAAGCGTAGTTCAATATTTCCATTAAGCATCGAGCTGCCACCTTGTATGGTGTATTCTTTTGTAGTTGTTGATGGTAGGGTGTGGTTTGTTTCACCATTGGTTGTGTATGTTTTAATAACGGCACCTGTTGCATCTTTTTCTATAACGCCCAGCGGAGGGAGGGCGTCAACTTCATAACCGCGCACCGAATGAGGGCCCCCAAGGTAAAAACGTTCAATAGGCATAATGTATTCAAAATTACGTCGAAAAATATAACCAATGCGCAAGCGAGTTGCTAAAATAATATCGTGATGTATGGGATAAAAAAAGGCTTGCTCTGCAATTAATCGAGCCGTTGACTTACCTTTATTTTCGGGGATCATACATTTGAGTGAGAAAAAGGTGA
>Ga0075567_114_pt1 | contig 39606 bp, 35 predicted proteins | sample RifGroF2_FD_68153 | JGI IMG/M metagenome (GOLD analysis project Ga0075567, IMG submission 68153) | candidate division TM6 bacterium GW2011_GWF2_38_10
ATACGGTCGTTAAGCTTGCAACGCCGAAGGTACTTGCTTGGAGACGAGCTGGGAGAATAGGTCCTGCCAGGATTAAATTATAAAAGAGCCTCGAAGGTTAAATACTTTCGGGGCTCTTTTGTTTTTATGTTTTTTTGGGTTTGGTATCTGCGATGTTATTTTTCCTTAGAAAATATACATATTGATGTGGTGTTATTGAGCGCAAGGTGGAAGTAGGGTTGCTACTTTTATGAATTTCTTGCTGTTGAAGCTGTTCGTAGTAATGCTATTGCCGTTTATACAGCAGGGTTAGAAACATATATTGCTTTACTAAATTAAAATTATGAATATGAACTAATATAAAGGCAATAGCAATGGTTGCTCGTGATCATGAAAATAGCGAAATTAAAACTTTGGGGCAACGTATTTTGGATATTCTTAGTAAGTAGGGTATACAAATTTAATTTCTAGCGCATCACAAAGAAGAAATATTTTGCAAGAAGGGTTGTTTTTTGAAAAACATATAAACCATTGACATATTTAATATTTGAAAATTATATTCAATATAGATAGTGTCAAATAGTTGAATCCCAAACCAAGAGGGGGAATTATGTTGTATCAAAAACGATCGTTGGGACTGTGTTGTGTTGCCGTATGTCTTATGAGTGTATTGTGTCTTAATGCTCAAAAACCCTCCTTGGCTGAGGCTCAAAAAGCAAAAACAGTTGGTGATTTGTTAAAAGTCATCAGATCTGCACCGGGGAATACGCGAGGAGATTTTTTTGCCTATAATGCAAAGAAAAAGCGTTTTACTGCACCGTCTGCTGCGGGTATTACCGTAGATATGAATGTGCTTGTTGGGGCTTTACGCAGTGATGCTACACAAATTAATAATCTCAAAAAAACATTGAAAAAACAATCAACATATAGGCGTTTAAAATCTGCCTATAAAAAGCAAGCATTACAATGGGTTGATGCTTATGCTCCTTATTTACTTTATTTTACTTATACAAAAGATGGTAAAAGTTATAAGTTTTATATAAATGATCCAAATCCTAAAATGGCTGTTGGGAAAAAAAAGAAAGGAAGAAAATATCAATATTTTCCTACTGCCGTATACAATATTATAAATAAATGGCGCTCATAATACCTGTTAAAAATAAATAAAAAAGAGTTACACTTTTAGCATTTTTAAAAGTGTAACTCTTTTTTTATAAAACCATTGACTTATTTAATATTTGGAAATTATATTTAATATAGGGTATGTGTATTATGTCAAATTGAAAAAAGAGAGGGGGGAGTTATGATGTATAAAAATTATTCGCTATCTTGTCTGATAGTGGTTTTTTTTATTGGGTTAAGTTCAGTGGTTCAGGCAAGTAAGCCATCAATACAAAGTGCTTATCAAGCGAAAACCGTAGGTGATTTGCTTAATGTTATTCGGTCTGCTCCAGGGAATACACGAGGCGATTTTTTTGTGTACAATGCGAAGAAAAAAAGATTTTCATCGCCGTCAAGTGTTGGTATAAAAGTCACAACGACAGCCGCTGTTGGACAGTTGACTATGGATCAAAATCAAATTAATGTGCTTAAAACAATGTTGCAAAAAGAGTCTACATTTAAACGCTTAAAAAAATCGGATAAAGCAGTTGTGGAGCAGTGGGTTGATGCATACGCACCCTACCTTCTCTATTTTATGCATAAAAATACAAAAGATGGAAAGATGTATAAATTGTACATAAATGATCCAAATCCTAAGATGTCTGTTGGGCGAATTCGTAAAGGATCGAGTTTTCAATATATACCAACGGCCGTGTATAATATTATCAATAAATGGACAAAGTGATTTTAAGTAGTGTAACTTTTGAATCATTTAAAAAAGACGCGATGCAAAAAATGCTATCGCGTCTTTTTTTTCTTGCTATAAAATAGGTATTATTTTTCTGTTAACAATAGCAGTTCTTTTAATATGGCATCAGGGCTTAATGACAGCGAGGAAATTCCCCATTGGATAAGCGTTTGAGAGAGTTCAGGATAATCTGATGGGGCTTGCCCACAAATGCCTATAGGTTTTCCTGCTTTTTGTGCTCCCTGTATTGATAATTCAAGCATACGCATAACTGCTGGATCGCGTTCGTCAAAGAATGGTGCAACGAGTGCAGAATCACGATCAACGGCTAAGGTTAATTGTGTTAAATCATTTGATCCAATCGAAAAACCGTCAAAGTATTGTGCAAATTCTTCAATGAGCAGCACATTTGATGGGACTTCACACATCATATAAATTTCAAGCCCATGATCTTTTTGTTGCAATCCATAGGATTTCATAAGCTCGATAACCTGTTTTCCTTGTTCAACGGTTCGGACAAAAGGAATCATGAGCTTTACATTGTCAAGGCCCATATCATGGATAATTTTTTTCATGGCGCGACATTCAAGCTCAAAAGCATCTTTATATTTTTCATGATAATATCTACTTGCACCGCGAAATCCAATCATAGGATTCTCTTCATGTGGTTCAAATAATTGCCCACCAAGAAGTTCTCGATATTCATTGCTTTTAAAATCTGACATGCGAATAACAACTGGTCGAGGGTAAAAAGCGGCAGCAATTGTTCCAGCTTCTTGAGCAAGACGATCAACAAAAAATTGTTTTTTATCTTGATATTCAATGGTGAGGTCGTCAAAGCGTTTTTTTTCATCTTGGTTTAATGATATATTTTTTTGGACTAACGCCATGGGGTGGATTTGAATTGTGTTGTTAATGATAAATTCAAGGCGTGCAAGACCAACGCCGTCAACGGGTAATTTAGCTACGTTAAAGGCTTCGTCAGGGTTGCCAATATTAACAAGCAATTTTACGGGGAGTTTTTTGATGGTGTTAATAGCTATTTCTTTTATGGTAAAAGGTATTTCACCATGGTACACAGCGCCGATTTCACCACTGCTGCAGTCCATGGTGATTTTAGTACCATCACTTATTTTATCCATGGCGTCTTGAGTTCCAACAATTGCTGGAATGCCAAGCTCACGACTTACAATTGCAGCATGGCAGGTTCTGCCGCCGCGATTGGTAATGATTCCGGCAGCAATTTTCATAATTGGTTCCCAATCAGGATCCGTCATATCAGTAACCAAAATATCGCCCGGTTGGACCTTTTTAATTTCTTGTGCCGAGCCAATAACACGTGCGGTACCTGTTGCTATTTTTCTTCCAACACTTTTACCGCGTGTTATGATTTTTTGCCCATTGGATGTTTTATTTTCGAGTATGTATTCCTTGAAAACAAGGTCGTCTTGGCGGCGTGAGTGAATTGTTTCTGGGCGTGCTTGCACAATGTACAGTTTTCCATCGATTCCATCTTTTGCCCATTCAATATCCATGGGAACCCATGTTCCTTTTTGGGCACTGTAAAAATCTTCAATAATGATTGCTTGTTTGGCAAGTTCTAAAATTTCTTGATCGACAAGTGAAAAACATTTACGTTCAAAGCGTGAAGTTGGGTTATTTTTGGTAAGTGATCGGCGGTCTGAGGCATATTCCATTTTAATAAGTTTTGAACCGAGCCTTTTTTTTAGAATAGGCTTGAATCCCTTATTAAGTGTTGGTTTATGAACATAAAATTCATCGGGATCAACATTGCCTTGCACAACATTTTCACCAAGTCCATAGGCGGATGTTATAAAAACAACATCTTTACAGCCACTTTCGGTATCAAGGGTAAAAATTACCCCTGCGCTTGCTTTGTCAGATCGAACCATTTTTTGCACGCCAATCGATAGGGCAACACTCATGTGGTCAAAATCATGGTCTATGCGATACGAAATTGCACGATTGGTAAAAAGTGATGCAAAGGCGTCAGGGCAAAGGCGTAAAAGTTCAGCTTGGCCTTGTACGTTGAGATAGGTTTCTTGTTGGCCGGCAAATGATGCCTCAGGAAGATCTTCGGCGGTTGCTGATGAACGAACTGCAACATCGCAATTTTCTCCATAGCGTTGTTCAAGTTCTTGATAAGCGGTTTTAATTTCTTGAACAAGGTCTTCAGGGAGGGGGGCACTTTTTATAAGCGCTCTTATCTCATGACCTGCGTGTAAAAGCGTATCAATGTTTTCTTTTTTTATGGTTGCTAAATGATATTTAATTTTTTCTTCAAGGTTATTAGTGCGTAGGTGGTGAGTATAGGCTTGTGCCGTAATGGCAAATCCACTTGGGATACTAACTCCTTTTGCCGAAAGATTATTAATCATTTCACCAAGCGAGGCATTTTTCCCTCCGACAAGCGGGATATCATTAATGCCTATTTCTTCAAACAATCGTATAAATTTCATAGGGAGCTCCTTTTGTTATGAGCAAAATTTTTTAAGAGTATAATTTCTTCGCGCCATGATTTCATTGAAGTATCTGTTGGGGTTTCAAGAATCTTTGGAATTGCGGAGAGCCGCTTATCTTGCATAATTGCCTCAAAAATTTCAAGCGGAATTTTACCTTTGCCAAGTGGGGCATGTCGATCTATATGAGAATCGAAAGTGCCAAATGAGTCATTAATATGAATTACGGCAAGGTGCTCAAGCCCTATTGTTGCATCAAAATGCTCTATAACGAGTTGGTAGTTTTTTGATGATAAGAGGTTATACCCTGCTGAAAAAATATGACAGGTATCCAAGCAGACTGCCAGTCGTTTTTTTTGACTGCACGAACGATAGAGTGTTTGAATTTGTTCAAATGTGCTTGCAAGTGTTGTTCCTTGGCCGGCCATTGTTTCAATCGTTAGTTGGGTTGTTTCTGGTGTATGATCCAGGATGTACTCCATGTTGTAGAGTATTTTTTTTAGTCCTTGTTCTGCTCCTTGTCCAACGTGTGCTCCTGGATGAAAAACAAGATTTTTAATGCCAAGTTGTGCGCAGCGCTCTAGTTCATGCATGAGAGAATTTTTAGATTGTTGCTCGGTTGTTTCATTTTTGGCACATAAATTAATAAGATATCCAGCATGGGCAACAACATTTTTAATTGATGAGTGTTGAGCAGTTGAGAGAAAAAGGTCTATTTCTTCTTGGTTTAATGGTTTTCCAAAGAGCATACGGCTGCTTTTGGTAAAAATTTGCATAGCAGTGCATCCAATCGATTCTCCACGTTCAAATGCTAAGTGCATGCTTTTGGCTATTGACATATGGGCGCCAACAAGAATGGGGTGGGTCATGGTTTTTTCCTAATCATGGTGTTGTTGTTATCAAGATTGTTATATTATTTTTTTGTATGATCTTCTTGTTTAAGATTTTTATTGTAGAGAGATTCCCAAAAAAGGATGGTGTTTTTTGTATGTTTTTTACGATATGCGTTAAAACATAATGCTCCTAGTGTTGCGTAATCAGGTGTATCATAGGGGCTTATATTGGTTTTTTGAATAAAGAGTTCCATAAGTTCCTGAACTTCTTGAGGAAGTTTTTTGCAGAGCTCATTGGTAAACGAACATTCAACTTCTAGGTGATACTTCTTTTTCAAAAATTGTTGTATTTTTTGAGGGGACGTTAATTGGCTAAGATCTGGTAAGCAAGATTGATTGCGATCAAGCAGTGATAATAAAAATTCAAAATTGTTGATATGTTCTACAAGGTTTTGCATAAGCTCGCAGTGATTTTCCGTTTGGGCAACGGCAATGATGGTGGTTGGAAGTTTTGTTGAGCGTATGCCTACTGCAAGTCCAGCAAGTGCTGCAGGGCTTGTATGTGAAATATAAAGATAATCAGGGATAGAGGTTCCTTTTTTTTGTGTTTGTTGTTGCAATTCGAGGGCTGCATTAAAAAAACCAAGTGCTGCGCGTGGATGGTTTGCTTGAGCTGGGAATATGCTTTTATTTTTATTTTTTAATGATTGTTTTTGTAGTGTTTGAGATTGAAGGTTATTTTGCACAGGGATTTTGCATGCGTTGAGTGCATAGAGAATATGGGGCATATGAAGGGCATCATCTGTATCTTGGATGATAAGCGGTGTATGATTTTGTTGTTGTAGAAAGGGTACAATAAATTCTAGTGATCGGATAATGTTGCTTTTGTATGCATAAGAATATGATGATGTGCAACATTCGGTGTCTCTTTTTATGTACATTTTTTGAACATCAATACTTTTTGAAATTCCCATAACATGTTCGATTGGTGTAGGGAATGAGCCCAGAGTTGTATGTGGAATTGTTTTTTTAGCATGTGGAAAGGATTGATACAATGGAATTGTATTGGCACTGAGAGAATAGGTAATTGTGGTGATTGTAAATATAATAACATGAAGATGTTGTAACAACATAAAAATCTCCTTTTTTTATAGATTTTTTAAAAGCTCGCTAAAAAGGGTGTGATAAGCATCAAGGTCGGGTTGAGTGTCCCAAAGTAATAGTGTTGATTGAGGTTGAGGGTTGTCGTTGAGTGCCTGAGCGATACATTCGTGCCACGATAAAGTCTGTTGATACTTTAGTATAACATCATCTATGGTGAATGCAAAAAGAGGGAATGATGGATCAATATGATGGAGAGCTTTATTGGTTTTTTGTATCATGCTTAAGAACTTTGATGTATCACATTGTTTATTATTTAAAATAATAGGAATAACTATGCTTTCAAGACCAGCTGCTTTGCAGCCGAGAATAAGCCCAGCAGCAGCGCCCTCATCATAAAATGGTATATAAATTGTGTTGGGGGTAGGGATTTTGAGTTTTTTTAATTGATCGTTGAGTTCAAATGCTGCATTAACAAAACCTATATTGCCAATTTCAGTGGAGCCATAGTGTGGGATTAAGTACGGGTGTGGTTCTTTATTGTTGGCACAGACGCGGGCATATATGAGCATTGCTTTATATTTTTCTGCTTTTGATGAAAAGCAGAGGCAATTTGTATTTATTTTTTTACAGAGCTCTATTAAAATGTCCTGTGTTGCGGTGTTTTTTTGTTGAGGGTAGGTGAGCATAAGCGTATTTTGGGTGAGGTACGGTTTGCAGTACCATGATGATTCAAAGGCGGAAAGTTCTCCCGCTATACCATCGGTAAGGGCAGTGGATGCTTGTAACATAATCATATCGGCAAGTAAAAATTCAAGTTTGCGCAAAAAGCTTGAACAGGGAAGGATTTGTGTGTTACAAATTCCACCGCCTAGAGTATCTTGTTTTATAAAAATATGCTTAACGTTAGTGCTGGGATATTCAGCGGTTACCTCTTTTATTGGCGTTGGGAATTTGCCCAATGGAACGTGTGGCAGCTTTTTTTCAAGTATATGGTATTTTTTTAAAAGGGGTGGAGTTGTTGCTAGTGCATGGGTGTAGCTAAGCAATAGTGCGAGGATTACCGATTTATAGTTCATTGGTATTTCCTTTCTTAAGTATTAAAAGCCTCTATGTTTTTATAGTTTAAACTATTAAATTTTTTAAAATACGATACATTCTTAGTATATGCGTTTTTATTGTACAAACATTTGGATAAAAAGGGTAGAGCAGTGAAAAAGTACTCCATAATTGCAAATCTTAAAATGTATCTTTCGGCGGATCAGACAGTTGCTTTTGCAACTGAACATTTTGATGCTTTGGTTAAGTATGCTGGGCATAAAAGCCTTGCGATAACGATAGCTCCAACATTGCCGGTAATGCGAGATTTGGCTTTAATTTTTAAAGATACTCAGCTTTCATGGGCTGCACAAGATTGTTCTAATCATCTTGCGGGTGCTTTTACGGGGCAAGTATCTCCGTTATCGCTTAAAGAAATAGGGTGTTCTGCTTGTATTATTGGTCATAGTGAGCGACGTCGCTTTTGTGGCGAAACATCAGAAGATGTAGCAACAAAGGCTCAGTTGCTGTTAGATTGTACTCTTTCGCCCATTATTTGCATAGGTGAAGATCATGAGCATATGGAACAGGCATTAGCAACATTGCATGAGCAATTGAATCCTGTTTTACAAGCGATAAAAAATTATCAACATAAAATAAAAAATATTCCTGTGTATATTGCGTATGAACCGGCGTGGTCAATTGGGACTGGGAAAATCGCTGAAGGTTCTTATCTGGAATCTATTTTTGCGTGGTTAAAAAAAGAAACTCAAGCATTGGGAGCCGGTTTTACATGGCGTTTTTTATATGGTGGTAGTGTTAATGCGCAAACGATTTCAGTTTTTAAAAAAATAGGGGCAATAGAGGGGTTTTTAATTGGTAAAGCGAGTAGCAATTTTGAAGAATTTGAAAAAATTCTAAAATCTATTATGTTAGAGTCGTGAATTAATATTAGTTAAAGCTTTGGCTTTTATGTAAGGGGAACTATGGTAACGTTATTGACAGTTCTTTTTGTAATTTTTTCGATCGTGCTTGCCTTTTTTATTCTCATCCAGCCAGGAAAAGGGGATATGGGCCTTGGTGGAGGAATGGGCAATCAAATGTTATTTGGTGGTTCAGGAGGCCAAAGTTTTTTTCAAAAAACAACATGGATTTTATGTGCAGTTTTTATTTTGGGAGCATTGGGGCTTTCTATTTTAAAAACGCGTGAACGTCGGGCTTCTATGCTTGAAGGGTTTAGAGTGGCTCAAAAAGCTCCAGTTGCACCTGCAGCACCTCAGCCAGCGGCAGCCGCTGATGTTACTTCCCCTGCAGATACCACGGTGAGTGATGACGCCGAGGATGTAGACGATCTTGGTGAAAAAAGCGAATAATAATATGAGCAGCCCGCTTTAACAGCGGGCTTTTATTAAAGGCATAAACGTGATAACAGCGATTTTAGAAAAAATTGGCAAAATTGGGATGCAGCAATGCAATAATGTGGGAAAGCTTGGGCTTTTTTTGCACGAATCCATGACAACGCTTTTTTCTACTCGTCTGCGTCTTAAAAAAGTTTTTTATCAAATGAATTATATAGGGGTGGGAACTGTAGGGGTTGTTTTTTTGGTCGGAGCGACTATTGGTGCTGCTTTGGCGTTACAAAGCTATATTGGGCTTGAACGATTTGGTGCTACGCAGTTTATAGGGCCTATTGTTTTTTTGGCAATGGCGCGAGAGTTTGGGCCAGTCTTTGCGGCGATTATGGTTATAGGACGTGCAGGGTCTGCAATGACGGCAGAAATTGGGACTATGAATATTACCGAACAAATTGATGCGCTTAAGACAATGAGTATTAATACCCATCAATATTTGACGGTTCCTCGCATTGTGGCTGGTGTTATTATTCTTCCTTTTCTTTCCATATTTTGCACTATTTTTGGGGTTTTGGCGGGGCAATTTACTGCTGTGCATGTGCTGGGGATAAATTCTAAAATTTATATGCAAGCAATTATCGAAAATGTTGAATTGTCTGATCTGACAAGTGGGTTGTTAAAAGCCGTTATTTTTGGGTTTTTAATCACGGTGATTAGCACGTATAAAGGGTTTCATGCTCGTGGCGGGGCTAAAGGGGTGGGTATTGCTATTACGCAAGGAGTGGTTTATGCTATTCTTACCGTTGTTGTAGCTGACTATATTTTAACCTCCTTGTTGTTTACGTAGATGATAGAATTAAAAAATATTAAAAAATCATTTGGCAACCTTCATGTAACGCGTGATTTGAGTTTGCATGTTGAGGATGGAGAGTTGCTTGCTATTATTGGGCGCTCAGGTGAGGGAAAGTCTGTTTTGCTCAAACAAATTATTGGTCTTATTAATCCCGATCTTGGAAATATTGTTATTGATGGACAAGATATAACAACGCTTTCAGCAGAGCAAAAAAAAAGTGTTTTTAAAAAATGCGGATATGTTTTTCAATTTGCAGCATTATTAGATTCATTAACGGTATTTGAAAATGTTGCAATAGCACAACTTGAAGAGGGTGTTTCTAAGGATGAGATACTTCCGGTTGTCATTGAAAAGTTGCAAAGTGTGGGTCTTGCTCAGGATGTGCTTTATAAATTTCCTGATGAACTTTCTGGTGGAATGAAAAAGCGAGTTGGGTTAGCTCGTACGCTTATGTTAAGTCCCAAAATTCTTTTATATGACGAGCCTACTACAGGGTTAGATCCTATAACGGTACGTGTTATTCATGAATTGATTAAAAAAACGCATGAAGAGCAAAAGGCAACATCAATTGTTATTTCGCATGATATTGAGATTTTTAAATTTGCAACGCATGTTGCAATGTTGCATGAAGGAAAAATTATCTACAAAGGATTGGCATCAACTATATGGGAGTGTGATAATCCTTTTGTATACCAATTTATACGTGGTCTTGAAGATGGTCCTATTCGTCCGGTTAATGTTATTGGGCAGTTATAAAGAGAAAATGAAACTATGGAAAAGAAACCACTTATTCTTATTATTGATGATGAAGTAGCAATTTTGCAAACGTTGCAGCAGGTATTAGAAGATGAATCGTATCGTGTTAAAACACTTGCTGATGGTCGGCAGGCTATTGGCCTGATTGGTGAGCTGGTTCCCGATGTTGTTTTTTTAGATATTTTTATGCCGCATTGCAATGGCCTTGATCTTCTAGGTCTTATAAAAAAAGAATATCCAACACAAAAAGTTATTATGATTTCGGGGTTTGGCAATATTCAGTTGGCTCTTGATGCGGTAAAGCGTGGAGCAATTGATTTTATTGAAAAACCTATTAATTTGGATGATGTTTTACATAAATTAGAGCTTGTATTGACTACTGGTAAGTCGAGCCAGACTCAGCAAGATTCTGATGGCGCTCAATACCAAAAGCATGGGATTATTGGACAGAGTGCGCTTTTTTTAGAATCCATGCTGCAGGTTCATTATGTTTCGATGCTTAAAACTCCTTTGCTTATGTATGGACTTCATGGTACGGGTAAGACGCTTATTGCTGAATATATTCATACCATTTCACAACGTGAAGGGGATTTTTATGTGCTTGACGGCGCTACGCCAGCAGTACATTTTTTAAAAATGCTCAAAAAACATACATACGGAACACTCTACATAAAAAATGTTGATGAGCTTGATCTAGAATTGCAGCGGGAGTTGGTTTTATTTTTAAATAGTCCAGAATATACTACACATAATGAACAGGGCTTATTACGATTGATTTTTGGATCCAGCCGTTCTCTTTTTGACTTGGCAACAAAGCGTCTTTTTTATGCTACGTTGTTTCATAAAATTAATGTAACGCCTATTGAATTGGTTTCATTGCATAAACGTCGTTATGATATTCCTTTGTTGGCAGCATATTTTTTAGAGGAAGCTAATAAAAAATATAACAAAAATGTAGAATGCACATCGGCGGCCATTCGGTTTTTACGCAATGCACAATGGGATGGCAATGTTGCTGAATTAAAGTGTTTTGTAGAAAACCTTGTTTGTGTTTCGTTACATCATGATATTATTGATTTAGAAGGTGTTAAGCGTTTATTTGGAGAGCGTCAGCAACAGTTTGTTGAAGAACAGTCTTTTTTACATTTTAATTCTTTGCAGGAGGCGACATCTCATTTTGAACATGCCTTTTTATCGCATGCATTAAAAAAGGGGCGTTTTAATATAGCTCAAGTTTCCGATCGACTTAAAGTTTCAGAAAAGGATTTGCAAGAAAAATTATCCCAACTTAATATTATGGTTCGCTAGGCTGAATGCGCGTAAAAAGAAAGGGGTAGTGTGGCTTATCAGTATGATGAACATAATAAGCAGTTATTTTTTTTAGTTTATGATGGAATTCATAATTCTGTTTTTGAAAGTCAAGTTGTTATGCCATTATTAGAGCAGCTTGAACGTTCAAAAAATCTAGAGATAACACTTGTTTGCTTTGAGAAAAAAATTCCCGATGAAAAAACAATTACAAGTAAAATCCCTTCTCATAATCGTTTGCATGTTATGTTTTGCCGTCGGTGGAGTTTTTTAGGGAAATATTCTTTTTATCCAGCGGTGCGTGGATTAACAAAAATTTTATTGGCATATCGATGTCATGCTATTACGGCGCGAGGCCCACTTGCTGGTTTTGTTGCATTTCAGACTCTTGCTGCGATTGCTCGTAAGCATCCAGATCGTTTACGTAAAGATGCTCAGGATCCAATGCCAACACTTACTGTTCAGGCTCGAGGATTGTGCGCCGAAGAATATCGTTATGCGAATATGCGAGGTTTGTCACGTGGACTTACCTATGTGATCAAGAAAAAAATATATACATCATTGGCTACTCTTGAGTGGGAAGTCTATCGCAACAAGCGAAAAACTGATTATCCTGCTCATGTGATGATTGAGGCGGTAAGTCCTGCTTTAAAACAATACTTAGTTGATCATTTTAGGGCGGATGAGTCTAAAATTATTATTGCGGTGAATGATATTCCACCGCAGGTTTCGGTTGATCAAGTTGCTACGTGGCGCGAGCAAGCACGCTCTGAATTGGCGATTCCTAGTGATGCGGTTGTTTATTGCTATAGTGGTTCGTTTAAGGTATGGCAATGTGCTCAGCAAACTGTTGCTGCTTTTGTGTATGAATATGAAAAAAATGCGCATGCTTGCATGCTTATTCTTACACAGGATAAAAAACCGTTTGAAGCTGAGCTTGCAAAATATACCATTCCACATTCTGCGTATCGTATTTTAACGGTTGCGCCATCTGATTTGTATTTTTATTTAAGCGCTGGCGATTATGGGATGTTATTACGTGAATCTGATGTTATTAATTGGGTTTCTCGCCCTACAAAAATGCTTGAATATAAAGCTGTAGGCTTAAAAATAATTCATAATAATACTATCGCATGGTTGGTTCAAAGATCCTCAATATGAAGGAACTTTTATGATGTATAAAACACGCATATTTTTTTTGGTTATGATACATAGTTTATGTGTGAGTGTATACGCTATGAGTGATCTTTTGTATGTTCAGTGGCTTTGTGCAAAAAATCCACAGCATGAAGATCCCGTTGATTTTGTTGTATACAGGGAAAAATTGTTGCAGCTTGTTCAGGACAAAATTGAAAAAGCGCGCGAGCAGGCCGTTTGTAATGATAAGCGAGTATTGGTTGATGTTTTTGGTATAACAAAATACAACCAAAAATCAAAACGTTATCTTTGTATTGACAAGCGTGGAACATTGTTTTACTCAAATGGAAAAATTTGTCAACGCATTGATGGTGATCTTGCGGCTATTATTGATCGTTTTTTAGTTTCCGATGAAGAAGTGCAAAAACTTATTAACACTCAAACATTGAGTTTTAATGAGTCTGATAGTGGTGATTATGTTCCCTATGTGTTTGATGCAGAGACGATTGGTGCATCATTGGTAACACCAAAAGGGTTTTGGGGGAAGTTTTTTGGTGAAGTGGCCAATATTGTTACGCAACACAAACGACTTTTTGTAGGATTGGGCACGGGAGCTATTCTTTTTTTGATTGGTGTGTATGGCGGTGATGTATGCGCATGCGGCGATTTTTGATTTTTTTAAAAATGGTTTTTAAGGGGGAGATCATGACATTTTTTAAACGTTTGCATTGGTTTTTTTTTATCCTTTTACATGCTATGCATGGAGTTCAGGGTGTACCTTCGGTGTCACAAAAGGAAGTTGATGATCTTTATATACGCTTATCAAGCATAGTTCCTGATGTTAACAAAGGGTGTACCATAGCGTGTGTTGCCTATTCAAAAGCACTTGATGCATTTAAAATGACTCAAAATACAACTGAAAGTCTTAAAAATTTAGATAAGATACTAGATGATGCAAAGCGTGATTTGGAAGCTCTTTCGGATACGCATAAAAAAGAAATGTTTTTAGCTTTAAAAAGCATGGAGCAAGAAGTAGATTTTTTTACCAAAAAGCTTCAGCACAGTTATGAAGGGTCCATTGATGAGCGGATTGCAATTGCGCGTGCTAAAATTGATGAAAAAGCTCGGCAAAAAATATACGAACAAACCGCTACAAGTGTTGAGCGGGAGCGCTGGGAACACATCAAAGAAATTCTTGATAATCCAGGTCCTTTAATAAAAGGAGCAACTGTTATTGGCATGTTTGCACTTATTGCAAGTTTATATCGTATCGCATTGCAAGAGTGGTTAAAGCCTGCGGTTATTTTACAAACATCGCGCAAAACTATTTTTGGGGAGCACGATGTTGCTGTTCCCTTAGAAGATCTTGTTTTTTCTGTAGAAACACATTTATTTTTACGTTCACTACAAGCGCGATTGCAACCAGAAGGTGATCAAGTATGGGCGTTGCCAAATGTTGTTTTTTATGGCCCTCCAGGCACGGGGAAAACAGCTGCGGCAAAGGCTTTGGCATATGCTTCGGGTATGGATTATGCCATTACGTCGGGAACTGAATTTATGAAATTATCATCGGTTGACGAGGTCGTTCGATCGTTGCGTTCTTTATTACATTGGGCAGGAAAAAGTAAAAAGGGTGTTATTATTTTTGTTGATGAGGCTGAATCATTGTTTGCAAGCCGCGCTGATGGTGGTTTAAACAAATTTTCTTATGATGTAACAAATTCTTTTTTGTCGTTAATTGCTCAACAATCTCAAAAAAAAGTGATGTTTATTTTTGCAACAAACCATCCTCAGATTTTGGATCAGGCATTTTTAAATCGTGTTGGTTATGCTATTCCTTTTTTCTTGCCCAACAAAAAAGAAAAAGAACAACTTTTTTTATATTACGTACGCAAGGCTTTAGAACAAGTACAGGTTCAGGATTATGATACATGTGAAATTCCTCAGCAGATGGTTAATGCTTTTCTATCTATACCGGGTTCTGTCAGTCAGCGGGATATTGTTTTTATTGCTCATGAATGTGCTTATGCATTGTCGCGTAAAGAAACTTTAGAGAGCGCTGATATACAGCGTATTTTTGATTTAGTTTCGCATAAAATTATGCAGGCTCACAAATGGGAGGGCCGATCTAGGGATTTAGTATGGTAATACATAAAATTTCTTTCTTGAGCATTTTTATTCTTCTGGGAATATTATTTGAGTTTTGTGGTGCTCAAGATTGTTGCTTAGGTGATAAGTGTTCGCCTTGTATTAATGAGCGATCTCAGGCGCCTGCAGATGATCAGCCAAAACATAAATCTAAGGTACGTTTTGGTGATAAGGTAAAAATTTTTTGGAAAGGAATTTTGTGTGGGATTCTCATTGTGGTGGGTGGAGCTGGGTATTATTTTTTTTATAAAAAACGTGAAGGGAATGGTTTTTTCGGTTTTTTTATTTCAAAAAAAAAATCACGAGTAACGATTCCTCCAAAAGAGTTTGATGTTGGTACTCATCCCGAATTGCATAAAGAGCCTGATAGAGATATTCAGCTTGAACAAGATAAAAAAACAGATGTTGATACGCATTTTGAAGTTCATAAAGAATCTGGTTTAGCTGCTTTTTCTCAAATGTATACGAATATTCTATTGGTTGAAAATAATGTTATACATGCTGAGGAAATGAGGGCAGCGCTCAAGGATGTACAAGCAACTGCTGTATTATGTTGCGATAATTTTAATAGTGAAACAATTCAATTAGACGCATTTTATGTGAGTGTTTCATATTTGTAAAAAGGGTTGGAGCAGTCGAATCCTTTTATGGTGTAGTTTCTTTATACTTCATTTTACTTTGAAAAATCAAAATAGAGATTGCCGCAGGGGTCATGCCAGGAATAAGTTGTGCTTGAGCGATTGTTTTTGGTTTGTGGTAGAGCATTTTATTTTGAAGTTCACGAGAAAGCCCTGGTATTTTTTTAACATCCAGTTCTTCTGGTAGAATCATTTCTTGATAGCGGTGTGATTTTTCTGCTTCAAGTCGTTCTTTTTCAATATAGCCTTCATAGCGAATTTCTGCATGCATGCACAAAAGTGCCCGGCTTGATGGAGGGTTTAAGGTTAATCCTTTTTCTTGATATGCTTCTATGAGCGCAGCCTTGCAAGCCTCTTGTACCGCTGGAGTAAAATCGATTGAGAAAAAAAGTTTGAACAGTTCACTGTTTTTATTTTTTTTAATCAGTTCAAGGCTTTTTGTAATGCACTGTTCTTCTGATTGGCGTTTTTCGTAAGCAATTTGGGTAATAAGATTATAGCGTTGTGCATATTTAGATAAGCGAATAAAGACGTTGTCTTGACGGAGCAAAAGGCGGCGTTCGGCTCGTGAGGTAAACATGCGGTATGGTTCATCAACGCCAATGGTTACAAGGTCGTCGACCATTACACCAATATAGCTTTCGGTTCGAGAAAGGGTAAATGGTTCCTGTCCGGTGTGCTTAAGGTGGGCATTAATTCCTGCAAGAAGTCCTTGACCAGCAGCTTCTTCGTACCCTGTTGTTCCATTAACTTGTCCTGCAAGGAATAGGCCATCGACATTTTTTGCTTCTAGGCTGTGGGTTAGATTATTAGGTTGAAAAGCATCGTATTCTATAGCGTAGCCGCATTTAGTGATGATTGCATTTTCAAATCCTGCAATGGTTCTTATGTATGCGTATTGTACATCCAACGGAAGTGATGTTGAAATACCTGCGGGATAAATTTCCGGTATATTTGCACCTTCAGGTTCTATAAAAACGTGATGGTTATCACGGTCTGGGTAGCGGCCAATTTTATCTTCAATAGAAGGGCAGTAGCGAGGTCCTGTTCCTTTAATATTACCACTATAAAGAGCAGACAGGTGTAGATTTTTACGGATAATTGCGTGTGTTTTTTCATTGGTGTGGGTTACGTAACATGGAACATGTTCTTGTACCTCTTGATTGTCAAATTCATATAAGTAATCAAGAAGATCACTTGGCTGTTTGGTAAACTTTGAATAGTCAAGGCTTGATTGCGCAAGGCGTGGAGGGGTACCTGTTTTTAGGCGCATGATTGGAATTTCCATGGCTTGAGCAATAGATTCGGCTAAAAAGGGAACTGTTTTTTGGGCGCGTTGTCCTGCCGGATAACGTACTCGGCCAATGTGAATAACGCCATTTAAAAATGTTCCGGAGGTTATAATGACGGTTGGTGCATACAGGTGCTGGCCATCGGCGCAGGTTACTCCGGTTACCGCTTTACGTGTTGTTTGTGTTGTGTTTAAAGCTGTTGCCATACCGGGTATAATGGTCAGGTTGGGGATGTTTGATAATATGGTAAATGCATGATTGCTATAGGCGTATTTATCAATTTGTATGCGTAAACCTTGGACGGCAGGTCCTTTGCTCGTGTTGAGCATGCGAGCCTGCAGGTAGGCGTGTGTACATAATTTTGGCATTAAGCCATCAAAAGCTCCAATTTCAAAAACAATATGACCTTTTCCTAATCCCCCGATGGATGGATTACAGGGGGCTGATGCGATAGTATTGGTATCCAGCGTTATCAATGCAGTTTTTGAACCCATACGAGCGGCGGCATAGGCGGCTTCTGCGCCTGCATGACCACCTCCAACAACAATAACATCAAACGTATTTTTCATAGAGCAAAACCGGAACTTTGTATATGGTTAATAAGGGTTGCATCGCCTGTTTTAATGATGCGACCATCGCTTACAACATGAACAACATCAGGAGATAAAAAATCAAAAACACGCGGATTGTGCGAAATAATAATCAGGCTGAGTGATGGGTTGGCTTTTTTTATGCGTTGTAAAAGTGAGCATACTGTTTTGAGGGCATCAACATCAAGCCCTGAATCAATTCCTGCTTTAACATATGCAATACCAATATTAAATATTCAGTTTTCTTTTTTTCGCCCCCAGAAAAGCCAACATTGCATGGACGTTCTATTTCGCGGTGGTCCATTTGTAGCAATGCTAGTTGTTGATTGACGTGATCCATAAAATCGCGTGCGCTGAGTTGCAAAGGGGTGTTGCGATAGAGTGCATTGTGGGCTTGACGTAACAAGTCTCGTACCGTAACGCCTTCTATTTCAACGGGGTTTTGTGTTGCTAAAAAAAGTCCTAACTGCGCACGTTTATCAGGGCTTTGGTGGGTTATGTCTGTTCCAAAACAAGTAATAGTTCCTTGTTCTACACAATAACGGGGATGTCCCATAAGCGTGTAGGCAAGAGAGCTTTTTCCTGAGCCATTTTTGCCCATAAGAGCATGGATACTTCCTGTTTCAATGTCAAAAGAAACATTATGAATAATTGTTTTTTTTTCAACTGAAACGGTCAAATTATGTATGGTTAATGATTTTGCCATAGTATCTCTATTATTCAATTCCCTGGTTATGGATTCTTTAATTGCTTTAAAACGCGTGTTCATCAGTATAAGGGTTTCATAATAAGTTGCAACCACAATCAAAATAGAAAACATTTTTTTTACAGGCTGTGTATTTTTAGGGGGGATTTGTTGCAATGAGGGGATAGGTAAAAAAAATAAAAATTCGATATGCTCAATTTTTTTTAAAAAAAGAGTTGACTTTATTGGTAGTTAGCTTAGACTTTTGGCTCCTGAGATATACAAGACTTTTAAGCGCTATGATGATAGTTGTTGGTAGGTTTGTGTGTTTCAGCTTTAAATTTGTTTTTAGACTTCATTACTACTCTCCTTTCTCCTTTTTCCGCCATGTGGTTTTTACTACATGGCGGTTTTTTTTACAGCAAACGTTTGTAGCTCATAAAAATACTCAATAGGCTTATTGGCCATATAGAATATGCTACAAGTGCATGAATGCCATTGCTTATAAGGAGTGTGCTGATAACGTTAAGTATAAGAAAAAAGGGGTAAGGTATAAGTATCGAAAGCCATCTATACCGACCAGATCTCCAGTAAAAACAAAAAAGAATACAGGTTAAAAAGGGATAGAGAATAAGAAGGAGATATTTGGAAAGTCGGTTGCAAAGTTGTGCAAGCAGGTCGTTATACAATGCGTAGGGAATTATTTTTTTATTAAGAAAAAGTGTTGAGCTCAAATGTGCAATCGATGGGGGTTTTTGTAAAAAGGTGATTTGAGAAAAAAAACTTGGATGTTTATATGTTTTTGTATCAAATTTTTCCTGGGTATTGTTGATTACATCAAAATAATTGCCTTGATGGAGTATGATTTCTTGCGTGGTATTATTGATTTCAAATTGTGGCGCGCTGAGTGTTGAGTTGATGATATACGAAGGTTGAAGTGTTATGATAAATATGTTATTGCCTTTTTTTTCTTCCAAATGTAAAAGTTCAAAGTGGCAAAAGGTATGGGCGTCAAGCGGCATCCATTTATTAATAAGCACTTTTGTTGATGATGATCGAAATTTTTCTGCCTTAAATTGTTCAACTTTAAAAACAAGTGGCGTGATGTAATATTCGTGAATGCCAATACTGAGGCTTGCAATACTTATTCCTCCGATCAAAAAGAGAGAACACAATTTTCGTGGAGTAAATCCAATAAATTGTAACGTTTCAAATTCTTGTTGTTGATATAACTCTTTGAGAAAAAGAGCTGATGCAAGCCATGTACTTGTTGGTAATTGTTCAAAAAATGAAGGCCCTAGATTTAGTAATAGAAAGTGGAAAATTTCGGTTGAGTTTGAACAGGTTACCCGCATTAATTTTTCAAAAAACTCAACAACATTCAAAAGTATTACAAGAGCGCTATTTATTGCTAACGTGTAGAGAAAAAAACGTTTTAAAAAATAAATAAAAAAAGTGGTTTTTGTCGTGTGCTTCATGATAGTAAGCAATACTTAGGGAAGTTTTTTAAGAGATTCTGGAGTAATAAGTCCACATGAGGCAAGCGCTTTTACCGCTTCTTCAAACGTTATATCAGTTGGAAGAATATCTTCTTCTGGCATAATAAAAAAATATCCTGAGGTTGGATTTGGCGAGTTTGGCATAAAAACTTTACAGTAGCGTTCACCTGGATATTCGCGAGCATTGTCGGGTATTACTTTTTCATAAGTATCGGCGGCTGATTCAAGAAGAAACGCAAGATGGTATTGACCCTTTTTAGGGTAAGGAATTAAAACGACTTTTTTTGATAATGTGGTTTTTGTATCCGGTAATTTAAAAAAATCAACGACAATTTTGGCAGATGAATAAACAACGCGGATAATTGGAAGCTTGGCAATCGTTTTTTCGATAGCCGATAATAAAAGGTTAGCCAAAAACATTTTTAAGAGAATGCCGACCGATATAATTAAAAGCATCACAAGGACAAATTCGGCGCCTGGAATTTTTTGTAAAAAAAGCGGTTCGAGTTGTCGTAAGGGTTCGATAATGCGGTCAAAAATATTATACATAAATTGAACAAAGAAAATGGTTGCAGCAAGTGGGAGGATGGTAAAAAGCCCGCTTAAAAAAAGATGTTTAATATGGCCGAATAATGTTGTTTTTTCTTTAGTATTATGAGATTCGTTGTGCATAGATTTCCTTTCTTTAATTAGTGTTTTTAAGAAAATAGAGCTTGGAGTTCTTGTGTTATGCTTTGTGCTATCTCGGTTGCCCTTTCTTGTGTTTGAGCTTGTGTCATTATGCGTAAAATGGGCTCGGTTCCTGAGTATCGAATAAGCAGTGCTCCTGGGTGTATTTTACGTTCATATGCTTTAATAAGACTTGCTAGAGCTGGGGTTGAGAGTGGTATTTTGTGTTGAACTTTTAGGTTGATGAGTGCGCTTGGAAAGTGTACAAAACTTTCAAGGTTTATATTTTGCGTCATTAGGGCGTAACGTGCGAGTTCAAGTGCTACCACGATGCCATCGCTTGTTGGAAGGTAGTCGTTGATAATGGTGTGGCCAGAGCTTTCGCCGCCCAGAGGTAGATGGTGTGTATGCATTGCTTGTACGACGTGTCGATCACCAACTGCCGTTTGTATGAGTTTTTTGTTACCTTGTTGGAGTGCAAATTCAAGCCCTTTGTTGGACATAATTGTTCCCACAAGGGCGGGGACGTGGGCATATTGTGGGAGCTGGCTTAAAAGATATAAAACATCATCGCCGTTTTTGAGCGATCCATCATTACCAACTGCAACTAAACGGTCGCCATCGCCGTCAAAGGCAAAACCAAGGGTTGATGCAGTTGTCTCTACTGTTTTTTGTATGGTTTGTGGAAAAAGTGAGCCACAGTTTTGATTGATGTTGTATCCTGTTGGGTGATTATTGATTACGTGAAGGGTTGCTCCAAGTGTCTTAAATATTGCTGGGGCGACCTCATAGGTTGCACCGTGCGCACAGTCAAGAGCTATTGTTGTTCCTGCAAGGGTATTGGTGGGGTATCGTTGCACAATAAAATCTACGTAAGTTTGTTGTGCTTGTGCCCAGCGTGTCGGTGTTTGCACTGGTGGGAGTGCTGCGGTGTGATCATAAAATGTTGAGAATAAATGGATAATGGTTGCTTGGTCTTCATCGCTTATTTTTCCACTACAGGCATCAAAAAATTTTATGCCATTGTCATGATAAGGGTTGTGCGATGCTGAAATGACAATTCCTGCGTTAAATTTGGGTGTATGTTTTATAAGAAGAAGATTTCCTGGCGTTGGTAAAATGCCACCATCATGAACAATAACTTGTTCATGCATAAGCCCAGTTGCAAGCCATGCGGTAATTTTGGGGCATGACGCCCGAGTGTCGGAAGTAATAAGAATTTCGGGGGTTGAGGTAGTATATTTTTTTTGAGCCCAAATGCCGATAGCTCTGCCAAGTGCAAATAATGTTTTTTCTTCAAAAGGAAAGTCATTTTCGTGAGCGCGAATTCCATCAGTTCCAAAAGCGAGTTTTGTGATCATAGCTTTAATTTCCTTGGCTTTTATTATGTGCTGATTGTAAAAAATGGCATTTTTTTACGAATATATTCTTTTATTTTACCCCTCATGTTAACATAATATAAAGTTTTTTTTGTTAGAAGGAAAGATATCATTATGAATTTCAATCTGTACCTAAAATGTTTTTTCATAGGGTTGTCGGTTGCTTCGGCGGTTGGCCCTATTTTTGTTTTGACGTTTAATAATGCTGTTTGGTATGGGTTTTCTCGTGGATTCGCAACAGCACTAGGAGCGTCACTTGGGGATGGGCTTTTATTTTTTTTGGGTTTACTTGGTGTTTTAAGATTGTTAGGTGAATATCAAAGTACATTACTTGTTTTAGATCTCCTTGGTGGGATATTGTTAATAGCATTGGCATTGCGCTCGTTTAAAGGGAGGCAAAAATATATTGAGGGTGGCGATCTTATGCAGCTTGATCCTATTTCTCTTTTAACAAAATCGTTTTTTTTGACAATTGCTAATCCTCTCACCGTGTTATTTTTTATGTTTATAGGTGTTCGTATTTTGCCAAGCGGAATACACATGGTTCCCTTTCGGCAATTAGTTTTTGGAAGTTTTTTTGCGTTTTTGGGTTCCTTATCTATTTTAAGCAGTGTATCACTTATTGCCTCTCACCTTGGTAATGCGATTAACCAGAGAACTCTCAAAATAGTTTCATATGTTACAGGAACTATTTTTTTGTTAATTGGTATCTACTTTAGTGTTGATTTTGTTTCTCGTCTTATTGATGTTATAGATTTGTTATAGCATCAACATATTTTACCTGTATTGGTTAAATTCTTGCGTGCGAAGATCGTCTTTGCTATTCTCAAGCCATATTGGGAGCTATGGTAATCTTGATGAAAACCTTTGTTGGTAGGAGCAAAGCTGATGCTAAAGAAAAAAATAGGTGATATTCTTATTGAAATGCGCATTATTACGCAACAACAATTGGACGATTGTTTAGAGGAGCAACGTTCGACTGGAAAGGTTTTAGGGCAAGTTCTTTTGGATCGTAAATTAGTTACCAAGGCTGATTTATCTCAAGCATTGGCTATTCAATTAGGGATTCCTTTTATTGAACGTATAACTGAGCAAATGGCTGACTTACAATTGCTTGGTAAGGTTCCTCTTAAATTCTTGCGGCAACATAATGTAATTCCTATCATGTTTGAGGCTCAAAAAACAATTGTTACCGCTAATCCGCTTGATTTACAACCGCTTGATGATGTAGCATTATTAATGGGTGGGGTTATTAATTCAGCTGTTGCAACACCTGAAGTTATTAGTGATGCAATTAATCGCTACTATCCTCTTGAGTCAAGCAAGGAAATGATGGAGGAGCTTTCTAGCGATGAGGAGGGGCGTGCGGGAGAGTTTGAATTTGGCGCTGAGGGTATGGAAGAAAAAGATATCATGCAGCAGGCTAACGAAGCTCCAATTGTAAAGCTTGTTAACCACATCATTGTTCAGGCGGTGAAGGAAGGGGCTTCTGATATTCATATTGAACCCTTTGAAAAAGAACTTCGTGTACGGTATCGTATTGACGGTGAAATGTATCAGCGTGTTGTTCCGCCAAAGCGTTATCAAAGTGCTATTGTTTCTCGTATTAAAATTATGGCAAATCTCAATATTGCCGAAAAACGTATTCCTCAGGATGGGCGTATTCAAATCAAAGTTGGGGATAAAGCAATTGATATTCGTACCTCTATTTTACCATGTAATTTTGGTGAACGAGTGGTAATGCGTTTGCTTGACAAATCCAAAGGGGCTGTTGATATCGAAAAATTGGGTATGTCAGAACGTGATTTTAAAGTGATTCGAAATAATATTGAACGTCCTAATGGTATTGTGTTGGTGAGTGGTCCTACAGGGTCGGGTAAAACAACAACGTTGTATGCTGCTCTTACGCGTTTAAACAAGCCAGAGGTTAATATCATTACGGTTGAAGATCCTGTTGAATATACGATTAGCGGTGTAAGCCAAGTGCAAGTAAACGAAAAAGCAGGACTTACATTTGCAGCGGCGTTACGCTCGATTTTACGTCAGGATCCTGATATTGTTCTGATTGGTGAAATTCGTGACGTTGAAACAGCTCAAATTGCAACGCAGGCGGCATTAACAGGTCACTTGGTATTGAGTACTATTCACACAAATAGTGCTCCGGCAACAGTAACGCGTTTGATTGATATGGGGGTAGAGCCATTTTTAATTGCTTCGTCGTTGGCGTGTGTTATTTCTCAAAGATTAGTACGTCGTTTGTGTGATAAATGTAAACGACAATATTCACCTAATCCTGAATTAGTTGCACGTGTTGGTATAACAAAACAAGATGCTGTTTCGATAACTTTTTTTGAGCCAGTTGGTTGTGAAGATTGCTTAAATACTGGGTACAAGGGGCGTTTGCCATTATTTGAAGTCATGGAGGTAAATGATGAAATTGCAAAGCTTATTGTGCAACGAGCAGATGCATCGATTATTAAAGAAAAAGCATTAACGCAGGGTATGACACTTTTGGCTATGGATGGTATACGCAACATTAAGGCGGGTAAAACGTCGATAGAAGAAGTGATGTCAGTTGCATATACAGAAGAAGCAAACGAGTAGGAGGGTTTATGCCTTTAGGGGTGCATGAATCTCGGATAATGGTATCTATGCGGTTTTTAACATGTGCTCAAAAGGGCATTATAACACTCATAGTAGTGTTTTTTCCTGTAATTATAGGATATGGATTACAGAGTACCCTTTTTATTAGGCGGGAGCGGTTACTACAAGATTCGCTCCTGCTTCAAAAAAGTATTGTGCAGAAACAAGAATCTATGCAAAAAAAAATACAAGAATACGCCAGATTACGAGCGAGTGTACAAGCGTGGTGTCAAGACCATGCTTCATGGTGTGCAAGTGATGGACAAGTTTTTGCAGATAGCTGGCTTGAAAAAATGAAGATACATGATCTTGAATGCAAAATGATTCATCCAGGACAAGTCAATCAAAAAAATGGTTGTATTTTTCAATCATTTGATGTTTCGTATAAGGGATTGTTTAAAAATATAAAAACGTTTATTCATGATTTTTATGATACTAATCAGGTTGTGTGTTCAACATTTTTAACTATGCAGCGGCATAAACACCATAGAGTTAAGGGAATATTTTCGATTTCTTTTTTGGTGGGAGTACATGATGGGAGAGGGGTTTAGGGTTTGTATTGTTCATGTGATTATGTATTGTTGTAGTTTATTTTTATGTAGTGCAACGGTGGGTAAGCGGTCGCGTGATCCTTTTAATAAGCCTGCTCAAGAACAAGGTGCAAAAAAAACATATGTTAATAAAAAACAACTGAGTATTGAAGGGATTGTTTGTGAGGGAAAGTGTTATAGTGCCTTATTGCGTCGTGGGCATGAAGTTGAGGTTGTGAGCTCTGGCGATTGTGTTTGGGATTTGCATATTCTTGATGTGCAACAATGTGAAGTTGTTATAAAAAAAGCTCAAAGGGTTTTTACGTTAAAAATTGAGTAAGAGCATACAATTAAAAGGGTGGGGATATGAAAAGTATAGATATAAAGAGGATGTTTTTAGGATGCTGTTTGATTATTTCTAGCGTATTAGCCGATGAAACTGTTATGCCTCAAAATGATGAAGTGTATGATATTCCGCCTCGAATGACTACATTGGTAGAGCATGCACGAGCTGTGCGTTCACAAAAGGAATTAAAAAAAATCGAAAAAATTGTGAAGGATTCTTTAAAGAAGAAAAAGCGATCATCAGGTAAAAAAAGATCTGTAGCAAAATCTGGAAGACGTAGCATTTTGAAAAAAAATCAGTTTATAGCTTGCGCTACTTTAAGTGATAGTGATGGTGACCTACTATTATCTCGTGTTTATCAAGATGCTGCATTGTCTGCTACGATAGTTTCATTGAACATAAAAAAAACATCGGTAAAAAAAGCTATTGAGTTGCTTGCTCAGCGCTCATCCTTGCCATTTGTTGTTGATCCTAGTGTTACTAATGAAATTGAAGAATGTAAAGTTGATAATGTTCCTGTTGCGGTGGCTCTACAGCTAATGCTTGATGGTACGCGTCCTCGGTTGGGAATTATCAAGCAGTTTGATGTGTGGCGTATTGTGCACTATGATTTGGCTCTTCAACTACTCAAAACAGAAGATCGTGCTCAGTGTGAGCATGATCAGTCGAGTATTTGTTATACTATGCGCCATGCCAAGTGGGATGATGCATTTAAGGCTCGTGTTCAAAAGTTGTGGGATGACTTTTTGGGCGATCGTAAAAAAAATAATGGAACATTTATTGCATTTGATGATGCAACAAAAAAAATCTTTTTTAAAAGTCGTCAGCAGCAGGTGGCTGACTTTAAGTACATTTTAGAGCAGATGGATCAAAAAATTCCACAAGTTTCGCTTGAAATGCGTGTTATTATTGCGGATAAAAATTTTGATCAAACACTTGGATTTTTATGGTCCGGGCGCTATAACCGTAATGTGACTGGAAACAAAATATCCTTTGGGGTTGGTGCTCAGCCTGATATTACTACACCTTTTGGAAATGTTTCTCAGTGGTCATTAAATCTTATTCCAGGGTTGCAAGCAGGAGCTGATTCACTTAAAGCTTTATTAAATCAAAAAGGCCTACTATCCTTACCTTTAGTTTTTAAAAATCAAGATATGAGTAAGTTATTGAATGTTTCATTAAATGCTGCGGAAAATCGCAATGAAATTAAAACGATATTAAAGCCTTCATTACTTGTTAATAGTCGTGAAACAGCTGAAATTTTGGTTGGGGAGTCTATTCCTCTACAGACACGTGTTGACGAAGCTGTTGGCGCAAATATTTCTAATGTAACCACAACACACTATAAAGATTTGGGTATTAAAGTTCAAGTTACACCTCAGGTTTGTGCAGATAATGATGAGGTATTTCTTGATGTTTTTTTAGAAAATTCAGCGCTTACATTGCCTTCAACCGTTGTTACTTGGCAGCAGGATGGCAAAGCGCAATCTCTTGGCTATGCAATAAAAACATCGCGCTCTAAAAATAGAGTTATTTTAAAAAGTGGACAAACAACGCTTATTAGTGGGCTTATTATAAACTCAACAGAATCTTCCAAAACGGGGGTGCCTGGGTTAGAAAAAATTCCAGTTATTGGATGGTTGTTTAAGGGTACCAAGAAAGTGCAGGAAGACAAGCAACTTTTGATTTTTATTACACCGATTATTGTCTAAGAATTTGGTAGAGATGAGCGGATTCGAACCGCTGACCCCCTGCGTGTGAAGCAGGTGCTCTAACCACTGAGCTACACCTCTTTATGGCTTGGTGGAGATGAGCGGATTCGAACCGCTGACCTCTTGCATGCGAAGCAAGCGCTCTACCAACTGAGCTACACCCCCAGCATTAAAATCATGATATATTTCACTTAGTACTGTAGTATATCGCAATAAAATCGTCAAATAAAATTACGCTTTTTTTTGTACTTTTTTAGGCGCGGGGCGTCTTTTTTTTGTTGGTGTGCGTGGTTGTTTTAAAGGAGTAGCTTTTTTAGTTTTTTGATCTTGTAGACATATTGCTTGTTCGTTATGTGCAAGGCGCTCTATGGGGATATCAAGTACTTCGTATTTTGCCCACTCTTTGTAATCAAAGTGCCACCATTCAGTGGGGAGGGGAATAAATCCATGTTTTTGCATGATAAGTTCAAGGAGCTTGCAGTTTTTTTTCATTTCTTCATTTTTCATTTTGGGGTAATTGCGGTGGCAGGCACTTGAAAAAACCATTGTTGGCATCGAGAGTTCTTTGTGATCTTTGATCCGGATAAGGCGAACATCTACGGCGGCGCCACGATTGTGTCGGGAGCCGTGGGCGGGGTTTGCAACATAACGATTATCAGGAAATTTTTCCCATAATTTTCGTTGTTCAGCGAGCGGGCGATAGGCATCCATAATTTTGAGTCCAAGTCCAAGTTCTCCTAATTCTTGTTGGACAAGTGATAATTTTTGCGCAACAGTTTTTCTTAGAAAACAGGTACTTTTTTTTGTTGTTTTATTAATAAAAGAAGTATCGACATTAATGGTTGCATTGATAGATTTTATTTCAACAAGAGGTTCTTTATTTGTTGCACCAAATAAAGGCGCATGCGTACATAAAAAAAGCGCGAGTATTATTTGTAGCAGCACGTAATCAACCTTTCATTTTAAAGTAGTTTTTTTGCTTTTATCATAGCGAATTTTTTAGAGAGTGCTATTTTTTTTATATTTTATCGATAAGAGCTTCTCATTATTGGCAAAAAATCGTAGCTTTTTTTATGTAACGCGATATCCTAAAAGCCTGAACTATCGATAGGATTACCTCTATTGTTTTGCATAGGGAGAATTATAATGAATCGACGCAAGATAAACATCCGTGCTGTAAAGTGCTTGAGTTATCGCACATTATTAATTACGTGGTTAAGTTTTTCTGGATCCGTTGGGCTTTTAACGAGTAGTAGTATTGAAGAAAAAACGCTCGAACAAGTCCAAGAAGATAAGCGTTTTTTAGAGCGTTTTACCATTAAAGATATTCAGGTTCAAGGTGCTGAATATGTAAAAAAAGATGTCATTTTAAAACGATTGGCATATAAGGTTGGAGATCTTTTTGATATCGATCGTCGTGTTCAATCGATAAAAAATATTTATGGGTTAGGATATTTTAGTCAGGTTGAAATAGAAGCAGAAATTGTTGGTGATACACAGCTTATTTTGTACGTCCTAGTAGAAGAAAAAAAGTTACTTGAGGGTGTTACATTTGAAGGAAATACGCATATAAAATCGAGTAAATTTAAAGAAACATTAAACATTGATAAGATAACAGCTGTTGATGAGGATACGGTTCGTTCATTGTCGTCAGAAATTATGAAGATGTACAAAGAAGAAAATCGGCACAAAGTTGTTATCAATGGTGTGATTGTTCCAAATAAAGAAAACCCTAAAAAAGCATCAGTTGTTTTTACCATTAATGAAGGTCCGCGCTCTGTGTTATCGCGCGTTTACTTTAAGGGAAATAAGGAAATCCAAGAGCGTAAGCTGCGTAATGCATTGTACTCAAAAGAAGATTGGTTATTAAGTTTCATGGATAATGCGGGTAATTTTCAGCAGGATATGGTTGATGTTGATAAGCATCGCATTGAGTATTTGTATCGTGATCAGGGTTTTTTAAATGCAAAAGTGTACAAAACTGATGTGGTATTTTTACGTGATAACAAAGATGTTGCGGTAACGTTTTACATCAATGAGGGCCCACAGTTTTTAATACGTTCAGTACAAGCTCCTGGCGATGAGGTGTTTACTCAAGATGAAGTTGAGAAGCTTATTAAAATAGCACCTGGTGATGTTTTTTCACAAAGCAAGACGATGCAAACGGTTAATCAATTAAAAGATTTGTGGGGGCAAAAAGGATATATTTATGCCGATGTGTTTCCACAGGTTAAGCCCGATGAAGCAACAAATGAAGTTGATATAACATTCCATGTCGAGCGCGGTAAGTTACTCTATGTTAATCGCATTAACATAACAGGAAATTCGATCACGCGTGACAAAGTTATTCGTCGACAGTTGCGCATTGTAGAAGGTGATTTGGTTACGTCAGGAAAACTTAATGAATCTCAATCCAATGTTGAATATTTAAGTTTTTTTGAGCGTGAAGGGGTTAATTGGAAGGTTCATCGTATAACCGATGATTTGGCTGACCTTGAAATGAATGTTAAGGAAGCAAAAACAGGTAATTTGAATTTTATGCTTTCTTATGGTTCTGATCAGCATGCTCAACGTCCATCGCTTAAGGGATCGATTACGGTTGAAAAAAATAATTTATTTGGTTTGGGTTATGATGTTGGTGGTATGTTGCAGGCAAATAGACACCGTATCCAAAGGCTTGAGGGTCATATTTTTGATCCAAGTATTTTTGATACTTCAGTTTCTGGTGGTTTTTATGGTTATAAGCGCTGGGATGAGTATGAGTCTTGGAGGCGATTGAACAAAACGCCTATTCAGCAAATTTTAGGTGCAAATATTCGACTTGGCTTTGGGTTGCCTAAGATTGATCAATATACCAATTTAGTTATCGAATTTGGGATTGAAGATATTTGGAATAATAAACCCCAGGCATACGCTCAAGATGAATTGGTTTTTGGTCCAATTGTACGAAGAACATTCCAAGAAGGTTCAGTAAAATGGCTTATGGCGGAATTGGTTCGTGATAAACGTAATCATAAAATATATCCGAATAAGGGAAGTAAGGTTTCGTTAAGTACTAAGTTTGCTCCTGATGGATTTAATCATAAATTTAGTTTCTTAAAAACTGAGTTAGAGGCAAGCCAGTATACGGCGCTTATTGGTGAAGATACGTTGGTATTGGCATTACATGCAAAGGCCGGTCGTGTTACGCATATTGGAAAAGATTCTATTGTTCCGTACAAAGAATTGTTTCATATGGGTGGTCAATCAACAGTACGTGGATTTACTTGGGGTGGTGTGGGCCCTGCGTGGCGTCCAACGGGGGATCCGCTTGGTGGGCGTAATGCTGTTTTGTTTAATACTGAATTGATCTTCCCATTGATACCTGATTATTCTATGAAAGCACATTGCTTTTATGATGCTGGTGCGGGCTGGGATACGCCAAAAGCGGATCTTACAGCGCAGCAAAAATCCTTGTTGATGCGTGATAAGTTTAACTTGCGGCATTCTGTGGGGTTTGGTTTGAATATTCTTAAACCAATGCCAGCCAAAATAGATTGGGGCTTTAAGTTAGATCGCAATCGTAAAGCTGGTGAAACAGCGCATGAGTTTCATTTAAATATGAATTATGCCTTTTAAATAAGTATATTTAAACAAAAAATGCTCGGTTTTGTGCCGAGCATTTTTTTATGTCATTCTGTAATTTCTATTATGAATAACGATAGGTATTTGCTATTATTATACATTTGGTGTATTTATAATATGTTTTCATTAAAAGTATTGTATCTAACTATTTTAAAAGGATTTTATACGTGAATAAACAGAGTATTGTTACTTTTTTATGTTTTTTACTGATTGTGTTGCGTAGCGATGCAATGGTTTATGATGGAGTCACAAGTTCTTTTGTGCAACAACAAGATGTTGTTGCTATTTTAGATGGCCTGAATCATGGTGATTTTGTTAAAGCGGATTATTTTTTTTCAGATGTTGTTAATCGAACAGATGTTGATCATGCAGATGTCGTAATTCCGCAACTACAGGCTTTGCTTAATAAATATAACATAGGCCAAGCCGATCGCTTGGTGCTTATAGATGTTATTCTTGAAGCGATGTCTCATTATATGATGGTTTGTCGACCTTTACAAAAAGGGTTTAATACCATAAATCGCATATTCCAAGATATCCCTGAATTATGGGTTCGGGTTGTGGTAGATTTTCCTGAGGTTGCAATGATTGAAGGATGTTTAAAATATCATGTTTTTTTCCTGAAATTGTTAAAGCAGGCAGGATGTTTTGATTTTGCAATGGTTAATTTTTTGGCGGTGCCTTTTGTTCAGGGTGCGGACTTTTTAAAGCGGGTGGATGCATTTATTGTGTATCTTGTAATTTTGAGAGCTAAAAAAAAATCTAACCCTTACAATTCAGTCATTAATTTTTTACAAAATAGTGATTTATTGATGTATGGGGCTTGCTCAGATATTGCTTATTTTGATAAGTTGGCATTTTTTGTGAATGATGATGCCTCATATTTTTCTTGTATGCGTGGGAGCGATGTATGCTCAACAAATGAAAAAACAGGTATTGCAGAAATGTCTTTTTTATCGATAGCGGCTTTAATGGGATGTGACCGCCTGTTTGCATTGTTTTTAACTTCAGAAAGCATGCTTGATGTTGATGATTTTACGTATGCCCTTGCAGGTGGGAATGATAATATTATAAAAAAATATAGGCAAACCAATAAAGTCTGTATTAATGATTCGCATGTTGTAACCGCCTTGCAGTGGCAAAGAAATGCGTTAAGTTATACATTGTGGCAGCAGATTCATCCACAAGAACCTTTTTTGAACGATGCAATTAAGGCTATTTCATATAACAATATTGAATGGCTCATGTTTATTTTTTTGCAGAAAAAAATAATAGAAAAACAGCCACAAGAAAAAAATATAGATTTAAAAAAGAATCCTAATTTTGTGCGGGTTGCTCGTTTTTGTTATAACAGCGGTTTAACTATGTTGTTTATGCAAGATCAAATTCAAGAGGGGTATGGGGTTGGTGATTCTTCATTGGCTTCTTTGTGTGGGTATCGCTACAAAGATCAAAAGAAACTGTTTTTAGATAAACATAAGAATAGTCTTTTGCATAATGCTATTTTATCTGAAAATTATGCAATGGTTGAGTATCTCATTGCTAAAAAGTGTGATGTGAATGCTCAAAATAGTTATGGTGATACTCCTTTGTATTTGGCGGTGGCTAAGAAAAATTATGCAATCATTGATTTATTGTTAAAAAATGGTGCTCATCAACATATTCAAAATAATGAAGGATTGACGCCTTTGCATTTTGCATCATACCTTAATGATAATAAAAGTATTTTATTATTGCTTAAAAATGCTCCATATACATCAATTTCTATTTTTTCGTCGCCTGCGTCATCTAAATTATATTACATGGAGCAAGATGAGCCAGAAACTTTTTATCAAAAATTGATATATCAAGAGAATTTTGAGTATTACAAAGAAAAACAAAAAAAATCAGGGTTTTTTATGAACCCTATGTATGATGATTGTATATATAAAAGTATGCATAATATCTTGTTGCATATAAAAACACCCATGAGTATTGCTATTTATAATAACAATATTGAAGGGTTAAAGTTAATGTTGGCTTATGCTGGTAAAGTATGTGATTGTGATGGGCTTTTTAATCTCATTAGTTTTGCCATGCATGACGGTTCTGAAGATATAGTCCTATATTTATTAGAATATAATCCATCGCTCATTTATCTCAAGGTAAAAATAACAATAGTTTAATGCATGATGCTGCTCTTTGTGGGATGCCACGTGTTATTGAGTTTTTATATAAAAATGGATTAGATTGTAACGCGGTGAATGATGAAGGTGAAACACCAATATTTAGAGCTTTAAAATGTCGTAATCTTGAAAATAAACTTAAAGTTGTTACAACGCTTGTTGAATGTGGAGCAGATATTACGTTAACTAATAAAGCACTTAATGAGCCTCTTTATGTTGTTGCTAAAAAAATTGCTTCAAAAAGAAAGCTTCATGTTCATGAGTATATTGTGTATAAACAAATTTTTTCTTATTTAATTTCTGTTGGGGCTAATATAGAATTTCTTGCATTGTCGATGTTTAATTTTATTACTGATGCTGAGATAGCTCAATTTTTTTATAAGCATGGATTGCGCTTTGATTGGTATAATGCTTTAAATGAATCGATATTTCATGTTGTTGCGGCTGATTTTTTTAAAATTCAAAAAAATTTTATAGCTATTGTCAGGTATATGCTTTCTACGGGGCTTGATATTAATATTCGAAATCAAAATGGCCGAACAGTTCTTCATATGCTTGCATCATTTGATAGGGCTGAGGAAGCTTTACAGTATCTTATTGAAGCTGGCGCCGATACTGAGGCTATTGACGATGATGGTAAAAAACCATTGGACTATGCTTATCTTCAAACAAATGCGCTTATTTTATCAGGACGTTTATAAATTTTTCAAGGGATGGGGATAGTATCCCCCTCCCTTAGTAAATAACATATGTTATTTTTTACACCATTGAGCGATGGTATCAAGCACATACGCAATATGACGTTGTGTTATGCCGGGATAGGTCCCTAAAAAAAATGTGTCATTCATAATAGTATCGGTATTTTTAAGTGTTCCTATTTGTCGCATGGTGATGTTTTGATACGCTGGTTGTCGAAGAATGTTGCCTGCAAATAAATTTCTTGTTTCGATCCCTTTTTGAGCTAAATATTTTGTAAGATCAGTTCGTGTAAATCCAGCGTCTTTGCGAACGGTTATGGGGTAGGCAAACCATGCAGGATCAGCATCGGCAAGCGCATGGGGCAATATAAAACGGTCGGCTAAAGGGGCAAAGCCTTCTTGCCATTGGTTAAAGTTTTCGCGGCGGCGCGAGCAAAAAAGGTCTATTTTTTTGAGTTGTTCAATGCCGATTGCGGCTTGCATATCGGTTACTTTTAAGTTATAGCCAATGTGGGAGTAGACGTATTTGTGGTCATAGCCAAAAGGGAGTGTTCCATATTGACCAGAAAAGCGGCGCCCGCAGGTATCATTTTCTCCTGCGTTACAATAACAATCACGCCCCCAATCTCGCAGGGCTCGAATTGCGCGGGCTAAAACTTCATCATTGGTTGCAACAGCCCCGCCTTCTCCCATGGTTATGTGATGCGCAGGATAAAATGAAAAGGTTGCAATGCATCCAAAGGTGCCAAGTTTTTTCCCTTCATACGTTGAGCCAAGGGCGTCGCAGCAATCTTCAACGAGAAATAAGTTATGTTCATGGGCAAAGCGTTGTATTGCCGAAACTTCATAAGGATTGCCTAGTGTGTGCGCCAAAAAAATAGCTTTTGTTTTAGGACTATAGGCTTGCATTATGCGTTCTAATGTTGTGTTGTAGGTTCCGATTTCTACATCGATAAAAACAGGAATAAGATTGTTTTGAATAATAGGATTGACCGTTGTTGGAAATCCTGCCGCAACAGTGATAACTTCATCGCCGGCGCTTAGTCGGCGTTCTTGCAAAAGGGGAGAGGTGAGCGCAGTAATTGCAAGCAGGTTTGCGGATGATCCTGAATTTACCAAAAAGGCAAAATCGTGTTCGGTGTAGTCAGCAAATTCAGATTCAAATGCCTCGCTAAAGCGTCCTGCCGTAAGCCAGAAATCAAGTGATGCATCAACAAGTGATACAAGTTCTTTTTCATCAAAAATACGGCCTGCGTAACGCACATTCGTTATTGGTTTTTCATGTGCAGTTGGATCTTCAAAGCGTTCATGATAAAATGTTTTTACGAGCTCTAAAATTTCATGACGAATTGCTTGAGCATCTTTTTTCATAATAAAATCCTTTTGTTATTATTTAATCCCACGCATCAATACGTATGTTGTGCGGCGGGATATTTTGCGAACTAAAAAAAGTATAAGCGCTGTCAATCATTGCTTTGGGTCCGGATATAAAAAAACATGGTTCTGAGTATGATTGAGCGTGGGTGTATATTTTTTCAAAATCAATTGGTTGCCCGTTAAAAAGTATAAGTTCAAAATGAGGAATCATAGCACATGCTTGCAGGAGTGTTTTAAATAAATAACAATGCTCACCGCGGATGCCGTAGGCGAGTGTTATTTTTCTTCCGGATGGGCATATGAGTTCTTGTTCTAGATAGGGTATGTAGGGTGCAATTCCTGTCCCGCCGGCGAGTAAAATAACATCTTGTTGGGGATGTGGTGTGGTTATGGTAAATGATCCATAGGGAAGTTTGATCCACATTTTTTTTCCAATTTCTAATTCGCGGGCAAGTCTTTGTGTGTAACTTCCTTTAACGCTATAAATAATTGAAATACTGTTATTCTTTAAGGATGAAGCGATCGAAAAAACGCGAGATTCTGGCCACATGCCTGTGCAAGGGTCGTATGCATCGAGTGCGAGATGTAAAAATTGCCCTGGTTTAAAGTTTGGTATTTTTTCTGTGCTTGTTAAGGTTACTTGGTAGACATCGTGATCATGTTGTACAATTGATTGTACCACGACTTCTCGTTTTATGGGCATAGCCATACTTTTCCTTTCCCGTTTTTTGCTTGATTTTATTCATCATGTGCTTGCTGCAAGTGTAGGGGATTCTATAAAAATCGGCAAATATTTTATAGGGGTTTTTAATGCGGTTCTGGATGCTTTGCGCGGGAGGCTTGTATATTATAATAATTGCTTGTTATAATTGCTTGTATTAATAGGGATTATTGGAATTTATAAGCGAGGTGATGCAAATGATTTTTAAGCCTAGAATTTATGAAGCAAAAATTAAGAAATTTGCCCATTTATTTAAAATAGTGTTTTTAGTTGGTGCGCGGCAGGTGGGTAAAAGTTCGTTATTGGCTCATATTTTTCCTGATTATAAAACATTTGTATTTGACCCCGTTCAAGATCTTTATAATGTACGAAAAAGCCCAGATCTTTTTTTGAGTGATTTTAAGCCTCCAATTATTTTAGATGAAGTTCAGTTTGTGCCAGAGCTGCTTCCTGCGCTTAAACGATTTGCTGATAATTCTGATGATAAAGGACAATATTTCCTTACAGGGTCTCAGCAGTTGTCAATTTTAAAAACGGTTGCCGAAAGCCTTGCAGGAAGAGTTGTTATTATTCCTATTGGACCGATGACGCCTCATGAAATGTACGCATCATTTAATCCTGATCATAATTGGTTTTTGCGTTATTTAAAAAATCCTCATACTTTTTCGGTGCAGCATGTGACTCATCTTATTACAACTCCGGGGCGACTTGAGGTTTTGTTTCGTGGTGGAATGCCGGGAGTTATCGAGCTTCCCGATGGTGCATTGACTGCGTATTTTTCTTCATATGTGCAAACATACATTGAGCGTGATGTGCGGTTATTAGAAAATATTGAAGATCTTTCAAACTTTGGAAGGTTCGTTGCATTGGTTGCAGCTCTTACGTCCCAGGAGATTAATTATGCTCAACTGGGGAGAGAACTTGGTATTTCTGCAAAAACAGCAGAGCGTTGGTTGCAATTGCTGGTGCACACGCATCAATGGACTGCGTTGCCGTCCTTTCATATGAATTCTATCAAGCGGCTATCGTCAAAGCCTAAGGGAATTATTTCTGACACTGGTTTAGCTTGTTATTTACAACGCATATCATCTTCAGACGCTTTAGCTGCAAGTCCTTTGCAAGGAGCACTCTTTGAGTCGTATTGTTTTAATATGATCAAGGGTTTTTGTTCAGCGTTAAGCATGATGCCAAATTTTTATCATTGGAGAACCTTGGCGGGGGCTGAGGTTGATTTTATTGTAGAAATTGATGGTATTTTTTATCCTATCGAAGTTAAATCGGCGGCTACGGTAGGCAAGTATGATATTAAAGGCATTACAGCATTTAAAGAAGCATATCCTTCCTTGCGTATTGCCAAAGGGGTGGTGCTTTACGCGGGTAAAGAGTGTTATCACATTACTGATGATATAATTGCGGTGCCTTGGAATATGGCCTAACAGGATTGTGTGGCATGTGTATTTTTTAATAAAATTAATAATTATTTGCAATGGGATGATATTGATGTTATTACATATAGGTTAAAATCGTTGTAAGATTAATTTTATTTTAAAATAGAAAAATAATTATGCGTGAGTTATCAAAAATATATTCGGCAACTACGGTTGGGATTAATGCTCATCCTGTTGAGGTGGAAGTTGATCTTTCTTTTGGGCTTATAAAATTTTTGATTGTTGGGTTGCCCGATAAGGCAATCAAAGAAAGTGGCGAGCGTATTCGTGCTGCTATTAAAAATAGTGGATTTGGCCTGCCCGATCGAACCATTACGGTTAACCTTGCGCCAGCAACGTTGAAAAAAGAACATATATTATTTGATCTTCCCATTGCTGTGGGGGTGCTCCACGCAGCTCATTTTGTATCGCTTTCTGAAGAATTTATTAGCGATACGCTTTTTTTGGGGGAGCTTTCGCTTGATGGAAATATTCGCCCTGTGCCTGGGGTGTTGTCAATTGCTCATGGTGCTGTAAAGTCGGGTAAAAAGCGTTTAATTATTCCCAAAGCTAACACGGTTGAGGCGAGCCTTATTAAAGGGCTTGAGATTATTGGTGTTGAGTCGCTTGTTGAGCTTATTGCTTATTTGCGGCGTGAGATTAAGATAGATCCCACACCGTCAACATTTGATGAAACTATGTGCGCCTTGCCCAAAAACAAGCTTGATTTTGAAGATGTAAAAGGACAATTGCAAGCAAAGCGTGCATTGCAAATAGCTGCGGCCGGTGGCCATAATATTCTTTTTATTGGGCCTCCAGGATCGGGGAAAACGATGTTGGCAAAGCGCCTTGCGACTATTTTATCGCCGCTTTCGTTTGATGAAATTATTGAGACAACAAAAATTTATTCTGTTGCGGGGCTTTTAGGGAAGGATTCGTTGATAACTCAGCGACCATTTCGTTGTCCTCACCATACTATTTCGCAGGCGGGGCTTGTTGGGGGAGGTTCAAATCCGCGCCCTGGTGAAATTAGTTTGGCTCATAACGGCGTTCTTTTTTTAGATGAATTGACGGAGTTTCATCGTTCAACGCTTGAGGTGTTGCGAGAGCCTTTGGAAAATAAACATGTGCTTATTTCGCGCGCAAGTGGCTCTATCGAATATCCAGCATCTTTTTTATTAATTGCAGCAATGAATCCTTGCCCCTGCGGGTATTATGGCGATAAGAAAAAGTGTTCATGTACGCAGTCGCAAGTGGCAAAATATATTGCAAAATTATCAGGTCCGCTGCTTGATCGCATAGACTTGCATGTTAACGTTGCGTCAATTCATTATGATGACCTAAAAAAGGCAAGTTTAAAAACAAAAAGTTCTGCGCAAATGTATGATGAAGTTATGGTTGCATGGAATGTACAAACTCAGCGGAGTGGAGCCTTGCGTAATGCTGGCATGACGTCTGATTTGGTGGAAAAACATTGTATGTTATCATCTCAGGCAGAAGAAGTTATTAAATTAGCTTTTGATCGCTTACATTTAAGCATGCGTGGATATCATAAAATTTTAAAAGTTGCACGAACTATTGCAGATCTTGAATCGAGTGCTATAATCGAACGTCAGCATATTCAGGAGGCGATTATGTATCGTTCTCTTGATCAAAAGCTTAATCAACAGCATGAAGTGTAAGGATGTATGGTTACAGGAATAGGCGTTGATATTATTCAAGTTGCACGATTTAATGAATGGGTCGAGCAGGGTGCGTCGAAAAATCAAGTATTATTGAGCAGCAATGAGCTTGAGGATTGTTTTTCTTGCAAAAATAATGCGGTTATTGCGCAACGTTTAGCTGTTCGATTTGCAGCTAAAGAAGCTTTTTATAAAGCATTAACAGCTTCATTTTTAGTGTTATCTATTGATGTTCATGTGTCGATGTCGTTACGTTTTGTTGCTCAACATTGTTATATTGCGCATAGCTCATTAGGAAATCCTGTATTGCACGTTGATTGGGTGGCGATTCAAAAAAAAATAGGAACAACTATTCCATCAATACGGACACATCTTTCGTTATCTCATGAAAAACAGTATGCTGTAGCGTTTGTTACTTTATCATTATTGTAAGGAGGGTGGTGCCGTGAAGAGAAAGCCATTAGGCCATATTTTGTCAGGATCTCTTGTTGAAGGGTTGTTGATGCGCTTGGCGCACGACTGTTCACTTGAGGAGATTAAGACAGGAAAATTTGTTTCTATTGTTGGAGAGCATTATACATTTTTTTCGCTCATTACTGATTTAGAACTTGATGTTACTCATCCTGATATTTTATTATTTCCACCAGCGCACCATGAAACGTTGTTGAGTGATATGCTCAAGACGCGTGATATGTATGCTAAGGTTACCTTGCGCCCCATGTTAATGCTGGATAAACAAAAACAGCACATGCCTGTTAAGACTATCCCGACGCACTTTGCGACTGTTTATGAGGCGAGTGCACAAGAGGTGGCGCAGATTTTTGGTGATGAGCAACAACATCCAAAATATTTTAATGTTGGCGTGCCGCTTGATATGCATACGCCTGTATGCCTTAATCTCCAATTGTTTACTGAGCGCAGCAATGGTATTTTTGGAAAAACAGGAACGGGAAAGACATTTGTAACACGTCTTATTTTGGCAGGGCTTGTCAAAAATGATATGGCTGTTAATTTAATTTTTGATATGCATAGTGAATATGGCTTTCAGGCACGTAAGGAGGGCGGCGGGCAAGCATTTGTAAAGGGATTAAAAAC